>Ga0070708_100001543_pt1 | contig 17624 bp, 18 predicted proteins | sample KBSK5503metaG_FD_65469 | JGI IMG/M metagenome (GOLD analysis project Ga0070708, IMG submission 65469) | Corn, switchgrass and miscanthus rhizosphere microbial communities from Kellogg Biological Station, Michigan, USA - KBS K5-50-3 metaG | ecosystem: Host-associated > Plants > Roots >... | reverse complement strand
CGTCGCCGGGGGAACGGGGCAGCCGCTCATCCGGCACAAGGCCGACCCGATCGCGCAGCAGTGCTTGAAGAACGTCGCGACGCACCGGCGCGCGATCCAGGACGACCCGCTCCTCAACGGCATCGTCGACACGGACACGCCGTGGTTCCAGGTGCACTCGAACTACACGTACGCGCACCTGATCAACGTGCCGTTCCATCTCAGCGGCGCGTTCCAGGACGAGCAGACCGGTCCCCGCTTCCCGCACTTGTGGGAGATGATCCCGAACGGCGTCCCGAAGCGCCTGCTGATGACCAACGGCGACCACGGCACGCAGGTCGGTCCCGAGCTGATGTGGAAGGACCGTAAGGCGTGGATGGACTACTGGATGCGCGGCGTCACCGACCCGTACGTCGACATCGCCGCCGAGCCGGTGTCGACGCGGACGCTGATCGAGCTCCACGACGGCGGACACGGCCTCGTGCCGAACGGGATCAAGGACTCGACGTCGTTCCCGCTCGCCGACACGACGTGGAAGCCGTTCTTCCTCGGTGCGAACGGAACACTGTCGCCCGCTCAAACCGCGTCCGGCACCGCGTCCTATCTGTCCGGCTCGAAGCGGCAGTCCTGGTTCTACGACGTGGGCCCGCAGGCCGGTCCGCCGGTGACGATCAAGAAGGGTCCGGACGAGCTCGACTTCACGAGCGCGCCGTTCACGCAGAACACGCTGATCGACGGGCCGATGACGGCGAACCTGTTCCTGGATTCCACCGCGCCCGACACCGAGATGTTCGTTCAGGTCACCGATCGCGACGCCCAGGGCAACGTGTCGTTCCTGCAGCGCGGCATGCTGAAGGCGAGCCACAACGCGATCGACCTCGCGGCGAGCGACTATGACGAGGCTCACCCCGACCCTCTGAACCCGTCGCAGCCGTTCCTCTACCGTCCGTGGCGCCACACACGAACCCGCAGACCATCACGACGCCGCTGTCGGTCAACGAGTACCTGATCGAGATCTTCCCCGTGGCGCACGTGTTCCGGCCGGGCCACAGCCTGCAGATCAAGATCATGGCGCCGCCGGCGATCGACTCCGAGTACGGCTACCCGTCGAGGACGATGCCGATCGCGCTCAACACCGTGCACTTCGGTGGCGCGACGCCTTCGAGGATCACGCTGCCGTTCGTTCCGCTGACGGGGATCACGCTCGGACCACCGCTCGCCTGTGGCGACTACTGGCAGGTGCGCTGCTACCCGGACTAGGTCACTCGAGCGGCGCAGGCGTCGGCACAGTTTCGGCCTGCTCGGTCTGAACGACCGCGACCGCGGCGATCACGAATACCGCGCCCGCGAGCTGCCAGCCGTCGAGGCTTTGATGCAGCCACACGTAGGCGAGGAACGCCGCGGAAAGCGGCTCGAGGGTCGAGACGATCGCCGCTCGCGACGCGCGGATCCGCTGCAGCCCCCAGATGAAGAGCATGAATGGGATCACGGTGGCGATGAACCCGAGAAGAATCACGCCCGGAAGCAGAGACGAGTCGAGCAGCGTATCGGGACGTCCCCGCGTCGCCAGCACGACGAGCCAAAGCGCGCCGGCCACGCCGAAGCCGCGCATCAGCGTCCCCTCCGGCCGGTACGCAAGCGCCATGCGCTCGCCGAGCACGATGTAGGACGCGAACGAAACCGCCGAGCCGAGTGCGAACGCGATGCCTCCCGCCGACAACGAGAAGTCGCCGCTCGAGAGCACGAGGGGCAGGTCCGACAAGAGCGCGACACCGGCGACCGCGGCTGCCAGCGCCCACACGACCCGGCGCGACGGTCTTTTCTGCTCCACCGCCGCCAGCCACAGCACGACGAGAGCAGGCGCCGTGTACTGGATGACGATCGCCACCGCGACCGGCAGCCGCTCGATCGCGGAGTAGTAGAAATAGTTCGCGCCGGCGATCGCGAGCCCGAAGCCGATGATGACCGGGATCGCCGGCCGTGGTTCCTTCGGCCGAGCACCGAAGCGGCGACGCCAAAGCACGACCACGCCGAGCACGATGAACGCGATCCATGCGCGCGCGGCGGAGATCTCGATGGGCGCGGCGCCGCGGTCGATCAGCGTCCGTGCGTAGGTTGCGCTGACCGCCCACAGAGCGGCGGCCGACGCGACCGCCGCGAAACCGGCGTTAGCCGACCTGCTCCGCGATCTTTCCAAGAACGTGCACCATCTCAACGTCGGCGTGGTCTTGCATCTGCATCATGATCCGATCGACGCCGGCCTTCTCGAGTAATGCCAGCTTCTCGGGAACGGTGTCGATCGTTCCGGTCACGTACACGTCGGGAAGGCTGAGGAGCCACTCGTGCGGGTCGCCTTCCTGCAGCATCATCCGCTGCGCGCGGCGGCCGAGGTCGTCGGCGTCGGAGCCGACGATGCAGGCGGTCATCAGCGAGAACACGAGGAGCTCGCGCCCCTCCTTCTCGCAGGCGTGAGCGACGCGGCCCTGGCGCCGGGCGCACTCGGCCGCGTTCGCGAAGTTGGTGTTGTACTCGTCCGCCCACTTCGCCGCGATCGCGACAGACCGCGGACCTGCCTGCCCGCCGACGATGAAGTTCGGATGCGGATCCTGCACAGGCTTCGGAAGCGCTTCGAGACCTTCGACCGTGTAGTGCTTCCCGGCGAAGTCGAACGGGCCGGCGTGCCAGGAGCGATGGATGATCTCGGCCTGCTCGGCGAAGACGTCGACCCGCTCGCGCGTCGGCGGGAACGGGAACCCGTAGGCCTTGTGCTCTGCTTCGTTCCACCCCGCGCCGAGCCCGAGCTCGACGCGGCCGTTCGAGATGTGGTCCGCGGTGACGACGGACTTCGCGAGGTTCGACGGATGCCGGAACGTCGCCGGCGACACCAGCGTCCCGAGCTTGATGCGTGACGTGACGGCAGCGAGCCCGGCGATCGTCGCCCAGGCGTCGAGCACCTGACGCTCACGCGGATGCCCGAACGAAAGGTAGTGATCCGATCGGAAGAGACCCTCGAGCCCCGCCTCCTCGCACGCGAGCGCGAGCGAGACCCACTGCTCCCACGAGACGTCCTCTTGCCCCTCGACCATCAAGCAGACGCGCATGTTCCCTCCCGGCCGTCGAGTCGCGGCGAAACCCTATCGGCTCGCGGGAGACCCTTGCGCCGGATAACGTTGAAGCTCGGTCCGACGGGGAGAAGCCAATGGTCGAAAAGACGATCCAGCTCACCGGCACGTCGCCGAACGGAGTCCAGGAGGCGATCGAACTCGCGATTGCGCGAGCGGGGGTCACCGTCCGGGGGATGCGCCGCGCGCGTGTGCGGGAGCTGCGCATGGAGCTCGCGGAGAACAACATCACGCACTGGGTTGTGGATCTCGACGTGACGTTCGAGATCCGCGAGGAGTTGCACGGCTAGGTGGCTGCCGCAACCGAGCTCGCGCCGAAGCTCTGGCGCATCCCGATACCGCTGCCCGCGATCCCGGGGGCGGAGCACCTCGGCTTCTGTAACGCGTACCTGATCGGGCCGGAGCCGTGGGTTCTGGTCGACACCGGGATGACGACCGACGAAAGTGTCGCCGCCTTCGACGCCGGAATGAAAGAAGCCGGTGTCCCGATCGAAGAGATCGACTCCGTTCTGATCACGCACCACCACCCCGACCACTACGGGATGAGCCGCCCGATCCGCGAGCGCTCCGGCGCGAAGGTGATGATCCACCGTCGCGACGTGGAGATGATGTACGAGTCGCTCTGGGGCGGCGAGCAGTCATTCGGCCAGTTCCTGACCGCGCACGGCGGGCCTCAATTCGAAGGATCGCCGCCGCTGCTGGGCGCGAAGGAGTACCAGCCGGCCGCACCGGACGCGTACCTCGAGGATGAGCAGGTCTTCGACCTCGGCGAGCGGTTCATGCGGACGATCCACACGCCTGGGCATTCGCCGGGCCATTGCTGCTTCGCGATCGGCGACGAGGAAATCGTGCTTACCGGCGACCACATCCTGCCGAAGATCACGCCTCACGTCGGCTACTTCCCCGGCGGGAACCCGAACCCCCTCGGGGACTTCCTCGACTCCCTCAAGAAGATCGGCGAGGGCGGCTACCGGATCGGGCTGCCGGCGCACGGCGAGCCGTTCCTCGACCCCGCTTCGCACGTCGGCCGGATCGTCGCCCACCACGAATATCGGCTGAAGGCGACCGTGGACGCGCTCGGGAAAGGGGCCAAGACCGCCTGGGATGTCGTGCCGGAGATCTTCGGGAACGACCTCCCCGGCTTCCATCGGTTCGCGGCCTTCTTCGAGATCCTGTCGCACCTGGTCCTGGCCGAGGTCGAGGGCCTGATCCGCCGCGAGCTGGACGGCGAGCGGATCCTGTGGCGCAGGGCGTAACGTCTGAGGGTGCCGGGCACACTCTTGAGGTGCCCGGCGTTGTAGAGGGTGGAAACGAAGGAAGGAGCCGCTCAGTGGACACGAAGACACTTCAGAAGGCGACGTTTGCGGCGGGATGCTTCTGGCACGTCGAGGATGCGTTCCGGCGGATCAAGGGCGTGACCGACGCCCGGGTCGGCTACACCGGCGGGTTCGTCGAGAACCCCGACTACCGGCTGGTCTGCACCGACACGACCGGACACGCCGAGGCGCTCGAGGTCACCTTCGACCCGAACGTGGTCGCGTACGAGGACCTGGTCGAGTTCTTCTTCACGATGCACGACCCGACCCAGGTGAACCGCCAGGGCCCCGACTACGGCAAGCAGTATCGGACCGCGATCTTCGTGCACGACGCCGACCAGCGGGAGACCGCCGAGAAGTCGAAGCAGCGGCTCGGTGAGTCCGGAACATATAAGAAGCCGATCGCGACGGAGATCGTCGACGCCGGCACGTTCTGGGAGGCCGAGGATTACCACCAGCAGTACTACGCGAAGCGCGGCATCAACAGCTGCAGCATCTAGGTTGTCCGTGCGAACCAGGCGCCCGGCCTTCGGCCGGGCGCCCCAAGTTCTAGCGGCGGTCTTTTCCCACCGTGCGCTTGAGGAACTCCCGGATCGCCGCGTGCACCGGTTCGCTTGACCACAGGAGCGCGACCTTGCGGTCGTGCTCCGGGCCCAGCCGTTCGGCCCGTTCGACGGCAGGCGCGATCAGCGCACCTTTTGTCAGCCGGAAAGTTTCGAACGGGATGCGCGCCAGTCGTTGAGCGGCCCGAGTCGCTTTCTCCGTCAGCTCTTCGGGAGGGACGACTTCATCCACGATCCCCATCGCGAGCGCTTCGTCGACCGTCACCGTTCGCGCCATGAGCGTCAGGTCGCGGACGTGCTCATTGCCGACCGCGAACCGGAGGATCTCCAGCGCCCAGGCAGGGAACGGCACGCCCACCGCCAGCTCGGAGAATCCGAGCCGATGATCGCCCGAACTCGAGATCCGGTAGTCGCAAGCGCACGCGATCACGCTCCCGCCGGCGATCGCGTGACCGTTGACCGCGGCGACCGTCGGCTTCGGAAACCGAAACAGCCGCTCGAAGACGCCGGACATCGTCGCGCCGGCGCGCGCGATGTAGTCGCTCCCCTCCTCGAGGACGCGGAACAGATCCGCGCCGGCGGAGAAGACGTTCCGTTCGCCGGTCACGATCAGAGCGCGCGCGTCCGACGCTTCCGCCTTGTCGAGGCCACCGAGGATCGCCTCCATGAATTCCAGGTCGAGCGCGTTCGCAGGTGGATGCGAAAGCGTCAGGGTGTCGATCCCGCTCTCGCTGGACAACGTGACCATGGCAACGGCACGCTAACGGCGAACGCGTCGGGCCAACAAGTCCGGCGACATACGAGGAGCGGAAATGGGAACGGCGTTGGGCGGCGTCATCGCGTTCTGGCTCGTGATCGGGCTCGTGTTCGGTTTCGTCTCGGGCAAGATATGGGAGGGGAAGGGCGGTCACTTCGGGTTCGGGTTCATGCTCGGGTTCCTCGGAGTGATCGGGCTCATCATCGTCACGGTCCTCACTCCCGGGCCCGGCCTCGGCGGCACCTCAACCTGTCCGTACTGCGCCGAGGGCATCCGCCCGGACGCGCGCGTCTGCAAGCACTGCGGCCGGGAGCTCGCGATGCGCACCTGCCCCCATTGCAACGCTGAGATGCTCGCCACGGCTCCGATCTGCTCGCGGTGCCGCAAGAATTCCGACCCTTGGAAGCTTCACAACGGCCACTGGTGGAAACGAGAGAACGGTGTCGTCTACCAATACAACCCAGCCACGCAGGTGTGGGAGACGCAAAGCTGACATGGACTACAACGCCGGGTTCTACGCGTACTGGCTCATCGGGGGCGTCATCTTCGGGTTGCTCGCGCTGCGAACCTGGACGCGCAAGGGCGGCTCCGCGGTGTTCGGTTTCCTGATGGGGTTCTTGCTCGGCCTGATCGGTCTGATCATCGTCGCTCTCCTCCGGGGGCCCGGGTACCGGCAGCCTCGCTACGCGGCGCAAGAAGGCGAAGGCGGGTGGACCGTCGCGGGTAGCGTCGTTCCGCAGCCGCCGCGCGTCCCGACGGACAAGCGGTGGACGTGCCCGTACTGCGCGCAGTTCGTGCTTCAGGACGCGCGCGCATGTGGCGCGTGCGGCCGAGAGCTGCCCCTTCGTTCGTGTCCTCATTGCAACTACAACACGCTCGCGACGAGCGAGACCTGCGGCGCGTGCATGAAGAGATCGGAAGCGTGGAAGCTCCACAACGGCACGTGGTGGAAACGGGAGCAAGGTGTGGTCTACTTCTACGACCTGGCGGCGAAGACGTGGACGCCGCAGTCTTGATGAAGTGCCCGGGGAGGGACTCGAACCCCCACGCCCCCATTGGGGACAGTAGCTTTTAAGGCCACCGCGTATATGCCAGTTTCGCCACCCGGGCTTGGTGGGTCAGGGTAGCAGCGACGCCTCGAGAACTCGGCGTGTCAGGGCGTCGCTGCCCGGCGTAAGAACTCGGTTGCCGACGCGACGAAATCATCGGGCGACAACGAGCTTTCGCCTTCGCCTTTGACGCGCAGCTTCGGCGTCAAGTTGTCGTTCCCGTCAAAGGTCCACACCGCGCCGGAGGACTCGCGCCCGGAAAGTTCTGTCGCGAGCGGCTCCAGATCCACGCGCGGCATCGTCGGGCGCGACACGTATTGCACCCAGGTCTCGTAGCGGTAGCGGACGATGTACCGGTTCCCACGGATCACGAGCGTTCGAAACATGCGCGTCCGATTGTGGATCGCCCCTTGATGGCAGCCGAGGATGTCCGCCTCGGAGTCGATCGGCGCGTCGCCGTCCTCGGGGAGTGTCACGATCGCGAGATCCAGGTCGGGCTGTTCGTCGATCGTGATCTCCCCGGCTCCCACGCGGTCGAGATCGCGCTGGAGCCACGCGTCTTCGGTTTCCCACAACGACCGGAACAGCTCGGGGTGGGCCAGCATCTCGGGAAACTTCGCAAGCCCCTCCTCGTACATGGCCCCGGACTGCGCCGTGTACGACTGCGCGAATACGTCGCCGCCGAGCGGCGAGCGATCCTCGTCCGCGTACGACATCAAGGCGAACGCAACGCGCGCCGCGTCGCGCGAGTCGAAGACACCGAAGTCTCCGGCCGACGCGACGTCGATGATCTCCGCTCGACGGTCGAGAGCGGCCGACGGGCTCAGGATCGCGTAGATCCCCGACAAGCCGTCCTCGTCGAAATGGTTGTTCGAAACCGCTTCGGCGTCCACGTGGAGAGCAGGCCGGTCGAGGTAGTGGAACGCGATCTGCGTCGACAGGTCGTCGGCGATCTCCTCGGGCGAGCCGCTCCCCACCCAGTGCGACAGCGTGATCAGCGTGCCTTCGGCCGGGTAGCCGTCCACGATGATGTTCGGCTGCCCGTGCAGCTCGTCCCACGGCACGTACCGCATCAGCCCTTCACCTTCTCCGCTATCGCTTTCGCTTCGTCGAGCCGCTGCTCGTCCACGAACAGCCGGACGCCCCAATCTCCTGCGAACAGCGTACGCGTCAGCCGGCTGGCTTTCTTGTGCCACCAGACGATCCCGGCCTCCTCGAGCGCACCGGCGATCGCTTCGGCATGCTCGTCTGTGTACTGACCGAGATAGGCGGTCGTTACCGACTTGTCGGTCATCGCGCTCCGTCGAACTTCGTCGCGAGCTCTTTCTTGTTCACCTTCCGCGTCGAGCCGCGCGGGAACTCCTTCACGACGAGCCACTTCTTCGGACGCCGGTACGAAGCGAGCTCCTTCTTCGCCCAGCGGTCCATCTCCGCGGGGGTCAGCTTGGAGCCCTTCTTCGGCACGACGGCGGCTCCGACCACGTTCCCCTTCATCGGGTCCGAGATCCCCATCACCGCGGCGTCGGCAACCTTCGGGTGGCGGCGGATCTCCTCTTCGACCTCGACCGGGAACACCGAGTAGCCGCCGACCTTGATCACGTCCTTCTGTCGGCCCTCGAAGAACACGGTGCCGAGCGGACCGATCCGCGCGAGATCTCCGGTGCGCAGCCACCCGCCCTGCAACACCTTGTCCGTCGCCCCCTGATCCTTGTGATAGCCCTCGAGCACGCCGGGCCCTTTCACTGCCAGTTCGCCGACGCGTCCGCGCGGGACCTCCTTGCCCCGCTTGTCGACCACCTTCACCCGGTATGGGAAGACCGGCATCCCCGCGAAACCCTTCGGCATCTGCACCGGGCCCGGCGGCATCACCTTCGCCATGGCCGCGCCGGCGAGCTCGACCATCCCGTAGGCCTCGAAGAACAACGCCGGCACCGGCCCCGCGACGCGGCCCATCTTCTGGAACGTTTTCGCGAGGTCGCGCGGCATCGCGTCCGCCGAGCTCGCCCAGATCTTTACGCTCGTGAGGTCGCGCTCTTCGGCGCCGGCGTCGAGCATCGCCCGGTACATGGCGGGGACACCGACGAACATGTCGACGCCCTCCGTCTCGATCACGTCGAGTACCTTCGCGGCGTCGAAGTGTCCGAAGGACCGGTTCGTGATCCCGCCGAGCATCAAGGCCACCGACGACGACAGTCCCATGATGTGCGCGACCGGCAGCGCCGTCACCGCGGTTCGCACGGTCATCGGCAATCCGGTCGGTTGGAGGGCGACCGGCGACAGCATCGACAAGAGCCCGTCGTTCGTGAGGCGCGCGCCTTTGGGACGTCCTGTGGTGCCGCTCGTGTACATGACCGCGACGACCGTGTCGGACGCGGCCGGCATCGGCGGCGTCGTGTCACGCACGCGACGCGTCTTCGCAACCAGGTCCACCGCACCACGGTGCGGCCCGATCGAGAACCACCGTTCGATGCCCTCGAACTTGGACCGCGCCCCCACCGATTTCTTGAACGTCTCCGAGTCGCCGATCAACGTGGTGGCGTCCGCCAGCGATGTGAGCGTGCGAACTTCCTCGGACTTGAGGATCGGGTTCACGGGGACCGCGACGCCTCCTGCCCGTACCACGGCCAGGAACGTAAGCAAGAAATCCACTCCGTTCGACGGGACGACGGCGGCAAGCTCGCCGAGCGGAAGCCCTTCGCGCGCGAGAGCAGTCGCGAGACGCGCGACCGTGCGGTCGACGTCTTCGAAGGTCAGCTCTTTCTTGCCGGCGAGCACCGACTTGGATTCGAGCCGGAACGCGAGGCGATCCTTGTAGACGGAGGCCAGCCTCTCGGTCAGGTTCGCAACCGTCAGATCGCGGCGCATCGCGAGCAACACACGGCGGGGCAGCGCGGCCGGAAGGAGCCGTCGGAAGGGAGCGGGCAGGCGAGGCAGCGGCATCCGCCCAGCATCGTCGCAGGCCGTCGGGCCGGGCAAGCCCGGGCTAGTCGTTCAGCTTCTCGAGCGGAGCCCAGTACTCGGGTTTGGTCGAGAGGTAGTCGTACAGGGAACCGCCGTATACACCGGTCCTGATCGCAGCGTTGACAAAATCGCGCACATCGTCGGTCGTGATGGAATCGGCCACGCCGCCGATCACGTGCACGGGCACATGAGGTTTACCGGTCAGCGCGCGGACTTTCTCGACGCTCCCCTTCGTGTAACCGTAGGCGCAATGCTCGGGGTTCTCGGGGCAGTCGTGGCGGAAGCTCCAGTAGGCCATCGGCATGAAGACGTCCGAGGAATCCGCGAGTGCCGCCCACGGGAAGCCGGCCCAGTAGTCGGGACGAACCTCCATCTGCAGAGGCGCCGGAACGATCGCCGCGATGGGGTATCGGCGTCCGAGCAGGGCCCGGACGCGCCGCGCGTGCTCGGCGACGGCGGCGTTCCAATCCGTCAGCGAGGGCACCTGCGCCCGATATTCGATGTCGATCCCGAGACCGTCGAACGCTTGCCCGGTGCTGGTCCGGTACAGCGCGATGGCCCGTGTGCGCCGGATGTCGCGCGTCATGTCGTCGTACGCCGGCAGGTACCAGCCGACGGCCTTCATGCCGTTCGCGTGTGCCGCGTTCAGCCAGCGCTCGAGCATCGCCCTATCCATGAACGGCTCGGACGACTCCTTCGCCGGCTTGTTCCATCGGCCGGTCTGCACGTAGAGCGTCTTCACGCCCCTCGCGTGCATATCGGCGACCGACGTCTCGGGAACGATCTTGTCGTAGTCGTACAGATCGACCCACGCGCCGAGGTCCCGGAACGCGATGAGGCTCGGGCCCACAACGCGCTTGACTCGTTTGGGCTTCGGTTTGGGAAGGGCAGGTTTCGGCGTTGGCGTTGGTGTCGGCGTGGGAGTGGGCGGCCGGTACATCGGTTTGACGATCTCCGGCTCGGCGTTCAGATTCCCGAGCGCCGCGGTGATGGCGGGCGCCGGCGGCTCACGGTCGCGCAAAGCGTACGCACCGATCGCGCTCGCAACCAGGACGACGACGATCGGACCGACGACCAAAGGCCGGACGACGAACCTCGCGACACGTTTCATGGGATGAACTAGTATCGGGGCGCTTCGCGTCCGCCACAACACCCTCATGGTGACCTGCTGGTATGTCCGCTTTGCTAAAGCGCCCGCGCATCCGCTCGATGGATAAACGAGTGAGACCCACGCGCGCGTTCTCTTTTCTGCTCGCTTTGATCGTGGCGTTCGTCCCGGCAACGAGCGCGCTCGCGGCCGACACAACCCCTCCGACTTCGACGCTGGCCACGCCGACGACCCTCAGCGGTTCGCTCGTCGTCACGTTCTCGGAGCCGGTGAAGAACGTCTCGGTGGACAACGTGGGCCTTCGACTGGATGGCACAACCGCGAACCTCGCGGCCAGCCTCAGTTGCCGGTCCGCATCCAACGTGGCGGTCGGGTGCGGCTCGGGCCCGGCAACCAAGGCGATCGTCACGCCTTCCTCGGCGCTCGTTCCGGGAGGCCACTACGCGGGACTGGTGAACGTGGGCGGCACCGCTCCTCTGACCGATCTCGCGGGCAACGCCGCGGGGTATGCATCGAAGTGGTTCTACGGCTCGACCTTGGAGGAAGAGCAGAGCGTGGCGGCCTCCTACCGCTGGGCAACGGGATCGAGTCCGTCGGCGTACGGCGGCAGCTACTCGACCGAACGCCTCGCAGGTGCGCGCGCGACGTACCGTTTCACCGGACGCTCGGTGGCCTGGTACACGATCACCGGACCCGACCAGGGCTTCGCGACGCTGTCGATCGACGGGCACTCGGTCGGCTCGTACGACCTGTACTCGGCGACTCGCCGCTACCACGCCGCCCGGGCGATCGGCGGGCTCGGGTCCGGCTCTCACCGTCTCGTCATCGCCGTGAAGGGCACGAAGCGATCTGCCTCGCACGGCACCTTCGTCACGGTGGACGCGTTCACGGTCGACGGAGTCCTCGATGCCACCCCGAATGTCGAGTGGCGATGGAGAATCGTGGACACGCCGTCCGCTTCGGGAGGTCATCTGGCGTACGGGACTCTTCGGGGCTCGAACGTCTACTTCACGTTCCGCGGTCCCGGCGTCGACTGGGCCACGGTAACCGGGCCCGATCAGGGCAGCGCGCAGGTCTTCGTCGACGGTGTGCTGAGGGGTACCTACGACAACTACTCGTCGAGCGTCCGCTACGGCGTTCTGCGGAGCGTCCGCAACCTCACCGTGGAGACGCACACGTTGAGGGTCGTCGTCACCGGCAAGAAGCGTTCGGCGTCACGAGGCACGTTCGTCGGCGTCGATCGGTTCATCGTGCGGCTCGTGAGCATCGCGGCGTTCCGCTATCTCGGCGCATGGGTAGACCTCTTCGACTACGGGCTCGACCCGCACAACGCGATCGCGGATATGAAATCGCACGGTGTGAAGACGGTGTACCTCGAAACGGCGCGGTACTCGAGCTCTGCGGACTTCGACTACCCGACCAAGGTCGACGCGTGGCTCCTCGAGGCGCACAACGCCGGAATCAAAGTCATCGGCTGGTACTTCCCCGCGTACAGCGAGTACTTGAACACGGACGTCCGGAGAACCGTCGCGATCGCCCTATACCGGAGTCCCGCCGGGGAGAGATTCGACGGGCTCGGGATCGACATCGAGTACAAGGGCAAGACGTCGAGCGCCTCGGAGTTCAACTCGGGGATCGTGACCCACCTCGATCGAGTTCGAAGCGGCGCCGGATCCTCCTTCACGATCGCCGCGATCGTTCCCGCTCCGGTCGCGATGGCGCTGTCTCCCTCGTCGTGGCAAGGGTTCCCCTGGGCGGCGATCGGGACGCGCGCGCACGTCGTGCTTCCCATGGCGTACTCGTCGTACCGGACGGACTGCTCGACCAAGCCGGCGCATTGCCCGTACCGGTACACGATCGACAACGTGAACGAGGCACACCGCCTGACGGGGCTGCCGGTGCACGTGATCGGCGGCGTCGGGGACCGGATGTCGTCGTCCCAGGTATCCGACTTCGTCAACGGCGCCCGAGCGGCCCATGCGTACGGCGGGTCGCTCTACGACTACCGGACGACGGCGTCGTCGTTCTGGCAGTACCTGTCGAAGCTGAACCTGCTCTAGCGTTTCGCGGCGACGGGCTGGGGGTCCGTACGCGCGCCCGGCGTCGGGCCGTGCATCGAGAAGGCGGCGAGCAGCGCGGGAAGGTCGCGCTCGAGAGCGTCGCGCGCCGCAGGATCGAGCTCCGACAGGACCCTCGCGAGTCGGCGGCGGCGGCAGTGTTGCACGGCCCGCACGATCTCGAACCCTCGGTCGGTCGCTTCGAGGATGACCTGCCTCCGGTCCTCCGGGTGGGGCCGGCGGCGGATGAGCCGCCTTCGCGCCAGCCGGTCGACGATCTTGGTTGCGGCGGGGCGGCCGACACCCAGCTCCTCGGCGAGAACGCTCGCGTTCCTGGGCCCCCGCTGGGCCAGCGCTGCAAGCGCCCGGTACTGGGTCGCGCTCACCTCGTCCCCTTGAGGGAGCTGATCGAGACACTGCGTCATCAGGCGCAGAAGGTGACGCGAGACTTCCGTCATCGCATCGAGCAGCTGCTCGGAACCTGCGGCCACGTACCCTCCCAGAGCCGGAATATCGGTTTGCGGGTTTGCGTTCCTAAGGATATCATTTCCTTTGGAAACAATCTAGGCGACCGGAGGGCTTCTTGAAGGTGGACCACGACAGGATCACCGCCGGGATCCCCCTGCCCGAGGCCGAACTCGAGATCATCGGGCCCCAGCCGCCCATCCAGGTCGCTCCCCTCCCCCTCGAACAGCCCCAGGCTCCCCACCGGTTCCGCACGCTCCAACCCCTTCGGCACAGGAACTTCATGCTGTTCTGGAACGGCGCGCTGATATCCAACGTAGGCACGTGGCTTCAGAACGTCGCCCTGTCCTGGCTCGTGCTCGAGCTCACGCACTCGGCGTTCTGGGTCTCGATGGTGACCTTCTGCCAGTTCTTCCCCACGCTCATGTTCGGCCTCTTCGGAGGTCTCGTCGCCGACCGCATGGATCGCCGGCGCGTGCTGTTGGTCACGCAGACGACGCAGATGACGCTCGCGTTCGCGCTGGCCGCGGTTACCTGGTCCGGCCATGCAAGCGTCGCCACTCTGCTACCGATCATCGGCCTATCCGGGGTCTCGATGGCCTTCAATGCTCCCTCGTTCCAAGCGATCATCCCCGACCTCATCCCGCAGCGGCTTGTGATCGACGCTGTCTCGCTGAACTCGACGCAATGGTCGATGGCGCGCGTCGTCGGGCCCGCGCTCGGCGGCTTGCTCCTGAAGTACTACGGCGCCGGCTGGGGCTTCTTCGTCAACGGCGCCACGTTCCTGGCCGTCATCGCCGCCCTGTTCATGATCCGCACACAACGCCAGGATCCCCCGACGTCCACCGGAGCGCGCGCGCTGTTCGGCGGGGTGCGATCCGCGCGTGAGACTCCGGCGATCGCGATGCTGCTCGGCGCGACGGCGCTGGTCAGCCTGTTCGGCGCGCCCGTCCTCGCGTTGCTTCCGGTCATGGCGCACGACGTTCTCGGCCTCGGTGCCGGCGGCTTCGGCGGCCTCTTCGCGCTATTTAGTTGCGGCGCCGTGGTCGGAGCGCTCTTCACCGGCACGCTCGTTCGCAGGCTGGGCATGCGCGTGACGTTGGTTGGAGGCCTGGTCAGCCTCGCCGTATTGATCGCCGCCTTCGGCGTCTCCGCGAGCCTTCCGCTCTCCGCGTGCTTGCTCGTGGGGATCGGCGCGGTTTACACGATGTCGGTCTCGGCCACGAGCACCGGCCTGCAAACCTCGATCCCTCCGCGCCGCCGCGGCCGGATCATGAGCCTGTACATGATGGCTTGGGGCGGGCTCTACCCGATCGGCGCGGTCGTCGCCGGGTACATCGCGACGCACCTCGGGGCGCCGGCGACGCTCAAGATCATGGCCGTGCCGCTCACGATCGCGGCCGTCGTCATGTGGACCTTCGGCGGCGGACTTTCGCTGATCGTCCCCCCGCGCACGAAGCGCTAGCCGGTTCGGCGCTCAGCTTTCTTCCGGTTTTCGCGCCGGAAACCGACTCGCTTTCAAGAGCAGATCGAGCGCAAGTCCATCGAGGATGTCGGCCTCGGACACGAGCACCTCGCCGAAGCCGAAGCCCTCCATGACGCGTCGCAGGATCGTCGAGCCGGCAGCGATGACATCTTCGCGGCCGCGCGGCATCACCGGCAAAGCTTTTCGCTGCTCGACGGTCATCCCGTACAGCATCGCGTCGATCGAGCGGATCGTGTCGATGTTGATCCGGGCGTGGTGGATGGCGGCGCGATCGTACCGTTTGAGATCCAGCGCGACGGCCGCGATGGTCGTGATGGTCCCCGCGAGTCCCACGAGGGTGCGCGTGGATTCGCCCACGACTTCTTTCGCTCGCCGAACCGCTTCGTCGGCGTCGGCAACCACGGCTTTCATCTGGGCCGGGGTCGGAGGGTCGGAGCGGATGTGCCGCTCGGTGAGGCGCACCGAGCCGATGTCGATCGATATCCACGCCTCTCGCTTGCGGTCGCCGCGCACGAACTCGGTCGAGCCGCCGCCGATGTCGAGCACGAGGTAGGGGCCGCCCTCGGAAAGATCGTTCGTCGCGCCGAGGAACGACAGCCGCGCTTCCTCTTCACCGGTAAGGACCTCGGCATCGAGCCCGGTGCGAGCGTGCACGCCGTCGAAGAAAGCGTCTCGATTCGTCGCGTCGCGAACCGCGCTCGTCGCTGCGATGCGGATCCGCTCGGCGCCGAGCTCACTCGCCCTTGCGTGGTAGCGCGCGATCGCGTTCAGCGTGCGGGTGAGCGGCGCCTTGCCCAGCCGTTTCTTCGAGTCGACACCCTGTCCGAGACGCGTGACGAGCAAGTCACGCTCCACGTGCTGCAGACCGCCGTCCACCTTTTCGGCTACGTACATCCGGACAGAGTTCGTACCCACGTCGATCGCGGCGATCCGCGTCATCGCGAGCGGCGGGCGAACCCGGGATGTCCGGCCACGCGCCGGGACTCTGCGTCGACGCACGGCCCCGGGCATCCGAGCGGCTCGATCTCCGCCCGCACGATGGCACCGATCGGGTTCCCATCGGCGACCTCGTGTGCGTACAGCGCGTGCAGACACTTCACGCGGCCGGGCATCCCGCCGGCCGACTCGGCCGAGCCGTCCATCACACCGTCGCGATCGCGCCGGTAGCGATCGTGCGCTTCGTGATACGCCTCGGCGAGATCGGGTTCGGCGGCGAGACGTTCGTTCAGCTCACGCATACGACCGGAGCTTTCGATGCGTCCGACTGCTCGGACGGCGAGCGGACACGTGAGCCAGTACCGCGTCGGGAACGGCTCGCCGTCGTCGAGCGTGGGGGACGTGGCGATGACCATGGGCAGTTCGTACTCGCAGCGAACGACGACTTCGACGTCGCCCCGGGGCTCGCGACCGATCTGCGTGCCAACGACTCCGCGGTCGCTTCGCTCCGACTCGTGTGTCACGCTCACGAACGCCCAGCGTAGCTCAGGGAACTAATCCGGGGACAAGCGCATCCAATAGGGCACGGGTGTCGTTACGTAACAAGAGGAACGAATCGGGGGAGATATCCCGTGAACTCTCGGGTGATCCGACTCATCGCAGCGATCGGGGCGATGGCCCTTCCCTTCACCCTCGCCACGCCGGCGATCGCCGCTCCCGACATCGGCTTCGGAGGCGCGTTGGTAACGGACGCCGCCGGATATGGAGACGGGAACCTGCACCCCGGCCGCTCCGCGTCGCTCCTGGTGACAATCTTCAACAACGAAACGCACACCGTGACGAACGTCAACGGAACCTTGTCGACGACGACGGCCGGGATCACGGTGACGGATCCGGGTCCGAAGGCTTACCCGGATCTCCCGGCGTCCGACGGAGGGCCTCACGGCGGCACTCAAAACGAAGAGCCATTCACCGTCGCGGTCGCATCGGGAGTGCCGTGCCCGAGCGGAGCAGCCTTCTCTATCTCGCTCGAGACCGACGACGGACCCGTAAGTCTTCCGTTCACGATCGACGTCGGATGCAACTCCGCCGTCGTCTCCACGGAGGATGTCGTGGTGCGTGACGCAGCAACCGGCGACGTCGTCGACGCGGTTTCGATCGGCCCCACCTTCCGTCTCGAACTAAATCTTCGGAACGTGGGCACGGCGGATGCGTCCGACGTCACGGGTCATCTCATCTCTTCCGGCGATGCGCGCATCGACGACGCAGACCATGATTTCGGTCCGATCCCGATCGCGGGCACCTCCACGGGCGTGTACACCTTCGCGCTCACCCAGTGCGGTGACGGGCTGGCGTTCGAGCTGAAGATCGTTGGGGCGGACACGATCGACGACGCGAACATCCCCATCAGCGTCGAGACCCGATGCCCAGGCATCCATCCGAGCTTCACCGGGATAACCTTCGACGACTCTGAGAGCGGCAACGGTGACGGGTTTCCACAACCGGGAGAGACCGTCTCCATCACCATTTCGTTCCGCAATGATGGATCGGAGGCGCTCACCGGGATCCGCGGCATCCTCGAAATGGAGGATGCCGACGTGCTGCAGAACTCATCGACATTCCCCGACGCCGGTCCCGGGGAACGCGTGGTGAGTGAAGCCACCTACCTCGTCAAGATCCACGAGGACGCACCGTCCACGCAGCTCACTGACAACCGCTGCGGCATACCGATGGTCGACGGCTTCCTCGAAGTGACCGCCCCCACGGAGATCGCCACCCTCCGCGGGACGCTGCATCTCACGATGAACGAGGGTGAGGCGGATCT
>Ga0070708_100001541_pt1 | contig 17628 bp, 16 predicted proteins | sample KBSK5503metaG_FD_65469 | JGI IMG/M metagenome (GOLD analysis project Ga0070708, IMG submission 65469) | Corn, switchgrass and miscanthus rhizosphere microbial communities from Kellogg Biological Station, Michigan, USA - KBS K5-50-3 metaG | ecosystem: Host-associated > Plants > Roots >... | reverse complement strand
TCGATCCAGGAACGCTTGATGGCCGCCTCGGCGATCAGCCGGTTCCGAAGCGTGTTCCTGAAGTCCGGCGCCGGGCCCGGAGCAGGGCGTACGTTCTCGAGCGCCTGGGCCATCCGCGCGAAGCGGGCGACGTCCCGTGGCGCATCCTGCCGAAGCCCTTCGAGCAGCTCGGCGAACGCTTGTTCGTCCCTGGTGGGTTTCATGGTCTCATCAAATGCAACGAATACCGGGCGTGGCTGGACACGTCGCCCGTAGGGGTGGTTTTTCGGGTAGTTCGAACGGACTACGCATAGTCCTCATCCACAACAACGAGCTTGTAGAGGGCTTTTACCGCTCTGTACTGCAGGGCTTTGATCGCTCCGTCGCTCTTTCCCATCGCCGCGGCGGTCTCGGCGACCGAATATCCCTGGAGGAAGCGCCAGTAGATGACTTCCTGCTGCTCGGAGCCCAGCTGCTGGATGGCCTTGTAGAGGTCTTGCTGGGAGACGCGGGAGAGCGCGGCGTCTTCGGCGTCGAGGACGTTGTCGCCGGCCGATCCGAGCGGCGCCTCGGCCCCGAGGACCTCGAGCCGGGCCCGGCCGGACTTGAAATGATCAAGGACCAGGTTCCGGGCGATGGTCAGGAACCAGGCTCCGACGTCGCGCCCCTGCCAGGTGAACCCCTTGATCTTCCGCAACGCGCGCAGGAAGACCTCGGACGTGATGTCTTCGGCGAGCGCGCTGTCACCATGTACCCGATATAGGGCGAATCGGTACACGCGCTCGACGTACCTGTCGTAGAGGCTGGCGAACGCGTCGGGGTCGCCTTCGCGGGCGCGATCGACCAGCGCGATGACGTCGACTTCTCCGACCGCGCCCAGTGAATCGGGCTCGGTCGTGACGACGTCGTCGTCCGTCCGTACCGCTTCGAGTGGCCCTGTCATCAGACCTTCCCCGATATGGTCGACCGGAGCGAGCCGCTGGTTGACCGTCGTTTCAAGATCCTGTGTCCCCTCTACCGTTCATACGGATGACTTCCGCCGACTTACGAATGCCTCAATGTCACCGATTGAGAATGAGCTGAAGGGCCACCGCCGCGAGAAGGGCCACCAGAAGGCCGACCAAAGTCATTGCGGTCCCACGTCGCAACGGCAATCCCCCTGCTCTCCTTGGAAGAGTACGGGTCGTTCGGAGTATCGGAAAGGGACGTTAGGAGGGTTTTTACGTAGGCGGAATGGGCCATATTCCGCGACCGTCTCGCTCCGGACCCCACCGGAAGACGGTTCCCCTCGCCCCGCCCCGACCCCACATTCGCCCCTTTGTACGCTTCTGGGATTGAGAGCGTCGCAGGGGGCTCCTCGGGTTACTTGAGGTTCGCGAAGCGTGCGAGACGACCATAAGTGGAAGTTCCTCCGGTGTGTCCGAATGGTCGTAGGAAACGGATCGGCGGCAGCGTAGTTAACTCATTGGTGGCTGTGACGAAAGTGTTGTGGCTCCAAGGATGAAGCGCCTGACGATGGGCGCGAGGGATGAAGAGTCTGGCAACTGCGCGACCACCTGATCAAAAAGATTTCGAACCGAAGGGCGAGCCACCGGTACCGGCTCGCCTTTCTGTTTTTTTGAGAATGCTACGCGTCCTGCGATGCGATCAGATCGATGAGCGCCGGCAGGAACAACGGGAGATCGTCGGGGCGACGCGACGTGATGAGGTTGCCGTCGACCACGACCGGCTGATCGACGTAGTCGGCACCGGCGTTGATCACGTCGTCTTTGATCGCGGGAACGCACGTGGCGCGGCGGCCTTTCATGACGCCCGCGGAGATGGTGACCCAAGGTGCATGGCAGATCGCCGCGACGGCTTTGCCCTGATCGAAGATCTCCCGGACGAAGCGCAGCAGGTCTTCGGAGCGACGCATATGGTCGGGCGCGTATCCGCCCGGCACGACAACCGCGTCGAAGTCGTTCGCGTTCAGGTCGGCGATCTGGGCGTCGACGATGATCGGATACCCCTTCTTGCCTTTGTAGTCCGTCGGTCCGATCCCGGCCACGACGACCTCCGCTCCTTCCTCCATCAACCGGTAGCGGGGGTAGTGGAGCTCCATGTCCTCGTAGTCGGGGCCGCAGAGGATCACGATTTTTTTTCCGCGTAGTCGCATTCGCTCGTCTCCTAACCCATCAGCTCGATGCACATCTCCGAGATCCTTCGCTCGAGCTGTTCGAGGCCCTCCACCTTGCCCAGGCACAACGCGGCACCCGCTTCCTTTGCGCGCGCCTCGAGCTCGTCGTCGAGGTAGGCCGTGTACAGGATGACTCCTACCCCCGGCGCCACTTCGCGTACCTTGCGGGTCGCCGCCAAGCCGTCCATGCCGGGCATCTTGTAGTCCATCACCACGATGTTCGGCTTGGCCGCGGCGACCTTCTCGATCGCGTCCTGACCGCTCGCCGCCTTCGCGACCACCTTGAAGCCGTCAAGCTCGAGCATCGTGGAGAGCATCTCGCGGACGTGTTCGGTGTCGTCCACCACCATCACGCGGATGGTCATTGTTCTCAGGCGTCGGCCGGAGCCCCGAGCTTCTCGAGGCAGTACTCGCGGTTCTCCCGAAGCATCGCGGCCAGTTTCACGGGGTTCGACGCCCACGGGCGGATGTCGAGCTCGAGCGTGATCGTGCCTTTGTAGCCGCTGCGGCCGACACGTTCGAGGAAGGCGGCGATCGGCAGCACCCCTTGGGTCAGCGGCGCGTGGCTGTCGCGTCCGACACCGAGGTTGTTCGACAGGTGGATGTGGACGATCCGGTCGGCCAGCTCCTCGTAGGCGCGGATGATGTCGATCCCGCTCACGGCGAGATGGCTCGTGTCGAGGGTCACGGCATCGAACTTTCGCATGTCCTCGATGCCGGTCGTGCTGTGAACGGTCAGCCCGCGGCCGCGGATCCACAGCGGGAACATGTTCTCCATCGCGATGGTCATCTCTTCGGTCGACTGGAAGTCGTCGAGGTCGTTGCGCAGCCAACGCTGATACGACCGCTGCCAGTGGAACGGCGGGTGAACGATGATCAGTTTCGACCCGATCTCCTGCGCGAGCTCGGTCGAACGCTTGATCTTCTCCAACGGATCGGTCGAGAAGACCCGCCGCGTCAGAAGGAGGAACGGCGCGTGGATCGCGGGGACCTCGATCCCGAAATCCTCGGCGAGTGCCTTGAGCGCGTGGGGGTCCTGGCTCTCGCGCTCGCTCGTGACCATCACCTCCGCGCCCGAGAAACCGGCCTTGCTGATGGCCTCGAAAACCTGTCCCAGGGGCAGCATGTAGAAGGGTCCGGTCGCGCAGATGACTTGCGGTTGCTGCTTCAGGATGACTCCCCGAGTCGGCGGATCGCTCCAATCCTACTTGTCCGTGACATCCCGAGGGCGCCGGCGTCTGACCGTCGTTGACCTGGAGGTTCGGCGTGCAGGTTTGGTGGAACATAGGATTGGCGAAAGGGAGGAATCCGGCATGGTCGATAAATCGCTCGGCCGCGCGTTCGTCGATCCCGGGGCGAACGCAACCACCGTCGAAGGTGTTGACGGCCTCCCGAGAGAACCGTCCTTCCCGCTGACCCTTGAGGAACGCATCCGGGCCTGGGGCCGCCGCGCATCCCGGGCGATCGGCGCGACACGTTTCGGCCGGCTGCGGCGCTGGCAGGCCTTGCTGCTGTTCATGACGATCTTCTGCACGAGTGGAGCACTCGCCGTCTACTACGGCCCCGCGACGCTGATGACGACGCCGCCGCTCCAGACTGCATTCCTCTACGACCGCGACGGCAGGCTCCTCGGCGAGATACGAGCGGAGCAGCACCGGGTCGTCGTGCCGCTGTCGGAGATCCCGAAGTTCGTCCAGCAAGCGTTCATCGCCACCGAGGACGGCCGCTTCTACAGTCACCCGGGGATCGATCCACTCGCCATCATGCGAGCCATCTTCGCGAACGCGAAGGGCGACCGCGAGGGCGCGAGCACGATCACTCAGCAACTGGTGAAGAACTCCACGGTCGTGGGGAAGCGGACCTTGTGGAGGAAGTTCAACGAGGCGGTCACCGCGGTCCGGCTGGACCGCCGCTATTCGAAGGACCGGATCCTCGCTTCCTATCTGAACTCGATCTATCTGGGACACGGGGCGTACGGCGTCGAGGCCGCCGCTCAGACCTACTTCGGGCACGGCATCGAGGAGGTCACGCTCCCGGAGGCTGCGCTGCTCGCTGGGATCACGGCCGCGCCTCAGCTTTTCTCACCGCGGACCAACAAGAAAGGTGCGCTCGAGCGGAGGAACATCGCGCTCGACCGCATGTACGAACACGGGTTCATCAGCCAGGCCGAGCACGACGCCGCCCTCATGGTTCCGATCAAGACGGTGAAGCCGAAGCGGGTGCGCGTGGTTTCGCCGCTCTTCGTCGACTGGGTGAAAGGCGAGATGCTGCGCACCTTCGGCGAGGACGTGGTCTATCGCGGAGGACTTCGCGTCCGCACGTCACTCGATCTCGACGTGCAGCGCGCCGCGGAGGAGGCGGTCGCGGACGTGTTCGATCGCCCGGGCGATCCTTCGGCGGCCGTCGTCGCCATCGACATCTCTTCGGGTGAGGTGCGCGCGATGGTGGGCGGACGTAATCCGAAGCCGGGCGACTTCAACCTCGCGACGCGAGCTCGCCGCCAGGCCGGGAGCGCGTTCAAACCGTTCGTGCTCGCCGCTGCGCTGGACCACGGGTTCAACCTGTCCAAGTCGTACCGTGCGCCGGGCTCGATCCGGCTGCGCTTCGACTCGGGACAGGTTTGGAAGGTCGCGAACTTCGACCGGTCGAGTTACGGCTGGCAATCCCTCCGAAGCGCGACGGCCCACAGTGTGAACACGGTCTTCGCCCAACTCATCCGAGACGTCGGTCCGGAGCGCGTCGTCGAGATGGCCCACGCCCTCGGGATCACGAGCCACCTGTCGGCGGTGCCCTCCCTGGCGCTCGGAACCTCGGGCGTGACCGCTCTCGAGATGGCCTCGGCGTACGCGTCGATCGCGAACGACGGCCGGCTGGTCCCGCCGACGGGGTTCTCATCCGTCCAGAACGCCGAGCACGATCTCGTCTTCGAGAAGGAGAAGCGCCTGGGTTTGCGGGTCATTCCGTCATCGGTCGCCGACGACGTAACCGAAGCGCTCCGCGGCGTCGTGAGCAGAGGCACGGGTTACACCGTCAGGATCAAGGGCGTGAACGACATCGCCGGAAAAACCGGCACTACCGAAGACCACCGCGACGCATGGTTCGTCGGCTACTCCCACGGATTCGCGATAGCCGTGTGGGCCGGCTACCCGTCCAGCAAGCCGATGAACAACGTCCACGGCATCAAAGTCACCGGCAACTCTTTCCCCGCCCAGATCTTCAAACGGGTGCTGACGGCCCTTCTCAACAAGTACCAAACGAAAGAAGAGCCGACGAAGAACTACAAGAGCTCGAAGACGAGTGCACCGACCGCGGGACCGTCCGCATCACCCACCGCCGAACCGTCGGACATGCCGACCGACGAACCGATCCCGGACCCCCCGCGACGCCGCTGTACGTTGATCATCAACTGCTGACGAGTCCGGCCTTCACCGGGCAGGTCACCTTCTTGCGACGCTGAGCCATCTATGTGATGTCCGACGACGGAAGAATGGTCCGCGGGGCGCTCCTGCTCGCCGTCCCGGCCCAAAAAGGGGGCCGGCCCCGGGGCCGAAGCCCCGGGGCGCGGAGATGGGCTTGGAAGTTTTCTAGATGCCGAGCGCGGCGCCGGTCGCCGGATCCGTCTGCGGCGCGTCCATGCCGACGAGCTTGACGAGCATCTCGACCGTCATTGGCACGGCGTGTGCCGCGACGACCGGCTTCGGCTTGGGCTTCGGCTTCACGGCGGGCGCAGCGTGGTGCGTCGGCGCTGCCGTGTGGGTGACCCGGCGAGTCGTGGTGGCTCGGCGGGTCGTCGTGGTTGTCGTCCGGCGAACCGTCGTGGTCGTGGTGCTCTTGCGCCCGGCGAAGTCTTCGGTGATGTACACGGTGCCGTCGCTGTCGAACGCGACGCCGACGCCGACCTGGTTGTAGTCGGTGTCGAGGATGTTGGCCTTGTGGCCCGGGGAAGCCATGAACGCGTCGTGGACCGACTTGCAGTCCGGGCCCATGCCGACGTTCTCTCCGGCCGCGTACCAGTTGCCGGAGATGTCGTTGCCGAGGTTGTTGTTGTGGTAGATCGTGCCGTCCGCGGCCATCTTCTTGCTGTGGTTGCGGGCGATTGTGGTGAGGTCGCTCTTGAGGGTCAGCGACGGACGTCCGACGGCGTGGCGTTCGGCGTTGATGTAGTTGTAGAAGCACGACTCAACGCTCGTAAGAGCGCTGGCGGCCGGTGCGAGGATCGCGATGAATCCCGCGACGAGTGTGACGAGAACGAACGTGCTTACGCTCCGCTTGCCCATCTGTTAGGCCCCTTTTCGTGGCCCGACAGACAGCCCGTCTCCCCCGATACTCAGCATCCTCGCTGAGCGTTTTGCCTCTCGAGGTCGACGGTGGCGATTCCCGTCGTCCCCATTCGGCAACCCGGCCGACCCCTTCCTTCAAGCCCCTGGGGTCCCGTGGCTTTGCGTCCTCGTCTTACGACGAGTTTGCCCTTTCGTGGAGACCGACTGCCCTGATCGGGAGTCTGTGTTCGATTGGAATATCGTCGGCGGGCTCGACTTCTTGACCACGCGCAGTGACCATTCTTTCGTAGGCCGTTGGCACTAGCGCCTTCGCACAGATCGTCGGATCGTGCCCGGTTCGTAACCATGAGATCAGGTTGCGGTGACCGGATTTGGTCGCGTTGGCCCGGCTTCCGCGGCTCGCCTTAGACTGCGCGGCGCGCTTCGCGACGCCAGAGAAAAAGGACCGGGGTCCTAATGGTTTCGAAGGCGATCCATCTCGACGGGCGAGACGCCCCGGTCGTGCTCGAGGCCGACGTCGTCGTCGTCGGGGGCGGCTCCGCGGGACTCGCGGCGGCGATCGCGGCCGCCCAGAACGGCGCCCGAACCGCGCTGGTCGAGCGCTACGGGTTCTTCGGCGGGAACGCTACCTCGGCTTGGGTGGGGACGATTTGCGGCCTCTATTGGAGCTCGGGCGACGGGTACGACCTCGTTTGCAGGGGCTTCGCCGAGCGGTGGGCGGAGGGTCTCAAGGCGGCCGGCGCCGGATTCGGACCGATCCCCTACAAGGAGTCCGCCGTCCTGCTCTACGTGCCGTGGGCGTACAAATGGCAGGCCGACCGCTGGGTAACGGCCGAGCAGAACCTGACGCCGCTGCTCCACTCGACGGTCACCGAGGTCGCCCGCACGGGGTCGACCATCGACGCGGTGGTCGTGGGGTCGAAGCGCGGGCCGCTCGCGGTGACGGGAAAGGTGTTCGTCGACGCCTCAGGGGACGCGGACCTGGCCTTCCACGCGGGGCTGACCGTGGACTCGGGCGGGCCCGGCCAGCGGCAGTTCCCCTCGATGCAGTTCGTCATGCAGAACGTCGACGTGCAGGCGGCCTACGCTGCCGGGCTCGACAAGCTGAACGAACTCATCGCGACCGTCGGGCAGTCGCCTGAATGGGACCTGTCGCGATCCGGCGGTGCGGTCCTGCCGACCTTCCGGCCCGGCGAGGCGCTCGGCGCGATGACACGGATCGGCGTCGACGGACACGCTCCCGACATGACCGATCCGTTCGAGGCCACCACAGCCGAGATCGCGGGCCGGGTCGAGGCCGAAAAGGCCGGACGCTTCCTGAAGCAGCACATGCCCGGGTTCGCGGAGGCGTTCTTCGCCGACACGCCGACGCAACTCGGCGTGCGCGAAACACGGCGAGGAACCGGCGACTACGTGCTGACCGGATCCGACGTGCTCGGCGCCGGGCGGTTCGACGACGCCATCTCGTGCGGTGCGTGGCCGCAGGAGTTCCATGTGGAAGGGAAGGGCACCGAGTGGCGGTGGCTGGAAACAGGCGCGTACTACCAGGTGCCCTACCGCGCGCTCGTTGCGGCAGGAGTCGATAACCTCCTGCTCGCCGGGCGCTGCATCTCCGCGACGCACGAAGCGCTCGCGTCGACGCGCGTGATCGCGCCGTCGATGGCGCAAGGAGAGGCGGCCGGCGTCGCGGCCGCCCTGGCGGCGCAGAAAGGACTCACGGTGAGGGGTGTGGACGTGGCCGAGTTGCAGCGAGTGCTCGGTGAGCGGGGCGCGTTCCTCGGATGAGGTGGCAAGCGTGAGCGTCGGCGATCTGGTCAAAGAGACGGCGCAGCGCGTTCCCGACAAGCCCGCGCTGATCTTCCACGACCAGCCGATCAAGTACTCGGAGGTCGACCGCGAGATCGACCGGGCGGCCGCGGGTTTCGCTTCGCTCGGGATAAAGCGCGGCGATCGCGTCGCGGTGCTCGTGCACAACATCCCGCATTTCGTCTACGCCTACCACGGGCTGCTGCGCGCCGGTGCGGTGATGATCCCGCTCAACACGATGTACACGACGGAAGAGGTCTCCTACATCTTGGCGGACGCCGACGCGCGCGCCGTCGTCGTCGCCGAGCCGTTCGTCGGCACCATCGCGGGTCTGCGCGAGACGTTGCCGATGCTCGAGCACGTCGTGGTCGCGGGAACGAGCGCCCCGGTCGGCGCTATGACGTGGGAGCAGATGCTCGGCCGGGCCGGCGACCCCCCGCTGGTTTCCCCCGCAGACGACGAGCTCGCCGTGATCGCGTACACGAGCGGCACGACGGGGAAGCCGAAAGGCGCGTTGCTCACGCACGGGAACCTGCTCGCCAACCTGGATCAGATGGCGCAAGCACCGCGGCTCGCCGCGGCCGAGGGCGACGTGGGCTTGCTCGCGTTGCCGATGTTCCATATCTACGCGCTGAACGTGATCCTCGGATTGACGCTTCGCGTCGGAGCCACGGCCGTGCTCATGGAACGGTTCGATGCGGTCGGCTCGCTCGAGGCCGTCGAGCGGCACAAGGTCACGATCCTATTCGGGGCGCCGCCGATGTTCGTCGCGTGGCTGAACACGCCGGGCGTCGATCGCTACGACTTGTCGAGCGTGCGGCTCGCGATATCGGGCGCCGCGCCGTTGCCGGGGGTGGTACTCGAAGACTTCCGTCGCCGGCTCGGGATCACGATCTGGGAGGGCTACGGTCTCACAGAGACGGCTCCCGGCGTGACGTCGAACGCGATGGGGGAGCAGGCGAAGCCGGGTTCGATCGGCAAGCCACTGCCCGGCGTCGAGGTTCGCATCGTCGACGCGCACGGTGAGGACGTCGAAGAGGGCGACCCGGGCGAGATATGGGTTCACGGCCCCAACGTTTTCCAGGGGTACTGGCGTCAGGAGGAAGCTTCGGCCGACGCGATCCGCGACGGCTGGTTCCACACCGGGGACGTCGGTTACGCGGACGAAGACGGCTACATCTTCCTCGTCGACCGCAAGAAGGATCTGATCCTCGTCAGCGGGTTCAACGTCTATCCGCGCGAGGTGGAAGACGCGCTGTACCGCCACCCGAAGGTGGCCGACGTCGCGGTTATCGGCGTGCCGCACCCGTACACCGGCGAGGCGGTGAAGGCGTTCGTCGTCCTGAAGCCGGGGGAGCACACGACGGAGGAAGAGATCCTCGACTTCAGCCGTAAGTATCTCGCGCGCTTCAAGCTTCCCGGCGCGATCGAGTTCGTCGCCGAGCTGCCGCACCTGCCCACAGGCAAGGTGTTGAAGCGCGCGCTACGAGACGGCGCCGCAGCCGAGAAGGCACCAGATCAAACGTGATCATCATCTTCCCCGCGGTCGCCGCGCTCGTCTCGACGATCTTCGCGATCCAGCTCCTCACCTCGTGGGCGCACCGCAAGCGGCTGCCACAACTCGCGTGGGGGATCGCGATGCTGATGTACGCGCTCGCGTCGCTCGCGGTGGCCGCGGGAGTCAGCGGCGGATGGGATCCGACGCTGTACCGGATCTACTGGCTGTTTGGTGCGTGCCTGAACGTCCCCTACCTCGCGCTGGGAAGCGTGGCCCTGCTCGGGAAGAGGGCGGTAACCGCGGCGATGCTCGTGCTCGTCGCCGCCGCGACCGTCATCGGCGTCGCTGTGATCGCGGTTGCGACCGTCCACATCGCCGCGTCTGCGCCGAAGCAGATCCCGCGCGGATCCGAGGCGTGGGGCAAAGGGACGTTACCGGCGACGCTCCCGACCTACATGAGCATCCCCGCATACGTGATCGTCGTGATGATCGCGGTGGCATCCGGCCGAGGTGGGAAGCTGCCTCCGCACCGGGTGCGCGGTAACTGGCTGATCGCGATCGGAGCGACGCTCGTGGCGGCCGGGGCGCCGTTCGCGCGCTACGGGCGCGGCGCTGCGTTCAGCGTCTTCCTCGCTCTCGGAGTCGTGGTGATGTTCCTCGGATTCAGGCTCACATCGAAGACGCCGCGCCCGGCCGGGCCGGTTGCGGACGACCCACTGTGAACGAGCTCGTCCTTTTCACGAGCGAGAACTGCGGGCTGTGCGACCGAGCGAAAAGCGCGCTCGCACGGGCCGGCGCGGTCTATGAAGAGATGCTCGTCGGAGACGACCACGACTACCGCTTCCGCACGCCGGTGCTCGAGGTGGGTGGATCGGTCGTCGCCGAGGGGATCATCGGCGACCTCGAGCTGCGGAAAGCCCTGCGCCCCGACTCCACCTAAAGACAGGCCAGCCCCACCGTCTGCGGGCGGCGAGCACCCTTCGCTTGCATCCGCCACGCCTAGTAGTCTGGCGCCCGTCTGCTCGAGAGGGAAGGGGGATGCAGATGGGCAAAAAAGTGCTGGTGACCCTCGCGCTCGTTGGTGCGATGGTCGCTCTTCCGGCCTCGGCCGCCTTCGCGCACGACTGTTTCATCGTGAACCGGTCGTCGCAGGGAGCCCAGGGTGCCGGACATTCTGCGACGGCAACCGGCTTCAACCACGGGTGGATCGCGTTCGACATGAAGGCGGCCCTGGCCCAGGCGCAGGTCAGCGACGTCGAAGCGGCGTTCGCGGACTGGATCGCACAGGGGTTCAAGGCCTTCTACGCCAGCCGGATCGACGCGCTGATCGGTGGCAACTCCTCGAACCCGAACCTCGGGAACGGGAAAGGACTCGATCATTTCAGCGAGTCGCCGCTGTTCGGAGCTTTCGCCGCCACGATCATTCGGTGGGGCGGAGACCCGAGTCTGCTCGACGGCTAATTAGGACGGCATCACGAGGAAGGGGGCTACCGGCCCCCTTCCTCGTTTCTCCTGGTCAGAGGGGATGGAAGTGCGGTTCCGACGGGGGTTCCCGTTTGAGAATGTGCTCACAAGCGCCTAGAATCGAGGCTCCGAGCCCGGTCACCGGGCCTGCTTTCGGAGAAGTCTCGTGAGAGAGCGCGCCATCCCAGAAGCAACGGTCGCCCGCCTTCCTCTGTACCTCCGCAGCCTGTTCGAGATGACCGAACGGGGAGTGCACACGGTCTCCAGCGAGTCGCTCGCGCTGGCAGCCGGCGTCAACTCTGCGAAGGTGCGCAAGGACCTGTCCTACCTGGGCTCCTACGGGACGCGCGGCGTCGGCTACGACGTCGAATATCTCATCTACCAGATCTCTCGCGAGCTCGGTCTCACGCAGGATTGGAACGTGATGATCGTCGGCGTGGGGAACCTCGGCCACGCGCTCGCGAACTACAAAGGCTTCTCGGCGCGCGGTTTCCGCGTCGTGGCGCTCGTCGACGCCGACGAACGGAAGATCGGCGAGCAGGTGGGCGAGATGGCGATCGAAGACTTCGAGGACCTGGAGCGCATCGCGAAGGAGCGCCAGGTCTCGATCGGCATCATCGCGACGCCGGCGCCGGCCGCGCAGGAAGCGGCCGACCGGCTCGCCGCCGCCGGCGTGAAGAGCGTGCTGAACTTCGCACCCGCGGTGATCCAGGTTCCCGACGACGTCTCGCTGCGCAAGGTCGACCTGTCGATCGAGCTTCAGATCCTGTCGTTCTACGAGCAGCGAAAGTCAGCGCTCGAAGGGTTGCGTCGCAGCAAACGCTTGACGGGAAGCGCGGCGAAGTCCACGCGCCCATGACGACCGGTTACCCGGCGATCCTTCTGCTCGAGGGCCGCCTCGCGGTGGTGATCGGTGGCGGACAGGTCGCCGAACGCAAGGTCCGAACCCTCCTCGACGCCGGCGCGAAGGTTCGCGTCGTGTCCTCCGAGGTCACCAAGGGCATCCGCAGGCGCGCGGACTCCGGCGACATCGAACTGGTTGAGCGACGTTACGAGCGCGGCGACCTCGCCGGATCGGCCGCCGCGGTCGCGGCGACGGACGATGAAGAGGTGAACCGCGGCGTGTTCGCCGAGGCGACCGAAGCCGGGATACCCGTGAACGTCGTCGACAACGTCTCGCTGTGCACGTTCATCGCGCCGTCGATCATCCGGCGCGGCGATCTGGTCGTCGCGATCTCCACGGGCGGCGCGGCGCCCGCGCTGGCTGTTCGTATTCGCGAGCGGCTCGAGCGCGAGTTCGGCGAGGAGTACGCGCGTTTCCTTACGCTGATGGCGGAGCTGCGCGAACAGATCAAGGTTCCCGGCGATCAAGACGATCGCGCGAAGGCGTGGTACCGGGTCGTGGACTCTGATGTGATGGACCTCGTTCGTGCAGGAGAGATGGATCGCGCGCGCCAGCGTGCGACGGAGTTGTTGCTCGGCAAATAGACCGCGTTGTGAAGTGGGGGGGAATGAGTTGTCGGTCCTCGTCGTCGGGCTGACCCACCGCACGGCGCCCGTCGGGCTGCTCGAGCGGTTCGCGTTCGATGCTTCGTCGCTCCCAAAGGCCTTTCATCAGCTGAAGTCGAGCGAGCACGTCCGCGAGGCCACCATCCTTTCCACGTGCAACCGCGTCGAGGTATACGCGCTCGTCACCGGCTACCACGCCGGGCTCGCCGAGCTCCGTCGCTTCCTCTCCGAGTTCCACCATGTCGAGGTCGACGAATTCGGCCCGCTGATCCAAAGCGGCTACGAAGAGGAAGCCGTGCGGCATCTGTTCTCGGTGGCTGCGGGAATCGAGTCGATGGTGGTGGGCGAGCCGCAGATCCTTTCTCAAGTCCGCGAGGCGTTCCGCGTCGCGACCGACGAAGAGGCTGCCGGCCCGGTGCTTTCCGCGCTGTTCCGCCAGGCCATCAAGGTCGGTCGCCGAGCGAGAGCGGAAACTTCGATCGGCAAGTCGGTAAAGACATTCGCTTCCGCAGGCGCCGATCTCGCGAGGCAAGCGCTTGGGACGCTCGACGGCAAGACGGTTTTGGTCGTCGGCGCCGGGAAGATGAGCGACATCGCCGCTCGCCGGATCGTTCGTGAAGGCGCGGCGGTGCTGGTCGCGAACCGCACGCCGGCGCACGCCCGCGCCCTCGCCGAGAAGATCGGCGGTAGCGAGCTGCCGATCACCGCGCTTCCGGACGGTCTGGCTCGTGCCGATCTGGTGCTGTGCTCGACCGGAAGCCCCGAGCCGTTGATCACGCGCGAGATGGTCGCCGAAGCCGTCGCTTCGCGCGGCGGGCGCCCCCTGGTTCTCCTGGATCTCGCGGTTCCGCGCGACGTCGACCCGGAGGTTCGATCAGTGGAGGGGGTCGTGCTGCGCGATCTCGACGATCTGCGCGAGGCGCTCGTGCCGGGGCCCGAGCAGCTCACGGAGGTCTCGGCGGTTCGCGAGATCATCGCCGAGGAGGTTCCGCGGTTCGCGGCCTGGCAGCGGGCCCATCACCTCGCGCCGCTGCTCGAGGCGCTCCAGGCTCGCGGCGAGGACGCGCGGGCGCGTGAGTTGAAGCGCGCTGCGGCGCGGCTTGCCGACCTGTCGGACGAGGAGCGCGAGGCCGTGGAGATGCTCACGCGTTCCATCGTCGCCAAGCTCATGCACGACCCCGTGGCGGCCGTGAAGCAGAAAGCCGGTACCGCTGAAGGCGAGGCGCTGGCCCGGGCGCTCCGGGAGCTTTTCGACCTGCCGCTCGCGGGCCGGTAGGCTCCCTCTTCGATGCCGCGAAGCGTACTGCGCGTCGGAACGCGAGGAAGCGCGCTCGCCCTCGCCCAAGCTGAGAACGTTCGTAAGGCGATTTCGCAGGTCATCTCGCACCGCAACTTCGAGCTGGTCCCGATCACCACGCGCGGGGACACGCATCAGGGTCCGATCCCGCCGATCGGCGGCAAGGGTTTGTTCACCGAGGACATCCAAGAAGCGCTGGCGACGGGGAAGATCGACCTCGCCGTGCACAGCGCGAAGGACCTGCCGGTCAACTCGTTCGAGGGTGTCGTTCTCGCCGCCATCCCGCCGCGTGAGGATCCGCGCGACGCGTTGATCACACGGCACGGCGGCGGCCTGGCGAAGCTCCCTCCGGGCACCACCGTTGGGACGTCCTCGCTGCGGCGCAGCGTTCAGTTGCGGGCGCTTGCGTCCGGTCTGGTTCCGACGCCGATCCGCGGCAACGTCGACACCCGGCTGCGCAAGCTGACCGCGGGTGACGTGCAGGCCTTGGTTGTGGCCTTGGCGGGTCTGCGGCGGCTGGGGAAGGACGGCCGCGTTGCCGAGATCCTGCCGACGTCGATCATGTTGCCGGCGCCGGGTCAGGGCGCACTTGCGGTCGAGTGCAGGGCCGGCGACAAGGACATGCGCGAGGCGCTCGGCAAGATCGAAGACCCGCTGGCACGCCGCGCGTTCGAGGCGGAGCGCGCTTTTCTGGCCTCACTCGGCGGGTCGTGCAACGTTCCGCTCGGCGCGCTCGCGACGCTCGATGGGAACAACATCCGGCTGCGCGGCCTTGTCGGGACCCTCGACGCCTCGCGCATCTTGCGCGACGAGCTGACCGGGACCGATCCCGCGGATGTCGGCAACGGCTTGGCCGAGCAGATGCGCGCGGCCGGCGCCGAAGAGATCCTCGCCGCGGTCGCGGCAGCAACTCCCGAGTGAGCCCGGCGCGTCGCGCGTCGCGCGCTCGGACCGTGGGGACCGTCTATCTCGTTGGTGCCGGGCCCGGCGACCCGGGACTGATCACCGTTCGAGGGCTCGCGGCCCTGCGCTCCGCCGACGTAGTCGTGTACGACCGGCTGGGGGTTTCTTCTTCTCTCCTTGATCTCGCACCGGGGGCCGAAAAGATCTACGCCGGGAAGAGCGCGCGGCGACACGCGATGACGCAGGCGCAGATCAATCGGTTGCTGGTTTCCCACGCACGGCGCGGATCGTCGGTCGTCCGGCTGAAGGGCGGAGATCCCTTCGTGTTCGGGCGCGGAGGCGAGGAAGCCGAGGCTTTGATCGCGGCGGGGATCCCGTTCGAAGTGATTCCCGGCGTCACGAGCGCGATCGCCGGGCCCGCTTCGGCGGGGATCCCCCTGACGCACAGGGATTGGGCGGCGTCCGTCGCGATCGCCACCGCGCACGAGGCGCCGGGCAAGGCCGGATCGCGGCTCGACTGGGAAGGACTCGCGCGCGCCGACACCGTCGTGCTGCTGATGGGGGTCGAGCGGCTCGTCGACGCGGCGGCGGCGCTGATCGCCGCGGGCAAGAAACGTTCGACGCCTGCCGCGGTGATCGCATCGGCGACCTTGCCGTCGCAGCGGACGGTCACGGCACCGCTCTTCCGGATCGCGGCGGCCGCCAAGCGCGAAGGGATCTCGCCGCCTGCGGTGACGATCGTGGGAGACGTGGTGCGCCTGCGCGAGGTGCTCGGCGGTTGGGACACGCGTCCGCTGTCCGGTGTGCGGGTGCTGGTGACGCGGACGCGGGAGCAGGCATCCGAGCTTTCCGGCGTCTTGCGCGAGCTCGGCGCCGAAGTCGTTGAAGCCCCGGCGATCCGGGTCGAGCCGCCGAAGTCCTGGACGGCGGTCGACCGCGCGGTGTCACGTTTGCGCGAGGGTCGCTATGAATGGGTCGTGTTCACGAGTGCCAACGGCGTGCGGATGTTCTTCGCTCGTCTGCGCGCGGCGCGTCTGGATGCGCGCGCGTTCGGCGGGGTTCGCGTCGCGGCAGTGGGGACGGGGACAGCCGATGCGCTGCACGGGTTCGGCATCACGCCCGACCTCATCCCGCCGACGTTCACCACAGATGCGATCGGAAAAGCGTTTCCACGCGGACAAGGTTCAGTGCTCCTTGCGCGTGCGGACAAGACCGAGCCGGGGTTGGAGGAATCGCTTCGCGCGAAAGGCTGGACGCCCGAGCGGTTGGTTGTCTATCGGCTGCGAGCGGTCGCGCGCTTGGCGCCGGCGGTGCGGCGGCAGGTGTTGGACGGCGAGATCGACGTGCTTACCTTCGCGAGCGGCGGCACGGTCCGCGCGTTCATGCGCCTGCTTCGCGCGAAACCGCCGCGCCGGGTGAAGGTCGCGGTGATCGGTCCGGTCACGGCTCGGGCGGCGAAGGAGGCCGGGCTGCGGGTCGACGCTATAGCACGCGAGCACACGATCCCGGGATTGGCCGCAGCTGCGGTTGCAGCCATGACGCGGAAGGCGCGGCGGCGACGCAGGCGCTCCTAGGCAGCGGGCGCGACCGGCTCGATGTTCATCGGCGGCATCGAGCGGCGCACGAACCAGGCCGCGCCGAGCGCAGGGATGGCGAACAGCGCCGTTGCGATGTGGGGCCCGGCCGAGTCCGCCAGAGCGCCATCGAGCACTGCTGAGATCACACGCGGCCCGAGGAAGCTAAGCGTCCACAGCGCCATCACCCGGCCGCGCAGCCGCTCGGGAACCTCGCTCTGGATCGTCGTTACGAACGCGATCGCGGCTGTGATGTAGCCGAATCCGATCACGAGGGCGGCAGGGATCGCGCCGAGCATCGCCGGAGCCGCGCCGAGAGCGACGAGCCCAGCTGCTTGAAGAACGAGCCCGATCCAGCCGATCCCGTTCCGCGTCACTCGGTTCACGAAGCGGCGGCCGAGCGTGATCCCGGCGACCGCTCCCGCACCCCACGCAGACACGATCCAACCGGCGGCTCCCGACGACAGCCCGTACGAATTCGAGAGCGCGGGGGCGACGGTGGTGATCGGGTCGAGCGAGATGCTCACGAAGATCATCCCCAGCAGCATCGTTCGGATCCGAACGTTGCTCCACGCGTACCGCAGACCTTCGAGCATCGGGCCCGGCGGGCCCTCGGACGCGCGTGGGAACGGCGCATGCCGGATGATCGTCAGCGCGACCACGAGCGGCACGAACGACAAGGTGTTGAGCCCGAACGCGAACGTGGCGCCGACCCAGGTGATCGCCGCTGCCGCCAGGACCGGGCCGAGCGCCCGCGCGATGTTGAACGTCAGCGCGTTCAGGCCGATCGCGTCGGTCAGCTCTCCGTGCGGGACGAGCGAGGGGATCATCGCCTGCATGGCGGGGATCGAGAACGCGACCGTCACGCCGAGAGCCGCCGCGAGGCCGACCACCGCATAGCGGTTCGCGACTCCAGCTGCGACGAGGATCGTCAGCGTCCCGGCGCAGGCGCACGCCATCACCTGGCTCAGCCGCAGGATCCGGACCCGGTTGCCGCGGTCGGCGAGCGCCCCGGCCGGGAGCACGAAGAGGATCGTCGGCACGAAGAGCGCGGCGTTGGTGAGGCCGACCCAGAACGACGAGCCTGTGAGGTCGTGAACGTAGATGCTGAGGGCGACGTTCGCGAGCCAGTTGCCGATGTT
>Ga0070708_100001539_pt1 | contig 17639 bp, 15 predicted proteins | sample KBSK5503metaG_FD_65469 | JGI IMG/M metagenome (GOLD analysis project Ga0070708, IMG submission 65469) | Corn, switchgrass and miscanthus rhizosphere microbial communities from Kellogg Biological Station, Michigan, USA - KBS K5-50-3 metaG | ecosystem: Host-associated > Plants > Roots >... | reverse complement strand
CGCCGATCCGCTCGAGCGCGATCTCGAAGATCCGCCGATCGGGCTTCCCGAACCCGACCTCGCAGGAGATGACGATCGCGCCGAAGTAGCGCTCGAGCATGGTGCCCGCGAGCTTCTCGCGTTGGACGTCCGGTGCGCCGTTCGAGACCAGCGCGAGTCGGTGGTCTCGGGCGAGCACGCGGAGAATCGGCTCGGCTTCGGCATCCACCAGCTGACGGGCGCGCCGCGCCCTCCGGTAGGTTTCGGCAAGCTCCTGCGCAAGCGCCTGGTCTGAGATTCCCACGGCGCTAAGGGCTTCACTCCACGCGGCGTGACGGAAACCCGGCACGAAAGCGCGCAGGGCCCGGAGCTCGGAGGCCTCGCCACGGAACTCTCCCCAAAGGCCCTCGCCCCACCAGATGCCCATCCGATCCGCATAGGCGAGAGCCGGCGATCTCTTCCATAGCTTCTCCGCTGCGAGGAGCAGCGCGGCGAACAACGCGGCGACGTCCGCGCCGGCGCGACTCGAGGCGACCGCGCAGGCGGACCGCACCGCGGCGAGGGTCGCCGCGTCCTCCATGACCAGGGTGTTGTCCAGATCGAAGAGCACCGCTCGCGGGGGCATCACTCAGCTACCGACGTCTGGAAGAGGGGCTGAACACCGTGTCGAGCGCCGCGATGAAGCGATCGTTCTCCTCCGGCGTACCGATCGACGCGCGGAGACACCGCTCGCAGCCGGGCCAATTCGAGACATCGCGGATCAGCACGCCTTGCTTGACGAAGCGCGCGTGCACATCCGCGGGGACACCATCGCGCAAACGAAAGAGTAGGAAGTTCGTGATCGAGGGAAACGCTTCGATCGCGGCGACGGCTCGCAGCGCGTGGTACACGCGCTCCCGCTCGGAGGCGACGAGCGCGAGTCGGCGCTCGACCGAGGCTTCGTCGCGCGCGATGCGGACGGCGACGGCCAGCGTCAGCGCGCTCATGTTGTAGGGGAGCTGCGCCGCGTTGAAGTACCCCGCGAGCTCGGGATGCACGACAAGTACGCCGACCCGCAGCCCCGCAGCGGCGCGGACCTTCGAGAACGTCCTCGAGACGACCAGGTTCGGGTTGCGCTCGATCTGCGGGACGAGCGTCGTGCCGGCGAAGTCGGCGTAGGCCTCGTCGACCAGCACCAGGCTGTCCGGGTAGGCCTCCGCGACCGCAAGGATCACGTCTTGATCGATCGCGTTGCCGGTCGGATTGTTCGGCGACGTGAAGACGACGACAGCGGGACGGACGCGGTCCATCGCGTCGAGCGCCCGATCCCTTCGCAGATCGTATGGAAGGCCGATCATCTCGTCGATCGCCTCGCCGCCGCCGATCACGGAGAGTCGCGCGTGCATCGAGTACGTCGGCTGGAAGAGCAACGTCTTGCGCGCGTGGCCCCCGAAGACGAGGAACACACCGAGGAGCACCTCGTTGCTCCCGTTGCCGAGGATGAGTTGCTCGGGCCGCACACGCCACCTTTCGGAGAGGACGCTTCGAAGCTCATCGCCGCGTCCGGGGTAGCGGTTCAAGAGGAGGCGATCGAGCTCGTCCGCCGCGACATAACGGCCCGCAGGATTGGGCTCGGGCCATTCGTTCGCCTGGATGCGGACGTCGGCCAGGTGCTGCTGCGTGCGATACGGCTCGAGCTCGGCCATCTCGGGACGCGGGCGCGGTGGTCTGCGCGGACTCACTGCCATAGCCTGACATTAGAGTGACGCACGCTTTGCGCGACGATCGAACCACCCAGATGCTTCTCGCGTGCGGCGGCGTCGGACCGCTCCTCTTCATCGTCGTGGCATTCGCTCTGGGCGCGGTCCGTCCCGCTTGCAGCGCGTGGCACAGCTACGTCGGGTTCGTGGCAGCACTCGCGTTTGTCGGAACGGCGCTGTTGATCGCTCGGAGATTCGGTGGGGATCAGTCGTCCCTATCCGTAGCCTGACGCGATCTTGGATAACGCACAGTAAATAGGTCCCTCTACGTTCGTATACGGACTCGGCCGCGAGTGACCGGGTTGCGTCCTCAAATGTGCGTAGTGCCGTACAACCTGCCTCCCAACTGCATCAGCCTCCATTAACTGATACGCGGGTGCCACGGCGACACCCGCTAATCAGTCCTGCTGTTCCGTATGTTTCTTCGACGCGAGCTTTGGGCGGAGGGTGTGGATGAGCGCGGCCGAACTCGTTCGTCTGGTCACGAACGTTCTCTTCTTGCTCGTATTCGCCGTCGTGCTGCGCGCGGCGCTCGCCGAGCGGACGCGAGCCAGCTTGGACACGGCCCTGCTCTTCGGGGCGATCGCCCTCGTGATCGCGCAGAGCCAAATCGCCTCGCTGCTCGGGACGCAGTTGCCTCCAGCGCTTGGGATCGTCGCCGCCCTCATCCTGATGGCACTCCCTTATCTGCAGCTTCGGCTTGTTGACGACTTCGCGGGAGTGCGCCCCTTGGTCATGCGCGCCTGCATCGCGGGCATCGTCGCTACGGTGGTGCTCGTTCCAGTCGGAGTGTTCGGGCTTGTCAACTTCACGGCCATCGCGCCCGTCGTGGTCGCCGCGGCGGTCCTGTACTTCTTCGGCTTCGGCACGTACGCCGCGGTCGCGTTCATACGCGAAGCGCGGCGCGGCCGCGGGGTCGCGCGCAGGCGCATGACCGCGGCGGCGATCGGCTCGCTCGCGCTCAGCGTCACCGTGCTGGCCGCCACCACGACCCAGCTTCTCGGTCCCATCGCCACCGCGATCACGATGAGCCTGAGCCTCATCTCCGCGATCGGCTACTTGGTGGCGTTCGCTCCTCCCGCGTTCCTTCGCAGCGCCTGGCGCGAGCCATCGCTCCGTACGTTCCTCGAGAGCGCCGCCGCGATCTCCCCCTTGCAGGAGCGAACGAGCGTCGTTCGCGAGCTAGAGACGGCGATCGCTCGGGCGAGCGGCGCGAGATCCGCGCACCTTGCGCTCGCGGACGTGGACTCTGGACCACTCGCCACGGACGGCGCCGTTGACGGATCACTGCACGACTTGGCTCTTCGAGTCCACTCGAGCAGCCGCCGCCAGCTCGCGGTACAGAATGGGCATGCGGCGCTCGCCGCCCCGATCGTCGGGCGCGGCCACCGCATGGGCGTTCTGATCGTGGTCGGGCGGAGAGCACCTCTTTTCGCCTCGGACGATCTCGAGCAAGTTCAACTTCTCGCGGACCAGGCGGCGATCGTCCTCGACGGCGCGCGCCTCTATGTGGATCTTGCGACCGCGAACCATGGCCTCAGCGAGGCGACGCGTGTGAAGTCCGAGTTCCTGGCGAACATGAGCCACGAGCTCCGAACGCCACTCAACGCGATCCTCGGCTTCTCGGGGTTGCTGACGGAGCAGATCGGACCGTCGCTCACCGACCGGCAGCAGCGCTTCCTGGGCAACATCCGCGAGGCCGGCCAGCACCTGCTCGAGCTCATCAACGACGTGCTCGATCTCTCGAAGGTCGAGGCAGGCAAGCTCGAGCTGCGGCCGGAAGTGGTGATGCTCGACGTCCTCCTGGAACCGGTGTGCGCAAGCACCCGCGGCGCCGCGCAGGCCAAGGATGTGAAGTTCGAGGTCGAGGCTCCGCACGGAGAGAGCGTCTTCGTCGATCAGACGCGAGTCCGTCAGATCCTCTTCAACCTGCTCTCGAACGCCGTGAAGTTCACCCCGAGCGGTGGGACGGTCCGGCTGTCGGCGCGGACGAGTGGCACCAATCTGGAAATCGGTGTGGCTGACTCCGGCGTCGGCATCCCTCGCGACTCCCACGACCGCGTGTTCGGCGTGTTCGAGCGGCTCCACGAGGGGCGCGTCGACGCGCCAGGGACCGGGCTCGGTCTCGCGCTGACCAAACGGCTCGTGGAAGAGATGCGCGGCAGGATCTCCTTCGAGAGCGAGGAGGGACACGGCACGATCTTCCGCGTCGTTCTCCCGGACGTCCACACGGAGGCCGTCGATGGCGAGCGCATCCTTCTCGTCGAGGACGAACGCCACGATGCCGACCTGATCGTCGCCGTGGCCGCCGCGTGCGACCTGCGCGCGGAGGTTGTTCGCGGCGTCGCCGAGGCGAAGGAGGCGCTCCGCCGCGAGCGTCCGCTCGGCGTGGTCCTCGATATGCGGCTTCCGGACGGCCGCGGCGAGGAGCTCCTCGCGCACATCAAGCAAGGCGATCCACGTGGCGGCCTCCCGGTGATCGTCGTCAGCGTCGAAGCCGAGCCGACGGCGACCCTGGCGCTCGGCGCCGACGACTACCTCACCAAGCCGATCGATAGGCTCCGACTCGAGACGTGGCTCAAGAGACTCAAGCCCCGCGCCGGTGGTCCGTCCGCAGCGAAGAGGAGAGAGCTTGCGCATTCTCATCGTTGAAGACGACGCGATGAACGTCGAGCTGTTCGAGGCCGCGCTTGAAGCTGACCACGACGTGGTCGTCGAGCGCGACGGGCCCGCGGGAGAAGCGCGCGCCCTCGCCGAACGCTTCGACCTCATCCTGCTCGATATTCACCTCCCGAAGCGGACCGGCATCGATGTGTGCCGGAACCTGCGTGCGCGAGGGGTTGACATCCCGATCGTCGCCCTGAGCGCGTCCGTCCTACCGGACGAGGTCGCCCGGACCAAGGACGCGGGCTTTGCCCACTTCTGGTCAAAGCCCATCGCGCCCGCCGATCTGCGGGCGGCCGTCACGTCAGTGGCCCATCCACCCACCCCCCAATCCGCGCCGCGCCACCGGCGGGACCAAGCCGGTGGCGCGGTGACCGGATGAGCGTCCCGAGGCTCGTTCCGCCGCGCGCGCCGATCGTGCTGGTCGTCGACGACGTCCAGGCGAACCGCGAGCTTCTCGAGGGACACCTGATCGAGCTCGGTTACGACGTGCGGCAGGCCCGGGACGGGTACGAGGCTCTCGACGCGGTAGCCGCCGAGGAGCCGGACCTCGTGCTGCTCGATATCGACATGCCGAGGCTGGACGGGATCGCCGTGTGCGAGCGTCTCAAGGCGCATCCGATACGCCGGCTGATCCCGATCGTGATCCTCACGGCGTCGAGCGACCGCGAGACCCGCCTTCGCGGGATCGCCGCGGGCGCCGACGACTTCCTGAGCAAGCCGTTCGACGCGAAGGAGCTCCTCATTCGCACGAAGGTCCTCTTGAACCAGCGCGCCTTGAACCGGCGCCTTGACGCGACCGAGGGAGTCTTGTTCGCTCTCGCACGCGCGGTCGAGGCCCGCGATCGGTACACCATCCATCACGCGGAGCGCGTCGGCCGGTACGCGCAGGCGATGGGCGAGGCCTTCGGCCTCCATTCCGAGGACAACGACCTGCTCTACGAAGGCGGGGTCCTGCACGATCTCGGCAAGATCGCCATCGCCGACGCGATCCTGCTCAAGCCCGGACCGCTGAACGAGCAAGAGTTCGCGAGGATGCGTGAGCACTCCGCCGAAGGCGAACGGATCTGCCTCTCGCTGCGGAGCGTCGCGGACTACCTTCCGATCATTCGCCACCATCACGAGCGCGTCGACGGCACCGGCTACCCGGACCATCTTGGCGGATCGGCCATACCGCTCGGCGCGCGGATCGTCGCGATCGCCGACGGGTGGGATGCGATGGTCAGCGATCGTCCATATCGGGCCGGACTCGGTTGCGATGAGGCACGCAGACGCCTTGGTTCGGGAAGCGGCAAGCAGTGGGACGCGGCCTTCGTCGAGATCTTTGCCGGTCTTCTCGATGCTGGACTGCAAGAGCGCGTCACGGACAGGCAGCTCGCGGCCCGAGCATGAAGCGGTCATCGCGACCGCGCGTGATCGAGAGGCTCGCCCGCGCCGATCTCCCGGAGCGGTGGGCCGATCTTCGAAAGGCGAGGGAGCCGCTCGCCGCGAACGATCTCCAGCGCGCATTGCAGGAGAACGAGCTCGTCCTTCAATACCAGCCGATCGTCGACCTGCGTAGCGGCGAGTGCCGCCGCGTCGAGGCCCTCCTCCGCTGGCGGAGCCGTGGAGGACTGGTGCACCCGACCGAGCTGATCCGGATCGCGGAAGAAACGGGGCAGCTCGGCGCCGTGGGGCGCTGGGTCGTCCACGAGGCCGTCCGCCAGTCCGCGGAGTGGCGCCGGCACGGTCTGCAGATTGGCGTTTCCGTCAATGTGGCCGGTCCAGAGCTCGTTGACGGATCCCTGGTCGACTACGCGCTCGGGCTCATGCGGCAGTTCGGAACGGATCCCGCCGGATTCAGCTTTGAGATCACCCCTCGTGCCTTCCATTCGGGAGAGGCGGCCATTCGCGACGAACTGCGCCGTCTCGTCACGGCAGGCGGACACGTCTCGCTGGATGCCGTCACCCCGTCGGACGTCCCCGGGCGGCTCCTCGCCCGCGATCTGGACGAGCTGAAGATCTCGCGTGACCTCGTGCGTCGCATCGCGGCGGATGCCGGGGCGGAGCACGATGCGCGATCGCTGATCGAGTTTGCCCGCGACCTGCGGCTCACCACGGTGGCCGTCGGCGTGGAAGATGTCCTCACCCGCGATCGACTCATCACGATGTCCTGCGATCTCGCGCAAGGACACTGGCTCAGCCGGCCCCTGGCCGCGAGTCGCGTCGCCCCGTGGCAGCGCGTCGCTGTGGGGCTCGCCTTCGGCGGGGCGCTCGCGCTCACGGCGTACGTCGGCGGGAGCAAGGCCTCCGCGGCGTCCGGCGGCACGGCACTCGCCCGAGCGCCGCTGGAGGTGCGCGGCTTCGTTCCTTCGTGCTGCACGCTGGAGCTTCCGACGACGCATGGGGCGACGTCGACCTCTGCACTGGATTTCCTCCGCGAACGGACGGGCCACGTTTTCGTCGCTGAGACGTCGGGGCGTGCGGACGTCTTCGTAGAGGCGAGCGTCCCCGTCGAGCTACGGGCCCGCCTGGCGAGCGTCGTGGACCGCGACCTGAGCCAGGTCGAGCTGGACTACGGCCGCGAGTTCGACCAGCGGCCCGCGATCTATGTGTTCGCCACACGCTCGAGCTTCGCGCTCGGCCTGCAGCAGCTCTTCGGCGTCCGGACGACTGACGCCGGCCTCCTTGCGGCGGCGAATGGCGGCGTCACGCTTCCGCGACAGGGCGCCATCGTCCTCAACCTTCAGAACGTAAAGAGCGCGGGCGACCTCGCGATCGTGCGACACGAGCTGACGCACGCGCTGATCCATCAGATCGTCGGCGCCGACGCCAGCGTGCCCGCGTGGCTCGACGAAGGCCTCGCGACGCTCGAGGAGCGGCGGGATGACTCCGAGGTCGCGAGTCGCGGCGCCGCGGTCACGATGACGATGCTCGCCGAGGGCAAGGTCTCGCTCGATCGCCTGGAGTCGGGTACGCAGTGGGTCCAGCAGAACGCCGCGCTCGGCGGCGAGGCGTACACGGTCGCCGCCGAGGCCGCGCGACTGCTTCGCGAGCGTGTTTCTCGCGATGGCCTCATCCGCGTCTTCGAAGAGACCGGACGCGGGACCACATTCGCGCAGGCGTACGCGCAAGTGGCGGGCGAGTCGCTCCCGGATTTCGAACGCGCATTCCCGGCGCGTCTGGCGGCTCTGAACGCGAGCCCACGGTTCTCGCACGAACAAGCGAGTGATGGAGTGCGTTGGACGGTGTCCGGGCTCAAGGCTCGGAGCTCTGTCGAAATAACGATCAGCGGAGTGAACTACGAGGTGACGTACGCGGGCGTGACTGACAAGTACGGGATGTATTCCGCCGCCTTCGGAGAGACCGCGCCACCGGGTCGGTACAGCGTGCGTGTGGTCGGCCCTGGTGGGGCCGCGACCGGCGACTTTGAGGTCGTGGCGAGACCTAAGGGCTAGCCGAGCGGCCTTCATCCACGAGCCTGACGATCGGGCCTGGATGTTCAGGGTGCTCGGGGCAGTCAGCGCCAGCGAAGGCGTCTCGCTGCGCTAACTCGCATCATCTACTTGGAGTCTCGCGACCCGCCCCGCTTCCGGCGGCGGTGACCGTCCCGGCGAACTCATGCCCCATGACGAGCGGCGGAGTTCGGGTGGACATCCATCCGAGGTAGCCCTCGATCTCGGAGCCGCAGATGCCCGCAGCCTCGGGCTGCACGATGACCTCCTCGTCGCCCGGCCGCGGCTCGTCGACGATCTCGACCGCCATCTGCCGCGGACCACGCCAGACCAGCGCGTGCACGAGGCCAGAGGCTCAGCCAGTTGACGCATCGTGGGCTCGGAACATACTCGCGGCGACATCCGCGGTGGGGAGGTCGCTCATGATCAAGCGAGAGATCACGACGCCCACGGACCGCCTCTTCTCGAGACGACGTTTCATCTACTACGGCGCGGCTGTGGCGGCAGCGGTCGCGTGCGGTCCGGCCGCGACGCCGGCGACCGGGTCGCCGGCCGCATCGCCCTCCGGGCCGGTCCAGCTGAAAGGCACGAAGGTCAATCTCCTCCACTGGACGAGCTTCGTGCCCGATGAGGACAAGTGGTTCAAGGAGACGCTCGTAAACGACTGGGCGAAGCCGAACGGTGTCGATCTCACGGTAGAGCTCGTCTCGGCGAACGAGGCGCAACCCAAGATCGTCGCGGCGCTCCAGGCGGGCGGTGGCCCCGACGTGATGCTCCTGCAGTGGACGTGGGCACACCTCTATGCCGACAAGCTCAGCGACGTCGGCGCGGTAGCGGAGAAGGTCGGAAGCGACGGCGGGGGCTTCTACGACGCGATGAAGCAGAACGCCCAGGTGCAGGGCATCTGGCGCGCCGTTCCCTTCGGTCTTCTCGGGAACGCGATCCACTGGCGCGAGAGCGTCTTGAAGGATGCCGGCGCCAGCGCGTTCCCGACAACGTGGGCCGACCTCGCCAAGGTCGGCGCCGACGCGAAGGCGAAGTCGAAGCTCTTCCTGGGCCAGGCCCTGGGCCACTCCTTTGGCGACCCGCCGACGTTCCTGCAGCCGTTCCTCTGGTCGTACGGCGGATCCGAGACGGACGAGACCGGAAAAAAGCTCGCGATCAACAGCGCGGCGACCAAGGACGCGCTTGTCGCGTTCAAGGATCTCTTCGCGAAGGTCGCGGACCCGCAGTGCCTCTCCTGGGACGACTCGAGCAACAACCGCGCGTACGCGGCGAAGCAGATCTGGGCCACGCTCAATGGCGCCTCGATCTACCTCACGGCCGTCAAGGCCGACCCCGACCTCGCTAAGGACACTCAGCTGGCGCTCCTGCCGGCCGGTCCGAAGGGGCAGGTCCTCCTCGGCGTTCCGTTCCAGTACGCGATCCCGAAGTACGTGAAGGATCCGGGGCCGGCGCGTGAGCTGGTCTCCTACATCATGTCGCCGAAGACGTACGGCGGGTTCATGAAGTCGGGCAGCGGGTACACGCTCGCACCGTACAAGGCTGGCGAGAACACGCAGATGTGGCCCTCGACCGACCCGAAGTTCGACTCGTTCAAGGTGTTCGGCAGGCTCACCAAGTGGTACGGCTATCCGGCCCCGCCCAGCCCGGCCGCCGCGGAGTCGGGCTCGAAATACATCGTCGTCGACATGTTCGCGAAGGTCGCGCAGGGCGAGACGCCCGAATCGGCGATGAGCTGGGCGGAGGGCGAGCTGAAGACGGTCTACAAGCTCTAGTCGTCAGTTAGGCTCGCTTCCGTGCGGGCGGAAACGCGCGAGCGGCCCGTCACCGCGGGGCAGCTCCCGACGATCGGGGAGCTGCTCGACCGTCAGGGCCTGCTCGCATACGTCCTGCTTCTTCCCGGCCTGCTGATCCTCACCGCGTTCATCGGCTGGCCGTTCATCACCTCGCTCTGGCTCTCGGTCACGGACCAGTCCGTCTCGACGAGCGTCGCGCGCTTTGTCGGCCTCGAGAACTTCACCGGCGCGCTCAGAAGCCAGATCTTCCTGCAGACGGTGCGAAACACTTTCGTCTATACGGGTGTCACCGTCGTCTTCAAGCTCGGGCTCGGGCTCGGCCTCGCGGTTCTCATGAACCAGTCCTTCCGCCTGAAGAACCTCGCGCGCGCGGCGCTCCTGCTGCCCTGGATCGTGCCCACCGCGCTCTCGGCGATCGCCTGGCTTTGGCTCTTCGACGCCACGTTCAGCGTCTTCAACTGGGCGATCGTGCGGAGCGGCATTGCGGATCGGGGGATCAACTGGCTCGGCGAGGGAGCCTGGGCGATGACCTCGATCAGCATCGCGAACATCTGGCGAGGGACGCCGTTCTTCGCCATCAGCATCCTCGCGGGGCTGCAGACGGTCGACCGCGAGCTCCTCGACGCGGCCGCGGTCGATGGCGCGTCTTTGTGGCAGCGCTTCTGGCGCATCACGATCCCACTCATCAGACCGGTCATCCTCATCGTCCTGCTCTTCTCCACGGTCCAGACGATCTCGGACTTCCAGCTCGTCTACGTGCTGACCCGGGGTGGTCCGGCGAACAGCACCCATCTGCTTGGAACGCTCGCCTACGACGTCGCGGTCCGCGCCGGGCAGCTGTCTCAGGGCGCCGCGATCTCCCTCTACATGTTCCCGGTGCTCATCCTCTGCGTCGTCGCTCTGCTCGTTTACATGAGGCGGTCGTCGACATGACCGCGACCGCTTCCCGCCGGCTCATGACGCTCTACTTGCCGCTCTCGCTCGCGGCGATCGTCCTCCTCTTTCCCTTCTACTGGATGTTCATCACATCGATAAAGACGGATCGGGAGCTCATCGATCTGAACGGGCTGCCGTTCTGGGTCTTCCAGCCCACGCTCGAGCACTACCGGGTCCTACTCGCGGAGACTGGCTTCCTGCGCTGGGCGCTGAACACCCTGACGATCTCGGTAGTCGCTACCGCCATCTCTCTTGTGTGCAGCGTCCTGGCCGGATACGCCCTCGCACGGCTGCGCTTCCGCGGAGCGTCGGCGATCGCGGGCGCGATCTTCGTGACGTACCTCGTCCCGCAGACCCTGCTCTTCCTGCCCCTCCTCGAGGTCGTGCGGCAGCTCGGCCTCTCGAACACGCTGTGGTCGATGATCCTCACCTACCCGACGATCCTCATCCCGTTCAGCACATGGCTGCTCATGGGCTACTTCCGCAGCATTCCGCGCGAGCTCGAGGAGAGCGCGCTCATCGACGGCGCAAGCCGAGTGCGCGCGATGACGCAGATCGTCCTGCCCCTCGCGCTCCCCGGCATCCTCTCGGCAGCGATCTTCGCCTTCACGCTCTCGTGGAACGAGTTCATTTACGCGCTCGTCTTCACGAACTCGACCGACATCAAGACCATCCCGGTCGGCGTCGTGACGGAGCTCGTGAAGGGCGACGTGTACTTCTGGGGCTCGCTCATGGCCGGCGCACTCCTCGGCTCAGTGCCGGTCGCGCTCCTCTACTCCTTCTTCGTGGACAAATACGTCGGCGGGCTCACCGCGGGCGCCGTGAAGGGGTAAGGAGCGCCGAACGGTCACCGCGAGGTCGCTCCTGCTCGTCGCGCTTCTCCTCGCGCCCGCGTGCGCCCCGCCGGCGCCGGACAATGCCGCGGTCGAGCGCGCCTTCGCGCAGCATCGCTCGCAGGTCGAAGTCACCGCGGAGGGCAGCGTCACGCAGATCCTGACCGATGAGACCGGCCCATCGGGGACGCATCAGCGCTTCATCGTGCGACTGGCGAGTGCGACGCAAACGGTGCTGATCGACAACAACGTGAGCATCGGCCGACGCGTCCCCGTCGCGCCCGGTGACGCCGTGATCGTGCACGGGGAGTACGTGTGGAACGCGCAAGGCGGGCTCGTTCACTTCACTCATCACGATCCCGCGCACACACACGAGGATGGGTGGATCGAGCGGACCGGGACGCGGTACGACTGATCCCGCTCAAAAATTGGAGGAGACGCTATGACCGCGGACACCAGAACCCGCTCCACCTCGCACGAAGCAGCGATGGCCGTTGCGACCAAGAATCCGCGGTCGCATGTGCCAAGGCATGTTTCGAACGCTCACGTCCTGGCCCAGGTGCATGGGACGAGCGCGATCGGTCGCTTCAACGCGGCCATGGCGGTCCGGATCACGAAGATCGTCGGGACGATGTACTGCGCCTACGTCTTCACGCTCGTGGCGCTGGTCGCGCTGCCGGCCGCGATCGAGCAGGGTTCGCCGACCGTATTGGTGAACTGGCTCTCGTCGAACTTCCTGCAGCTCGTCCTTCTTCCCATCATCATCGTCGGACAGAACGTGATCTCGGCCGCCCAGGACGCTCGCGCCGAGGCCGACCACGAGACGCTCACCGCGCTCCACGAGATGTCGAAACAGCAGATCGAGATCCTGGAGGGTCAGAACAAGATTCTCGACCTCCTGCAGAGGCGGGTGGGTAGCTAGTCCGGAATTGCAATACATCTAACGAACGACCGCGAATGCAATCCATAAGACGAATCGCGGCGCCCTCGGGGATGTTCACTATCCAGACCCACTAACAGGAGGACGACTCCCCTATGGCACTGACTTCCCCCGACTCGGCGCCCGTTCTGGTCGACCCGCGCACGCGCACCCAGATCGTGGTCGCGGTGATGCTCGGTCTCTTCCTCGCCGCCCTCGACCAGACCGTCGTCGGCACCGCGCTGCCCCGGATCGTGACGGACCTCCACGGGAACGACATCTACACCTGGGCATTCACCGCCTATCTGCTGACGGCGACGATCAGCGGACCGATCTACGGGAAGCTGTCAGACCTCTTCGGCCGGCGCCCGGTGCTTCTGTTCGCGGTAGCGGTGTTCCTCGTCGGCTCGCTCTTCGCGGGTTTCTCGCGAGAGATGTGGCAGCTCGTCGGTTTCCGCGCGGTACAGGGCCTGGGCGCCGGGGCACTCTTCCCGGTCGCGCTCGCCGTCATCGGCGACATGTTCGATGCCGCGGAACGGGGCAAGTACCAGGGCCTGGTCGGAGCGGTATTCGGGCTCAGCTCCCTCATCGGTCCGGCGATCGGCGGCGTCATCACGGACACCGTCGGCTGGCAGTGGGTCTTCTTCGTCAATCTCCCGGTCGGCGCGGTGGTCTTCGCCGTCATCTGGCGCACGCTGCCCAGGGTCCGCCCGAGCGCGGCCCGGCCGCGCATCGACTACCTCGGGGCGACGGTGCTCGTCGCGGCGCTCGTCCCGATCCTCGTCGGACTGACGAACAAGCAGAGCGGCAACTGGGCCGACCCCGCGGTCGGCGGGCTGATCCTCGCCGGGCTCGCGATCACCGCTCTCTTCGTCTGGGTCGAGGCGCGTGCGGTCGAGCCCATCGTGCCGCTCGAGCTCTTCCGCAACCGGTCATTCACGATCTCCGTCATCGCGATGTTCATGGCCTCGATGGCCTTCTTCGCTCCGGTCGTGTTCCTGCCGCGGTGGTTCCAGGTGGTCGGTGGCGCGAGCGCAACGCAGTCGGGCTATCAGATCCTCGCGTTGCTCGGGGGACTCATCATCAGCGCAATCCTCTCCGGTCAGATCGTCGCACGCACCGGCCGATACAAGCCGCTCGCGCTGGCGTCACCCGTCGTCCTCGCGATCGGGCTCTTCCTGCTCTCCAACCTCCGGGCCGACACACCGCTGCCACTCCTTTGGCTCTGGATGTTCGTCACCGGCATCGGCGTCGGTCCGATCTTCGCGATCTTCACGCTCGTGGTGCAGGGAGCGGTGTCTCCCCGCCAGATCGGGACCGCCACGAGCAGTCTCACCCTGTTCCAGCAGATCGGCGGCAGCGTTGGGCTGGCCGCCGCCGGCACCGTGTTCGGCTCGCGGCTCCTCGAGGAGCTGCCGCGGCAGCTTGCGGCCTCGACGCTTCCGCGTCCGATCGTCGATAGCTTCCCCAGCTCGGGCGGCATCCTGAACCAGCTCACCGGTGTGGGCGATCTCGGCCAGGCGATCCTCGCGAACGCGCCGATCGGAACGCGCGCCGAGCTCGCACCATTCGTCCCGGAGATCGTCGCGGCGATCCACCGCGCGTTCTCGCTGGCCACGGCGAGCACGTTCGTATTCGGGATCGGCGCAGCTCTTGTCGCGGTCGTTCTGGTCGCGTTCCTTCGCGAGGCGCCGATGGTCGCGCCTGCTACGGACGACGCGTCGCGTGGCGGGAGGTCCATGGCGCGGGACGAACGTTCGCCTGCTCTTGCCGAATCCGCCAAGTAGTGAGACGGGTGCTTCTTCCCTAGAACGGGATCATGCGGACGAGCGTGCTCCGTAGGCCGAGCGTGGTACGCAGGAATCGATCTCCCTTGAGATCGACCCAGTCGGCGGTGCCGCGGACGAGCACCGAGATCGGCCGGCCGCCCGGGCTCATGTTGAATTCCATCGAGACGAAGTCACCGATGTCCACGCCGTAGTCCTCGATGATCTGTTCGCGGATGACGTCGCCTGGGACGAAGCGCGACCAGAGGCCGTAGGGGTTCTCTCCGCGCGCGTCGTACGCGGCGAGCTCGGCGGGATCGTCGACGACCGCGAGGTACGGCCAGCCGTCCGCGCACTTCCAGGTGGTGCCGACCTTCTCCGCGTCCAGCAGGCACCCCACGTTCTCGCTGATGCCGCCGTGGGCCGATGAGAAGAGCGCGCGGATGGGCTGACCCGCGTAGGTGAGGATCTGCGCTGGGGTCGACTCGACCGCTGCCGAGGTACGCGGGCTCTCGAACGACCTTCCGCCGTAGCACTGATCCGCGGTGTCGTCGCGCACGTCCCACGTCCGAGCGCCGGCTGTCGCCTGCCGCCAGGCCGCGTAGGTGCGGGCGGTGATCGCCTGCGCGCGGAGTGCTTCCATCTCCCAGTCGCCGGGCATCTCGCCGGGCAGCGTGCCGCGCATGTAGTCATCGGACGAGACGAAGTTCACGACACGCAGATTGCCCTCGTCGCGAACCTGCACCTGGATGTTCCCGCGGTACGCGAGGGCCTTCTGATCGATGTAGATCGGATCCCACCACTGGGTCGGGACGAGCGTGACGGTGTCCTCGCCGACGTAGACCCGCTTGCCAGACCACTGGTCGGTCGCGATCAACGTCGACCCGTACGTCGTGAAGCGCAGCGGCTGATTCGGCGCTCCGTCGAAATAGACCTGGCCCGGGTCGGCGTCGTTCACGAGGCGCATCCCGCCCGCGGAGTGCATGCGTGCGACGTCCCAGATCGTCTGTGCGATGCACGCGGTCGACGGCGCGGACAGCAGCACGCGGAAGGGCTGAGAAACCGGCTGCGTCGCGAGCTGCGCACCCGGGAAATACTTCGCGACGATCTGCTCGCCGTTGAGCCGCGGGCCGGCGGCTCCCTCGGCCCAGCCTTGCGCGCCCCACTGCGAGAGCCCGATGCCGTGACCCCAGCCCTTGCCGTAGAAAGTCACCCCACGTTCCTGCACGACGACGAGGTCCTCTTTCATCGGGACCGCGGCGGTCGAGAACCAGCTCGTACCTTCCTGGACCATGTCCCACGCCAGAGCGAACGCCCCTTCGGCGCGCGGGGCATGCATGTCGACCGTCACCTTCACCGACTCGCCCGGCGCGACGTCACGCGGTAGGAGCGTCCGGGCGCCGTCCCACACCACGGCCTGGGAGCTCATGTCGAACCAGTGGTACCCGAGCCGCACCGGATGGTCGCCGCCGGCGGACCATGCCTTGAGCCCGGTGTTCGTGACGGTGACGTCGATGTTCACTTCGCCGCCCGGGACGATGGACGCCGGGGCGGTCGTTGCCCCGTAGCCCGCGTCGAGATCGGCCGTCACGCGCAACGGGATCGCGTTCGCGACTGCGCCGGCTGACGAGAACCAAGCCTGACCGTCGCGCAGCAGGTCGGGTTTGATCGAGTAGACCCCGGTCTTCGCAGGTAGGGCGACGCGCAGCGAGAGGGCGCCGTTGTAGCCGGGCGTGATGTCGTACGGGAGCGTCGTCCGGAGTCCGTCCCAGGCGAGCAGCTTTCCCGTCGCGTCATACATGTGGTACGAGAGCTTCACCGCGTTCGACCCGGCCGCCATCCACGTGGCGCTTCCCTCGTTGCGGACGAGGACCTTGACTGATCGGGTCTCGCCCGGGGACGCCGGAAGCTCGGGCCCGTCGGGGACCGCGATGGTCTCGGCAGGCAGATTCGCCGCATCGGTGCTAGGCGCCCTGTCGCGGCGTGCCGGATCGCCGCGCGCATACGGGGCGGCGCGGGCGACGGGGTCGTCAGCCGGAGGCTGAGTTACGCGCTCGGGAGCCCGATCGATAGGGATCGCGGCCGCGACGAGCAGCGCGCAGCCGGTGATCCGGACGAGTAGGCCCCGCACCACGGCCTTGCGTAGCGGCTGCGCCCCTCTGGCGCAACGAGATTGGCGAAGTCGATCCGAGGCTGATCCAAGTGCTGTCAGCGCGCCGACCGATCAATCGTGCCGGTGGCGCGTGGACAGATAGTGGTGCCAAAGAATCCGCGCGGCCACCGCGCGCCACGGTCGCCACGCCGAGGCGAGGCCTTCGAGTTCGTCTGGCGACGGCCGCCGCTCGAGCTGTTTCACCTCGGCGGCCGCGGTCGCGAGCGCGAGATCGCTCCGTGGCCAGACGTCGCTCCGGCGGAGCGCCATCAGCAAGTAGATGTCCGCGCTCCAGGTCCCGACGCCGCGCAGACGCGTGAGCTCCAGGCGGGCATCGTCATCGGACTTGCTCTCGAGGCCGGCGAGGTCGAACGTCCCACCGGCGAGCGACCGCGCGAGGTTGCGTGCGTAGCCTGCCTTCTGCCTGCTGAAGCCGGCTGTCCTGAGCGCCGCGTCGTCTAGGGCCAGTACCGCCGCGGGCGTGAGCGATGAGACGACCGTGAGCAAGCGCTCGTACGTGGCCCGCGCCGACGCCAAAGACACCTGCTGTTCCAGGATGATCCGAAGCAGGGTCGAGAATCCCGGCTCACGTTCCCAGAGCGGCGGCGGACCGTGTCGCGCGATGACTTCGCGCAGGTCCGCGTCCAGCTCCGCGAGCGCGCGCACGCCATCGTCCAGCGCCTTCTGATCCAGTACGGAAACGGATCGGACGGTCAGGCTAGATCCGCGAGAGCCACGGGATGCGCCGCTTCAACGCGGCGGACACGTCGGCTCCGGCGTCCTGTCGCACCAACCCGGCGCGGCCCGCATAGATCCAGGCGAAATAGAGGAGCGCGCCGAGCAGGAAGATGTTGAACCAGTAGACAAGCAGCGCGATGCGGAGGGTGATGAAGTCAGCGAGGACCGAGGTCGAGAAGGGCATGATCGCGATGCCCGCCAGCTGGTTGTATGACAGCGCCACCGCGACGCACTCTAGCTGTCAAACATGTCGCGGCTGCGGACCACCAAGCTCGCCTCGGCGGAGGCGCTGCCGGTGCTCGGTCAAGGCACGTGGCGCATGGGCGAGAACGCGCGCGCGAGGAAGTCCGAAGTCGCCGCGCTACGGCTGGGCATCGACCTCGGCATGACGCTCATCGACACGGCCGAGATGTACGCCGATGGCGGGGCGGAGCGGATCGTCGGCGAGGCGGTCTCCGGCCGACGCGACGAGGTTTTCATCGTGAGCAAGTTCTATCCGCAGAACGCGACGCAAGAGCGCATGGCCCTAGCGTGCGAGGGAAGTCTCAGGCGGCTCGGGAGCGATCGTATCGACCTGTATCTGCTGCATTGGCGCGGCGACGTTCCGCTCAAGGAGACGCTCGCGGGTTTCGACGCGCTGCTCCGCGCGCAGAAGATCCGTTACGCCGGCGTCAGCAACT
>Ga0070708_100001537_pt1 | contig 17643 bp, 15 predicted proteins | sample KBSK5503metaG_FD_65469 | JGI IMG/M metagenome (GOLD analysis project Ga0070708, IMG submission 65469) | Corn, switchgrass and miscanthus rhizosphere microbial communities from Kellogg Biological Station, Michigan, USA - KBS K5-50-3 metaG | ecosystem: Host-associated > Plants > Roots >... | reverse complement strand
TCTTCTGAAAACACGTGGAGCACTCGTCCCGGGTCGAACGAGCGCTCCACAACCACCGTCCCCCCGCTGAGGATCGTCGCGAGCATGTTCGCGTTCCACCCTCCCACGTGGAACATCGGCAGCACGACGAGCGTGCGCTCGTCCTGGAAGAATCCGAACGAGAAGACCACGTTCAGGTTCGTCCAGAAGAAGTTCCCGTGGGTGAGCATCGCGCCCTTGGGCAACCCCGTCGTGCCGGAGGTGTAGAAGATCGCGAGCACGTCGTCCTGCGAGAGATCCCGCGGTTCGGAAACCGGGTCGGCGTTCGCGAGCGCGTCCTCGTATGAAAGGTCGTCACCCGAGCCGGCACCGACGACGAATGAAGACTTCACGCCGGTGCGACCCTTCACGAAGGCGGCGATATGCGCCCACTCCTCGCCGTAAAGCAGGACGGTCGCGCCGGAGTCGTCGGTCATGAACTCGAGCTCGGGCCCGGCGAGCCGCTGCGACAAGGGAACCAGGATCGCGCCGATGCGCGCGCACGCGAACAGCGCCTCGACGTACTCGTTCCCGTTGGTCAGCAGCGCGGCGACACGATCGCCGGCCGCGACCCCGGTCGCGGTCAGAACGCCGGCGAAGCGCGAGGCGCGGTGGTCGAGCTCGGCGTACGTGAACGATCGGTTGTCGACCCGAAGGGCGACCCGGTTCGGCGTCAGCTCGGCCCGGCGAGAAAGCCAGAACCCGACGCTCTCGAACGGAAAGCTCACCGCGAGACCCTCCGTCGGTAAAGCCCCGACGCAAGAGCCAGACTCAAAAGCGACAGGCCGATCTTCAGCGTGTCGCCGACGCCGGTCGCCGCAAGCGGCCGCGCGGCTCGAACGGCGGGCTTGGATGCTGGGGCGGGCGCAGATGGCCGTCGCGAAGCGGTGTGCGCTCGCGCCTCGGCCGCGGCGCTGCCCTCGACGAGGAACGGCAGGTATCCGGCGATGGCGGTTTCGCTCAGCCCGACCTGGAAGTGGTTCATGTACGGGAACCGGAGCGCGGCCGCTCCATTGAGTAGCGGACTTTCCGCGTCGGGGCCGAGGAAGAAGTCGTCGGCCACGCCGGTGCAGTCGCAGACGGTCAGCCACCGCGTCGGGCCCGGGCTCTCCCCGGGCGCGTTCAGCTCCGCCAGCCACGCGCTGCCCGGCTGGACCTCCTTGCACACGTCGAGCTCCATCTCCCCGCGACAGGTCGTCGTCCCGTGGTTGGCTCCGGCGATCATCACCGCGCGCCGAACGAGCACGTACGGGTTCAGCGCGTCACCGCGGTGCAGGAACATGGCCTTCCGCGCGACGGTCACACCGAGGGAGTGTCCGATCACGTCTATGTGGGCGCTGCCGGTGAAGTCCCGCACCGCGAGCATGAACGTGTAGACCTCGGGGGCGTTGATGTCGTCGTAGGTCGCGTAACCGCCGCCGATCTCACCCTCCGGCGTCACCGCACCCGAGTACGAGATCGCCCACAGCTCGCGCGCGCAGTACCCGGCGTCCAGGAATCGCTGTCGCACGTTCACGGTCGAGCCGTCGGCGGAGTCGGTATTCAGGTTCCAGTGCCACGCGTCGCCGCCGTTCCCGTGAACGAACACGACCGGCGTGCGTGCGACGTGCCCGGCCGGACAGTCTCCTCCGCCCCAGCCGCCGACATGCTGGTCGGCCCACGCGTTCGACGCGCCCGCGCAGTCGAGCGCCTGTTGGTCGATCGGGAGGTGGAACCCAGGCGGGAACTCGCGAGGCGGCTCCACCGGGCAGGCGATGCTGTTCCATGGATCTGCGCCGGCAACCGGCAGCATCATGAGCGGCAGCACGAGCAGCAGCGCCGCCGCGATGCGTCTCATTTCCGGCCGCCGTTCCGTCGCGGCTTCGCGCCGGCCATCCGCAGAGCGAGGCGGGCGTGCTCTTCGGCGACCTGCTCCGCAGGCAGCCGGCCCTCCGGAGAGAACCACTCCGCGATCCGGATCCCCATGTTGATGATCGCGAACGTCGTGACGACCACATCCGAAACATCGAACACGCCGCGCTCGAGGCCTTCCTCGATGGTCTCTCGGAACATCGTCGCCATGCGCTGGCGCGACTCGACGACCACGCCGCGACCGGGTTCCTCCAGCGAGAAGATCTCGCTGTTCGCGACGCGCGCGTCCTTGCGATGACGCGTGTGAACGAGCGCGTGCGCGCGAGTCAGCGCGGCGAGACGGTCACGAGGGTCGGCCCCCGCCTCCTCCGCGGCGGCGACGATCGCGGCTTCGAGCTCTTCGTGGAGCCGGAGAACCATCGAGTACAGGATCTGATCCTTCGACGGGAAGTGGTTGTAGAGCGCCGCGGCGGTGATCCCGCACGCCTGCGCGATGTCGCGCATGCTCGTCGACTTGTAGCCGCGCTCGAAGAACAGGTCCAGGGCTGCGTCCTCGATCCGTGCGGCGGTGCCGCCGACCGCCGTGAGGTCGATGGTCCGGCCGTTCGGCCTCTCCACCGACGCGCTCACGAGGTCACCACCGGCAGCTCGACGTAGCTCGGACGGTCCGGGTCGTGGAACAGCTGGTTGCGCTGCGGCAACACCTTCTTGGCGACGGTGGAGGACTCGCCCGAGCCGGGGCAGCGGTCGTAGCGCGGGAAGTCGCTCGCGCACACGTGCAGCCGGATCCGGTGGCCGGGCAGGAACACGTGCGAGGTCGACCACAGATCGACCGACACCTGCACGGGCTCGCCGGGTGTGAGCGGCTTCGGGTCGTACAGGCCGTCGCGGAACCGCAGGCGCAGGATGCCATCCATGATGTTGAAGGAGCGTCCGTCGACTCCGACGTCGCACAGACGCGCGACGACGTCGGTGTCCACCGTTTCGGCCGATACCCACGCGTTGAACCGCACCCGCCCCGTGACCTCGAGCTCACTGTCCATCGGCTCGGACGTGAACACGAGCACGTCGGGCCGGGCCTCGATCCGCGCCTGATCGCGCGGGCCGCGGATGTGGCTGCCGTTCATCAACAACGATCCGCCGTGTGTCGGCACCGGGTCGTCGGGATCAAGTGTGAAGACCGACGGTTCCGAACGCTCGGGAGGCCGCTCCGACAGAGCGCCCGACGCGTGCACGTGCCAGCGCTGCGTCTTCGCGCGCGCGAGCGGCCACGTGTCCTCGCTCCGCCAACGGTTCCGGCCCATCACGAAGAGCTTGACCGGCGGCTCGTCGTCGATCCCCGAAGGGATGCCCTTCAGGCGCGCGTCGAACCAGCGACGGTGCAGCCCGGTCATATCCTCTTTGAGATCGAGCAGGATCCCCGACGCGCGGAAGCCAAAATCGAGCTCACCCACGTAGCCGGCGAACGACGCGTGGTGCCACGGCCCGACGACGAGCCGCGTCAGCCGTCGCGCGTCGTCGCTCCCGGCCTCGGCCTTCATCGCCATGAAGTGATCGAGCTCCGGCTGAAGGATGAGGTCGTGCCACCCGGCGAACTCGAGCGCCGGAACGGTGATGTCGGGATGCCGCTGCGAGCTCGACACCGAATCGTGGAACGGCGTGCGCTCCTCACGCAGGATCTCGGCCAGCCAGGACTGCAGTCGCGGCGTCCGATCCATCGGCGGGAACGGCAGCAGCGGGAGCCGTTTCATCCACTCGTCCAGCGCGTCGATGTCGTCGATGACGGCCGGAAGCTGCTGGAACAGCTCGGGGGAGATGCCGAGCGTGCGGATTAGCTCGTGCGGCGCCGCCGCGAGCCCCCAGCCCATCACGAGCGCGAGCTGGATCGCGCCCCCTCGGCGGATGTGCTGCTCGGCCATGTCGCTCGAGGACGTGATCGGGGTGATCGCGCGCAACGCGGGCGGTTGCGTGGCGGCGGTAAGCCATTGGACGGCGCCCATGTAGGACGCTCCGTACATCGCGACGTGGCCGTCGGACCACGGCTGCTCGGCGGCCCACTGAACGGCGTCGTACCCGTCGTCGGCTTCGGTTCCATGCGGGGTCCATTCGCCGGCCGACTGGAACCGTCCGCGAACGTCCTGGATCACGACGGCGTACCCGAACTGCGCCAGCTTCGACGGGTCGGCGATCATCCACGTGAACGGGAAGAAAGTCTTGTCGTAGGGGGTGCGCTGGAGCAGTACCGGATATTGCTCGCCGTCGTCCGGACGGATCACGTCGCACATCAGAACGGTCCCGTCCCGCATCGGGCAGGGAACGTCGCGTTCGATCAGGATGCGCTGGCTCACGTCGCCTTCCCTCGCTTCGCCGTGGCCGCGGGGCGCTTCGTGGCGGCTCGGCTCTTGGGAGCGGCGGCGCGGGTGCGAGGCTTCGCGGCTGCGCGCTTCCGCTTCGGCGCGCCGTTCGACGACGCCCCTTCGGGCACGGGGACACGGCGCTTGTCGGCCGCGGCGGCGACGTGGCGTCCCAGCAGCCGTCCGACGCCGAGCAAGCTCGCCACGCGTTCCTGGTCGAGCGTCGCCACGTCGCCGTCGTACACGATCACGCCCTGTTGCATGATGTGCGCCCGGTCGGCGAGCCGCAGCGTGAACGTCACGTTCTGCTCGACCATCAAGATCGTGACGCCCGATCGGTTCACCTCGCGCAACGTGTCGAACAAAGCCTGGACGGCGAGCGGGGCGAGACCCGCCGACGCTTCATCGACGAGCACCAGCTTCGGCTCCGACATCAGCGCGCGCCCGACGGCGAGCATCGCCTGCTCGCCGCCCGACAGGGTTCCCGCCGGCTGGCCGCGCCGCTCGGCCAGCCGCGGGAACCGCTGCAGCACCCCGTCGAGTACCGACGCGTACCTGGACCGGTTGCGACGGCGAAGCGTGTACGCGCCGAGCCGCAGGTTCTGCTCGACCGTCAGATCCGGGAACACCTGCCGTCCTTGCGGAACGTGCGCCAGGCCCCCCATCACGCGCTGCTCGGCCCCGGCGTGCGTGACGTCACGGCCGAGGAACCGAACGTGTCCGGCCCACGCCGGCAAGATCCCGCCGATCACCTTCAACGTGACGCTCTTCCCGGCGCCGTTCAACCCGAGGATCGCGCCGATCTCTCCCTCGCGAATGCTGAAGGAGACTCCGTGCAGCACGGGCTGCGAGCCGAAGCCCGCCTGAAGGTCCTCGACCTCGAGCAGAACCGGCTTCTCGCTCACGCCGGCACGGCCTCGCCGAAGTAGGCGCCGAGCACGAGCGGGTCACTCGCGATCTCCGCCGTCGTGCCGTGCGCGAGCAGCTGCCCGAAGTTGAGGACGTTGATCTCGTCGCAGACGTCGAGCACGAGCGGGATGTTGTGCTCGATGAGAAGAACCGTCCGGCCCAACTCGTCGCGGATGTCGCGCAGGCGCTCGGCGAGGCTCTCCGAGGCGGCAGGGGACATGCCGGCCGAGGGCTCGTCGAGCAGCAGCAGGTCGGGTGCGGTGACGAGCGCGCACCCGAGCTCGACGATGCGCTGCTGTCCGTGCGACAGGCTCGCGACCGGCGTGTCGCGGAAGCGCTCGAACCCGAGCGCTTCGATCGCTTGGTCGGCGCGCTCGCCGAGCTCGCGTTCGACGCGCGCCGAACGGGGGAGAGCCAGCATCGAAGCCACCGTCGAGTACCCGGCGATCAGATGCTGCGCGAGCAGGAAATTGTCGCGCACGGTCAAGTCCTTCGCGAGGCCGATGAGCTGGAACGTACGGCCGATCCCCATGCCGACGCGCTCGTGCGGAGGACGCCGGGTGATGTCCTGTCCGAGAAGGTGCACCGAACCGCTCAGCGGCCGGACGAGCCCCGACACCGTGTTGAAGAAGGTCGTCTTCCCGGCGCCGTTCGGCCCGATCAGCCCGACGATCGATCCCTTCGGCACTGTCAGCGACACGTCGTCGAGCGCCTGGAGTCCGCCGAAGCGAACGGAGACGTTGCGAACCTCGAGCAGCGGCGTCCCGTCGAGCACTTCGGGCCGCGCCGGCAGTCCGGTGGGTCTCGGCATCGACGGCAACTTCGGCATCGACTGATCCGCCGGCGCGACGACGATCGACCCCGCGGCCTTCCGCTTCCGCTCTGCCCTGCGTTCGAGCAACGCCGCGCCAAGCCCCTTCGGATGCCGCACGACAACGTCGAGCAACAACACTGGGCCGATCAGCAGGTCCCAGCCCTTGATCGCGGTCAGCAGCCTCGGCAGGAACGCGAACGTGATCGCGGCGAGCAACACGCCCGACCGGCTCCCGAGACCACCCACGACGACGATGATCACGAGCAGCAGCGAGAAAGTCTCGAACCCGAAGGTCGTCGAGGAGACGAACTGGATGAGATGTCCGTACATCGCGCCGGCGACGCCGCCGAATGCTCCCGCGATGACGAACGCCTGCAGCTTGTAGCGCGCGACGTCGATACCGAACGACTGCGCCACCTGTTCGTCCCAGCGGATCGCGAGCCAGGCGCGGCCCAGCTTCGAGCGAACCATGTTGCCGTCGATCAAACAGATCCCGAGCAGTAACACGAGGATCACCGCGAGGTAATCGGCGTTGTTGATGAACGAGAACGTTCCCGCGCGCGGGCGGGGGAGCTCGAGCCCCGCGGAACCGCCGGTGAGGGTCCTCCATTTGAACAGCGACTCCTGCATCATGAACGCGAAGCCGACCGTCGCGATCGTGAGGTACAGCCCACGCAAACGCAGCGACGGAAGCCCGAGCAGGAACGCGAATGCCCCGCCGAGGACGGCCGCGGCTGCGAGTCCGACGAAGAACGGAACCTGCGGACCCTTTGCGGTGAGAAGCCCGCTCGTGAAGGCGCCGATGCCCAAGAACGCGCCGTGCCCGAGCGAGATCTGCCCCGCGTACCCCATGAGCACGTTCAGCGACAGCGCGGCCGCCGCCGTACAGACGGCGACGCCGAGCTGGATCGAGCGGGTGGGAGAGAGCACGCCCATCCGGTTGAGGAGGGGCGGCAACGCGGCGAACAGCAATGCGAGGAAAAGCGCTTTGCGGGCCCGCGGCGAGATCCTCACGCCCGCACCTTTCCGAAGATCCCCTGCGGGCGCACCAGAAGCACACCGACGATCACGCACATGATCGCTACCGTAGTGATGCCTGGGAACGTGGCGTCCACGAACCGATCGCCGACCACGGACTCGATGACGCCGATCGCGAGCCCGCCGGCGAAGGCCCCGCTGAGGCTGGTCAGCCCGCCGAGCAGAGCGGCCGCCAGCGCACGAACGAACAGGGTCGTCATGACGCCGGGAGCGAACACGCCGATCGTGGGTTCGATGAGGAGAGCGGCGAGCGCGCCGAGCGCCCCCGCCGCGATCCACGTGAACGACGACACCCGGCCGAGCGGCACGCCCATCAGCCGGGTCGCCGTCGGATCCTGCGAGGCCGCGAGGACGCCCAGCCCGAAGTCGGTGCGGCGGAGGAACACCGCCAGCGCGAGACCGGCGAGCAACAAAGCGACGAGCGAGAGGATCCTCGTCGGCCCGATGAAGAAGTTGAACACCTTCGGGCCGAGTCCTTGGATGGGGCTTTCGAGGATGCGAGGGCTGACGCCCCAGATCTTCAGCTCGAGGCCGGTGATGAACAGCAGGAGACCGATCGTCGCTACGGTGACCGTCAGTCGTGGCGCGTCGAGCATTCGGCGCACGACGAGCCGCTCGAACACGCCGCCGAGAGCTGCGATCGCGACGATCGCGACGGCGGCGCCGACGAGCCACGGCATGTGCCACTGCTCGATGACAACCCATGCGATGTAGAGGCCGAGGTTGCCCATCTCGCCCTGCGCGAAGTTGAGCGTCCGCGAACCCTTGTAGACGAGCACGATCCCGAGCGCGAGCAACCCGTAGATCCCGCCGTTGGCGAGGCCGATGACGATCGTTTCACCCATGGCCGCTCCGCTGTGGTGAAGACGCTAGAAGTGTGTCTTGCAGACTTCGATGTTCTTCCAGAACGCGTTGCTTCCGGACTGGTAAGCCTCGAAGATGTTCACCGCGAAACCGCCCACGTGGCGGTTCCGCGTGAAGTCGAAGTTGCACCCCGCGAACACCGGCTTGTGCACGCCGGACTGCAATAGCCCGACGATCCGGTTGCGGGTGCAGTTGGGTCCGCAGTCGAGCAGTAGCCGGTGCAGTTGCCGCCATCCGAGCCAGGTCATCCAGGTGACGTCGTCGGTCTTGCCGGAGGCGTACTTGGCGTGGACGCGTTCGAAGAAACGGATCTCGTCCGCGTACGGCGAGTAGGTGCCTCCCGTGTCTCCCGGCCGGTAGGCCGGCCACATCGCGATCCCCTCGACCGGTGGCGAGGTCATCGCGCTCTTCAGTGTGTCGGTGATCAGATTGAACGGGAAGATCAGCCAGGTCGGTGTGAATCCCTGGTTTTTCGCCTGCCGGATGATCTCGATCGCCGAGAGGGCGTTCTCCCACAAGAAGACGACCTTCGCATTGCGCTTCTTCAGCGTGGAGATCTGGGTCGAGTACACCGTGGAGTTCTTCTGCACCGCAAGGTCGGCGACCGGCGTAACGCCACGCTTCGCGAGCTCGGCCTTGAACGTGCGGTGACCGGGCTCCCAGTTCTCGCTGTCGCGGTACACGACGCCGATGACCTGACCGGCATGCCGCTTTACAACCCACTGGCCGGCGATCCGGCCCGCGGTCTCGACACTCGGCAGGTAGCTGAAGCTGTACTTCTTCGAGAAGTCCTCGCGGGCGATGTGGTGGATGTATAGGTCGTGGCCTTGCTCGGCGAACGTGCGCATCTGCGGGATCTGATCGAAGCCGATCCCGCCGAGCAGGATGAACGGGTTCCTCCCCTTGCACTCCTCGTAGGCCGTTCGAACGTCGCCCGGGTTGTTGCCGTAGTTGTCGTCGGCGTACGTCATGACGACCTTGCGGCCGTACACGCCGCCGAGCTCGTTGTTCACGTACTCCCAGTAGGCGTTCAAGTCGGCCGCGTTCACCCGGAAGACGGCGGCCAGCGAAAGGGCCGCGTGCGTGCAGAGCGTGATCGTGTTCTTGGTGATCCCGATCGTGTTCTCCGCCGTGGTGAAGAGATTGGGGATCGGGAAACCGGTCGGCGGACGGTAGGTGCTGCCCGGCCGGGAGCCGTCGCCGACGGGCTTCGGCAGCTTCGAGGTGGCTTTCGCCGAAGGCGACGCCGACAGGCTCGGCGAGGCGGCGGCGCTGCCGCTCGCGGTCGGGCTCGTCGATCCCGGCCCGGCTATGTCGTTTTTTCGTCCCGTCGCGCCGCCGCCGCTACAGGCAACCGTCGCGAGGGCCAGCGCGAAGACCAAAACCGATAGCTTCCGCATGGGCCCCGACTCCCTCGTGCTCGTACCGGTACGAACTACATTAACAAACGTTCATATACCTCGGTCGGAGCTGGCGGTCAAGAGGAGCATCCGGCCGAATCACCAGTCGAAAACCGCTCGACATAGGGCCGCCGAGCCGCCACGCTGGGCCAACTTTCCAAGGGGGGCGAGATGGACGCGACTGAGCGTGCCGAGCTGATCCGTACCTACGAAGGGGGCGCGGCCGGCTTCATCGACGCGCTCGCGGGGATCACCGACGCCGAGCTCGACGCCAGGCCGGGCCCCGACGAGTGGACCTCACGCGAGATCGTGCACCACCTCGCCGATTCGGAGATGCGGGCCGCGATCCGCCTCCGGCAGCTGATCGCGGAAGAGGCTCCTGTGATCCAAGGCTACGACGAGAAGGCCTACACCCGAGTGCTCCACTACGACCGCCCGATCGAGTCGTCGCTCGATGCCGCGGTCGCGGCTCGTCGGGCGAGCGCCGACCTGCTCGGGAAGTTGACCGAAGCCGAATGGAGCCGGTCGGGGACGCACACGGAAAGCGGGCCTTACTCTGTCGAGGACTGGCTCACGATCTACGCGGCCCACGCGCACGATCACGCCGACCAGATCCGCCGGGCGCGGTCGTCGCTCCCGTGACGCTCGGGACTCGGCGCATCGAAACGCGTAGGCGACGCATGAAGGCCTAGACTTCGCGCGATGATCGCCGACGGTCGTGCTTGGCCCGAGCCGCGCGTGCTCGCGACGGGCCTGGGTTTCCCGGAGGGACCGGTGTATCTGGGGCACGGCGCGGTTGCATTCACCGAGATCCGCGGCGCGTGCATCACGCGATACGCGAACGGCGGTACGACGCTCGTCGCGACCACCGGCGGCGGTGCGAACGGCGCGACGCTCGGCGCGGACGGCGAGATCTGGGTCGCGAACAACGGCGGGATCTCGCTCGGGCCCGGCGGCTATTGGTTCTCTCCCGATCCGATCGATGGACGCATCCAGCGCGTTACGTCGCACGGGGGATGTCTCGACGCTTCGGGTGATCTGCCCGGCGAGGCGCCGCACCGGCCCAACGACATCTGCTTCGGTCCCGACGGGAACCTCTACTTCACCGACCCGCGGAACTGGGAGGACCTCGCGAACCTCAAGCCGGGGCGGATCTGGCGCATGGATCCGTCGACGGGTCACGCGAAGGTGGTCGCGGACGTGCCGTTGTTCTGCAACGGCCTGGCGTTCGGTCCCGACCCGGTGAAGGTGTACGTCGCGCAGTCGATGGCGATGAAGATCGTGGAGCTCGACTGGAGCCCCGACGGCCTGGGCGCGCTGCGCGAGTGGGCCGCGCTTCCGCAAGGTTTTCCGGACGGGTTCTGTTTCGCCGCGAATGGCGACTGCTACGTCTGTGGCTCGACCGCCGACGTTCTGCAAGTGTTCGACGCTCAGGCCGGACTCAAACACACGGTGACGTTCCCGGAGCACTCCGAGCCGACGAATTGTTGTATCGGCGACGGCGTCCTGTACGTGACCTGCTCCGGCTCCGGCGAGCTGCTCGCGTTCGACCTCGGGATCGAGCCGCTTCCTTTGTATCCGTTTCGCCACTGAGCCGACTTGCGTTCCGCGCGACCGCTGGAAGAGGGTTGAAGAACGAGCCCAACTCAAGAGGAGGGGTCATGGCCAATCCGATAGTGCACTTCGAGGTCAATGCGAGCGACGCGACGAAGCTCGCGCCCTTCTACTCCGAGCTATTCGGCTGGCACACGGAGACGATGCAGATGGGCGACGTCACCTACGTGCTGATCGACACGCACGCGGGCACCGGCATCAACGGCGGTATCGCACAGCCGCCGGAAGGCGCGCCGCGCACCGTGACGATGTACGCGGAGGATCCCGACATCCAGGCGGTGCTCGACAAAGCGGTGTCGCTCGGCGCGACGGTCATGCTGCCCGTCAGCGAGCTGCCCATGGTTACGCTCGCGCTCTTCTCCGACCCGCAAGGCAACATGATCGGTCTCGTGAAGAGCGCACCCGCCGATGATCCGCAGCCGGGCGTTTCGCAGGGCAGCAACCCGGCGATCGACTGGTTCGAGATCCTCGGCACCGATGGGAAGGCCCTTCGGAAGTTCTACAGTGATCTTTTCGGCTGGAAGTTCACCGTGGTATCGGAAGGCGACATGGACTACGGCCACATCGAGGCCGGCGAGCGAGGCATCGGTGGCGGGGTAGGAACGTCTCCTACCGGCGCGCCGTTGACCACCGCATACGCAGCCGTCGACGACCTGGACAAGTACCTCGAGCGCGCTGAGACTCTCGGCGGCAGGAAGGTCATGGGTCCGATGAACGCCGGTGAGGTCTCGTTCGCGCAGTTCGCCGATCCGCAGGGCAACGTCTTCGGTCTGTACAAGTCCACTCGATAGAACGGCTCAACTTGAGGCGCCCCGGCGAAGCCGGGGCGCCTCGGTTCCCACGCGATCGCTTCTAGGCGAACGACACCGTCACCTGACGCTCTTCGCTCCCGCGAAGCACGGTGAGCGTGAGGGTCGCGCCCGACTTCAGCTTGTCGAGAACCGCGTGCAGCTCATCGGGGTCGCCGAGTGGCTTCCCGGCGGCGGCGGTGATCAGATCGCCTTCGCGGATCCCGGCCTTGCCCGCCGGCCCGTCCTCGTCGACACCGCGAACGAGAAGCCCGTCGGCGTCGGAGAGCCCAACCGCTCGCCGGAGATGACGCGCGACGTGGGGCGGAGCGATCGCGACGCCGAGTCTCGGTCGTGTCGGCGTCTCGCCTCGCGACAGCGCCGTGACGCGCTCGCGCAGAGACGAGTCGGCGGGGATCGCAAGGTAGAAGCCTTCACCGATCCGGTTCGTGTTCAGTCCGAGCAGCCGTCCGTCCTCATCGACGATCGGTCCGCCGGACGATCCCGGGAGCAGCGGAGCGGTGTGCTCGATACTTCCCGTGATGCGACGGCCGCGCGGGCCGCGGAACGAGCGCTCGGTTCCGGTAACCAGTCCCACGGTGACGCGAAGGCCGCGTCCGCCGGGGTTCGCCAGCGCCAGCACCGGAGTTCCGACGCCGACATCGTCGGACTCCGCCCACGCGATCGGCGGAGCGTCCTTGGTGTCCACGTTCACGACGGCAAGATCGCCATCGGCATCGACGCCGGCGATCGTTCCCGTTGCGGTTCGTCCGTCGGCGAACGTGACCTGGACCTCGTCGCCGCGGATGTTGTGCGCGTTGGTGAGCACCTTGCCGGCTTCGAGGACGACGCCCGACCCGACGCCCCAACGTTGTCCGACCCCGACGAGCGACGGGCCGACCGACCCCGTCACGGACGTGATCGCTTCCCGAACCTCCATGAGCAGAGCCATGACTCGCCTCCTCGTTGCCGAGTAACTTGTAGATTGCAAGTTACAAATACTCGGGTCAGGATGCAAGTCGGACCTCGACTGGAGGCTAGGATTGACCTCGATGACCACCAAGAAACCGGCCGAGGAATCCCCTTTGGCCCGGGCCGTGGCGAGGGTCGGCGACCGCTGGACCCTCCTGGTCGTGGACGCGCTTCGAGGCGGACCCCGCCGGTTCAACGATCTGCTCGAAGATCTCCCGGGGATCGCCTCCAACGTTTTGGCGCAGCGCCTGAAGCACCTCGAAGCCGAGGGCGTGATCGTGTCGCGTCCCTATCAGATGCGCCCGCCCCGTCAGGCCTACGAGCTCAGCGCCGCGGGACGGGGACTCGCCGGCGCGTTGCGGTTGCTGGCGCAGTGGGGAGCCGCGCAGTCGGGGCACGCCGAGCCGCTTCGTCACGTGAGTTGCGGGACGCCCCTCGAAGCGAGCTGGTACTGCGCGACGTGCGCTCGCGCGGTGGACGACGACGAACGCTCGGAGGTCCGCTACCTGTAGCGCGTTCCGGCTTAGCGCTCTGAGCGTGCTTGCTCTTGCAAGCGGATCGCGGTCTCGTACGCGTCGAGCTGGATGCCGACGAGACGGTCGCGGAGATCGATCTCCTGAGGTGATGTCGCCCGTGCGACGACGTCGCGGATGTCGTGCGCTCCGAAAGGCCGGACGAGCAAGTCGCTGGCGCCGTTCATGAACGACTCGACCGGAGACTTCTCGTCGTCCTCTTCGAGGATAGCTACGAATCTGGTGGCATCGCGTTCACCCATCGCTCGGGTTTTAGCGATCAAGTCGAAAGCGTCCCCTCGACCGCTGGTGACCGCCATCAACACGATGTCGAAGGGGAACGTACGGATGAGCTCGAGCGCATCGCCTGGAATCGCCGCCTCGGCGACGCGGTGACCTTCGCCCTCAAGGGTCATCCGCACTATTCGGCGCTCGACAGAGTTCTCGTCGATAACGAGGATGGTCGCCATTTCTGGTCCTCCCCGGCGCGGCCCCCCCGTGCCTGGGGCTATTGTCCTACAGAGCTCGCTCGATAGCTAACACGACCTTCTCGACGCCTCGCTCTTAACGCCCTTATGTGGCTCGGGTCGGTCTTGACAAACCGACCGGTCGGTATGAGAATCACGAGCACATGGCCCCGAAAACGGCTGAGAAGGATCGCCCGTCGCCCGCGACGGACAAGGGAGAGGCCACCCGGCGTCACATCCTCGACGCCGCCGCGCGAGCTTTCGCCGAGCACGGCTTCAGCGGGATCTCATTGAACGACATCGTGCGCGTCAGCGGCCTCACGAAGGGAGCCTTCTACTTCCATTTCCCGTCGAAAGAGGCGCTGGCACTCGCAGTGTTCCGCGACCGCCAAGAGCGTTGGGTCGGTCAGACGATGGCCGCGGTGATGCGATGCCCGCGCGCCATCGATCAGCTCGAGGCGATGCTCGACGTCGGTTGCGACATCCACGAAAACGACGATTCCGCCCGCGCGATCAGCCGTTTGTGCCAGGAGTGGTCCTCGCAGGAAGACCTCGCGCCGCATTCGCGTTCCCACCTGACGACGTGGTTCGACATCACGACTCAGCTGATCGTTCGGGCGCAGGAGGAAGGCGACGTACGTCCGGAGATCGACGCCCGCGTCACCGCCGAGACGATCTGCTCGGCGTTCATCGGGATCCAGGAAGTATCCGCGGCGATGTCGGGACTGAAGGACTTTCGCGCGCGCATCGAGGGGCTCCGCACACTCACGCTTACGGCCATCAGGACGCCGGAAAAGAAACGGCTAACCAAGGCTGAAGCCCGGCGGTAGACGGAAACCTACCGTTCGGTCTGTTTCAAAGGGGGAGGGACGGAAGATGGCACAGCAAGACGTCAGCCGGCAGGTGTCTCGCTCGCGGTTCTATCGGCTCGGCCAGTTCTCCTACCGCCGGCGCTTCTGGGTGCTCGGTGTGTGGCTGCTGATCCTGTTCATGGCGTTCGTTCCATTGAAGAAGCTGACCGACCGGCTGTCCCAGGGCGGCTTCGAGGTTCCCGGCTCGCAGTCGGCTCTGGTGGCCGACCTGAAGAAGACCGACTTCAAGGGTCAGTTCGAGTTCAGCGACCTGCTGGTGCTGCGGTCGACGTCGTTGAAGGCGACCGATCGAGAGTTCCACGCGGTCGTCACGCGCGTCCGGTCGGCGATGCAGAAGTCGCCCGGCATCGGTGCCGTCGCGGACCCGTACGCCGCCCCCGATCGGTCGATCTCGCCCGATGGTCACGTCGTCGTGATGCTGGCCGGGCTCACCGACAATCAGAGCGACGCCCTCAAGCACAGTCCAACGGTCGAAAAGGCCGTGACCGACGCGGCGAAGGGCACCCCCGTCGAAGTGTTCTTGTCGGGCGACGCTCCCTTCTACAAAGCCTTCTCCGACACGACGAACCACGATCTGGAGCGCGCCGAGAAGATCGCGTTCCCAATAACGCTTCTGATCCTGGTGTTCGCGTTCGGCTCGATCGTGGCGGCCGGCGTTCCGCTGATCCTCGCGCTCGTGTCGTTGATGATCTCGTTCGGCCTGATCTCGATCATCGCCGCTTCGACCACGGTCAGCACGTTCGCGCAGAGCACCGCGACGATGATCGGTCTCGGGGTGGGTATCGACTACTCGCTGTTCATCCTCACCCGTTTCCGCGAGCAACTCCGCGCTGATCGCGCTGTGTCGCAGTCGATCGGCGAAGCGATGGCGTCGTCGGGCAAGGCGGTGTTCGTCTCGGCGATGACGGTCGTCGTTGCGCTTGCGGGAACACAGCTCGTCAACGTCGCGGCGTTCAAGTCGATGGGCTTCGCCGCGATGATCGCCGTGGCGTTCGCGGGAGCTGCCGCTCTGACGCTGCTGCCGGCGATCCTCGGCATGCTCGGCCGGCGGGTCAACAAGTGGGCGATCAAGCGCAAGAAGTCCGCCGAAGGAGCCATGTGGCACCGGTGGGCGATGATCGTCATGCGGCGGCCTTGGGTCTTCCTCGGCGCCTCACTGCTGATCGTCGGCCTGCTCGCGGCGCCGGTCCTCGGACTCCGCATGGGGTCCTCCGGGCCGGGCATCCTCCCTCCGGACGCCAAACCCCGCGTCGCGATCGAGATCATTTCCGGCTCGTTCGGTGCCGGCGTCGGTGGCCCCATACAGATCGTCGTCACGACACCAAAGGGGGCACTCGGCTCGGGCTTCGGCGAAGTGGCTGCGGTCGCGCAAGCGCTGAAGAAGTACCCCGAGATCGTTTTGGTGAACTCGATCGCCACGCTCGCGCCGGGAGCTCCTCCCGCGCAGGCGCGGGCGGTCGCGAACTCGCCGCAAGCGAGGCCGTTCGTCGCGAGGCTCGTTTCGACCGACGGCTCGAAAACGATCGTCGAGGGGGTGACGAGACACGGCCCCCAGTCGGATCAGGTCGACGTGCTCGTCGAACAGCTGCGCCGGGACCTTCCCGCCCTCACGCCGGCCGGCGGATCGATCCTCGTCGGCGGTCAGCCGGGCCTGAACACGGACATCCTCAACGAGATGTCGAACAAGCTCATCCGAGTCGTGGGACTCGTCGGGCTTCTGTCGTTCCTGGTGCTGTTGCTGTTCTTCCGGAGCATTTTGCTGCCGCTCAAGGCGATCTTGATGAACACGGCTTCGGTGCTCGCTACGTACGGCATCCTGGTGATGGTGTTCCAGCACGGACACCTCGAGTCGCTGCTGGGCTTCAAGTCCACCGGCAACATCGACGCGTTCCTGCCGCTGTTCCTGTTCTGCATCCTGTTCGGGCTGTCGATGGACTACGAGGTGTTCATGCTCGCTCGCATCCGTGAGGAATACATGCGGACGCACGACAACACCGAAGCCGTCGGCTGGGGACTCGAGCACACGGCGCGGATCATCACCTCGGCAGCCTTGATCATGGTGACGGTGTTCGGTGGGTTCGCGTTCGCGTCGCTGGCGCCGATCAAAGCGATGGGCTTCGGCTTAGCGTGCGCGGTGATCCTCGACGCGACGATCATCCGCGTCGTCATGGTGCCGGCCACGATGCGATTGATGGGCGACTGGAACTGGTGGATCCCGAAGTGGCTCGACCGGATCCTGCCGAAGGTGTCGATCGAAGAAGAAGTCGCCTACGAGGTGCCGGAGGCGGAACCGGTTACGGCGCGCTAGCGCTTCGAACGCGTTTCGGCCGAGCGGCCGGTTCGGGCTCCGTCACCGGAGCCGGGGCCGGCCGCTCCGGCGCTTCCACCGACGTCGGGTCGGGCTCGTGCGCGGCGGGGTCGGCGAAGTAGGCCTTGAACGGCTTCAGCAACTGCGAGATGTGCCAGCCGTCGGCGTACCGGTGATCGATCGTCGCAGTCAGCGGAAGCATCGGCTTGATCTTCACCTTGCCGTCGATCGCGACCGGCTTGTCGGTGATCTCGCCGACCAGGATCAGCAGCGGCATGCGGTAGAAGCGCGCGAGCGGCGCGAAGCCTTGCGGGATGCCGAACATGCCGACGCTCGTCACCATCGCGCTGCCGAACGGGTTGGCCTTGACGCCCATCGACTTGATCGAGCGGTTGCGATCGCCGGCGACCCACGCGGAGAAGCGCATCGCGGCTTTCAACCCCTGGCGGGGGAGCGCCTCCATCGTCTTCTTCGTCTTCGCGAAGTCGGGATCGTCGCCGGCCTTCATCTTCGACGCGCGCGCGCTGAGTTCGGTCGCGACCTCGAAGACCGATTTCTTGTCGGCGTTCTCGACCTTCACCCCGGAGAGGGAACGGCCGCCTTCAACGGCGGTGATGTAGAAGATGTCGACCGAGTCGCGCGGCTCAACCTTCGAACCGTGGATGCGAACGTTGAAGTCGGGGACCGCGGCGAGCGCGAGCGCTATCGAGCGTCCAACGAGGTGCGTGACGGTGAGCCGGTGCCCGGCGACGCGTGCTTTTTCGATCAGCTCCTGCATCGGCGTCGCGTCGAACTCCATCGCGCCGTAGATCTGTGGATCGTCGGGCGGTCCCCACATCGCCGACGCGATCTTCCGCCACCC
>Ga0070708_100001534_pt1 | contig 17654 bp, 15 predicted proteins | sample KBSK5503metaG_FD_65469 | JGI IMG/M metagenome (GOLD analysis project Ga0070708, IMG submission 65469) | Corn, switchgrass and miscanthus rhizosphere microbial communities from Kellogg Biological Station, Michigan, USA - KBS K5-50-3 metaG | ecosystem: Host-associated > Plants > Roots >... | reverse complement strand
GCAATGGACTGAGCGATCTGAAGGGCCGTCCAGGTCGGCGTGGTCGTGATGCTGAACGTCGCAGTGTTCGAATCGGACGTGCCGTCGTTGGCGATCCAGCTGAAGGTGTCCAGACCGGTGAACCCAACGTTCGGTGTGTAGGTGCAGGAGCCCCCAGAGCAATCGTCAAGCGCGCCGTGGGACGGGCCGCTCACGACCGTAAACGTCAGGGGATCATTCTCAGGATCAGTTGCGTTCAAAACGACGCCAAGCGGCGTCGCCTCGTGCGTTTTGGCACTTTGATCGCTCGCGACGGGTGGCTGTCCGGCCGCCAGCGCGGGTGCGGCGCCAGCGGTGACCAAGATTAGCATCGCCGCGAGAGCGGCCCGCGCAGGGCGCTCCACCGCGTTCAAACGTTGGAATGTGACCGGCTCATGCCTGCCACGCACGCTGTCTCCCCCTTCTCCTTTGGGCTGGAAGGAGCGAACCACGCGACGGCTCGGGCGTTGAGGCTGCCGTGCGGTTGGCTCGGGGTCGTTTGGACTCTAGTACCAAAGTCCGGCCAATGTCTAGGCAGCGAGGCGGGCCTCGACGGCGACCCGGTGCAGCCTGTCACCGGTCTTATTTCGTTTGGGACTCCTAGGTCCCGAGCGTCGGATTGAACCGATGGGACTCGACTCCGCGATCGCCCTGGCGCGCTAAATGGTCGGGATGTTCGGCTTCGCCACCTTCGCGGGCGGCATCTGACCTGTCGGCAACCGGATTGACCGATGACCTCATCATGTCGCCAGGGGGGAACCGATGAGAGGGTAGGAGGTCGTCGCCATGCGCAGTGCCCGAGTGCCAGCGACCGCGCTGCAAACCGGTCTGCTGGCCATTGCGTTCGCGCTCACAGCGTGTAGCTCGAGTGGAGCCGCGATTACATCGGCCGAGCTCGCAAAGCTGCAGCTGGAGTCAGACACGCGCCAGATCGAGCGGATAGAGGTGATGTTTCACCTGGCCGCTTCCACCAAGAACATCCCCCTGATGATGTCGCTCTACGCAGACGACGCGACGGTCACGTTCGGTGGCAAGACCTATACCGGTAAGGACCAGGTCAGGTCGTTCTTCGAGAAGGCGGGCCCCTTCCAGCTGGGGAATCATTGGATCTCTGACACACCCGCTTACAAGATCAAGGTCACCGTCGACAAGGACCGGGGCACGCTCTACTTCGAGTGCCACTACATCAACGCCGACAACAAGACAGTGGCGGTGGTCGTCGGCGCGGACCAGAAGGTCGCCCGCATCGACGGCAAGTGGCTCATCACCCAGCTGATCGCCGCCACCCCCGTGCTGACCCCGTAATCGGAAAGCCGCCTAACACGCGTTGAGATAGCGGCTCAACTCCGCCCACATGCTCACCCGCGCGACCGATCCGTTGGTCCGTGCCGTCAGCCGCTCGCGCGCGACGGTGCATGCAAAGCTGCTCGTTGCCTTCGTCGGCATCGTTACGTTGTTGATTGTGGTCATGGTCCTGGGCATTAGCGTGCTTGGTCAGTCAAACGCACGGGTGGAGGAGCTCGGCATCCTCCAGCTCAAGAGCGTCGTGTACCAGGAGCTCCAGACCAATGCGGAGCAAGTCCGGCAGCTCCTGGCGTTGCGCGCCGGAGGTCCAGGGGCGGCGTGCTACAGCGGCTGCCCTTCTACGGGCCCAGGCGCGAGCATGAGTCCAATAACGGGAACCGATTCGCTGCTGGCAATTGATCAGAACATCGCCTCGGCCCTGGGTCGCCTCATCCCGGCTACGAACGAGTCCCGTCTCGGTTTCGAGCCCTCAACCGACGAGCGTGGCCAAATTGCGCAGATCCGCGATGAGAGCACCCAGCTCTCCACAGTCATCCAACAGATCACGGACTACGACAGGGCGGACGCGGCCGACAAGGGCCTGACCCTCCAGAGCCAAAAGGCGGAACCGCTGAGCAACAGCATCGAGGAGCTCTCGCTCGGGTTGGTCAATTCGACTCTGAATCAGACGGAGTCGCTGAAGGCCGAGAATCGCAGCGCATTCGACCAGTCGCAGGCCCTGTTCATCGCCGTGGCAGCGGTCGCCACCATCCTGGCGTTGCTGCTGGGATATGTCCTGTCGTGGTCGGTGGTGGGACCCATCAGGCAGATCGAGACGCGCCTGGGCGAGATCACATCTGGCGATTTCTCAGGGCACGTGACCGTTCGCAACCGGGACGAGCTGGGGGCACTCGCGGACAACATCAATCTGATGAACGATGAGCTTGGCCGCCTCTACAAGGAACTCGAGAGCGCCAGCCGCCATAAGTCCGAGTTCCTGGCGAGCATGTCGCACGAGCTGCGCACACCGTTGAACGCGGTCATCGGCTTCTCGCAGGTCCTCCGGCAGCAGATGTTCGGCGAGCTCAACGAAAAGCAGGTCGAGTACGTGGATGACATCCTCAGCTCAGGCCAGCATCTCCTCAACCTGATCAACGACATCCTGGACCTGGCCAAAGTGGAGGCCGGCCGAATGGAGCTGCAGCCGGCCCCCTTCGCGCTTCCCGAGACGCTCCGCAACGCCATGGCCATGGTCCGCGAACGAGCGACGCGCCAGGACGTGACGCTCGCCGTTGAGATCGACGATTCGGTGGGCGAGATCGAGGCAGACGAGCGGAAGGTGAAACAGATCCTCTTCAACCTGCTCTCGAACGCGGTCAAGTTCACGCCGGCCGGCGGCACGGTCACCCTGGCGGCGCGTACGGATGCCAGCCGAGCGATCATCTCGGTGCGGGATACGGGTGTCGGCATCAGCCCAGCGGACCAGGCCAGGATCTTCGAGGACTTCTATCAGTTGAGTCCCGGCATGACGCAGGAGGGCACGGGTCTCGGGCTGGCCCTCACCAAGCGCCTCGTGGACTTGCACGGTGGTGAGCTAACCGTCGACAGCACGCCGGGGACCGGCAGCACGTTCACGGTCTGGCTGCCGCTGCAACGAACGGAGACGAGGCGGACCCCCGGACTGGCCGCCGGCCCGGAGCCGGTATCCGCATGAGCACCGTGGGGAAGGGCGACGGCACCCTGGTGTTGATCGTCGAGGACAACGAAAAGAACCTGAAGCTCGCTCGCGACGTCCTCCGCTTTCATGGTTTCCGGACGATTGAGGCGATGAACGGCGAGGACGGCATCTCGATGGCGCGCGAAAACCTGCCGGACCTGGTGCTGATGGACATCGCGCTTCCCGGCATGGACGGTGTCGACGCCACCCGCGAGCTGAAGCAGGATGCGACCACGGCGTCGATCCCGGTGGTGGCGCTCACTGCGTCGGTGATGCAATCGGACCGGACGCGCTTCGAGCAGGCCGGATTTGCAGGCCTCATCGCCAAGCCCATCGACGTGCTCACCTTCCCGGACCAGGTGCTCGCCTACTGCGGTCGCGGTAAATCGGTGGCTTAGATATGGCCGCCATGGCGCGGATCCTGGTCATTGATGACAACTCTCAGAACCGCCGCCTTGCGGAAGCCCTGCTGATGCCCCACGGGTACGAGGTTGTCGGGGTCGAGTCCGGCGCCGAAGCCTTTTCCTGGCTCGAAGACAACACAGCCGACATCGTTCTGCTCGACATCGTCATGCCCGAGATGAACGGCTATGAGGTCTGCCGGAGGCTCCGCGCGAACCCGGCCACAGAGGTGCTACCGGTGGTGATGCTCACCTCGTCGGGCGATGAGGACAAGGTGCGCGCCATCGAGGCAGGCGCCGATGACTTCATCGCGCGGCCCGTCAACGAGGCGGAGCTTCTCGCGCGCGTCCGCTCCCTGCTGCGGATCAAGCAGTTCCACGACACGATCCAGCGCCAGGCCGCCGAGCTCGCGGAGTGGAATCGCACCCTCGAAAACCGGGTCAGTTCTCAGGTCGAGGACCTCGAACGACTGGGACGCCTGCGCCGCTTCCTGTCGCCACAGCTCGCCGAGCTGATCGTGAACAGCGACGACGAGAGCGTGCTGCAGAGCCATCGACGCGAAATCACGGTCGTCTTCTGCGACCTCCGGGGCTTCACCGCGTTCTCGGAGACCGCGGAGCCGGAAGAGGTGATGGCCGTCCTCGCGGAATTCCACGGCGCGTTGGGGAAGCTGATCCACGCCTTTGGCGGGACGCTGGAACGGTTCGCGGGCGATGCGTTGATGATGTTCTTCAACGACCCATTCCCGATCGAGGATGCACCGCTTCGGGCGGTGCGGATGGCGCTGGCCATGCAGAGCCGGGTCGCGGAGCTCATCGTCGGTTGGCGCAAGCGAGGCCACGACCTGGCACTGGGGATCGGGATCGCGGTCGGCTACGCGACGATGGGACGCATCGGATTCGAGGGCCGCTTCGACTACGGCGCGGTGGGGAGCGTCGTCAACCTCGCTGCGCGCCTTTGTTCAGAGGCGCAGGGCGGCCAGATCCTGCTGGCGCCCAAGGCATTGGCTGCCGTGGAGGGCGCCGTGTCGGCCGAGCCGGTGGGTGAGCTCACGCTCAAGGGATTCCACAAGCCCGTGCCCGCGTACGCGGTGACTGGGCTACGCGAGGAGGCCGAGGCGGATCTCGTCGACGTCGATGTGCTGCCCAAAACTCGTAACGTCCAATGAGGGCTGTCATAGGGCCGAGATCCGGCCGCTCGTTGGGCGATCTGCGCCGCGGCGCGGAACATACCGCTCTTGGAGAGCTCCTGGAGAGTCGCCCAGCCGCCGTCGTGGGCCGCCAGGAGATCGTGGGAGCACACCTCGATGATGCCGGGCGGGAGCGCTAAGCGGCCTTGACCCCGGCGACCAGCGCCTCGACGCTTTTCTTGGCATCGCCGAAGAGCATGGCGGTCTGCGGCTCGGAGTAGAGCGGGTTCGGAATTCCAGCGAAGCCCGAGGCCATGGACCGCTTGAGGACGATCACGTTCTGGGCGTGATCGACGTTCAGGATGGGCATTCCGTAGATGGGGGATCCCTGGTCGGTGCGCGCCGCGGGGTTGGTGACGTCGTTGGCACCGATTACCAGCGCCACATCGGCCTCACGGAAGTCGTCGTTGATCTCGTCCATCTCCTTCAGGCGGTCGTAGGGGACGTTCGCCTCCGCGAGGAGGACGTTCATGTGACCGGGCATGCGGCCCGCGACGGGGTGGATGGCGAACTCCACGTCGACGCCCTTGTCGATCAGCAGATCCATCAGCTCGCGCACTGGACCCTGCGCCTGGGCGACCGCCATGCCGTAGCCGGGAACCACGATCACCCTCTTGCCGTAGGCCATCAGGACCGCGGCGTCGTCGGCACTGATCTCGCGGATGTTCTGCTCGCCCTCCTCGCCGGCGGCCATCATTCCGCCGCCGGTGCCGAAAGCCCCGAACAGCACGTTGAACAGTGAGCGGTTCATGGCGCGGCACATGAGCTGGGTAAGGATGGCGCCGGAAGCGCCAACCAGCGTCCCTGCAATCAGCAACGCGTAATTGCCGAGCACGTACCCGGTCGCGGCGACCGCGATGCCGGTGTAGCTGTTGAGGAGGCTGATCACAACCGGCATGTCAGCTCCGCCGATGGGCATCACCAGCGCGACACCCGTGACCAGGGCGACGGCCACGAAGAGCAGGAAGAGCGGCACGCTGTTGGTGACCACCGCCAGCAGGACCCCTATCACCCCGAGCCCACCGAGCAGGAGTCCCGCAACGATCCGCTGCCCGGGATAGCTCACCGGTCGCGCCGGGATGAAGCCCTGTAGCTTGCCGAACGCGACGATCGAGCCAGTCAGGCTCACCCCGCCGATCACCGCGCCGAGTAGCGTCGCGATCATGGGCACCACCGGCAACAGTGGCGCACCGGACGGAAGGTCCTTGACCGAGACGAGGAACTCGGAGAGCGCTACGACCGCGGCCGCCCCGCCGCCGGCGCCGTTGAAGATGGCGACCATCTGCGGCATGGCGGTCATCGGTACGCGCCGCGCGCCCAACACGCCGATCACCGAGCCCACCGCGCCCGCCACCAGCACGATCGACCAGTGCTCGAGCATTCCCGGAGTGGTTGCCAGGGTCCAGATCACCACCAGCGCCATGCCGGCGGCGCCTAGCAGGTTCCCGGTCCTGGCCGTCCGCGGCGACGAGAGGAACTTGAGCGCGAGGATGAAGGTCACGCCCGAAACTAGGTAGACGAGGAAGGTCAGGACCTCGAGCAGGCTCATGGGCGATCACCCGGGCGTCGCCGGAACATCTCGAGCATGCGGTCGGTGACGACGAAGCCGCCAACCACGTTGATCGTGCCGAGAAGGACGGCAACCAGCGCCAGGACGATACGAAGAGGCTCGTACGCGGTGGCAGCCACTAGCAGCGCGCCCACCACGATCACGCCGTGGACGGCGTTGGCCCCGGACATGAGCGGGGTATGCAGCATCGTCGGGACCTTGCTGACGACCTCGTACCCAACGAAGGCGGCGAGCACGAGGATGAAGAGCGCGTCGAGCAGGGCGCGCGGATCGAGAGCTTCGGTCACGAAGAGCCTCCCGCTACGCCGGGCGTGCCCGCAGAGGCCGGCTCAGGCTCGGAGACCGCCACGCCATCGGCCTCTGGCTTGCCAGCCGGCACGGGCGCGGGGTCGATGCCAAGCGCCTGGGCAGCAGCCTCCTGGACGACCCCTCCGCCATGCGTGATGGTGGCCCCACGCGTGATCTCGTCGTCGAAGTTCAGGACGAGCTCGCCGGCTGGCACCAGATGCTTCACCAGGGTCTGGATGTTCTTACTGAGCATCTGCGTCGCGCTGGCTGGCATGGTCGCCGGCAGGTTGGTGTGGCCGATGATCAGCACGCCGTGCTTGACGACCTCCTTGCCGGGCTCGGTCAGCTCGCAGTTCCCGCCTGCCTCGGCGGCGAGGTCCACGATGACCGAGCCAGGGCGCATCGTCCTGACCATCTCCTCGGTGATCAGGCGGGGCGCCGGACGCCCCGGAATCAAGGCGGTGGTGATGACCGCATCGGCTTCACCCACCCGAGACGCGATCAGCTCGGCCTGGCGCCGCTTGTAGTCCTCGCTCATCTCGCGCGCGTAGCCGCCGGCCGTCTCGGCCTGGGCCTTCTCCTCATCGGTCATCTCGACCTCGAGGAAGGTCCCGCCCAGTGACTGCACCTGTTCCTTGACCACCGGGCGCACGTCGGTCGCCTCCACTACCGCGCCCAGGCGCTTGGCCGTGCCGATCGCCATCAGGCCCGCCACGCCAGCACCGAAGACCAGCACGCGCGCCGGGCGCACTGTGCCCGCCGCAGTCGTGAGCAGCGGCATGAATTTCGGGAGGCGCTCGGCGGCGATGATGACGGCCTTGTAGCCCGCCACCGTGCTCTGTGATGAGAGCGAGTCCATGCTCTGGGCGCGCGTGATGCGTGGAATGGCGTCCATGCTGATCGCCGTCACCCCGGCCTCAGCGAGCACTTTGGCGAGCTTCGGATTCGAGAGCGTCGCCAGGGTGCCGATCAGCACTTGGCCGGAGCGGAGCCGGTTCACGTCGCCCTCAGAGATGCGACCCGCGCGCAGGACCATGTCCGCGTCGCGGTAGAGCGTCTCGGCATCTCCAAGAACCGATGCACCGGCTTCGCGATACGCCTCGTCGTCGATGAACGAGGCCGCGCCGGCGCCTGCCTCGACGAGGACCTGGTTGCCGTCTGCAATCAGCTGAGCGGCCGATTGCGGCGTGAGCGCGACGCGGGCTTCGCCTTCCGCCGTCTCGCGTGGGACAGCGATCTTCATGGAATTGGCTCTCCGCAGTGGGGTCTGCCGGTTACGCGCGAACCGCCTGGTCTCGCGCGACGGCGGTTCGGGAATCGAAGTGTAGCAGCGCCGAGCGCTGACTTTACGATCGTCCGTTAGGCTCTCGCTGCCATGAGCCTCGTCGTCGATCGGATCCGCAAGTCGTTCGGGGCGGTGCAGGCCCTCGACGGCGTCAGCTTCACGGTAGAGCCGGGCCGCATCTTTGGTCTCCTGGGCGCCAACGGCGCCGGCAAGACCACCTGCATGCGCATCGTCCTGGACATCCTGCGGCCCGATGCCGGAACCGTGACCTGGCAAGGAACTGCCAACACCGATCTGCCTCGTCCGACGTGGGGCTACCTTCCGGAGGAGCGCGGTCTCTACCTGCGCATGAAGGTGATCGACGTGCTGCGCTTCTTCGCCGCGCTGTACGGAGTCCCCGAGGCCGAGGCGACGGCCGAAGTCGAGGATTGGCTCGAGCGCTTCCGGGTGCCGGAGTACCGGGACCGGAAGGTCGAGGAGCTCTCCAAGGGGAACCAGCAGAAGATCCAGTTCATCGCGGCAATCCTGCACGACCCCCAGGTGCTGATCATGGATGAGCCCTTCTCGGGCCTGGACCCGGTGAATGTCCAGCTCCTGAAGGAGGCCTTCCTCGAGATGCGCGACCGGGGCAAGACGCTGATCTTCAGCACGCACCAGATGGAGCAGGTGGAGGAGCTGTGCGAGGCGATCGCGATCATCGACCGCGGTCGCGTGGTGGAGTCGGGGCTACTGCGCGAGGTCAAGCGGCGCATGGGGCGCCAGGTGGTGCGTCTAGCGGTGGAGGAGGCCGATGGTACTGCCGCCGGGGCGCGCCCGGCGATGGATGCGGAGCGCGGCGACGGCCAGGGTTGGGTCGATCAGATCCCGGGCGTAACCCTCACCCGCCGCGGTGAGGATTACCTCGAGATGCACGTCGCCTCGGGCACCGATCCGGAGTCGATCCTGCAGGCCGCCCTCGCCCGCGGGGAACGCGTCACGCACTTCGAGATCGCGGACCCCAGCCTCGAGGAGATCTTCATCGAGCGCGTCGGTCACAGCTCCATCGAGGAGGAACGGCACCTGGCCGGTGGTCTCCATGAGCGGGATGTGTCAGCGAGCGAACGAGCGCCGGACGAGATGACGACGCCATGAGCCGCCTCACCTGGATCGCAGATCTCTTCCCGAACGCGTACCACGTGGCGCGCCGCGAGTACCTGATCCGGGTGCGGTCGCGGACGTTCGCCATCCTGACTGTCGCGATCGCGCTCGTCGGCCTCGCCATCACCTTGCTCCCGCTCGGGGTTCGGGTCATAGGCGGCGACAAGCCTTCGCGCATCGCCGTGTATTCCACGGTCACGAACCTATCGGTCAATCCCGCCGAATCCTTGCAGGCGTCGCTCAACGCGTCGGCGGCCGGCGAGCAGAGCGCCACCTCCGCCCCTGCCTTCGACGTCGTCAGCACCACCGATCCGACGTCCGCAATGGACGAGGTGCGCCGCGACAAGCTGGATGGTCTTCTGACCCTGTCCCGCGGCTCAGACGGGGACGTCGCGTTCGACTATTTCAGCAAGGACACACCCAGCAGCCAGCGCCTGGCCCTCGTCCGGCAGGCAGCCGCCTCCCTGGCAATCGCCGATCGGCTCGAGCGCGCTGGCGTTCCGCCAGGAGAACGGGGTCGCATCTTCGGCCCGACCGCATTCCAGACAACGCCAGCCGACCCGGTCGCCGCACGCCGCAACGAGGACCAGTTCGTGCCCTCCTACGTCCTGGCGACGATCTTCGTGATCCTGATGTTCATGGCCATCCAGGTCTACGGGAACTGGGTCGCAGCCAGCGTCGCGGAGGAGAAGAGCTCGCGGGTCATGGAGCTGCTGATCAGCGCCGCCACCCCACGACAGCTGCTCTTGGGCAAGGTGCTGGGAAACGGGGCTGCCGGGCTGACCCAGTACGTCGTCGTGCTGCTGGCAGCAGCCGTCGGCTACCTGATCCAGGGACGGCTCGCCAATGCACTCTTGGGAGGAACTGGAGCCGCCACCATTCCGGGCGGCACGCCTTCGGTGCTTCTATGGTTTGGCTTGTTCTTCGTCACCGGGTTCGTGCAGTACACGATCCTGTACGCCGCGGCGGGTTCCATGGTCAGCCGCCAGGAGGACGTCCAGCAGATCGCCGGTCCGCTGACGTTCCTTGGCCTGGGCGGCTACCTGCTCTCGTTTCTCGCCATCAACGTCATCGACGCCACCTGGGTACGCGTCCTCTCCTTCGTGCCCTTCGTCTCGGCCTTCTTCTTCCCGGCGCGGATCGTCCTCTCGGACCCGGCTCCCTGGGAATACGCGCTCAGCCTGGCGCTCACGCTGGTCGGGATCCTGGGCGGGCTGTGGCTTGCCGCGCGCATCTACGCGGCGGGCGTGCTGCTGTACGGCCAGCGCCCGACCATACGCGCCATGTGGCGCGCGACGGTCGAGCAGCGCTAGAGGACGCCGTGGGTGAGCCGGTGATGCCAGCCAGCCTGACGATCAACGGCCGGCGCCTCGAGCTCGAAACAGGCGACATCACGCATCAGCGCGTCGATGCCATCGCCAACGCGGCGAACTCGGCGCTGCGTGGCGGTGGCGGCGTGGACGGCGCGATCCACCGGGCAGCGGGCCAGACCCTCCTCGACGAGCTGGTGCGTCGGTATCCCAACGGAACGCCGACCGGCACGGCCGCCGAAACGAGCGGCCACGGTCTCCCGGCGCGATGGATCCTGCACGCCGTCGGTCCGGTCTGGCGCGGGGGTAGCCGCGGCGAGGCAGAGCATCTCGCCGGCGCGTATCGGTCCTGTCTTCAGCTGTGCGATCAGCTGGAGGCTCGCAGCGTTGCATTCCCGGCCATAAGCATGGGGATCTACGGATATCCGGGCCTTGAGGGGGCGCGGATAGCCGTGCGGACGGCTGCCGAGCACCTGCGAAGGGAGACCTCGCTCGAGCTGGTGCGCTTCGTGCTCTTCTCCGACGAGACCCGAGCGCTGTTCGACGCCGCCCTCGCGGAGGAGGGCCTCAACACCTAGGTACTCAGTCGAGCGGCGTGACGCCCGATGTCCGAACGCCGAGCCGCGGCTCTCGAGCACCGAGGCTGAAGCGTCCGTCACCCGGGTCGAGCCGGGCAGCCGTTGGCGCATCGCCCAAGAGCCGCGCGGCGACAAGCTCCCCGATCACGGGACCATGCTTGAAGGCGTGCCCGGATCCGCCGCCCACCACCCACACGTTCTCCCACTCGGGGTGGCGGTCGATGATGAAATGCGTGTCGGGCGTGGACTCGTACTGGCACACCCGGCCCTCCGAGACGGGCTGCTCGGCGAGCGCCGGAAAGCGGTTGCGGAGCAGGCGACGTGCCGCCTCGACTCGCTCCTCTGAGAGGCGACGCTCGAGGCGATCCGGGTCCACGGCAGGTCCCGGCCAGTCGGGGGCGACCTTGAATCCCCGTCCCTCGATCGAGGGCAGGCCGTAGTAGGCGGCGTCGTAATCGGCCCAGGTCGGGACGCCACCCGCATCGAATCGGTCGTCGCCTGGTGGCGTCGCGAAGTACACCAGCTCCTGGCGGGTCACCTCGAGGAGGCCTGCCATCGGGCCTGGCACGAGGTTCGTCAGCCAGGGGCCGGCCGCCAACACGAAGACATCGGCGCGAAGCTCGGCATCGGCGGAGGTCCTGAGCCGGGCCAGCCGATCGCCCGCCGCATCGGTCTCATCCGGAGGAAGGACGTGCGTACGCTCGAGGCGGCCGCCGTCGCGGGCGAAGCGCTCGGCAAGCGCGATGATCGCCCTGCGCGCCATGATCACCCCCGCCTCCGGCTCGTGGAGCGCCCAAGACATCCCGGTCTTGGCAATCTGCGGCCAGCGATGCACGACTGCGTCCGCCTCGACGCGTTCCACGGGAATGGCGAGTCGGGTGAGCGTGGCCAGCGATTCAGCCTCGAACCCGTCCTCACGGTGCGCAAACCACAGGACCCCGGTCTCGACCAGCAGCGAGGTATGCGCTTCCTCTTCGAGGAACTGCCACTGTGCAAGCGACGTGCGCTGCCAAGCCGGGTACACTGCGTCCGCCCCGTGCGCAGATCGCGTCACGCGCGTCTCATCGCCTGAGGTCGAGAGCGACGACGCGGGACCGTACTGGTCCACGACCATCACATCCAGGCCGTGGCGGCGCAGCCAGTGTGCGGTCCAGGCGCCCATCACCCCAAACCCGACCACGATTGCGCTGCCCGCTCCCGCCATGGACCGATGGTAGCGGCCCGGGCGCAGTCCCCAGCGCCTGCGCTAGGCTTGGGAGCATGGAGGCGGAGGGTTCCCCGGGCGGGTCGCCAGCAATTCAGACGGAGCGATTGACCAAGCACTACGGCGCGGTGCAGGCGCTGAACGCGCTGTCGCTCGAGGTGCGCAATGGGGAGATCTTCGGCTTTCTGGGACCCAACGGAGCCGGCAAGTCGACCACGATCCGAACGTTGCTCGGGTACCTGCACGCGACCTCGGGCAGCGCCTCGGTGCTGGGGCTCGACGTCGCGGCGGACAGCGTTCAGATCCGGCGGCGCACCGGGTACCTGCCCGGCGGAATCGCGCTGTACGGCTCTCTTTCCGGGGAGGACGCGCTCGACTACCTCGCTGACCTCCAGGGACAGCCCGCGGTCCGGCGGGAAGAGCTGTGCGAGCGGCTACAGCTGTCGGGCCACGACCTCCGCCGCCGGATCCGCGACTACTCGCGCGGCATGCGGCAGAAGCTGGGCGTCATCCAGGCCCTGCAGCACGACCCGGAGCTCGCGATCCTCGACGAGCCGACCGAGGGCCTCGACCCGCTCATGCAGCACGCCTTCTACGGAATCCTCGAGGACATGAAGGCGGCGGGGCGCACGATCTTCTTCAGCTCGCATGTGCTGCCCGAGGTGGAGCGGATCTGCGACCGGGTCGCGATCATCCGGGCGGGCGAGCTGATGGCGCTGCAGACGGTCGACGACCTGCTCGCGCGCCGCAAGCGGAAGATCACGCTTCGCTGGCGGGGCGCCGCGCCGGACCTCTCGTTCGTCCCCGGCCTGACCGACCTGCAGGTTCGAGGCGACCGAGCGACGGCCACCCTCGCCGGCGAAGTGGGGCCGTTCGTGCGCGCGGTCGCATCACCCGCGCTCGAGGACCTGACCATTGAGCCGGCTAGCCTCGAGGAGGCGTTCCTGGAGTTCTATGCGGACGGCGAGGGACCGGTTGTGAGGACCCGGGAATCCAGCACTGGCGACTCCGCCGCGAAGCTCCCATGAACGTGGCGCTGCTGACGCGCGTGTGGCGATTCGCCTCCACCCGCCTCGTGATCGTCACGCTCGCAACACTCGTGTGGGGTTGGCTGCTTCTCTTCTTCTACAGCCAGTTCTCGGAGGCGATCCGACAGCTCGCGAACCAGAGCCCGATCTTCAAGCAGTTCACCAACTTCGGGTCGGGGAACCTGTTCACCGTCTCCGGCGCGATCACACTGGGAACGCAGCATCCCCTGCTCATCGCGCTGATCGGGATCTTCGCGGTCGGCGGAGCGGCGCTGGCCATCGCCGGCGAACGACAGGCCGGGACGTTGGAGGTGCTGCTGGCTCGTCCCATCCGGCGTAGCAGCTACCTGTTGACCCAGCTGGTGGCGATCGTTGCCATCGTGGCGCTGCTCGTCGCCGCGCTGCTCAGCGGTATGGCCATCGGCGTGGTCACGCAGGGCCTCACCGCGGAGCTGGACCTGGCGCGCTTCCCGCTGATGTGGCTGAATGGCGTGCTGCTGTGGGCCGCCTTCACCAGCTTCAGCCTGGCCGTCTCTGCCAGCTTCGACCGGCCGGGCCCGGCCATCGGTCTGTCGTTGGCGTTCCTGCTGGCCAACTACTTCCTGGAGATCCTGGGCTCGTTCTGGACTGACGCGCAGTGGACCCAGGAGTACTCGCTTTTCAACCACTTCCAGCCGAGCGAGATCCTGGCCGGCAAGGCAGATCCCCTCGACTTCGTCCTGCTGGTGCTGGTCTTCCTGGTTCCGCTGGCCTACGCGCTGTGGGTCTTCCAGCGGCGCGATCTGGCGGCGCCAGCTTAGCCTCAGCTGCCGGCTGAGACCTCCACGGGCGTCTCGTCAGAGAGGGCGTAGGCGACCGCCTCTTCGGCGGACATCCGCTCCCCGGCGGCCCAGGCTGCTGCGGTCTCGGGGTTCGTGCGCAGTGGCGCGGGGTCGAATCCGACGATGGTGCGGTTGGACGGATTGAGGCCGGTCCCACTCTGGCGCTCGAGCGTGGCGACGGCACCGGACAGCAGTGCCGCACGCCGAACGTCACCACCGTTCGAGGCGAGCGCGGCAAACGCGTCGAGGACCAGCGTGAAGCCAGACACGTCCGCTGAGTCCGAAAAGATCCTCAGAGCCTCTGAGAGGGTCTCCCGCGCCTCATCCGTCTGGTGCTCGATGACCGCGAGCAAGCCGAGGTCATAGAGCGACCAGCCGAGCATGAAGGTCTCGCCCAGGCGTCGAAAGACAGGTAACGCCTCGGCCAACACGGGACGCGCTTCGCTGAAGTCCCTTTCCGCCCAGGCGATGGTGCCTTTGAGCCACTTGGACTTCGCCACGCCCAGCTCATCGCCGATCGATTGCCACAGGCTCATGGCCTCTTCGATGAGCGCCTTCGACCTCGGTAGATCCGCAATCGGTCCGGCGAATCCGCCCAAGGGGAAGGCAAGGTTGTAGGCCGCCTCGGCGATCGCCGCGGGGTCGTTCTGGGTGCGGCGTAGCTCGAGGCAGGCCTCGTAGTTGTGGATCGCGTCCTGGAAGTCGCCGCGCCACCAGGCGAGCCCCCCGGCGGCCTCCAGGGCGTCGGCCTGTTCCGCCGGGAACTCCGCGGCCTTCGAGAGACCCAAGGCGCGGCGCGCGCGGTCGGTCCCTTCCAGGAGGTAGCCGCGCATCTGCCAGAAGCGCCAGAGGCTCGAGGCCAAGCTGAGCGCCAGCTGCGTTTCCGCCACTTCGATCGACCAGTCGAAGGCGGCTCGCAGGTTGTCGTGATCCTCCTCCAGCCAGTCGAGCCAGCGCCGCTTGTCAGTCCGGAGGAGATGCGAAGACGCTTGGTCGGCCAAGGCGGCGAAGTGACGTGCGTGCGAGTCGCGCACCTCCTTGGCGCGACCGCTCTCGGCGAGCCGCTCCAACGCGTATTCGCGGATGGTGCCAAGCATGAGGAAGCGCGGCTCCCCGTCGCCCGCCGCGACCTGGCGCAGGAGGCTCTTCTCGACCAGCGATCCAAGCCCGTCGAATATGGGTTCGTGCAGCTCGTCACCTGGGCACACGGACTCGATCGCGTCCAGCCTGGCCCCGCCGGCGAAGACGGCCAGTCGGCGGAAGAGCGCCCGCTCTTCCTCGGAGAGGAGGTCGTAGCTCCAGTCGATCGCGCCGCGCAACGTTTGCTGGCGCTCCGGGCGGTCGCGCCCGCCCCCGGAAAGAAGGCTCAAGCGATCGCCCAGCCTGGCGAGCATCGCCTGTGGCGAGAGTACGTTGATGCGCGCCGCCGCCAGCTCGATCGCCAGCGGCAGGCCGTCCAGGCGCGAGCTTATTTCCGCCACTGCCGGTGCGTTCTCGTTGGTCACCTGGAAATCCGGCTTCACGGCCATGGCGCGCTCGATGAAGAGCGCCACCGCCTCGTATTGCGAGAGGCGTTCGGGGCTCTCGTGCAGCCTCGGGTCCGGTGTAGCAAGAGGCGGGACCGGGTACTCCCGCTCACCGTAGATGCGCAGGGCGCTCCGGCTGGTGGCCAGGATCGCGAGCCTGGGCGCTGCCGCCAGCAGCTCTGCCACGCGTGGCGCGGCATCTGCGACCTGCTCGAAGTTGTCCAGGATCAGGAGCGTGCGCCGCTCGCGGAGATGATCGATCAGCGCCGCCATGGGCGACAGCCCGCCGCGGTCCGGCAAACCGAGCTCCTGCGCGATCGTGCCCGGCACCAACTCGGGATCCTTCAGCAGTGAGAGTGGGATGAAGAAGATGCCGTCCGGGAATCGGTCTGCCTCGCGCGCCCCCACCTGCAGCGAGAGACGCGTCTTGCCGGTCCCGCCCGGCCCGGTCAGCGTCAGCAGTCGTGATCGTTCGAGCGACGCCTCCACCTCATCGAGCTCGCGCTCGCGCCCCAGGAAGCTCGACAGCTGGACCGGCAGGTTGTTCGGCGTCGCGTCCAGCGTCTTGAGCGGCGGGAAATCGCTCGGCAGGCCCTCGATCACGAGCTGGTGGATCCGCTCGGGCCGGGACAGATCCTTCAGGCGACGCTGACCGAGGTCCCTGGTCGTGACCCCTTGCGGCAGGCTCGAGTCGACCAGCGTGCGGGTCGTGTCGCTGAGGAGCACCTGGCCACCGTGCCCGGCGGCCGCGATCCGCGCAGCTCGATGGACGTCCAGCCCGACATAGTCCGCGCCGGCCAGGCTTGCTTCACCGGTGTGCAGACCGATGCGGATCCGTATCGGCGCCTCCTCCGGCCAGGCGTGGGCAGCGAGCTGGCGTTGGGCTTGCACCGCAGCGGATAGCGCACCGCCCGCAGTGGGGAAGGCGACGAAGAACGAGTCCCCCTCGGTGCCGACCTCGACGCCGGCACCGTCCGCGATGGCGCGCCGAACGATCTCGCGGTGCTCCTCGAGCAGCGTGGGCCAGCGCTCGCCGAGGCGCTCGGCGAGATGGGTCGATCCCTCGATATCGCTGAACAGGAACGTAACCGTTCCCGATGGCAGGGAAGTCATCCGTTGCTCGGAACTCGCAGTGGGGCGCAGTTTCCATCGCGCGACCGCCGATCGGCAAGTGGGCTACCCTCCGCCGGATGACGCCGAACGCCACGCGGGGCCGTTCTGCCCAGCCCTTCGCGGCGCTCGCGGATCGCCCGGTCCTCGCAGCGGTGCTCGGTGCCCTGTCGATCGCCTTCTCGGCAGTGCTGGTGCGCCTGTCGGGCGCGTCACCGGCAACCGCGGCGATCTTCCGGTGTGCCTACGCGCTGCCCTTTCTCGCGGTCATCGCCTGGATGGAGCGTCGAGCGTACGGCCCGCGACCGGCAGCCCAGGTCCGATTGGCATGGCTGGCGGGGATCTTCTTTGCGATCGACCTCGTGGTCTGGCACCACACCATCGAGTTCGTCGGTGCCGGTCTCGCCACCGTCCTGGGCAACACGCAGGTGATCATCGTTGCCCTGCTCGCCTGGTGGCTGCTGGGAGAGCGGCCATCAAATCGTGTGCTCGCTGCAATGCCCATCGTTTTGCTCGGGGTGGTGCTGATCTCCGGAATCATCGGCTCAGGCGCGTACGGCAGCCATCCTGTGCTGGGCGTGATCACCGGGGTCGTGACCGGGATCAGCTACGCCGGCTTCCTCCTGGCCCTGCGCCGCGGGAATGCGGACCTGCGCCGTCCGGCCGGGCCGCTCTTCGACGCCACGTGGGTGGCCGCCATCGCGGCCGTCGTCATGGGGCTGCCGCTCAACGAGGTGAACCTGGTTCCCTCCCTACCGGGCCACCTCTACCTGTTCGCCTTGGCGCTCTCTTCGCAGGTGGTCGGCTGGCTACTGATCAGCGTCTCGCTGCCGCGCCTCCCCGCGGTGCTCACGAGCGTGATCCTGACCATCCAGCCGGTGGCGTCGGTCCTGCTCGGGATCCTGCTGGTGGACGAGCACCCCTCGCCTGTTCAGCTCCTTGGGGCGGGAACCATCCTGGCGGGGTTGATGCTGGCCACTCTTCGCCGGCGACCGAACGCCGAGCCGATCGCGGAGCCCGAGCTCGGATAGCTGCGCGACGGCAGGCTGGCCTGACCTAGCGCAGCGAGTCAGCCACCTCCGTGGCCTTCGCCAGACTCGGCGCTCCCTCGACCCGCAGGACCAACCCGTCGTCCTGCCATACGAGGGTCGTTCCCACCAGCCGCAGGCTCGAGTCGACCTGGCGCC
>Ga0070708_100001533_pt1 | contig 17655 bp, 13 predicted proteins | sample KBSK5503metaG_FD_65469 | JGI IMG/M metagenome (GOLD analysis project Ga0070708, IMG submission 65469) | Corn, switchgrass and miscanthus rhizosphere microbial communities from Kellogg Biological Station, Michigan, USA - KBS K5-50-3 metaG | ecosystem: Host-associated > Plants > Roots >... | reverse complement strand
GGGATCCAGCTCCAGCTTGCCCGCCTCTATTTTGGAGAAATCGAGGATGTCGTTGATGATCCTCACCAGCGACTCCGCCGAGGCTATCACTGTCCGCACCTGCTCCCGCTGCTCGCGAACCAGGGGCGTCTCGAGCAGCAGGCTGGCCATTCCGATCACGCCATTCATCGGCGTGCGGATCTCGTGGCTCATGTTGGCGAGGAACTCGCTCTTTGCCACATTCGCTTGTTCGGCTGCGGTGCGCGCGGCGACCATCTCGCGGATCATCTCGCTCAAGGAGCCCGCCATCTGGTTGAAGCTCACGGCGAGCTCGCCCAGCTCGTCTTCGCCGGTGTCCTCCACCCGTACGTGCAGCTCGCCGCGGCCTACCTGTCGGGAGGCATGGTGTATGAGGGTCACCCGCTTCGACAGACGCCTGGCGAACGCAAAGGAAAAAAAGGACGAGGCGGTGGCGAAGAGGAGGATCACCGCGACGCTGGCGATCATCGAAAGGCGCTGCAAGCGGAGCGCTCCGGCGAATGCATCGGCGACGCCCTTTTGCGCGAGCGTCCGGTTCGCGCTGAGCAGGCGGTACAGCGCGTTGTATTGCGCGGTCATCGCCGCGAGCTGTTCGGCGGTTGCGGTCCTCTCGATCAGCCTCTCCGAGGTCCGGCGCGCGAGCGCGTAGTATTTGCTGAAGGCGTCGCCGATGGTGTCCACGCTTCCGGCGAGGGCGGGGTTGCCTTTCCCCTCCGAAAGCCGGGCGAGGAAGTCGGCGCGCAGCTCGTCTACGCCGGGCAACTGAGAACGGTCCTCCTGCTGCACCACGCCCTGCAATCCCTGCTGGATTTCGGCGAGCTGCTCTTGAAGGTCGCGGCTCAGATCATAGGCCGGTGAAAACACGGTCTGGATCCGGACGGTGAGCTCCTCGTTGCGCTTCCCCAGCGAATAGGTCAAGGCCAGAAGAACCAGGAGCGCCAGCGTAGCCACCGCCGGAAGCGCCAGAATCTTCTGTTGAAAGCTGAGATAGCGCACTACTCAGAATTATGGCGTTGTTCAGAGTGATATCAATGTGAGGCGGGGACGTTCACAGCGCCGGGATCGCCCGCGGCAGCCCTCGGAAAGGCCGAAGATGCCCTGTGGGCTGAGAAGCGCTGAAACGGTCAAGTGGTCACACGTCATCCCGTAAAACCAAGCGGACCTCAGGTCAACACAGGTAGGCGGGAGGGGCGACCATCGCTCGATTCTGCCACCTTGGCTCATCGCTCTGCCTGTCCTGATCAATTTCTCGACCCGTTCGAGGCTCCAACACGCAAGTGCTTGATCGGGGCCGGCGATGATTTCAACTTTCGACTCGACGATGGGGATGTCTTTGATGGAGGAGGCCGGGAGCAGCGGGTCCGGGGTTTAGGGATGGCTTGCTTGCGCTCGCGCCGAAGGAGTGCTTCAATTCACCTGGTGCGAAGCATCACCCGTTCGCGCGGGAGGTAGCCTTATGAGACGGATTCTGATCATCGGATTGTTGTTGGTCGGTGCTTGTGCCACGGCCCCTTCAGCTCCCAGCAGCTCCGCCGCGAGCAATGAGACCGAGGTCACCTGTCGGCTGATCGGCTCGGTGTACAACCCGTCGACTCCGGCGGTTCGCGATTCGGTGATGGACGAGACGAAGGCCCACGGCCCGACCAGGGTCATCTGGATCAATCCTCCGAGCACGACCGTGATCAAGACCGAGGAAGGCTACTTCTACCGGTGCAACGCCATCCTCTAGAAGGGTGGATCGGGTCGAACTGCCGAACTGGAGGCCTTGATACGGCGGCCGCTCTCTTGGATTGCTGGTATCCAAGGAGCTGACCGTCGCCATCCCGAGGTTGCCTTCCTGGCCCGGGAGGCTCAGGTTCATTGGGTCGCAACCATTCGACCGAATGAAACCCAAGCTGAGTGTCCTCTGCGTTTTACCCTGCGTTCCGATTCCGGCCGAGACGGGCGGGACCCAGCGAACGCTGGCTCTGGTCAAGGCTCTCGACCAGGCGTTCTCGGTGACCGTCCTCGCGCTCCTGACGGAGGGGAGCAATCCCGCCGCATTTCGCGCAGAGCTCTCCGGCCGCGTCCGGGTGGTCGATCCGACGAGCGGCCTGCTCTGGAGGCTTGCCGCCGAGCCGCGCTCTTTGGCGCTCGGCACGCCCCTGAGATACGCGCGCTATGTCAGCCCGCCCGTCCGCGCGGCCCTGCGAGAGCTGCTTCAGGAGCAAGAGTTCGACATCGTTCACTTCGATCACCCGCACATGGGACAGCTGCTGCCCATGGTTCGCCGGGCTCAGCCGCAGGCTCGGGTGCTGCTCGACGAGCACAACGTCGAAGCGCATCTTCTCCAGGGCTACGCCGCCCTGCTGAAATGGCCTCAGTCGCTGCTGCTGCGCAGGCAGGCTGCCCGGGTGATGGCACTCGAGCGGCGGCTCGTTCGGCAGGTAGACGCGACGCTGGCGTGCTCGGACGAGAACGCCGCCGACCTGCGCCGGCTCGGTGCGCGGCGTGTCTCGGTCGTGCCGAACGGAGTCACCGTGGATCCCGAGGCTCGCGGACCCTGGAAAGACCGGAACGGGCTCGTCTTCATCGGGTCGCTCGATTGGCGTCCCAATGTGGATGCGGCGATGAGGCTCGTGAACCGGATCTGGCCGCGCGTTCGGAACGTCATTTCCGGTTCCCACCTCACGATCGTGGGCCGCAGGCCGCCCCAGCGACTTCGAGACTGCGCCTCGGAGCGGGTGCGGGTGACCGGACGGGTGGACAGCGTGGCGCCGTACCTGCGTTCGGCCCGGGCCACCGCGGTGCCGCTTCGGGCGGGTTCGGGAACGCGGATCAAGATCATCGAGGCCTGGGCGGCGGGAGTGCCGGTCATCGCCAACCGGCTGGCTGCCGAGGGCCTTGCCTACTCGAACGGGCAGAACGTGTTGATCGCCGACAGCGACGATGATTTCGCCGACGCGATCGCGCGCGTCTGGCACGACCCGGATCTGGCCGCGCGTCTGGCGAGCAGGGGCGAGCAGACCGCGGCACGGTACGATCCGGCGAAGATCGGCCAGCGGCTGGTGAGCTTCTACGCCAACGGCTTGTGGTCCGCCGAAGAGGAGGCGGAAGAGAGCGCCCGGGCGTACACCATCCCGGCATACAGGTCGGCGACCGCTCGCACGGAGTGAACTTCGCGGGCTCGCTTGACGCCCCGCTCGGCCGCGAGCCGCCGGGCCGCTTCGTTCTCACAAAGCCCCGCCAACGCCTGTGCCAGCGCGGCCGGATCGCGGCTGGGAACCGTGTATCCGGCGCCGTCCGACAAGAGCTCGGGCAGCCCGCCGACGCGGGAGGAGAGCACGCAAACGCCGAGCGCCTGCGCCTCGAGCGCGACGATCGGAAGCCCCTCGGTCAGGGATGGAATGACCACCAGGTCGCTCGCCGCGTAGATCGCGCGCGCATCGGGCAGATACCCGATGAGCTTCACCGGCAGCCGGGCCGCGGCCTTCTGCAGGGACTCGCGCAGAGGTCCGTCGCCGACGAAGAGCGTCTGCGGAGGCCGCCGCAAGCGGGCCAGCGCCTTGAGCAGCACGCGATGACCCTTCTCCGGGGACAGGCGGCCGATGACGCAGATCACCGTCTCTTCCTGGTCGAGCCCGAGCATCTCCCGAGCGGCGCGCCGTTCTTCGCAGGCGAGCGGCCGCGCCTCGGGCAGCGCGTTGGGGATGAGGTACACGGGAGCGGCATAGACCCAACGTCGAAGGCGCCTTTGCAGAGGCGAGGAGACCGCGACGATGCCTCGGGTAAAGTTTCCCAGGATCCGTGCCAGCCCCTCGTACGCGCGCAGCTTGAGGGACGCCCGCGTCTCGCCGTGAAACGTGGCCACCAATGGCACTCTCGCCAGGGCCGAGGCGCAGGCGGCCACCCCGAGGCTCTTCGGATCGTGCGCGTGGAGCAGGCCGGCCTGGTGCGAGCGCGCCGCCTCCGCCACCCGGCGAGCACACGCGAGGTCGAACCGCGAGGCGCTGGGAAACTGGAGTGCGGGCAGGCCCCGCCGGCTCGCCTCCAGCGTCAGCGGGCTCGAAGACCCGGTCCGCGAAATCGCGCCGATGATCGGCGAATAGGGCGCCGACGTGGCGCTCGCCAGCGCGAGGAGCATCCGCTCCGCGCCATAGAGCTCCCCCCCGGTTCGCAGGTGCAGGACGGGGATCATGCCCGTTCCGCCCTGCCGGCGATGCGCCGGTACAGTCCGACATAGGCCGCGACCGTCCCATCGAGGGAGTGCCGCCGTACGACTTCGCCGGCCTTGCGTCCCAGGCGGGCGCGCAACGCGGGGTCGGCGCACAGCCGCTCGAGCGCCTCCCCGATCGAGGAGCGGTCGACCGCGCGCACGAGGAGCGCCGTCTCCCCGTCTTCGTGGACCTCGCGGACGGCGTCGAGCGAAGGGGCGACCGTGGGCAGGCCCGCCGCCATCGCCTCCAGCATGGAGAGCGATCTCCCCTCGCTCCGCGAGGTCTGGGCGTAGATGTCGAGACCCGCCAGGAGCCTCGTCGCATCCGTCACCAGCCCGGCGAAATGGACGTTCGACCGGCCGGCCGCGCGCTCCCGGAGCTCTCCTTCCAGCGGACCGCAGCCGATCAGCGCCAGATGAACATCGCCCCGCCCGGCGAACCGATCGAGAAATCCCTCCAGCAGGAGGTCGGGTCCTTTGATGCTCGCCAGCCGGCCCAAATAGCCGATGGCCACCGCGTCGTCCGGAATGCCGAGCTGCCGGCGCGCCAGCCGCCGCTGCGCTTCGGTGGGGGGCGGCGGAAGCGGAACCCCGTTTTCGATCAGGATCACCCGCGTTCCGCTCGGAACCCAATGTCGGAGGTTGTTTTCGACCTGCTTGCCGCACGCGACGAGGGCGAAGGAAAGGCGGGCCGCCAGCGCGGATGCCTTCCGTTTGGCGCCGGTGGGTATTTTCTGCTCATGAAACGTGGCGAGCACCTCGGTGCTCGGTCGGAGGGCGCGCGCCGCGACCGCGTTGAGCCATGGACCGAGGTCGTGCGCATGGACGAGCGACGCGCCGCAATCGCCCAGGGCCCGGCGTATGCCGGCGAGGGCGGCGAGCGACATTCCCCGCGCCTCCACCCGGCGAACCGGGATCCGCTCGTGCTCGAACACCGCTCCCATCGGACCATCGGGCCCCAGCGCGACCACGCTCGGCGCGAAGCCCTGGTCGCGGCTGCGGACGCACAGCTGGGTGACGAGCTGCTCGAGCCCCCCGAGCTCCAGGCCGTGGATCAGGTGGACAATCGAGATGGGCCGCTCCACGGGCCCTGGTCGGACGGCCTCCATGAGCAGGGCCGGAATCTAATCAGCACGGCCCGGTGAAGCAGAGATCGGTCTGGAATCGGACAGATGGGCAGAGCGCCCCAGCCGTCATCCCAGGGCCCGAGTGAGCCCCTGGCTCGCGGATGGCCGGAGGTCTAACGCGCGGGGAGCGGATTGCTCGTCTTCTCCCTGAGCGCCTTCAGACCTCCTGGCCGCATTCAGCGGGCGTCGCGCTACCGATAGTAGACGCGAACGATCGATGATGTATCCGGCAATCCGTTGCAGCCGTCGAACGCCGCGCTGAAGTTGTACGACTGGGCGAAGGTGAATGCCGCTCCAGAGACGGCGTTCTGGCCGTTGAAGATGAAGCTGGTGTTCGGCCCACTGCCGGTCCAGAGGAACCGCGGAAGCGCATCCGGGCTGACTGGAGTGACGCCGATGCTCGATGCAGTCGACAGGCCGACCCAACCATTTTGAGTTCCCGCGGTCATCCATTGATAGACGGGGCTGTTGATCAGGAATTTGACCATCGCGCCGCCGCAGGACACGGCGACTTCGGAGTTCACCGGATCGATCGAAGCGGGCGCGCGCCGGAGGCAGCGATTGGCGGGATCGGCGCAGGTTCCGTTGTACGCGCCGACATCGAAATGATCGAAGACGTTGGTCGAGCCATTGTTACCTGAAAACACCGCGGTCCAACCGCCGCCGTCCGCGTTCATGTCGCAAAAGGCCGTGTAGAGACTTCCGTCAGAGCGTTGCAGCCAATAAGGGCCGCTCAAATGCATACCCGAGCTCGCCAGTATGGCTTTGCAGCTCGAGCCAGCGGTCGGGGGAGTATTGAATGTAACAAGAGCCGTTCCCGCAGGGCCGGGCGGGCCTTGAAGTCCCTGAGGCCCGGTCGGACCCTGAGGGCCCGGCGCTCCGGGAGCTCCTGCCTGTCCCTGAGCTCCCGTCGGGCCTGGAGGTCCAGCGGGGCCGGTCGCTCCCGTGGCGCCCGGCGGGCCGGCGGGGCCCTGAAGTCCAGGGGGGCCGGCCGGTCCCTGAGGTCCGACGGCCCCTTGAGGCCCAGCGGGGCCGGTGGCGCCCGGAGGGCCGGCGGGTCCGGTTGCTCCGGCGGGTCCGGTTGCTCCGGCGGGTCCGGTTGCTCCGGCGGGTCCGGTTGCTCCGGCGGGTCCCTGCGGTCCCATCGGACCAGGAGGACCCTGCGGTCCCGGCGGGCCCGGCGGGCCTTGCTCATTCCCTCTGTATCCAATCGTGGCATCGAATTGCGTCGCGACCCCGTCGTGCCTGACGAGCAGCAAGCGGTACGTCGCGTCAGAAATGCCGACCGGGAGCTCCGCCACGACGTCGGTCGGAGACGACGACTGAACCGAGAGCACCGTTCCCCCGAGGATCAGCCGGGGCGCCTGGACCCCGAAGTTGCTTCCGTGAACAAAGAGAAACGCGAGATCCGCATCCGCATCCACTTTCTCGATCTGGACCTTTGAATTGTTGTCTCGATTATCGTCCTTGTCTTCGTCGCGATCCCGTCGATTGCCGTGATTACCGGCGTAAGAGTTGGCGGTGAGAAGCGTAGTCAGCAGTAATGTTCCGGGTGCAATCCATTTTGAAGTCATCATTGACATACCTCGATCGCGGGCGACGGCCCGGATGTATGCACCCATCCAAAGCAGGCGCCGTGCCGCCGATATCTTCTTGAAAAGTCTTGAGCGTGGAGATGTGGGTGAACCAACCTTGTGTACAGAAATCGCTGTCAAGACGCGCCAACACCCGGCGATCTCGAGCTTTCGCTATGATTCAAATTAGAAGTGCAACGGACGAAATTGAAACAACGGCCCTCGCCGGGCAAAACGGACCGCGAAGCGCGGCTGCCGCTTTACGTGCGCGTGGTGACCCGCCCGAGCTACGGCGAATGCTGGTCGCTCAATCTGAGCTCGGGTGGGATGGCCCTGGGAGTGGCCACGCCGTCGGGTGGCTTGCCCCGGGAAGGAAGCCCCATCGAGGTGGAGTTCCTCGTCCCGGGACACGACTCGCTCCTCTCCATCCGCGGGTCGGTCAAGTGGGTCGATCACAACAGCTCCCATTTGGGCAGCCCGCACCGCTTCGCCTTCGGAGTCTGTTTCTCGGACATCCGCCCGAACGACCGCGCGGCGATGGCGCGGTATCTCGTGGATTATCGGCCGCGGGTGGCGATGGTCTACGCGTCCGCCGCCGAAGGCCTCCTCTGCCGCAAAGCCCTCGAGCCAGACGTCGATGTTCACGCCGCTTCGTCGCTCGAGGAGCTCAAGCGGTTGTTGAACCGCGGCGATGTCTACGTGGTCCTTGTCTTCGGAGACGACGAGGCGGCGGCGTTTGAGGTCGTGGAGCGCGTCGCCGAGGGAGAGGCCGCGGGCCAGCACCGGATCGAAATGGCTGGAAGCGGGCACAGTCCGCGGGTGGTCTATTGCGGCAAGGCGGATGCACAGCGACTGGTCCGCCTCCACAACGAGGGAAAGCTGTATCAATCGCTCTCGCGCCCGACCGCGCCGCATTGGCTCAGGCTGGCGGTGAAACGCGCTTGCGAGGACTACGCGATGCGCAGCGAGCTGCGCAGGTTGCGGGCGGAGCTCGAACGTTCCTTCTTTCGCGGCCACGCGCGCGCGAGCGCGGCGCCTGCTGCGCAGGGAGAGCCGGTCTCGGACATCGTTCTGGAAAGCGAGACGATGCGGTCGGTGCTCACGTTGCTCCGGACGGTCGCCCCGCACCGTGTCCACGTCCTGCTTCAGGGCCCGACGGGAACCGGAAAGGAGCTCTTCGCCCGGGCGTTGCACGCGTTGTCCTCGCGGGCCAACGGCCCGTTCGTGGCGATCGATTGCGGCGTGCTCACCGAAACGCTGCTCGAAAGCGAGCTGTTCGGCCATGTCGAGGGCGCCTTCACCGGAGCGGTCGCCGACCGACCCGGGTTGATCGAGATCGCCGAAGGCGGAACGCTTTTTCTCGACGAAATCGAAAACACCACCCCGGCGCTGCAGGCCAAGCTCCTGCGAGTGATCGACACCGGCGAGATGAGGCCGGTCGGCGGGAAGAAGGTGCAGCGGGTGGATGTCCGGCTGGTGGCGGCGAGCAACCGCGATCTGCGCGCGGACGTGGACGCCGGTCGATTCAGGGCGGATCTCTTCTACCGACTGAATACATTCCCGATCGATTTGCCCCCGCTCAGTCAGCGATCCGAAGACATCCTCCCGCTGGCCCGCCACTTCCTCAAACGATTCAGCGAGTCGATGGAGCGCGCGCCGGGACCGCTGAGCGCCGAGGCGAGCGCGGCGCTCCAGGCATATGACTGGCCGGGCAACGTTCGCGAGCTGCGCAACACGATCGAGCGGGCGGTGCTCCTCACCCCGCCCGGCGAGCCGGTGGCGCTCGCGGTCCTGCCCAAGCAGGTGCTGAAGCGGTTCTCCGAGCAGCCAACGAATTCCGCGGCGGGCGCATCGCTCAAGAAGCGCGTCGGGCAATTCGAACGGGAATTGATCCAGGCGGCCCTTAGCCAACACGGCGGGGTCGTCCGCAAGGCCGCCGCCGAGCTTGGAATGAGCCCGGTGACGCTCGGCCGGAGGGTCAAGTATTACCGGCTGAAGGCCTCCTGATCCTTCGCCGGGGCTCCAACCCCACTGGCGGGCACCGGACGCCCACGACTCGGGCTCGATGAGCCGACGCCGCGGGAAACGCGACCGACGGCGAGCCGGGCGCCGCCCTATTTCGGACGAAATCCAGCTCCCGCGTGGTATGCCAGCCCGCTTCGAAGGAGGTCTGTCATGCACGCTGTCGCGATCGGTTTGCTCCTCGCCGCCGCCCCCGCAACGGGCAATCGCTCCGCGGTCTCGGGGCTGGATGCGATCTATCCTCAGCTCGACGCGCTCTATCTCGATCTGCACCAGACGCCTGAGCTGTCGGGTCGGGAGACGAAGACCGCCGCCAAGCTTGCCGAGCGGCTTCGCCAGCTTGGCTACGAGGTGACCACGGGCGTCGGCGGAACCGGCGTCGTCGGGGTCCTGCGCAACGGACAGGGGCCCACCGTCCTGCTGCGCACCGAGCTCGACGCGCTGCCGATCGAGGAAAAGACCGGGTTGCCCTACGCGAGCAAGGTGACGGCGAAGGATCCCGCCGGCAAGACGGTGCCGGTGATGCACGCCTGCGGCCACGACGTGCACATGGCGGCCTGGACCGGCGCGGCGGCGATGCTCGCCCGCAACAAGGATCGCTGGCGCGGCACGGTCTTGATGATCGGCCAGCCCGCGGAGGAGATCGTGCAGGGAGCCAAAGCGATGATCGCCGACGGGCTCTTCTCGCGTTTCCCCAAACCCGACTTCGCCATCGCGGTGCACGACAAGGCAGATCTGCCGGCGGGCAAGGTGACCTTCATCCCCGGCTACGCGCTCGCCAATGTCGACTCCGTCGATGTCACCCTCTTCGGCCGCGGAGGTCACGGCGCCAAGCCGGAGACCACGGTCGACCCGATCCTGATGGCCGCGCGCACCGTGATCGCGCTGCAGGGTTTGATCTCGCGGGAGAAGGACCCGCTCGAGCCGGCGGTGGTGACCGTGGGCTCGATCCAGGGCGGCTTCAAACACAACATCATCCCCGATCAGGTCCATTTGCAGATCACCGTGCGCTCGTACACGCCGGAAGTGCGAAAGCTCCTGCTCGACGGGATCGTGCGCATCGCCAAGGCGGAATCGGCGCTCTCCCTTGCGCCGCGCGAGCCGGAGGTCCGCTTCAGCGAGCCGGCCAACGCGACCTACAACGACCCGGCGCTCACCCGGCGACTGGCGGCGGTGCTCGGGCGCGAGCTCGGCCAGGACAATGTCGCCGAGGGCAAGCCGGAGATGATCGCCGAGGACTTTGGCGAGTTCGGGCGTGCCGCGGGCGTGCCCTCGGTGATGCTGCGGGTGGGCGCGACCGAGCCGGCCCGATACGAGCAGGCGATGAAGAAGGGCGAGCCCCTCCCCTCGCTGCACTCGTCAACCTTTGCCCCCGATCGCGAGCGGACCATCCGCACCGGGGCAAGCGTGCTCACCCTCTCCGCCCTGGAGGTGCTCGGCAAACCCGTCGAGACGCATTGAGCGTTTGCCGTTTCGGTGATGCCCGTGCAAACGATCGTCGTTGTCGCCGCCGTGGCGTCGTGCCTCTTCTGGTGGTTCGTCTCCTGGCGCTTCGAGCGCACACGGAGGGCGGTGGTCTGGTTGGATCGGCAGAGGCCGCCGGAGCCGTCCCGGTGGCCCCGGGTGTCGCTGATCGTCCCCGCCTGCAACGAGGCGCCGACGCTCAGGCGCGCGGTGGCTTCTCGCCTGGGCGACGACTATCCCAATCTGGAAATGGTGCTGGTGGACGATCGCTCCACGGATGGGACCAGCGAGTTGATCGATGAGCTCGCCTCGCGCGATCGGCGGGTGACCGCGATCCACATCACCGAGCTACCCGACGGATGGCTCGGGAAGCTGAACGCGCTCCGCCAGGGGGCCGTCAAGGCAACTGGAGACTGGCTTCTCTTCAGCGACGCGGACGTCGAGTTCGTCTCAGGGACTCTGAGGAATGCGGTGGCGTACGGTGAGGCCCGCGGCTTGGACCATCTCGTTGCGATGGCCCGGATTCTCCCCAACGGCGTCCTCCTCGATGCGGCGATCGACACCTTCATCAGTGGAATGATCGCGAGCATCGACTTTGCAAAGATCGAAGATCGCCGAAGCGCCCTGGGTGCGCGGGCTCTGCGCCCTTACCCTGGTGCTGGGAATCGTCGCCCGGATGCGCTTCAACCATTGGGCAGGCCGAAGCCTCCTTCCGGTCCTCCTTTTTCCGGTGGGGACATTGTTGATGGTGGCGATGGCGCTGCGGGCCGGCATTCTAACCGTCTGGCGCGGCGGGGTGGTCTGGCGGGGAACGCTCCATCCGACCGAGCAACTTCGCCAGAACATGCGGCTCGAGGTGTTCTAGATATCGAACATGCTTTCGCCCAGACTCCTTCTCGTCGCCACCTTGCTCGCGCCGGGGGCCACGAGCTTCGCGCAGCCTGCCTTTCCCGATCGCTGTCCAGACCAGAGGCCGTTGCCGTTCGCTTCAATAGCGCTGCCGCACCCGATCGACAGGACTTGCGGGCCAACCGGCAAGCGAACCTCGCCGCCAAACGTCCAGCTCCAGAACCGGGTGAAAAACGAGCTCTGTTCCCGCGCCGGGCCGGAAGCGGTGACGCCTCGAACGCTGGTCGACCTTCAAAACAATACCCACCTGCCGTTTGGGCACGAGCGGGAACCTCACGACCGCAGAATGTTGCGAGAGCTCGGCGAAGGCAAAGTCGTGAGAATCAAGGCCTACCTGATCGAGGCCCACCACGCCGATGTCGGCGCCGGCGAAAGCGTGAATTGCGACGGAAAGTCAGAGGAGCAGAACGACATCCACGTGTCGCTGGGCGCCCTGCCGCACACCGAGGAATGCGATGGCGTCACCGCGGAAATCAGCCCTCACTATCGCCCACTCTCCTGGAACGAGATCGGGCACTTCGAGGTCTTCAACCGCTCCACCCAGAGATACAGCGTGAACCGCGCGCTGGCAGCTCGACTCCAATCGCATCCGTACCGGATCACCGGTCAATTGTTCTTCGACTCGTCTCACGATCGGTGTCCCTGCGGAGCGACCCGATGCGGTCCCTCGCGCGCATCGCTTTGGGAAATACATCCGGTCTACGATATCGAGGTCTGCAGAACCGGCACCCACTGCAACGAAAACGTTGACGCGGACTGGTTGGCCTTCGATCGGTGGTGGAAATTCCTCCCGCCGCTCCGGCCTCCACGGCGCTCTCACAGCCACCGTCCGCACGAATGGCGCGGTTGGTTTCGATAGCTCAAGCCGGCGGCTCACGCGGCTTGAACAGGTCGCAGTGAAGCACGGGCTGCAGCGGGTATTTGTTGGGGAGCAGCGGGCAGAAAATGAAGACCGAGCTCTTGGTTCGAACGTACCTCGGCGGCGCCGCGCATCGGTGGCAGAGAGATTCCGGGAAAACCGACATCTCCGGGAATGGCTCGTCGGGCTCGCTCATCGATGGAACGGTACCTCAATCCGTTCGTTCGGTCCCCAGAGGGGCCGTCTGGAAATTGACGTTTGAACTTTCGACGACGACGTGTAGTAGTGCGCGCGCTTTTCGAAAGAGCGGCTGGTGTGCCGTCGTTCATCCAAGGAGCTTTGCGCCATGTCCAGAACTTCACGCCCCTTTCCGCGATTAGCCAATCTGGTGTTGATTTCCCACGCGATCGCCGCCTCCGTCGCGAGTGCCGGGCAGTACGCGATCACCGCCGATCCTCCCGTTTCGCGGCCGGGCACGAAACCGTGCATGGTGCAGCTGTTCGCAGACTTTCGATTCGATGATTTCTCTCCCCGGCCGTTCGACTACGCCCCGCCGGCCGACTGCCCCGGGCCCTGGGCGAAGGTGGTCCTCGAAGGAGATTTCTACGTCACCGCCGGCCGGCAGTTCGATCGCACCGCGAACATCTGGCTGGGGGGAGCGAACATCTACTTCGGCACCACCCCGGAGCCCTCGAGCACGATCAGCCCCTCCTGGCACTTCGAGCGGGACCTGACGGACTATGCGCCGCTGTTCAGCCGATCGCAGGCCGGACGGGTCGATCTGGGAAACCTCGTCGATCCGACCTATACCGGCATCATCTTCGGAAGCGTGGATGTGCAGCTTTACCCGGTCGATCCCTCCGAGGACCCGCTGACGACGTCGGATCTCGTCCTCCCGCTCTCCGGCAGCCCCACCGGCGGCACCGTGGCTCTGCAGACCTCCACCGACCTGCTCGAGCGGAGCTTCGATCTGCCGACGAACATCGAGCGCGCCTATCTCGACGTCGTGGCGCAGAGCCAGGCGAGCGACGAGTTCTGGTACCTCTGCGTCCCCGACGAGGTCAGGACCGTGCTCCGCAGCTGTGGCGGGACGGGATTCCGCGAGACGGAAATCGCAATCGATGGTCAGCCGGCCGGCGTGGCGCCCGTCTATCCCTGGATCTTCACCGGCGGCATCGACCCCTATCTGTGGCGACCGATCCCCGGCGTCCAGGCGCTCAATTTCGTTCCCTACCGCGTGGACCTCACGCCGTTCGCCGGCTTGCTCAGCGATGGACAGGCGCACTCGGTCGCCGTTCGCGTCTTCAACGCCAACCACAACTTTGCCACCACCGCTTCGCTCCTGCTCTACCTGGACCACGGAGCGAGACAGGTCACCGGCGGGGTCACCACCAATACCCTCGAGGCCAGTCCGACCCCGGACCAGCAAGTGGACGTCTCCACCGTCAAGGGCGTCACCAGCGGGACGGTGGTCATCCGCTCGTCGCGCCAGTTCGAGATCGCGGGATTCGTGACCACCTCGCACGGTCGGGTGGACACCAGCGTGGCACAGAACGTCGATTTTTCGAGCTCCCAGGAATTCAATGTGACCTCGACGACGTTCGCTCAGGACTTGACCCAGACGACGAGCATCTCGTCAGTCACCACGACCACCCAGGGCGACGTCAGTCGGGAAACCACCCGGCAGTTTGATTGGCCCCTCACCCTCAGCTTCCACTCCGACCCGAGGCCAGATGGGTCGACCGCGCGAACCACCATCATTCACGAGGAATACAACGATCACGGGAACGTGACCGAGGAGGGCCAGCCGGTCTTTTCGAGCGACCTGTCGAGCGTGATGTCGACCCGGGACACGCTGCTCCTCAGGGGCTCGACGGTGATCGGGCGCGAAGATCAGGCCGCCTCGCACCAGTACTTCTCACAGGACTCGAGTGGCGCGTGCTACAGCCGCACGATCAATTCGGAGGGCGGCGTCGTCACCGAGATCATCGACGGAGACCGCTGCACGGGCGGGTGAGAAGCGAGGCGCCACGCCGGTCACTGACTTGAGCAGGTGCGCCGGATCCGCGGCGGGGAATCGCGCGGCGGCTATGAAACGGCGGAGGTTCGCGGCGATCCCTCGGAGCCGATCAGGGCGTCGTAGGCTCCCGTCGCCGGCGACGACGAGAAGGAGGCCGCAAAAAGACAGCTTTCGTTGGCTGAATCAGTCTTGTATTCGTCATAAAATTGATCTCCGTGGTGGTGAGTGAGGACGGGAGTCGTGCTCACGACTGCGCTGCACAGGGTGTGACACCTGGGCGCCTGCCTCGTCGCAGGGCGGCGGGGCTCGTGGCGCGGAAACGCAGGCCCAAGGCGCCGCTCGAAGGATCCCGATCGGCATCACCCGGAGTGCCCCTCGAGGCCGGCGGCAGGTCGCTCGTCCAAGGCGCATCGGTGCCGCTTCGCCGTTGGCCTGCCGATCTCCAGGCAGGGTATATCCGCGGATCGATCTATTCAGTCTTTCCATGGAGGAGGTATGCACCACAGTCGACTTTCGACCTTCGTCATCGATTGCGACACCGAAGACATCGTCGCCGCGGCTGACTTCTGGAGCCACGCCCTTGGCCGGCAGGCGGCCCCACTTTCCGACGGCGACGACAACTATCGCGAGCTCACGACCCACAAGGATGAGCCGATCCTTCTGGTTCAGAAGGTAAGCCACCCGGGCCGCATCCACCTGGACATCGAGGCGGATGATCTGGAGGCGGAGGTGAAGCGATTGGAGTCGCTCGGCGCCAAGCGGATCGAGTTCGTCAAGCGCTGGTGGGTATTGGAAGCGCCCACCGGCCAGCGGTTCTGCGTGATCAATCCTCAACGCGGTCCGCTCAAAGGCCACGCGAATCAGTGGAACGACCCCTGATTGCCCGAGTGCATCAATCGAACGATCGCAAGAAGCGGGTGGCTGCCTGGAGGTTCCAGGCGCTAGGTTCGATGGCATGCATAACCGACCCGACAAGGCGTCGTCGAGGGCCGCGTGATGGCCATCCCAACTGTCTCCGCGCGATTGGCCCGGCTGGATTGGGCAGCGCTCGAGGAAGAGCTGTGGAAGCAGGGGCACGCGGTGACCCAGCCGATGTTGACCCCCACCGAGTGCCAGAAGCTCACCGCGCTGTATCCGGAGCCGGGGCGTTTCCGGAAGACGATCGACATGGCCCCCCGGCGCTTTGGCGTCGGGGACTACAAGTACTTCAGATACCCGCTGCCTCCGCTCGTGCAGTCGCTCCGCGTGAGCCTCTATCGACAACTCGCGCCGATCGCGAATCGCTGGATGGAAGCGCTGCGCGCACCGGAGCGGTATCCCGCCACGCTGGGCGAGTTTCTCGAGCGATGTCATCTTCACGGTCAGACGCGACCGACGCCCTTGCTCCTCCACTACGAAGCCGGCGGCTATAACTGCCTGCACCAGGATCTCTATGGGGCGCTCGCTTTTCCCCTTCAAGTGACTGCCTTCCTCAGCCGACCTTCGGAGGATTACACCAGCGGCGCATTTCTACTCCTCGAACAGCGGCCGCGCGCCCAGTCGATGTGCGATGCGCTGATGCCGGAGCAGGGCGCGCTGGTCCTGTTTGCCACCCGGATCCGGCCCGAGCCGGGGAAGACCGCTTATCGAAGAGTTCAGCTGAAGCACGGGGTCGGTCGGGTGCGCGCCGGGACGCGCTACACGCTCGGGATCATTTTCCACGACGCGAAGTAGGCGGCGAGCCGTCGCCAGCCTCTGCGATCTCGGCGCACCCGCGTCCGTGTTGTCCGGTTTCGGACCCTATTGCCATGGCCGCGGGAGATTCTTTGCACTCGGGTGACATCGAGCTCGCGCAGCGGCTCCTAACGAAGATTCCACTTGGTGGGTCTATGCCTTTCGCCACGTGGCGCATGACAGGGCCGGACAACGTGGATGGCGCGGTGCGTCTCAACTCTGCGCCACGTGGCGAAGTAATCAACGTCCACCGAGCCGAAGCAAGCGCCGTCCGGGCGACAAACTCCTCGTCGCCGGTAGCCCGGGTAAAGCGCTGATGGCAGGGTGGGAGTCCTGCCGCGCGAGCTCTTCGTTGCGGGTGAGGCGAACGCTGCGCACGGATCTCTGCCTCGAGGCTAGGACGATGTGAGGCGTCCTCGCTGACCGCGACCGCTGTCGGCGGAACGAGGGCAAATTTACTTCATGTCCACTCGCGCAGCGTCGTGCGCAATCCGCTTGTGCACGGTCAGGCACGACTCGCGCTCCGCTCGCTCATGTATGCCTTTGTCCAGAAACAACAAAGGCGCGATCCGCTTGGGGTTTGGCGCGACGCCGCGACTGGTCCAACGCTTGCTCATGGAATGAATCACGAACCTCTCATGGGGAGAAAACATGCTTCGTCGATTCAACAGGGCGCGATTGAAGAACCGATGTGCTCGATCTCCAATCGCTGTCGCTGCTGTATGGATGGCGGCGGCGGGCTGCGGCTATCAGCCGAATGAGAGCGCTCAGGCGCCGCGCACGGACGTCGCCCAGCGCGCCTCGATGAACAGCATGAATTCGATGAACTCTCAGAATTCAATGAATTCTATGAATTCAATGAACTCGATGAACAGCATGAACTCGATGAACGCGCTGAACTCGATGAACGCGTTCAACTCGATGAATGCGATGGAGATGATGAGCGCCTTCAATCCGGCGAACGCCATCATCGGGATCGACGGCATGAGCGCTAGCGAGCTGGCAAGGCTGAACGGCACCGCCGGCCTCGTGGTCGGGAATACGATTCTCGCCTCGCCCGACTCGCTTCCTCCTTCGGCCAACTTCAGCACCTTGAGCCCGCAATACATTGACGACCACTGCCCGTACACGAGCTGGACGCTTGCTGATGCACTCGGACCGATCCAGTACACGCTGCCGAAGTTCATGGTCTTCATGAATTTGTTCGAAAGCGTCATCGATCCAGCGAGCGCCGGCCACGACCTGATCATCAACGTCGATCAGGGCCCTGGGCCGATGGGTCCTCACAGGGTCTTTTTGGGTTTTGCGATTGCCTGCTCGAACCTGATTGTTCGCCCGGCCTTCCTTGCCCCGGACCTCGCGCCGGCGGTCGATCTGAATGGCAATCGAGTCATTCGCTCCTACGAGCAGGACTTCGATTATTTCTGTCTGAGGTTCCAGAGGACGATGTTGCAGACAGATTCTCCGTCATGGTATTGCGCCACGGGCAACCTGGCGGACGGCGTTACCGGGCTCGCCTCCAAGCCATCGGCCTTCGATCCGACAACCAACTCTCCCGCGACATTCTTCCTGAACCAGGTTCAGTGGGGGCCGAACGTGTGGAAGAAGCACTGGGAGTTTCCGCATGGGCTGGGAGCCATCGCGTCGCGCATCCCGCTCCTCGAGCAGACCGGCTTTGCGAAGGATTATCAGTGGAACCTGAACCCCAACGACTTTCACGCGAATGGCGTCAGCAAGGTAGGCGACTACATCGC
>Ga0070708_100001532_pt1 | contig 17658 bp, 13 predicted proteins | sample KBSK5503metaG_FD_65469 | JGI IMG/M metagenome (GOLD analysis project Ga0070708, IMG submission 65469) | Corn, switchgrass and miscanthus rhizosphere microbial communities from Kellogg Biological Station, Michigan, USA - KBS K5-50-3 metaG | ecosystem: Host-associated > Plants > Roots >... | reverse complement strand
GCTGCCTCGCGGATCGGGCGCTGTTGCATTTCAGCGGTCAGGAAGCGCTGCGCCGGCTGACAATCCGGATTCCAGTATTCGTATCCAATCCACGGCATTCGCCAATGAATGTAAGGCGTCTCCGCTTTCCAAAGCTTGCGCAACAGCGTACCCCGTTCACTGTCTTGCGCAAGGCAGGCTTCTACTGCAGGTCGGCAGAAGTGCGTGACGCCGTGCAGCGACGGGAAGAACACACCGTCCGCAATTCCCTGCGCGTACGCCTCCAATAGTTTTGGGCGTTCCCAGTTGCCGGGCAAGCCGTCAGCTAACGGTCGCAGATGGATTTTGCGGAAGGCGTCAGCCGCACTCTTCTGAAAATCCACATTGGCGAGAATGAAATTCATTTCCAAACACGCCGGACGACCGATCGAATCTCGATGGCGCATCAGCAATTCGATCAGAGCAAAAACATCTTCGGCGGTCTCCAGAGTGTAAAAATCGTACGGCTTCTCACCCACCGTGATACCGGCCGAGCGAAGTTGCTCGAACCCCTCCCGATCGCGCACGCCGACGCGACCCCAGTCATCGCTCTGGAATAGCACCAGTGGCCGGTCAAAAAAAAATCTCTCTTCCAACGGGACTTTAGGGCCTCGTTGCAAAATGGCTCGAGCTATGCCAAGCATTGGTTATGAGACGGCGGATCGTCGGCCTCGCGGATTTTTATCCGCGCTAAGCATCTACATTGATAATTGACTCGCGCGTGTGACTCAAGTACAAACAAAGGAACTCACTCAACAATTTCTTTGCCAGATGCGCAGCAAAGCCGATGTAGTGGTTTTTTCAAACTCAGGTGTTAATTACCAGATTCAACACCCGGTCCGCACAACGGAGCTATCGCGATTGTTGCAGTCTAAGTTGCCGGGATTTGTCTTCCTTGCTTGCCTCAGTGTTGTAGCCGTCCGTCCTTATCAGCATTCCCTCTATGACATGGACATGCTCGGTTATATGGGGAATGCGGTGGCGATGAGCACAGTGGATCCAAGAGAAATCCATGCTGCGGTTTACCAGGAAATATTTACCCATGTTCCCAATCCAGCGCGCGATCATCTGCTGGGGAGAGATAACCACATCCTACCGGACCAGATTAATTCTCCAAGAGATCGATCCGTAGACGCCTATCATTTCGCCGAATATCTTCCCTGCTTTGCCATACGCCCTTTGTACAACGAAGTGCTTTACGTTTTGCACAAAGTAGGAGTTGGCCTGGTGCGTTCAACCATCCTAATCGCCGTCGTGTCTTACCTGGGTCTCGGAATTCTTGTGTTTGTGTGGCTATCCCGTTACATAGGGCAGCTCTATGCAGCTCCGTTCGCGTTCTTGTTAATGATCAGCCCGCCGATCCTGAACCTCGCTCGGTTTAATACACCAGACTGTCTTTCCGCCCTGGTGACATTGCTTTCGCTATACCTGCTCCTGGAAGTTGGCGCAGACTTACCAGGTTACATTTTGCTGTTGGCGTCAGTCTATGTTCGCACTGACAACGCGGTGCTCGCATTGCTTGTTGTCGCCTACTTGTCTCTAGCCGCAAAACGATTGGAAAAGTCGAAAGCCGCGGTGCTGGCCCTGCTGGCGGTTGTATCGGTGGGGGTCATAAATCACTTCTCCGGTGATTACGGCTTGAAGATGCTCTACTATCGGAGCTTCATTTCTGTTCCCCTTGCGCCTGGTGAACTGGTGGCACAGTTCTCGATCGGTGATTACCTGCATGCATTCCGGTCAGGAGTATCCGGTTTGGCAAATGGCTATATGCTGCTGTACCTGCTGCTCGGAGCGGTCGGTCTTGCCGCCCGTCCAGCCCGTGAACCATTGGACCTGGCGCTTCTTACGCTCCTCTACACCGCATTTCACTTCCTCCTGTTCCCATCAAGTCAAGAACGCTTCATGGGTCCGGTTTACATTGGGCTGGGGATTCTTGGAGCGACAGCCGTTTCTTCTATCGCGGCGACATCCCGCACAGCTAAGGCAGCAGCTTAGGTGGAAGGAATTAAGAATTTTGATTTGGGAGCTTCGAGTTTCCTACTTTTGAGCAAAGATGCTGTAGTTCACCGCGAACTGATTGTTTCGACCGTTCGCTACTTGTTCGAGCATCGCACCGGACAAATTCACCATCGGATAAATACTATATCGAAACAGCGATCGGATCGCGCGGTATCTAGCAAAAATATTGAGGCAAACATTAATGGTGCGAAAGAAGCCCGCAACGCTTCCTCCTTCTGGTTCGAGTTCGACATGAGCAAAGGCGCCAAGTAATTCACGTAGTCCCTCGGGGAGAAAGCGCCAGCACTCCTCATCGGAATCTCGCGGAAGAGCGCTTGGAACACTGAGCAACAGAAAACCGCCCGGCTTCAGAACGCGGTAAGTCTCCGCGATCACTAGCCGTGGATCGGGAACGTATTGCAGTACCTGAGTACAAAATGCAACATCGAAGTGATCATTCGCCAAAGGAAGTTGCTCGGCGCGAGCCACAACGTGCACCAGAGGCGTGCTGCGTAAATCCACTGCCACGTAGCGGGAGAGCCGCATAGGCAGCAATGAACGATAGGGCTGGATTCGTCCGCCGACGTCCAGAACGCGAAGATCGTGGTACGGAAGCCTCTCGAACCACTTCCGAAACAATTCCCGGCGTTTTCGCAGGACTAACCAGCTAGGGTTCGTCAGCGAGGGATACAGACGCTCTCTTCCTTCCCGGTTTACCTGTTCCAGAGTTTCCGTCTGAGTCATTGAACCAGATTGTTGATTTCGATGAGTCGTAGCTCGCATCTTCAGATATATCCGAGTTCCCTCAGTCTCTCCTCCACGATGCGCTGCTCAGACTGATCCAGTTGCCTTGCTTCGTCGCGAAGCAACTCGCGAAGTACGAACGCCAGCAGATCTTCTAAACATCCAAAGGATTGTCCAAAGCGTTCTTCGGCAACGGCACAAATATCTGCGGGCAATCGCAATTCGCGCCACTCAACACTCATGTCGTGGCCACCGCTGCTCTGTGGAAGGCACGTATCCTCGACCAGATCGCATTTACGATCAGTTCGTCATCCGCACTCAAGCCGAAACTGAACATTACTCCCAGGAATATGAGATAGGCCACAGCGATAGCAAGCATAATGACTGCCCATTGAGGTCGCACATAAGCGAGGCCAACTTTGAGCGCGAGAGTTGCAATCAGCAATGCCAGCAAGGGCGGGACCAGTTGGATGTAGCTACGGTTGTATGGTGAAAAACCAAGCGACCTCCGAACTTCTCGCAGATTCCAGCCATTGGTGCCGATATTGACCATGGCGGCCGCTACAGCCGCTCCCACAATTCCCCAGACGGGGATCAGCAGCAGATTGAGCAGCACCATCACACCGGCCATAGTCACCTGCACTTTGATCAGCCGCCGCTGATTCCCCGACATAAGTAAAAGGTATCCGACCGAGCCGACTCCGCAGTTTACCAGTTGACCTAGAGCTCCAATGATGAGGATCGGCCCACCGGATTCGAAGTCGTGACCAAAGATGCTCATAATCGGCCGGGCGAAAATGATCACGACCGTGGCTAGCGGCAGGGTCAAACCGAAAATCCACTTGGTAAGAGTTTGAAACAGCCGGCCCAAAACTTCGCGCTCACCGCGCGCATGGAGGTCGGCGATGGTCGGTGAGAAAATCTGATTCACCGATTGCAGCGCGATGGGAACAAAGCCGACCAACGCGGCAGCCATCGCATAAATTCCTACTTCGCGCGCACTGAGATAAAAGCCGATCAGAACTTTGTCAGATTGAGTAAGAAGAAATTCCAATACGCCCATCCCGAGCATTGCTGCCGAAAAGGAGAGCACTTGTGGCTCCAGGCTCGGCAAACGTGAATCTGAGAATAGGGCCGCGTCGCCTGGCGTAAGTTTCCAAACCATCGCCAGCAGAAAGAGAAATACCACCATGGCGCTCGCTACCTGAGCGACGATGTATCCCCGGAGTCCGGCACCCTCTAAGACCAAAACCACGGTCAGCAGCATCGTCAAGGGGCTACCGATAAAATTCGTAATGATCGTTCGGCGGGTCACGTCCTTGTAGCCTGCCAGCACCTGACCAAAGAATGTGGTCAAGGCACCCAATAGCATTATCAAGGCAAACAGACCGAGATATCGAGAAAGCGTGGGCGTGTGATAAAAGCGCACAGCTATCCAGGGACCTACCAGAAGAATGGCTGCGCTCAGCAGAACGTTCGATACCAGCAGCATTCCCGTTCCACGCCAAAGAAAACAGCGCAACTGGTCCAGTTTTCCCGTGGCGCTGTACAGGGCAACAAAACGAACCGCGGATTGGGGCAATCCCAAAGCGTTGAATACCCCGAGCACCCCCACAATCGTCATGCCCAGGGCATAGATGCCGAGCGCCTCGGCTCCTAACACTCGCGCCAGATAAACCTTAAAAAAATAGGCGGCGGCGGTTGTGAACATCGTTCCGGCAACGAATACCGTCGATTGGCGTGAAATTTCCCCCATGTGCTGCCGGAATTTCTGACTTTCCAGCATTGCGGGTTGCGGTCTCGCGACTGTGTTCAGTGTTGACATTCAGTTGTTTTGTTCATCACCGCGTTTCACAATAAACACACGCCTGTAGTTCTGGATTCCTCTGTTCGGCACTGATCGTACTTTTTCCCGCCCAAGTATTGGCGTAGCCTCTCTGGTTCGATTGGCTGCCAGATGCCTTCAAGCGGCGGCGAACTAAGCTTCTGCAATGCCAACATACGTGGAATTTGCGCGATCTGCTCAGGGGATTTCAAAATGTAACCAAGATCGAAACGGGCATACTGCTGAATGTATCCATATGGATTCAGCACTAGCCATTCACACAAGAAGCACGGAATTCTTTGCAGCGTGCAATCGAGCACCGTGCTGGATTCGACAGTGATGCCAAACCAGGTTTTGAGCAACAGATCGCGCGAGAGTAGGCCACTGATAATTTCTACTGTTGCCTGACGTTTCGCGGGTAAAACCTGTTGGACCAAGCGCGACCTGCCGCTCACGCTTTCAAACGGATGCAATTTGATGATCAGTTTGCGCCCGGCTTGGTGGGCCACCCGAGCGAGGGCCGGCACCAACTCCCGGTAGACCTCTTCCCCTCGGCCTCCAGCACTTTCGTACGGTTCGGAGAAGAAGACGATCTGGGACTCCGTTTCCAAAGCAGCCTTTACCGGCATTGTGGAGACCTGATAAGTAGGTGCACCCAGTGCAATTTTGTCGTGCGAAACATGGCAGACGCGCTGCAAGTAGTCATGCTCCATTTCGCTTTTGGCGAGGTAAAGATCCGAAGGCAAGTCTTTAACCAAAAAGCGGCCATCGAGCGCGCCATGATGAAAGTCGAGTGTCGGCAAACAGCGTTTTCTCGCCAGCAGAACTGGAAGTCGTGTGTAGGGATTGCTGTCATCGCCGCAAAGCACGCTGGAGACAGGCTCGCGCTCAAGTACGGTTCGCCAGGCGTCGCGCACTGCCAACCCTTGGCGGAAGATTTGAGGAAATTCGTCCAGCCGGCCTAGGCTACAAAGTAATTCGATTTCCGGGATCCCCCGCATTTCAGTCTGAAGCGTCTGCCACTTCTGCAAAATATCTGCAGATTCGAGGCGGGGCGCGGATCGGCCCCCATACGAGGCGAGAGTGGCAAGGCGCACGTTGGGAGGGGTGTCGGCCAGCATTCCGCTACGCCTTGTAGCCACCAGCAGAAACTGTTGGTCGGGTAACATGCGCGCATACGCCGCAGCCATACGAGAGACGTTGGTGTAGGCAGTCGGCAGTAAGACTACGGGAGCGCTGCCAGCAGGCCTTCGAGGCGCAAAAATGCTGCGCCAGTTGTAATGTGAATCGTACTTGTCGAAGAAAATTTCTGCCAGTTGGAGGATTGGGAACGTTCGAAGCACGCGGCGGTAATGGTTCAATCGTCTGCCCGCGCGGGCAGCAGTTGTATTGCCGAAGGCTTGCAGGTCACAGCCGAGGATCACGGCCATTGCGGCAATCGGCCAACCCGGTCTGCTGGCATGGAACTCGTTCGAACCAGCCAACTCTGGCGCAAGGCGCCGAAGCAAAATAGCGGTTTCCAATTCAGGGTGAATCAGAAGCCCCGTCAGGTCCCACCAATCTAGTCCTTCTGCGTCGAGCAAGCGGCCGTGCCCGCTTCGCAGCATCCGGTGCACGGTTTTCAGATCTTCAGTACCTTGACGGAACGACTCGAGACGAAGCACTGGACAGCGCAGCTCGTCTTGCCACGCTGCGGTTGCAGATTCGGAACATTTCCCGAGATCCACGATCAGATCCCACTTTCGGCTGGTCCAGGGTCCCCGCCGCGGAGAATCTTCGGGATGGAGCAGGAGAATCCTCACGAATAAATAACCGTTTAGACTACGAGGCGACGGAAACCTCCGTGGCGGCTATAGGAACGACCGCATATGTGCGCTTGCTCATGCTGTGCCAGAGCAGAATGTTGCGCCGGATGAGTGAGTAGCATCGTTGAAATCCGGATTTTTCTACTCCTCGCACCGAAGACAGACTGCTGGCTACACTAAAAGTCCAAATACTTTTGCCCCGTCTTCGAAACTGTTCCGCTACTAGTTGCGCGGTCATTTCGTAATAGCCCCGGCCCCGCCGCGAAACGGGAGTCCAAAACTCGAAGAGCATGACTGCATGGGGCGATGGTGCGGTTAGCTTCATATTCAGCGCGGCGATATGAAATTCCTCGAACGGACTTGCCCAGCAAAACTGAAGCGGAACACCCTCGTCGGTAACGAGCGCAAAACCTTGAGCGTCCCCAGGCCGTACTCTCTTCACACAAAGTAACAAATAGTCCAAGGTCTCGCGATCATCGACATAGTGCATTGTTGCGGCGGCGAGCAATTCCAGATCGATATTCTTTAAAGCCACGTCGCGTGAGAGTTTTTGGTGGAGGTTCAAATTACCGCTTTCGCACCACTCGTAAAACAGAACCTCCTCGCACCCGAAAAGCTTCGCCCATACAAATTTCGCCACGCACGCGGCAAACCTGGAGATGCCGGACACTCGAAGACTTTGCCGGATCGGCACAATGCGGCTCACGACAGAGCGAATTCCGTGCTCGATCCCGGGAGAAGCCTTCGCTGCCGTTGACAAACGGTGGCGAGTGACCCCATGAACATGGCGGCCCAGCGAAGTCGTCAGCGTGACGTGCAAGCTCTGACGCGAACTAGTGGCCAATCGCTTCTTATAACCCTCGGCACCCAAGCCCATGTCTACGACGCTGATCTCGGGATTGTCACAGGCTTCAGAGACTATTTTCGAAAGGAGGCAGAATCCGGGCGAGAACTCCTCCAACCTGCTATCAAAGGTCGGTTGATACCAGAACCAGCTACCGCAAAACTGGAATCCGTAATTCCAGGCAACTGGCTGTTCGGCGATCATCAAGCGAGTCAGCACAATCCAGCCTGAATCGGAGAGCAGCCGAGCCAATTGAGAGAGGAAATGACGCCGCGCTGGGCTCGCCAGATTACTGACACATCCAAGGATGAGAAATCTGGCCACATGAGCCGTAGTGAAGCACGTCAGGGCTTCGTCAATGCTCTCCCAGTTCTTGAGGTGGCTGAGCGTGACCGGCCCTTGTTTCTGCATCGCTTGCAGGTAGCGACGAATTTTTCTTCTCGGCAGCATTGATTGCTTGATTTCCTGACGCTGCTGAGAAGAGCCCATTAGGACCCGAGCGCAACTGTAGGCTGGCCGGGCGAAGTGGTAGTAGCCCTGATTGCGCGCGGCAGCGTGCAGGCCGCGCGCAGTCGCGGAATCGGCAGGAATATTCGCCAAAGTCAGCATTCGCATCCCCAGCTTTCGCAGTTCCGCAAGGACCACTTGAATGAACTCGTTCCGCCGTCCAGGAGAACATACAAAATCGCAGTAGTCGGCCGTTGACGCCGCCAGGAAGAACGCGCCCGCCCTGGTTACCCCAGTCGCCAGCACGGCTACCCCGACGAGAGAATCGCTCTCATAGGCCAGCATCATCAGAGGCAGCATTGAAGAGCTGTAGGCTCGCTGCACAGCGAGTGCCCATTCGTAGGTATAGAAGACTTCTGGACGCTCCATCTGAAACACCAGTTCGTTCCACTGGCGCCGCAAAGCTCCGTCATCTTCCGGGATTTCGCGGTGCAGAATTAGCCGCAATGCTCCTCCACTTGCCTAGCTCTCGATTTTTTTGAAAAACCGAGGTGACCAAAACTTTCGCCGCTTTCTTGCAAAATTTCATTCCGTTCCTGCTGTAAGCAGCCTGGCAAGGCACTTCGCGAAATGTGTTCCGCACCATAAAAACGCTGCCGCATTCCCCGGTAGAAGCCGGAGATATTCGCTTCGAACTCTCCCAGTCCCATGTCCGAATTGATATTCACGCGTGGAATTGCGAAGGGCGGCATGTCCGCCCCAAAACCACCGCCGAAGTTGACGAAGGCACAGCGGTAACCAGCCCTCTCAGCCAGCTCCAACTCCCGAGTTGTGAGTGACTCGGGATCACCAAAGGGGTAGGCCAAGGCACAAACCTCTATCCCCAGGGCTTCTTCCAGCCGAAGTCTACTCGCAGCGATTTCGTGATATGCCAATTCAGCCGACAGCTGCGACAAGATTGGATGGGTCAGTGTATGAGCGGCGATCGAGACCCCAGCTGCCACCAACTGCTTTAGATCTGGAACGCTCAGCATCAGGAAACGACGGCGGAGCACGGGATCATCGAAGTAAGCTGATTTCCATTCCTCACGAAAACCGAGTTCCTCCTGAGCAGCATGCAGAAATTTCTGGCGCGTTCCACGATCGCACTGGGACAGCCTCTTAACTAACATCCACCACTGGGAGTTCCTCTGCTCAAAGCTGCCCAAGTATGACTGGAAGCGGGTGGAGTCCTCCGACACTGTGAAAAAACCCCCGCGAGCCGCCATCAACATCAGGTACAGTTCTTCATGCCAGAGCATTTGCGGTTTGTTATCCAGTGCAGCACCGGTGACAAAGAAAAGACATGACACTCTTTCGTCCTGCAGGACTGGCAGCATGTCCGTGAGGTTATTGAGAAGGCCATCGTCGCAGGTTACGAGCACGGCGCGCGGCGGCAGTTCTTGCTTATTCTCGCTCCAGAGGAACACCTGCTCGGGAGTAATCACGTTGTAGCGAGATTTGAGCAAACGAAGCTGACGGCGCAGAGATTCGGTGCTGACCAGGTTGCCGTCAAGATTAGGATCGGAGACCCGGTATCCCATTGGCAGGACGCCGTGGTAGGTAACGACGCAGAGAGCGCCCGCAGCAGCGCGGTGTCGCAGATATCCGCTCCTGGACAGGCAGGGGTACACGAGGCGCTTAAGCACTGGGCTCACGAACTTCATTTTTTATTAACCAGTTCCCAACTTAACGGTGTGCCACGCTCGACATCGCGTGCTGCACACATGCCCAGAACGTCTGCAAGATGGCGGGTGTGCAGACCGTACCCTGGACGTATCGAGCGAACGTTCTCGGCCGTGAAAGGCTCGCCACGCTTCACGTCCTGAACTACGAAAAGTGAACGCCGAAGGACGCGGGTTCTCGACTCATGAGCGCTTGCCCCGAAGTGAACCTCGCCGAGCGCCCTCTCCGCCGTGCGCACTGCATAAACCATGGACTTGAACTCTTCGGGCTCGAGGGAGAATGCACTGTCCGGCCCGTTGAGTGAGCGCGATAACATGAGGTGCTTCTCAACGATGCTGGCTCCCAGAGCAACGGCCGCAACGGGAACAGCGATTCCCATTGTGTGGTCGGAGAGACCTACCGGAACGTCGAATCGGTTGGCAAGTTCCGGAATTGTCCTCAGGTTCATCTCGTCAGGTGATGCGGGATACGCGCTTGTGCACTTGAGCAGAGCTAATTGCTGGGCGCCAGCCAACCGCGCCATTTGAACTGCCTCATCAATCTCCTCCAGGCTCGCCATTCCGGTAGACATAATGAGTGGCTTGCCAGTACGTGCCATCTTTTGGATTAACGGGATATCCACTATTTCGAAGGAAGCTACTTTGTGAGCCGGGACATTCATTTGCTCGAGGAAATCGATGGCGGTCGGATCGAAGGCACTCGAGAACAGGTCCAGCCCCAGTTCACTGGCGATTATTTTGAGTTTGGGGTGCCAATCCCACGGAGTATATGCGTCGGCATAAAGCTCGTGGAGTTTGCAACCGTCCCATAACGTGCCGCTGTTGATGTGAAAGTACTCTCGATTGCTGTGAATCGTAATCGTGTCCGGCGTGTAGGTCTGAAGTTTGACTGCATCAGCACCGGCTTGCTTGGCAGCCTGGATAATACGAACTGCCTGATCAAAATCCTGATTATGGTTTGCCGAAAGTTCTGCAACCACGTAAACAGGATGACCAGGTCCAATTTGACGACCATTAATCTGAACGGTAGTCATGGCAAAACACTTTTTTCAAGCACGAAATGCACGACCGGTTGGTCTTGAATCGTTTCCGTTCCATTCCTGTGAAAACCCACACTCTCAAAAAGACGAAGCGATGCATTGTTCGAGGATTTCACATATGCATCGATCGCCGTCACACTCGAACTCTGGAACAATTCTTCTGTCGCCAAGAACAGCATCTTCGTGCCGTACCCCTTTCCCCGGAACTCCGTGCCCAAGCTCACGGAGAGGGTCGCCCGCGTTTCTTCGAGCTGGTATCTGACTTGTCCAATCGGTTGTTCGTTTTGGTCAGTCGCAATATAGAGTAATGCGCTTGGCTCTGCTAGCTTGGACTTCAACCAACTGACATGCTGTTCCCACGGAATCGGGTGAATGCCAAAAGAGACCGCACGAACTTCCGGATCATTGGCCCATTCCCAAAGCAAGCGAGAATCCGATTGCATTGTCGGCCGCAAACGAAAATCCTCGTCCAGGAAAGCCAAGACCCTTTCCGCTCCCCTTCCATCAACGAGTTTGCGAGCTTGTTGAGATATGCGTTCTCTTGTTTGGCGAGAATCGATCAGAGATTCCAGTGCCCTAGCGATTTGTACTGAAGAGATCTCAGCGGCACCGCCGAGATGAATAGCTGCACTTAAAGCATGAAGTTGCCGCGCAACAGCGCGCTGGTTCGGCGCAAGATCAATGAGTATGGCTGGCAGGCCAAGCAGACACATTTCCCAGCAGGTGGATCCTGCCGCGGAAATTGCGACGTCTGCCGAGGCCATGAGTTCGGCCATACTGTTTGCATTTCTGACCAGCCGAACATTGCGGCCCGAAGTGACGACGATACGTTCCAGCAATTCCAAATATGGGTTGCCAGCACCGACCACGACAACCGCTTCCAACCCATCCACCTTCACATCCTGCAGGGCGTCGATGACTTTGAGCGTAGTATTCCCCGGATCACTGCCGCCGAGCGTCACCAAGAGTTTGAGAGCAATCGGCGGAATCTCGCGTTTCCATTGCCGCCATTGAGCAAATTCGCGGCGCAGCATGGCATAGCGCGGTCCCAGCAGAAGCCTGGTCTGCAGATCTCGATTGCGGTAGAGGCCCGGACTGGCATGCGCGTTCTGGTTGAGCACAAGGTCCGCGGGGTAGCTCTCGCCGCCCCCGTTATCGTCGACAAAGAGAAGCTTGAGCCCGGCGGTCTTCAACAAACTCTGATACTCGGCACCGAAATGATAGCCGTCGACTGCGACCCAACTGGCATTCTTCTTCTGCGCGAGCTCGACTGTCTGCTTCGCATCGTCTGGGCTCCCTGGGGAAACCTTCGGCCGCAGGAGTTCCACGTTTTCCATGCGAAGGCGTTCCTCCAAAGCAGGCATCGCATCGGCCATGGCGAAAATTGCGTGACCGCCAGCATCCTGCAATGCATGGGCCAATGCCAAACAACGCATCACGTGACCAGTGCCGCTCCCAACGCTCGCATCTGTGCGAAAAAGTAGATTCATCGTGCCCGGAACACCGGCTGGCTCATCGGCCCTTCGAGGAAGCGACCTGGATTAGAATCCTGGAGCCAAGCCCCCACAGTCTTGATCACCGCGGCATAGGTTTCCAACGTCCGTTCAATTGCCGGCCAGTCATGCGCCGCAGTCATATTGTGAGTCGCCAGCAGCAGGACACCTCGTTTAATGACCTCCTGCTGAAAGAGATTCTTGAGCAGCGAACTCTCCTTGCCATCCACTTCCATGAATTTCAAAAGTGACCAGGCCGGCCGGCCGATGCACTTCGCCCGATCCGCCAACCCCGCCTCTTTGGCCATCGCATTCAACCCATCCTGGAGAGTTCTCCCGTTCCCTTCCATCCTGGCCAGCGCATCCGTGTTTTCCAAAATATCCAGCACCTTCATGGCCGCAGCCATGGACGCAACTTCCCCGGCAAAGGTGAAGCTGTAGAAAATCTCGTTGAACGTCTGCATAACGTCCGTTCGACCGACGACACAGGCGATTGGGAACCCATTTCCCATGGCTTTGCCGAAGCAGGCCAAATCCGGGATGACACCGAGAAGTTTTTGAGCACCGCCAAGACCGAAGTGGAAGCCGCTGCAGATTTCGTCGAAGATCAGGATTGCGCCGTATTTATGGGTGAGGTCCTTCACTCCTTCAAGAAAACCTGGAGCCGGTTCGATGAAATTCATCGGCTCCATGATGACGGCGGCGAACTCGCCAGGATGCTCGTCAAAGAGCGTTTGCAGGCTCGTCAGATCGTTGTAGCGGAATGGATGAGTCAGGGCCCGCACCGCTTCGGGTACACCAGCACTGCGTGTTGTGGTTCCGATGTACCAATCCTGCCAGCCGTGATATCCGCAGCACGCTACCCTCTCGCGGCCGGAGAATGCGCGGGCCGCCCGAACCGCGCCCGAGGTCGCGTCCGATCCGTTCTTGCCAAAACGAACCATTTCCGCACAAGGGATCAATCTTGTAAGCCGCTCGGCCAGTTCCACCTCCAAAGGGTGGGGCAGGGAGAAGCTGTGGCCTTCGGCGAGTTGCGCGGTCGCGGCAAGGTTCACTTCTTCATTGGCATAGCCGAGAATGTTGGGCAGGAGTCCCTGGACGTAATCGATATATTCATTGCCGTCCACGTCCCAAACCCGGCATCCCTTCCCGCGTTGCAGAAAGATCGGCGCTACACCCTGGACGTACTGCGTGTAGCCCTTGCTGAAAGTCTGGGCACACCCGGGAATCACTTTCTGTGAGCGCACCAGCCACGCCTGAGATTGCGTGAGTGTGCGTTTGGGTGCCGGGCCGGTAACCGCCTGGCGATACAAGCTGCGGTAATAACCTTCGTTACTGATTCCTGGACCTTGGGAAGCTACTAAACTGGGCCTCTCCCTCAGTAACCGCAACACATCCTGAAATCCGAAATGTCCATTGCCTGAAAACGCGGAGTACACTTGGCGCACAAAGTCTAGGTCTGTAGGGTGATCCACGGTCCACCGGTATTGACCGGCCGCAACCGGCGCATCGCTCTCTACGTTCGCAGTACGGAAACGGGCGCTGCGAAGGTATGCAGTCACATGCTCGCGATCTGACGGCTTTCGAGGCTCGCACCATGCCTGTTCCAATGCTTTAAGGGAAAATGTCTCCGTGTCCAAACCATCCGGATATGTGTAGCGCATCGCATTTGAAACGTAGTCGAATCCGCCCTGCTGGAATTGTGCGATGACTCTGTCGATCACCGCCGGGTCGATCAGCGGACAATCGCCAGTGATCCGGACCACCACATTGGCAGCGTGCGCTTTCGCGGCCAGATAAAAGCGATCTAGCACATCGTCTTCGCTGCCGCGGAAACACGGAATCCCCTCCCGCTCGCACAAGTCCACAATTGGATCATCGGAAGATTTTTCGCTGGTCGCAACCACCACCTTGTCAACCAACCGCGCGCGGCGAACACGATGGACTACATGCCAGAGCATCGGGTGACCGGAAATATCAGCCAGGCTCTTGCCGGGGAGCCGGGAAGAACCCATACGGGCTTGCACAATGGCAACGATCATGCGAGCACTTCCCTTCCCGCAGAGACTAGCCTTCCCTCGCGCGCCGATACTTTCGCGGCGAAAGCAATCTGCATGGTGGTGGCAGCTTCGGAAATGTGCAGCACACTATCCGAGCGGTTGCGCACGCAATCCAGGAAGTGCTGCATCTCATCCATGTACATCTGATTTGATTGCCAGTCCTGCGGCTGGGCAAAGCAGGTCCATTGATCTTTCTCAGCGTCGTACCACCGTACTTGTTTGTCGTTGAAGTCCCAGAAGATCGATCCGATTTCTCCGACGATCTGGCAGCCGCGCTCATAAGTTCGTTGCACGTAATCGAGATGAATCTCGGAAAGCGCGCCACTCAAATGGCGGCACAGTAGAACAGCCACATCTTCGGTTCGAATTTCGAGAGAGCTCAGGTGACCGGCAAGGCAAAAAACCTCCTGTACATCGCCTAGGTACCAGCGCGCGAGATCGATCTCGTGGATGCAGTCCAGAATGCAACCGCCGCCGGTTTCTTCGCTTGCCGCATAGTTCTGTCGGTAGTCCCTCTCAGGGCGCCACGCGGGCAGGTAAGAACCGGCATGGATTTTTGTAAATAGAAGCTTTCCCACCCGATCCTGCTCGAGCAATTCTTTAACCTTCGCGGGCCCAGGATGGAATCGCATGTTGCAGCCGACCAGGGACACGATGCCGCGTTTCTCCGACTCATTCACAAGCTCGCACAACCCGTCCGCTGTGTGGCAGAGTGGCTTCTCAATGAATACGTCGAACCCACGGCGGATGGCGTCCAGTGCCTGCTCACAATGCAGATCAGTGGGAGTGGCGATAACCACGAAGTCTGGCAACCAGCCCAGACCCTCATCCATGCACGAGAAAGCGGTTACTCCCAGCTCGCAGGCAACTGCCTGTAGGCGCTGAGCGTCAGTCTCCACCAATCCGACTTGCTCCACACCCAGAGTTCTCAGATTCTGTAGGTGGCGTTTCCCGATGGAACCGCCGCCGATCACGAGTGACTTCATTCCCGCTTTTCCGGTTTGGCAGGCACGTATTCAGACCGCAGCAAGCCCATCCACAAGCGGTCCTTGTACTCGCCATCGCAAAATAGATCCTGTCGGAGACGGCCCTCGATCTTGAAGCCCACCTTCTCATAGCAACGCACCGCAGATTCATGGTCCGCAAATACGCCGAGATCAATGCGCCGCAGGTTGAGCCGTCGAAAGCCGTATTCAACGGTCAGGCGGGTCGCTTCCTCGCCTAGGCCCTTGCCCCAAAAATCTTTGTCCCCGATCAGAATGCCAAACGTCGTCCGGCGGTGCACCCAGTGAATCGGGCCCAATTTGACGTTGCCAATGTGCTGGTCCGATTTGTTCTCCAATACGGCTAGGATGACCTGATCCTTGGAACCCATGATTCCTTGATAGAACGTCTCAAGATCTTGGCGAGTGGAGGGAAAGATACCCGTCTCCATATACCGCGTAACTTCAGGATCGTTGAGCCAGCCGAGATATCGTTCATTAAGGTCTTCGCGCTCGAGGGGCCGAAGGTAAACACGACAGCCACGTACGAACTCAACCTTAGAGCGCACTCTCAGTCTCCTGTCGTAGCGATCTCATCGGTAATAGGCCGAAAATACTTTGTGCACCGCAGCAATGACGTCTTCGACATCCTGATCGCTCATTCCGTGGAACATGGGGAGGCTGATGAGCCGTTCGTATGCGTCCTCGGCTACGGGATATTCTCCGCCCTTGTATCCGAACCGTTCGCGATAGTACGAATGCAGATGCACGGGAATATAGTGGACGTTCACCCCAATGTTTTCCGCGCGCAGCGCACGGAAAATCTGGCCCCGGTCCGCGGACAGCTTCGACAAATCCAGACGGATGGGATAGAGATGCCAGGCGTGATTGACGTTGGACCGCACACTCGGAGGAATCACGCCGGGAACGCTCCGGAAAGCTGCAGTGTACCGGGCTGCAATCTCGCGACGACGAGCAAGGTTCGCTTCAAGTTTCTCTAGCTGGTTCAAACCCAGAGCACAGGCGATGTCGGTTAGGCGGTAGTTGAAGCCGAGTGACACCATCTCGTAATACCACTGTCCGGCCGTTTGCCGCTGGCGCGCATCACTGCTGATTCCATGATTGCGAAAGCGGCGGAGATTCTCGGCAAAATCTGACCGATCCGTTGTCACCATTCCGCCCTCGCCGGTGGTCAGATGCTTCACCGGATGAAAACTAAAAACGGTCATGTGCGCGATGCTGCCGATTCGACGGCCGCGGTATTCCGCGCCCAGCGCATGACAACCGTCTTCGATCACGGTCAATCCGTGAGTTTCAGCGATTTGGAGAATTGCGTCCACATCGGCGGGGTGGCCGGCATAGTCGACGGGGAGAATTACGCGTGTTTTCGAGTTTATTTTTGCAGCCGCCTGCTCCGGATCAAGATTCAGCGTGTCGCGGGAGACGTCCACAAAGACTGGCCGGGCTCCCTGGTAGAGCACACAGTTTGCTGTGGCGCAGAAGGTCATGGGCGTGGTAATAGCTTCGTCCCCTTGCTCAAGCCCAGCCGCGAAAGCAGCTGCATGGAGCGCGGCCGTGCCCGAACTGAAACTCACTGCGTACTTCGCGCCCACCCACGCTGCGAATCCTTCTTCGAACTCGCCAACTTTGGGTCCAGTGGTAAGCCAATCCGATCGCAGCACGTCGACGACAGCCTGGATATCGTCTTCATCGAGCGTTTGCCGGCCGTAGGGGAGCAGCGTCTCGCGAACGGGAGATCCCCCGTTGATGGCTAGCACTTCCCTGCTGACTGATGTCGCATTCATCTGATTTTCTATACAAACGCCGCCTGGCTGTGGGCAGCCATCGCTGCCGACACACGCAGACCAGGCGCAATCAGTCCCTCTAGTTCACGACCACTGAGCCATTGCACATTCGTGTCACTCGTATAACGAAAGCCATCGGGCAGCGGCTTTGCGCTTATCCAGTTTTCGGGTTTCCACCAGGGATGCGCGGGCTGGACAATGTACATCTCGTCCGCCTCTAGCGCGTTACGTGCTTCGTCCTCAGAGAGTAAGACTTCGTGCAGCTTTTCTCCGGGACGAATGCCGATGTATTCAATGTCACAGCCTGGCGCGACGGATTTCGCCAATTCCACCAGGCTCATGCTGGGAATTTTAGGGACGAAGATTTCTCCGCCATGCATAAGCTCGAGGCAGTGGATCACAAATTTCACGCCCTGTTCGAGCGTGATCCAGAAACGGGTCATGCGCGGATCGGTGATGGTGATCTTGCCTTTCTTGCGCTGCTCGAGAAATACGGGAATCACGCTACCCCGGCTGCCCACCACGTTTCCGTAGCGGGCGCAACTGAAGCGAGTGTCCTGCGCGCCGGCGTAGGCGTTGGCCTGCACGAACATTTTTTCCGCGCAGAGCTTGGTCGCACCGTATAGGTTGATCGGGTTTACCGCTTTATCGCTACTGAGGGCCAGAATGCGCCGGACGCCTTGATTGATGGCAGCATCGATCACATTCCGGCCGCCTATGATATTCGTCTGAATAGCTTCGAACGGGTTGTACTCGCAGGCGGGCACCTGTTTGAGAGCGGCTGCGTGGATAACCACGGTGACGCCCGTCAGAGCCCGCTCCAACCTCGCCTGGTCGCGGACATCACCGATGAAATAACGAAGGCTGGGATG
>Ga0070708_100001531_pt1 | contig 17663 bp, 21 predicted proteins | sample KBSK5503metaG_FD_65469 | JGI IMG/M metagenome (GOLD analysis project Ga0070708, IMG submission 65469) | Corn, switchgrass and miscanthus rhizosphere microbial communities from Kellogg Biological Station, Michigan, USA - KBS K5-50-3 metaG | ecosystem: Host-associated > Plants > Roots >... | reverse complement strand
AACTGTGCCGATAACAAGGAGCCGACATGTGGAATGAGATTGCTCTGTGGCAGGAGACCTTGAAAGAGCGCCCCGATCTCTCTGCCAAGACCATCGCGCTCTACACGCAGGACGCTCGTCGCTTTGCCACCTGGTTACAGCAGGAACATCCTGGTCTGGGAGCCACCGAGGTCACACCAACCGACGCAAAAGCCTATCGAGACCATCTGCTTGCCAAACGCTATGCTCCCACGACCATCAATCGGGCGCTGATTAGCCTTATGCTCTTCTTCGATACCATCGAGGGCACCAATCCGTATCGGAATTTAACCATGATCGAGATCGTGGAACCGGCTCCTGTTGCTTTATCCAAAACCGAATGGAATGCAGTCCGAAGGTCGGCAGAAGCAGCGACTCGTCGCGATCACGGACTGGCATTGGCACTGGCAACGCTGTTCCGCTATGCGGGTCCACGGGTCTCCGAGGTTGCCGCCCTCCAGATCCCCGACGTGCAAGTAGGAACCCGGCGTGGCCTGCTCGTTATTCGACGTGGCAAAGGGCTCAAGCATCGCGAGGTCCCGCTGGTCCAGGAAGCGCGCGAACCACTCGCTGCCTATTTCACACATCGCGAATACCTGGCTGAACAGTGGCGCGAGCGGGCAAGGGCCCAGGGAGAAGCAGTTGCTTCCTGGAGTCGCTGGCCAGATGGCCATCTCTTTCTCGGTCAGCGTGGACCTCTGGCAGAACGTGGCATTCGGGAGATCATTGCGAAGCTTGGTCGTGCAGCGAAACTCACGTCACCTCTCGGTCCCCACGATCTGCGCCATACGTTTGCCAAAGCGCTCCTTGATCCGGCTGCCTATGGACTGGATCGCCCGCCGATGCCACTCCCGGCCCTTCAGCAGTTGCTGGGTCATGCCGATATCGCGACCACGACGATCTATACACGGGTTTCTGCTGATGATCTTGCCAGGATGATGGGGACGTCCGAAGCGCTCTAAGCAAAAACTGTGCAGCACTTATCTACTTTGCGGCTAGAGTGCTTCTTCCTTAACGCAGAGCCTATAGGGGAGACCATTCCAGAGCGGGGGCAAACTGACAGCTTGCTATGAAAGTACCACCCTGCTTTCCTTCCTTACCTGATGCCGATATACTTTGCATAGAGGTTATTTCAATTGAGAAAGGCATGAGCAGCACAGATCAAGCAGCACAGGTGTATCAACTGCGCATCTGGATACGCCACATTAGTCCCCAGATTTGGCGTCGCCTGCTCGTGCGCAGCGACAGCACCATTGCCCAGCTTCATGACATCCTGCAAATTGCGTTCGGCTGGAGGGATGAGCATTTGCACCGATTCCTCATTCGCGGGAAACCGTACGGGATCGCGAGATCCGGAGGGATGAGCTTCGACGACAATCCGCACCAGGTCCAGCTGCGGGACTTCCACTTCCGCTCGAAGGAAACGTTGGTCTATGAATACGACCTGACCGATTGGTGGCAACATGAGATTCGCCTGGAGCAGGTCCTCCCCCTTGATCCCACGAAGCGCTATCCCCTCTGCGTCGCAGGGAAACGACGCGGGCCACTCGAGGACTGCGGCGGCCCTCGGGCATTTATGGATCTGCAAGACGAGTACCCTCTGTACAAAGTCCTGCCGCAGTTTGCGCAGATGTTGCTTGACCATCGTGACGACCTGGACGACTGCCAGGGCGAACTTCGGCGCCTGGCCTACTGGATTGTCCGCGAGGACTTTGATCGGCGAGCCGTCAACCGCCGCCTGGTTGAATATAGCGCTGGACAGACAGGAGAGAAAGGAAGCTCTCATGCGTATTCGGATACAGGTGATCATTGAAGCGGATCACGAGGCCACGGCTACATGTGTCGAAGAAGTGGCCTGCTTCGAGCGAGGCTCGCTCTCGCCAGAAATGCTTGGGTTACGCCTGGAGGAGGCCAAGCAGTTACTGGCCGGCGTCCAGCACATCATGACGGCACAGCAAGTCGAGGAGTATGTGGAGCAGCAGCGCCAGTGTTCGCACTGCCAGCAACCCCTGGCCTATAAGGGGCACCACCAGATCGGCCTGCGAACCCTCTTCGGCAAACTGACACTCGAGAGCCCACGCTTGTATACATGTTCCTGTCAACCCCACCAGAAGCGCAGTTGGAGCCCAGTTGCCGTGCTCTTCCCGCAGCGCAGCACCCCAGAACTGCTCTGTCAGGAAGTCCGGTGGGCATCGCTGCTGTCCTATGGCGTGACGGTCAAGCTCCTCTCGGATCTGTTGCCGATGGAACACCAACTGAGTACCTCAACCATTTCACGCCATGTCCACCAGGTGGCCGAGCGTCTCGAAGGCGAACTGGGCGATGAGCAGTCCTCCTTTATCGAGGGATGCCCCGATCAGTGGTATCACCTGCCTGAACCGCCTGCGCCCCTCGTGGTCAGCCTGGATGGCGGCTACGTTCACGCGCGCTCGAAAGAACAACGCAAAGATGGATCATTTGAGGTCATTGTGGGCACCAGCACCACCGGAGACGGGGCGACGACCCGGTTCGGGCTGGTTTCCGGCTATGACACCAAACCGAGGCGACGACTTTTTGAAATCCTCCGGGCTCAAGGGTTGCAGATGAACCAGGCCATCACGTTTCTCACGGATGGGGGAGACACCGTTCGCGACCTGACGGAAGGTCACAGCCCCCAAAGCTCCCATATTTTGGACTGGTTTCACATTACCATGCGTTTGACGGTGCTGAGTCAGATGGCCAAAGGAGTGTCGGTCAAGCAGAAAGGAGAGCAGTTCGAGGAAGAGCTGGAGCGGGTCAAATGGTTCCTCTGGCATAGCAACGTGTATAAGGCACTGCAAGTGCTAGAGTGCCTGGAACTGGAGGTTGATGCTCAGGCGAGTCCAGAGGCCCGCAAGCCGGTCAGGACCTTGCATGAGTTTGAGCAGTATATTCGCACCAATCAATCCTCCATTCCCAACTATGGCGACCGCTACCGCAATGAAGAAGCCATCTCCTCAGCGGTCGCTGAATCGACCGTCAACCAGATCGTGAGCCGACGGTTTGTCAAAAAACAGCAGATGCGCTGGACCAGGCGTGGTGCCCACTTGCTCTTACAGATACGCACGCGAGTGCTCGATGATACGCTTCTCACTACCTTCCAGCGCTGGTATCCTGGCATGGAAGCGGGCGAGTCACCACGAGAACCTGCTGGTAAATGCCCGACGAAGTGAGCAGGTTTTGCCCTCAAACGTTAGCAGTTGCCCTCAATCTTGAGCGGCACGGCCATTGAGCGGCTTATCAGCCGCTCTAGATGCGAATTGTCGCGCGCCATTTTTGTAAATTCATCGTGTGCTTCCCGCTGCAAATCTGGCGCTGAAGTGCAAATTTACCCATACATTGGCAAACAAAGCCCCACATTTGCTTCAAAATGGAAGCGGCATAATTTGCTTCACAGAGGGCTTTGAGTTGAGAGGAAATCGCGCTCACCAGTTCCATCGGCTTGAGAAGGGCGGTCATACCTCCATAGCTTCTTGACCTCACTCTTTTTCGGGTGGTAGCACCACCGTCTCATTCATGCTTCACCTGCCACGATATCAAGGAAATACACTGCCAAATTATGGTTCTTCCGCAGGCTCGCTGATGCGAGCGGAGATGAGGCTGTACCTTATAGAGAACACGTTGGCGACCCATCTCGAAGACGAGACTTCTCAAACAAAAATCAGAGCCTGACGTCCTCGTAGCTTTGCTCTGATCCGGTTTCGCAGAACATCACCACGTCCTTGTTCAGAACAAGCGTCTGGCAGACTCCAACACCAACCCATTTCGATCAAGAGGGAGTACAGCCATAAATGAGCTACCTTCATGCTCAAGGCTCTGGCTTTGAGAGCCTTGAGCATGGAGAACTTCTCACGCAAGCGGAGCGCTGTTGAGTGACCTCTCTTGTGGGCAAATCCCAGGTGAGTGTCAGGATGGGCCAAGGGTGATGAAGACTGATGAGAGGCCACGAAGCAGGCATTGACCACGCGTTAGGAAACGATTCTCATTGGCAAGACTCAGCCAAGCAGAGAGCCTTCTCATGCGACTTGTGCCATGGTGCTTTTTCTCTTTTTTGGGGAGGAACGAAGCACACGTTGCCGTAAGAGACGTAGCTTAGCTCTACCATACATGCTTCTTTTTATGAGTTTCAGCCGGTTCACATGCCCTTCGAGAGGTCCATTGCTCCACGGAAGAGTTAATCCTGCAAGGACAGCCGCCTTGTCTTGTTGGATACCTTTGGCAAACGACTTGAACTCTGGCAACGTACTCGCTTCCACCGAACTGAGCCAGGTCTCCAACTGGTGTCCCGTATGCTCTCGGATCATCTGCATGAAAGCCTGGACTAAGCGGTAAGCGGCCTCTGCGCTTGGGCTGGCCTGTCTAATGAGTGCCAGTTCTTTTTGCTGTGTCTCATCCAGCTCATCTGGTTGACGTACAAACAGCCAGGTAGCACGCCGTGCAGAGAAGTTTTCCAGCGGTGCAGGTGACAATGGGACGCTCTTGGGCTGTTGCGATTTCAATGGGCTCGACTTAGATGAGTTTGACCGGGGTGCCCGCAAGGTAGCCAGATAATTGTACATGGCTTTAGATGAACCCTTGTATCCTTGGGCTTTCAGTTCTCTGTAGAGCTGTGAGCCAGTGCGATGCCCTTCTTGCCACCATTGGAAAACATAACGCTCATAGGGATCGATAAGACTGGGTCGCCTGCGCCGCCGTCTGGCTTCGGGAAAGGATCCGTGAGCGAGCCATCGGTGAACCGTTCGTTCTCCTATCCCAACGCGAGAGGCAATGTCAGCCGCTTTGACTCCTTGTTGATGGAGTTCAACCACTTGCTCGTATCGGTCCAGCTTTTGCGCTCGCCGCCCGACTTGCGCTAATTTGACGCTGGGAGAGCGAGCGGGACGCCTTTCTTCTTCCAGCACGGGTTCCGTCTCTGCTGGCTCTTGCTCTGGCGTGGCTTGTGTTTGCGAACCACGTCGTATTTCGGCCCGGCAGCGGGCTAACAGCGTTTGCACACTCTCCGATAAATTCTTTACGATATGCCACAAGTCAGCAACCTGAAGCGCCTGGGGAGCACCTTTGGAAATGGCCGCTGCGTATTCAGATGAGCGATCTCGGCTCACTATTTCCACACTGGGACGTTCCTCAAACCATGCCGAGACGGTTTGGACCGAACGATCAGCTAAGACATCAATGGGTCTATTACTTTCCAGGTCGCAAATCAACGTTCCATAGCGCAGTCCGCGTTTCCAACTCCAATCATCAATCCCAACGACGCGTGGAGATGAGGTTGTTGGCAGTTTGGCTTGTTTGACCAGCCGCAAGATGGTATCAGGGCTCGCCTTTGTAGCTCAGCTTCTTGCCCAAGCGTGCCCCCGCCTCTCCACCTTGCTCAAAGCCCATCTCTCGCAGAGCCTCTTGCAAGCGCAACGTAAACTTTGCACGAGGGAGAGTCAAAGAAGGAAAGCGTTCCGCAAAGATTTTACGCGTGCAGGTGCTCTCTTCGCAGAAGAAACGACGGATCTGCATCACCAGATGAACGAGACGGCCACTGGCTGGAAGATCACGTAAGGTCCGCTGATAATGGCTGTGTACACGTTTGGAAAGGCTCCCACAACAAGGACAGGAAGCCGTTGGGGAAGTTGCACGGGCAGTAATCACCACCTCGTTGGTGACGGAGACCTGTTCAATCATCAGGTCGGAAAGATCGGGAAGAATAGTCATAGGCTCAAATCGGCTCAAGAAAGGGGTTCATTGGAAATTTTGTTCTGTTCTTTAGTATACCACACTTGTCATCAGCGAGCCCGCGGGAGAACCTAATTAAGGGTGAAATCGCATGAAGGCTCGAACGCATTTTCAGAACCGGCCAACATCGCAGCTCCATGTTCGGACGCGAGCTCGTAAATTGGGTCAAATCCGGCAAGGTTTCGGGGCATTTACCACCCTTGGTTCCGAGGCCGAGGTACTGGCCCCTGATACCTTGCAACATCTCATGCGACAGGCCGCCCCGGATAGTGCTCACCGCTATGCCGAATAGTGACAGAGGATTGTCACCATTCCTCTTGTCTACTCATTAGTATGGTAATGATACTGCTCACAAACTGGAAAAGGAGAAGAGTATGAAGGTCTTGTTCGTCGCCGGATTCGGGCCAATCGTCTCAGATATGCAGGAAAGCGCAGCTTTCTATCGAGATAGCTTGAGCCTTTCTTTCCAGGAAGAAGCTGATGGGTACTTCCACACCGAAAATCTTCAGGGGGTCAAAACATTTGCCTGTGGCCGCTTTCACAGGTAGCTCAGTCCTGTTTTGGCGTGAACGAATGGCCAGCCGATCTGCCAGCTCCCACCTCCTGGCTCGAATTTGATGTAGAAGACGTTGCTGAGGCATCTGAAGAGCTAAAAGCAAAGGGCTATACGCTCCTGATAGCGGTGAAGAAGGAGCCCTGGGGCCAGACAGTTACCCGTCTCCTGAGCCCTGAGGGGATCCTGGTCGGTTTGACCTATACGCCATTGATGCGCGAAAGCGAAGCGGGGTCTGAATAGCCACTCCATCTCACCTTGCATTTTTCAAAGAGTCTACAATGGCAAATCTTGGACTCGATTTCTGGCTCACCCAAGGGGATTGGGAACCATCTCTGTACATGAGATCATTGCAAGTCGCAGTTTCTTTCCCGCTCTGTGTCGTAGAAGGGCCGCTTCCAAGCAGGGGAGACGAGAAAATACGACAGGAAGCGGGACGAGAAGTATGACACTGAATTATCTCATTTACATGCTTGAGAAGCCGTTTGAAATGGAATCCTTGCTGACCCTGATTAGACACCTCCTGGCTTTCGAACTAACGCGATTCTTTCTTTTTCCTCCTCCAATTAACAAGATAGCGATGGAAGAAGCCAGATGGGGAGCGGTTTACCTAGAAACACATCGACTAGTGCTCAAGATTGAGGGCAACTGCTAACGTTTGAGGGCAAAATCTGCTCACTTCGTCGGGCATTTACCACCTGCGCTCGCTGCCAGTTGAGCCGTCCGCCTCTCAGCACCTTTTTGGTCCTTCCACCTTCTGTAGAGGTGAAGCGCGAAGAGGCACTCTCAGGCTCGGTTGGCGTGAAGAGCGTCCTCTGCTCACGTTACTGGAAGCGCTCTCGGCGTTCCCACTCGCGCGCTTTGCGTTTGGCGGCCTCCCGGTTGTCAGCGATGTAGCGTTCCAGGCTGCGCAGGGAGCTATGCCCGCTAAACCGTTTGAGGTCAACTTCGGTGTAGTCATGAGCGGCGCGCAGGCTGATGGCGGTGTGGCGCAGTTGGTGGAGATCCCAGTCGGGAGTGTAGCGCTTCCAGAGGGTGTCGGCCTGCCGGTACGAGAGGCGCGCGTAGCCGTCGGCATCCAGATCAGCACGGCGAGGCAGACGCGCTTTGCGGTGCGTCACGAAGAGCGGTCCCGACGTCGGATATCCGCGTGTCGCCAGGTACTTGTCCAGCAGGGTTCCCACCGCACGCGAGAAGAACATCTCACGTGGGCGATCGCCCTTGCCATGCAGACGAATCGAGCGATCAGGCCAGGAAATGTCCTCGATGTCGACGGCCAGCGCTTCCTGAGAGCGAAGGCCACCATCATAGATGAGCCAGAAGAGCGCGCGATCACGCGGGTCTTCGATTTTTCGCAACACCGACTCGACTTTCTGTGCGTCTAGGGCGCGAGCCACCCGTTTCCCTTCTGGTTTCCGTTCCATCCCATCCAGGAGCGCTTCTGCTCCCCATCCCTGCTCGCGGAGCCAGCGGATGAAACTCCGCAGTGCTGCCAGACGCCGATTGTACGTGGCAGGCGCGAGGGAGTCCTGGCGTGCGAGAAAGGCGTGGAGAACGTCAGTGGTCAGGGCCCTGACTGGTTGCTGGCCGACCTCCGCCAACAGTGGTGCCAGGTCCTCTGTATAACTTTCGCGGGTTCTGCGTGCAAATGACGAGACCTCCAGGAACTGCTCGAAGGCGTGTGCCAGCGTCAAAGGAGGGAATGAAGTGTGTGTTTTCATGAGTTATTGCACCTAATGCGGAAAATAAGGTATACTTCTGTTGAGGTTCAGTGTAGCGTTTTGGTCGTCGGTTGGCAAGGTATCGCACCTAATGGGTTATTAGCTGCGATACCAGCGAAGGCGAGATATCATAATCAACGCAGGAATTGACCATGGAGAAGATCGGATTGGTAGAGACAATAGATGCCTTGCGGTCAGAGTTGGCCGCGGCGGTGGAAAAAGCCCAGGGCCAAGAGTTCCAGTTTCCGATAGGTTCAGTACAACTGGAGTTTCAAGTGGGAGTGACCTGGGACGCAGAGGCCAAGGCTGGGGTCAAGTTTTGGGTGTTGGAGTTGGGAGCCGGTGGCAGCTATGCAAACGAGTCGGTCCAGAAGGTCACCCTCAACCTTGAAGCTCCGGTGGATGCTGAGGGAAGACCAGTGAAAGTGACTCGCCGTTTGCAGCAGAAGCCGTAATTGGGGGACCAAATGCCAGTAGCAGGCCTGAGCAATCTGGTCGCCGAGGTTCTCCACAACCGGGGCGACGACAACAGTCCGGACTGGTCGGTAGGTTCAGGATTCTTCGTCGACAGGAGGCTGGTGCTCACGGCCTTGCACAATGTCGACGGCCCGGGTGAGTTGCTTGTACGTGTCCACGGGACAGAGGAGCGCCCTGCGCTGGTGCGCCTACAGGGGGACAAGGACATCATAGACCTAGCGGTGCTCGAGGTTTCTGACGTGGCGGTAGACGTCCCACCGCTCCGCTACGGTGCAGTAGACCGGAGTGCTCCTGCGGTGGTGGAACGATGCTGGGCAGTTGGATTCCCCCGGTTCAAGGAGCGAGTGCATGATCCCAAGCCGCTGCGTCTCAGTGTCCAAGTCGATGGGGAGATCCCGACCGGCGAGAATCTGGACCAGCCGCTCCTGACACTGCGAGTAAGAAATTCTCCCCGACCCCTACCAAGCGGCTCAGTTCGTGAGTCGGAGTGGGAGGGGATATCCGGAGCAACGGTGTTTTCGGGCAACTACATTATCGTGGGTGTGATCACCGAGCATCATCTCCCTGAGGGTGAGAGTGCATTGACTGTCGTGCCGATCACAGCTATCGATCTGCTACCCAAGGCCGAAGCGACGAAATGGTGGAAGCTCCTAGGCGTGGAACACCAAGCGCTCGTGCGCCTGCCGGGCGAGGCACCTTCCTCGCTTTCTCTCCCTGCACGCCCGGAAAGCTTCATTCCCATTCCCCATAGTTCCTTGTTTCAACCCAGACCAGACGAGTTTGAGAATCTAGAACGTTTGCTGTTTGAGTCAAAAGGAGAGAATCGGCCTCCACGTTTGGGCTTGGTAGGCATGGCAGGGGTAGGCAAGACCCAACTGGCGGTTGAACTTGCCCATCGCTGCCTGGCTCAGAACCGCTTCCCTGCTGGCATTTTTTGGATGATAGCTACCGGAAAAGGCATCTATGACTGGCAACCTCGACTCGCCGAGCTTGCTTTCAATACAGGGTATCTACCGCCCGATGATGATGTATCCAGTCCAGAAAATGAAAGGCGACGCGCCATTTATATCTGCCGCTATTTTGCGATGCATGCTGATGCTCTGTTGATCCTGGACAACGTCGACGACCCCAACCTGGTGGTCTCTGTTCTACCTACCCTTGCGGGCGGAGAAATCAGCTGTGCGATACTTTACACTTCACGCATCAGGCGTGTATCAGCTGGCATCACTCCCTATGTTGTTGGCAAATTGTCGGCTGAAGTGGCACTGCGCTTACTATTGTCCTCCACTCGTCCTGAACTTTTGAAGGAAGCCCTGAACGCGAGCCCAAGTGAGGAAGCGCAAGCCGCTCGTACCTTGTGCGCGCTTGTGGATTATTTACCCTTGGCCCTGGTACATCTTCGTGCTCTTTTGAATGATGACCCGGAGTTGTTACTGACGAAATTGGTCACAGCAGTGCAAGAGCAGGGGACCTTGGAAATCGCCAATGATGTAGATCCTGATGTTGTCTCCCTCACTGCCAGCTTCCGCTTGAGTTGGCAGAAGGTCCAAGGGGCAGATGCCCAACGGCTCTTCAAGCTCGCCGCCTACTTTACAGAAGCTGCTCCGATCTCCTTGTGGCTGTTGGGTCTGGCTGCAGGACTGGGCGAGAAGACCGAAGGCTTTACTCCACTAGGGAGGGTGTGGCTGCGGTTGCAGCAGTTGAGCCTGCTGGAAAAGCTGTCAAACGAGCAGGTACGGCTCCATCCGTTGGTGCGCGAGTTTGGGCGACGATTGGTCGCTGAAGAGCCTGATAAGGGAAAAATCTTGTTGGAAGAGACGGGAGAGCGCTTGATTTCCGAGTTTGAAGAGCTAAACCGTTTGGAACGACGTGCCCGACAGGAAGAGGGTTACTGGGGTTGTCTAGAGCAGGTACGAATGACTCGGGAGTATGTCGAGTTATTAGGGACGGATCAGGCAGAACAAGTCGCGCGGATAGAGAGTTTGTTGGATCACGAGAGCTATGTACTCGGAGACGAGCGGTGGTGGCCCAAAACCATCCCAGAATTGTTTTACCAGCAGATCTTCAATCGGTCTGTGGAAGAAGGTTCTCCACTAAGATCCGAGGAAATGCCCAGACGATGGCTGCGACAGCTAGGACAGGTGGGCGCCGAGGATCGGTCGCTGCTGAGGATATTCGCGGGGCACGCAGGCACAGTGACGAGTGTGGCGTTCTCCCCCGATGGCAGGCAGGTGCTTACTGGTGGGTCTGATGGGACAATGAGGCTGCTGGAGACGAGCAGTGGCAAGCTACTAGCCATCTTACAGAGCCACGCGACGTTTGTGACGAGTGTGGCGTTCTCCCCCGATGGTAGGCAGGTACTGACTCGCTCGAAAGATGGGACGGCGCAGCTGTGGGAGACAGGCGGCGGCAATGTGCTGGTCGCCTTCAACACAGAGAGTGTGGGTGTGACGAGTGTGGCGTTCTCTCCCAATGGCAGGCAGGTGCTCACTGGTCTCACTTGGACCACTTTTGGGGGAGTGCAGCTATGGGAGGCAGATAGCGGTGACTTGCTGGTCACCTTCAAGGGCCACGGCCACATAGGAAACGGCTTCCCGTCCGGGATTGAATGGGGCATAAGGTGTGTGATGTGTGTGGCGTTCTCCCCCGATGGCAAGCAGGTGCTCACTGGCGATATCGATGGGGCAATGCAGCTGTGGGAGACGGGCAGTGGCAAACTGCTGGCCACCTTCAAGGGACACACGAAGTCTGTGACGAGTGTGGCGTTCTCCCCCGATGGCAAGCAGGTGCTCTCCGGCTCAGAGGATGGGACCGCGCAGCTGTGGGAGATAGATAGCGGTAACTTGCTGGCCACTTTGCAACACAGCGGATCTGTGAACAGCGTGGCATTCTCCCCCGATGGCAGGCAGGTGCTCTCCGGTTCAGAGGATGGGACCGCGCAGCTGTGGGAGACGGACAGTGGCAAACTGCTGGTCACCTTCGCAGGCCACATGGGGTCTGTGACGAGTGTGGCATTCTCCCCTGATGGCAGGCAGGTGCTCTCCGGTTCAGAGGATGGGACCGCGCGGCTGTGGGAGACAGTCAGCAGGAAGAGGCTTTCCACCTTGGAAGACCACTCTAGGGAGATAACGCGCACGACGAGTGTAGCATTTTCTCCAGATGGCAGGCAGGTGCTCTCCGGTTCAGAGGATAAGACCGTCCGGTTGTGGGAGACAGCCAGTGGGGAACTCCTCAGCACGTACGAAGGCCACACCGATCGGATTAGTAGTGTGGCATTTTCTCCGGACGGGGGCAAAGTGCTGACGGGATCATGGGACGGAACCGCCCGGTTGTGGGAAATAGGCACCGGACGTGAACTGGCCACTTTCGGGAGCCACGCGACGGAAGTGGCCAGTGTAGCGTTCTCCCCCGATGGCCGACAGCTCCTAATTGGCGCAGAATATGGGGGGGCGCGACTGTGGGAGACGAGCAGCGGCAAACCGCTAGCCACTTTATGGGAACATATTTCCTCATCAGCCGAGCACACGGTGAGGTGCGTGGCGTTCTCCCCCGATAGTAAGCAAGTGCTCATAGGCTCAGCTGATGGGACGGTGCGGCTGTGGGAGACGGGCAGTGGGAAGCTGCTTTCCACCTTGCAGGATCCCATCTACAGCGAGACGGGTGCGGTGTACTCGCGTGGCGGTACCACATATATCGCCTCCAACAGTGTAACCTGTGTGGCATTCTCCTCTAATGGTAGGCAGGTGCTCTCCGGTTCAGAGGATGGGATGGCGCGGCTGTGGGAGACGAGCAGTGGGAGGCTGCTGGCCACCTTCGAAAACCACACCGGATCTGTGACCTGTGTGGCATTCTCCCCCGATGATCGTTTCGTGATGACCTGTGATGAACATGGTCGGGTATTCCTTTGGCGAGAGAGTGAACCGGAAAGAGGTCGCCTACTAGGCCTCTATGTCACCACTTACAAGGTAGGAGCTATTTATTGGCAGAATAACGCCCATGTGATGTTAGCAGATACAGGGGGATCATTATTGCGCCCCCACTTCTACCAATTACAGCTGGAAGGGACATGGTAGCTGACCCCCCCATACACACCAACCTAAGGAGACCATTCCAGAATGGAGGCAAACTGAAAGCTTGGTCAACGGAGGGCATATCTGTCTCTCTGTAAACTATTGAGCTTCGCAGTTCTAACAAGCAACCGATGTGCCCCCGTTCTGGAATGGTCTCCTCGTATAGGTTTCTGTGGTCTTCATTTTTCGTCTCTCTGCTATTTGAAGATGCGCCTGATGAACCGGAACATCCTCATCGGTTCGCTGTAGTACCCAGCGCGGCGCAGGGCGCGCCTCTTATCGTTACCAGGTGCTCTAAATGGTCGCTTGATGGCGGTGATACCTACTGCTCTATTGAATCTCTTCTTGGCACGTGTGACGCCTAGCATGGTTTTCATGCTCGATCTGCGATAGCGGAATAATCGTGTCATTTTCTTCCTTCTTTATCCTCAGCTCCTATGCCGAGGTTGACTGTTCGCCTAGCCGGATCGTACAGAGATTGGCTTGCGTTATCATCTGCGATAGCTAGTGGTGCTGTGTAGGTCCACAAGTAATATGTCTTAGTACGTGATCACGTACTCCTGCTGGTTCGTGAGAACTCCACCAGTATCGAGAGTAAGTGTGTACTTAAGGTTGGTTGCATTCGGGTCATTGTTATATGCACCGCTTGAGTCGTAAACATCGAGGAGGATACGTCCTGCTGTGTATGGACCATCCGCCGCCTCACTCTGGTTGTGATAGGCAAATACGACGGACCCGCAAGAGCTGTCGAGTTGTTGAGCATAGAAGTAGGCAAGTAAGTCCTCTGCGAGTTGTTGACCAGTCACACTTGGATCAACCGTTACTAGTCGCTTTGGCTGCGGACAAACCCCAACAGCTCCTACGCTCTCGCTATGGAACTCGTGTATGGCGCTCGCATCTCCTTCTGCGGCAAGGCCACGCAAATCGGCTTCCGTTGTTGGCGGATAGTGGATCGATTGAGGAGTCGATGTTGGCGCCTGCGTTGGCTGCGCGGTGGGTGCCTGCGTTGGCTGCGAGTTCTGCTGTGCAGCAGGCTGCGTTGGAGCAGGCGTAGATGTACTATCCTGGGATGGCGCTGCCGGTTTCATGGCACTAACGATTGCACTGGTCAGTACAAAAATTATGATAACAACAGCAATGATGATTTGGATGCGCCGCGATCTAGTCCGGTACCACTTCCAGGTGCGCTTATACCAAGGTCGCTTTGGTGGCTGCGGTGGTGGGTACTGTGGGTAGTCAGGTTGTTGTGACATGAGTACGATCCTTTCTTTTACACGAGTATTAGTGCGAATATAAAGGTCGCATTACTCCACCATGATACGAGCACGCACCTCGTTCTCCACCTGACTGGCTATATGTTCCGTCGTTGCACTCAACAACATATCCGTCGCCAGGATCATCGGATTGATAGAAACTCGCAATACAATTGAAGTAATTACAAAATCCTGACGGTGGATAGTCGATAAGATTTCCAGGTACAAAATTATAGCACCATGGGTTGTTGTTTACTGCCTGGCATGGCTTTGCTGTGGGTTTTGGCGGCGGTGGAGGTTGTGTTGGCTGTACAGCTTTCGTTGGTTGAACAGCAAGTGTAGGAGCGACTGTTGGCTTTGGAATAGGTTTAGGTGTAGGCGTTGGAGTGGGTTGCTGCGTAGGTGTATCTAGTAGCACTGTTGGACTTGCTGCCACTGCTACCAGACCGCTAGTAGGTTTGGGTGCTTTTGTACCAATTCCGCTGGCGGCGGATGCAGCAATAATACATACGAAAAACAACAGAAGAATGACTATGAGAGCTCCACACCCAAGACCGAACTTCGTCTTGCGCGTTCGTGTCCGAAACCATTGTCTGAAGCCTGGTCTCCTCTGCCGAGGTGCATAAGGTGGAGAATACTGAACCTCTCTTATAGTTGGTTGGCCATAAGGATCGTCATCTTGATTATTTGGGTTTCCTGATTGCATTACATTTCTCACTTCCTGCCACTTGAGGATTTCATTTTTGATAGAGAAGGTTCCATCATTGGAACGAAATCAGAAAACCGCAGTAACTCTAAAGCCCGATTTCTTTGCTACTTCAGGATGCGCGATCATCTTAACAGTTTTGAGCCAATCTCCTGCATGAAGAGATCGCAAGATAGCTTGATTCTCTTTGTCGCAGGAACGTTAACTTGTATGTTCGTAACAACGGTCGGCCAAGTCGATAGATCATCCTGCTTCTCAACGTAACGGTCTCGATGCCATCTTCCGGGTAGATGTATTTCGACATTTCCGCTCCGCATCACGCGTTGCAGTGGCATGCTCTGCAAAGGGAATTGCTCTGTCAGACAAACTGGCCTCTCCAGGATAGTTGCAGAACCAGGTGGCTATCGTGGTTGGTGCCGCGAGACGGGATCAGGTAGGGGATTGCGGTCGAGCTGGTTCGTGAGGAGCCATCGTTGTACTCTCTAACGATCCACTTGCACTCATCCAGGAAAGCCGATATACTCAACAGAGAGTAACCAGTTCCGATAAGGGAGATTGAAGAGAGCCTATCGAGCGTTGACTGCTCAGCGTCTGGGACCTGGCGCAACGTGGAAAAGGGGAATGTATGACTCGTGAGGAATTTCTCGATGCCTGGGCATCCATTGCGGGAAAACCTCCCAATCCTGAACAGCTTGCTATCATGGACCACGCGCAGGGTCCTCTCCAGATCACCGCAGGCCCTGGTGTAGGGAAAACCTACGCGCTTATTCTGCGTGTCCTCTTTCTGCTGTGTGTGTCAGGTGGCGCCATCGGCCATCGTCTTGACCACCTTCACACGCAAGGCAGCGGAAGAACTGAGACTGCGGCTCCAGGAGGCGCTCTCCCGGCTGAGTATGAAATCCCCTGAACTCAGAGCTATTGACCTGTCTCACATGCGCTTGGGGACCTTACACAGCCTTTGCTGGGATATGCTCACCGAGACGCCAGGGAGCCGCTTCCGTCATCTCCAACCGCTGGGAGCATTGGAGCGAGCCTTTTTTATCTATACCACGAACAGTTTTGGCAAGACGGACCAAAGTGACATCGACGAGCTGGACCATCAACTCGCGTCCTGGATCGACAGGAAGACGTACCGCTCGCTTCCCTCACGCTGGCAATGGGTGAAGCTCTTTACCTCAGCATATGAACGTCTTCTCAATGACCAGCTCGACTGCGCCAGCTTTGCCAGTGCTCGGCCTCTTTACCAGAGGCTGATGCAATTGGTTGAAGAGTATGAGACAGCGCTTCGTCAGCGACATTTTACTGACCAAACCCTTATCCAGCAACAGGCCCTGGAGCTTTTGCGCTCTCCAGAGGGAACCTCCTGGATCCAAAGCGTCCAGTACGTCGTGGTTGATGAATATCAGGACTTCTCTGTAATCGACCAGTATAAATTAACTACCACGATCTTTCTCAACCTGTGTTGGCTACTTAGGATATCCGTTCCATTCCTTCACCATCTGCAGATCAGACGGTGGCAAAGATTTTTGCATATTTGGCTCATCTATTGAGTTCCCGACTTTATTGTTCGTTAGGATAATTTAAAACCAGAAAGAAACATCTCGAGTTCCCAACTTAATTTTTACAACAGGTCGTAGATTCCGTAAATTTTGAGTACAAAATGGCCCTCGCCAGTTCCCAACTTTATTGCGCTTCAACAATAACAGCACAAACAGTTCCACCTGAAATGACTTGAAAAAGGTATCTTTACTGCTCTTGAATAGGGTCAGGAGCTGGAACGAAGCTCGCAATGAAAATCGAGAGATTGTGGGTAGAGAGAAGTAACAAGCCATATTTCAAATGACCTGGGAGGGACTCTGCCTGCTATCTCATCGTTCAGATTTTGCTGAGGCAAGCAAAGCAGTCATCACCAACAGCGGTGATGAGCCCACAGGATGCGCAACGAGATGTCAGCAAGCAGGCTACGTAGTACGAAGCGGCTTCACAAGCAATCTCGATCAAATCTCTTTCTTGCTGGCACTATCGTAGAAATTCCGCTTCATTGCGGAACACGTGGATGCAAGAAGAAAGCTCTAAAGCCACTTTGTTTGAGATGCATAGCTCGTTGCACATCCCGTGGGATGAGCCAAATATTCTGCCTTCATTGACCATACTTTTGTCACCGCGTCGTATATCATGTGTGAATAATAGCCTCATTGGTGCTGTAGTGAGCCATTTCCCATTCAAGCACGTCTGCCAGGTCCTCTTGAAATAGCGCAAGGTCGTGCTTGCGAGTCGCCTCATCGGGCATTTCAGTACTTTTCCAGATCAACAAAATGTGTAGAGATGTCAGCGCTTCATCGCTTCTGACAACGTAGCGGGCGACTGTTCCAGGGAAGGTGTGTCTGTCGAATTTCTGAATCGTCTTCAACTTCTTCACAAGGGTGGCCTGCTGACCCGCACGTACTGGGACATGAATATCAGTGACGAACAGGGTTCCCCGACTCCGGTAGGCACGCCAGGAAGGCGCCTTTGTTCGCACGCGTCCAGAGGGGCTTGGCTTGAATCGTTTGACCTCTTCTATCGGCAGGATCAGGATATGGCCTATGCGCTGTGCAGGCAGGCGCCCCGCCCTCACGTACTGGTACACGCGCTTGTCTGAGACGCCCAAGAGATCAGCAGCTTCTTTGATCGAAATATAGCCTGGGAGATTTGGGATATCAATGCCATCTTTCATGTTGGCATGATAGAAGTATCTATACCTCAGTGTAAATTTAACCAAATAGATATGCTTGATGAGTAATTGTCTATTTAGTAAGATTTCTTTATAAGACTTGAATATGCTTGTTATAATCCCTATGGATGGTTTGGCTCTCTCGCTTGAGGCCCTGAGGATGCAGTGGAAGAGTCACAAGCAACATGCTTTTCTCCCTGCGAACGAATTGGCCCTGAAAACGTGCTGGCAAGCCTGCCTTCTCATTTGTAATGTAACGAGATTGTAGCAGGAAATGCTCCTCAACGGAACGATCCAAAGAGCAGCATAACTCTATGCATTCTATCCATAGGTATTCTCATACATCTCTTGGGACAGTATCAGAAAGTGATGACAAATGAAGACATCACCCATTGTTTGCACGGCACGCC
>Ga0070708_100001530_pt1 | contig 17667 bp, 15 predicted proteins | sample KBSK5503metaG_FD_65469 | JGI IMG/M metagenome (GOLD analysis project Ga0070708, IMG submission 65469) | Corn, switchgrass and miscanthus rhizosphere microbial communities from Kellogg Biological Station, Michigan, USA - KBS K5-50-3 metaG | ecosystem: Host-associated > Plants > Roots >... | reverse complement strand
CGTATCGGTCGTGAAAAACGGATTGCCGGTACCGGCGGCGAAGATCACGACCTTTTGTTCCTCGAGGTGGCGCAGCGCGCGCCCCCGGATGTAGGGTTCGGCAACCTGGTCGATGCGCAGCGCCGACTGCACGCGTGATTCCGCACCCGCGCGGCGCAATGCGTCCTGCAGCGCAAGCGCATTCATCAGCGTGGCGAGCATGCCCATGTAATCTGCCGTAGCGCGGTCCATGCCGGCGGCGCCGGGAGCGACGCCACGGAAAATATTCCCGCCACCGATGACGATGGCGATTTCCACGCCCAGCCGCTGGACTTCCGATATTTCCGCGACAATCCGGTCGATGGTCTCGCGCTTGATGCCGTACGCGTCGTCGCCCATCAACGCCTCGCCCGAAAGCTTGAGCAGGACGCGCTTGTACATCGGTTCCACCGCGGGCTTGGCCAGCGCGGCGGCAGCGGGTGAAACCGGCGAGGGAACCGAGGCGAGCGGTACGGCAGCGGTCGGCGGGTTCATGCGATCTCCCTCATCCATGACCGGCTTCGTGATTGCCGGTCGTTGCCCACTTCGATCCCGCGCACGGTTTTACGCGCGCACGAGACCTGCGTTGAAACGTTACACCTTGGCCATCGCCGCCACTTCGGCGGCGAAGTCATCCTTCTTCTTCTCGATGCCCTCGCCGACGACGTACAGCGCAAACGACTTGATCGTCGCGCCGCGGGACTTCAAGTGCTTCTCGACGGTATCGTCCGGATTTTTCACGAACGGCTGTCCCAGCAGCGTGTTCTCCGCGAGGAACTTGTTGACGCGGCCCTCGACCATCTTGGCGACGATCTCCGCCGGCTTGCCGCTGTCGGCAGCCTGCGCTGTGTAGATCGCGCGCTCCTTCTCGATCAGATCCGCAGGGACCTGATCACGCGAAACGCATACCGGCCGGATATTGGCGATGGACGCGGCAATATGCATGGCGACATCCTTGCCGACGGCGTCGTCGCCGCCTTCGAATTCAACGGTGACGCCCACGCGGCCGCCGCCGTGCAGGTATTGCACCAGCCGTGCGGCGGTGGCAATGCGCGTGAAGCGGCGGATCGACATGTTTTCGCCGATCTTCTGCACCAGCGCCTGGCGAACCGATTCCACCGTCCCGTCGGCCATCGGCAGCGCGGCCAGCGCCTCGACGTTCGCGGGATTTTTCTCCGCGACGAGGCGCGCGAGTTCCTTCGCGAACGCAACGAAGTCGTCGTTGCGCGACACGAAATCGGTCTCGCAGTTGACCTCGACCATGGTCGCGAGCTTGCCGTCCTGCGCCAGATAAGCGCCGACGACACCTTCCGCGGCCACGCGGCCCGCTGCCTTGGACGCCTTCGCGCCGCTCCTGATGCGCAGCAACTCCTCGGCCTTGACGAGGTCGCCCTGGCTTTCCGTCAGCGCCTTCTTGCATTCCATCATGCCCAGCCCGGTGCGCTGGCGCAGTTCCATCACGGTCGATGCGGAGATGTCCGCCATTTCATTGCTCCATGTTCGTCATGCACGATCCGGTCGCCGATTTCTTGTACATTCACGACCGCTTCGCACCCGAATCCGCGCGCGCATCGCGCACCCGGCCGGTAAAAACAAGGGGGCCGCGGCCCCCTTGTCCGTATGTAGTATCCGTCAGGTGGACGCTTCTTCCGCGACTTCGACGAATTCGTCGCCGCCCTGCACGATTTCCTGGATCACCGTGCTCTTGCCCTCGAGAATAGCGTCGGCCGCGCCGCGCGCGTACAGGCGGATCGCGCGACTCGAGTCGTCGTTGCCCGGGATCACGTGGGCGATGCCTTCCGGCGAGTGGTTGGTGTCGACGACGGCCACCAGCGGGATGCCAAGCTTCTTCGCCTCGGTCACCGCGATCTTGTGATAGCCGACGTCGATGACGAAGATCGCATCGGGCAACGCGTTCATGTCCTTGATCCCGCCGAGGCTCTTGTTGAGCTTGTCGAGCTCGCGCTTCAACGACAGCGCCTCGCGCTTCGACATGCGGTCGAACGTGCCATCCTCGGCCATCTGCTCCAGGTCTTTCAGGCGCTTGATCGACACCTTGACGGTCTTGAAGTTGGTGAGCATGCCGCCCAGCCAGCGATGGTCGACAAAGGGCATGCTGCAGCGCTTGGCCTCGTCGGCGATGATTTCGCGCGCCTGGCGCTTGGTGCCGACGAACAGGATGGTGCCGCGGTTGGCTGCCAGTTGACGCACGTATTTCATCGCGTCCTGGTAGTTTTGCATCGTCTTCTCGAGGTTGACGATGTGAATCTTGTTGCGCTGGCCGAAGATGTAGTCCGCCATCTTCGGATTCCAGTAACGGGTCTGGTGGCCGAAATGGACCCCGGCTTCCAGCATTTGACGCATCGTGACCGACATTGCGTGACACTCCTTCAGGGTTGGCGTGACCGCAGAACAATCTGCAGCCACCCGCCACCCACGGTGTGTGATCCCTCGTCGCCGCCAAAAGCCCGGTTCGTCGGGACACCCCAAAGACCGCAGGTGTGTGGATTGAAGCCGGTGACCGCCTGCCGGACACTCTGTCCAAAGACGCACCGAGCTAACTCGTTATTCTAGCACGGATTCGATCACGATTGCCACCCGGGCGTAACCTTCGGTCTTGCGCAGATCGTTGCGCGCCCCCACTCTCCAGACAATGCCCGATCCCTCCAACCTGCCGCTCGACCGAGCCGTCCTCTGCACCGCCCCGGAACTCGGCCTGCTGGCCATCGACGGGCCCGACGCGGAGGCCTTTTTGCAAGGCCAGCTCTCGAACGACGTCATGGCTTTGGCGCCAGCCGCCGTGCAGCGATCGAGCTTCAATTCGGCCAAGGGACGGATGCTCGCCACACTGGATCTTTGGCGCGAAGGCGGCGGAAAGTTCCGCGCGCTGGTCGCGGCGGACGTGGCCGAGCCGCTGCGCAAACGGTTGTCGATGTACGTGTTGCGGGCCAAGGTGACGGTGACCGACGTTTCGACATCGCACACTTTGTTCGGCCTCGGCGGCGCAGACCCCGCCGGCACGATCCGCGACGCGCTGGGTGCCGCGCCGGATCCGGGTCATGTTGCCACTGTCGACAGTGCAACCGTCGTCGCATTGCACGATGGCCGCATTGTCGTGGTGGCGGCCGCCGGCGCCGAAGCACTGCGGATGAAGCTTGCTGCTAAGACACGCGAGGTTCCGCCTGAAGTCTGGCGCTGGCTGGGAATACGCGCCGGCGTGCCCGTCGTCGGGGCGGCGACGCAGGACCTCTTCGTCCCGCAAACGGCGAACTTCGATCTGCTGGGGGGCGTGAGCTTTCAAAAAGGTTGCTATCCCGGGCAGGAGATCGTCGCGCGCGCGCAATACCTGGGAAGGCTCAAGGAGCGCATGCACCTGTTCCATCTCGACGGACCCCCACCGCCACCCGCGACGAAGATCTATGGCGACGTCTTTGGCGAGCAGGCGTGCGGCACCCTGGTCGACGCGGCGCCGGCACCCGGCGGCGGCAGTGATGGGTTGGCGGTCGTGCAACTGAGCGCGCTCGACGGACGGCTTCGTGTCGGGTCTCCGGACGGTCCGGTGCTCGCGGCATTGCCGCTTCCGTATGCGATTCCGGCGCCGGCATCGCCCACTCGGCCGAAACTGTAGCGGCGCCGATGTGCCTGGTCGTCATTGCGCTCGACGCGCATCCGCGCTACTCGCTGGTGATCGCCGCCAACCGCGACGAATTCCACGCGCGCGCCAGTCTCCCCGCGCAATGGGGCGAGTCCCCGCCTTTCGCGGGCATCCTCGCGGGGCGCGACCTCGCGGCCGGGGGAACCTGGCTCGGAGTACGGCGCGACGGTCGCTGGGCGTTGGTCACCAACGTTCGCAAGGATCAAGGCTACGACGGGCAAGCCCCATCGCGGGGCGGCCTGGTGCCGGCGATCCTCAACGCCGATGCGGACCTGCCGGCGGTTCTGGCCACGCTGGCCCGGGATTGGCAGCGCTACAACGGATTCAACGTATTGGCGGGCGATCGACACAGTGCGACTTGGGCGTCCAATCGCGCTTCGGGAACGAAAGGTTTGGCGTCCGGAGTGCACGGCCTATCGAATGCGCTGCTCGACACGCCGTGGCCGAAATTGTTGCGCACCCGGGACGCGATGTCGGTGTGGGCAACACGTGACGGCGGCGACCTGTCGCCTTTGTTCGCCGCGCTCGCGGATCGAACCATCGCGCCTGACGCCGAATTGCCGGCGACGGGTGTCCGGATCGAATGGGAGCGGCTCCTTTCGGCGCCGTTCATCGTCAGCGAAGGCTATGGAACGCGCTGCTCGACCGTGCTGGCCATCACGCGCAGCGGCGAAGCCACGTTCGTCGAGCACTCGTTCGACGCGCGCGGAAACGCGACCAGCGAGGTCGCATTCGATTTCGAGCTGTTTCGTTAGGCGAAATTACCGCAACGTCCGCGCCATCGTCGTGTGCGGAATTCCGGCTTCCATGTATTCGTCTCCTGCCGCAGTGAATCCGTGGCGCGCGTAGAACGGCATGACGCGCGTTTGCGCATTGAGGAGGACGCGCGAATGACCGGCGGAGCGCGCCAACTCCACCAGTTCGACGAGCAACGCCGACCCGACGCTGCGACCGCGCCACGCCGACACGACGGCCATGCGCCCGACGTGTCCGTCGGGCAGCAGACGTCCACACCCGATGGCCGTTCCAGAAGCGTCCTCCGCGACCGCGTGAAGGCTGACCTCGTCGAACTCGTCCCACTCCAATTCTTCCGGGATCGATTGCTCGACGATGAACACGGCGCGCCGTACCGCGCGCAGGGCATCGATGCCATCCGACCAGGCGACCACACGCACCGTGAATCGGTCGGGCGCGGCGTCAATCGCCATAGTCCGAGAACTCCAACTGTGCGCGTCCATTGCGCACGGCGAGCTCGCAGTGCCCGCCGATCGGCATCGTCAGCTTGTCGGCGACGTGTCCGAACGGCAGGCCGGTGAAGAGGGGTATCGGCAGCATTGAGCGCAGCTGCATCACCACCGCGGCCAGGTCGTAGCCGTCGTCATTGCCATTGAGTTCGTACTCGGTGAATCGACCGAGCAGGATCGCGCGCTGACGCTCGAGCACGCCGGCATGGAGCAGCTGATAGAGCATCCGTTCGACCCGGTACGGATGCTCGCCCACGTCCTCCAGGAAGAGGATGCCGCCGTCGACATTCGGGAAGTACGGGGTGCCTGCCAAGTGTGCCACCAGCGCGAGGTTGCCGCCCCACAGCGTTCCCGACGCAGCAAACGCCGCCGGTCCATCGAGCTCGCACTCCACGCGATGCGTTGGCGCGTCCAGCAACCCGAAGCAATGTTCGATCGTGAACGCCGAAGGTTCGAGCGCGCCGAAATCGCCGGCGGCGGAAGGCCCGGCAAAGGTCTTCATTCCCGTGCGTGCCAGCGCCGCAAGCTGGAAGGCGGTGAAGTCGCTGTATCCCATCCAGCGCTTGCCCGCGTTCGCGATCATCTCGAAATCAAGGCGCGGCAGCAGGCGGGTCCAGCCGTAGCCGCCGCGCAGCGTTATCGCCAGTTCGACGCGCGGATCGGCCGCCATGCGCGATACCGCAGCGAGGCGCTCGTCGTCCGGAGCCGCGAAACGCTGCCAGCGCGTGCGGCACGTCGGATCGACAATGACGCGGTGCCCCATCGCCTCGAGCCTCCCGATTGCGCGCTCGAGCGCTGCCGGCTCTTGCGCAAAGCCCGACGGCGCGTACAGGCCGATGCCGTAGCTGCGCGAAGGAGTCAATGGCCGCACCGTGTCAGCGCAGCGCGGCGAAGAATTCGGACAGGAGCCTGCCGCATTCGTCGGCGCGTGTGCCTCGCGTCACCGTGGCGTGGTGATTGAGTTTGGCCTGCGCAAAGAGGTCGATCACCGATCCGCAGGCTCCGGTCTTGGGGTCGCTCGCGCCAAACACCAGGCGGCAGATGCGCGCGTGCATGATCGCGCCGGCGCACATCGGGCACGGTTCCAGCGTCACGTAGAGCTCGCAGTCCGGCAGCCGATAGTTGCCGACGACCTTCGCGGCCTCGCGCAGCGCCGCGATTTCCGCGTGCGCGGTCGGGTCGTTGGCGGCGATGGGCGCATTGCCGCCGCGGCCGACAATAACGCCGTCGCGGACGACGACGGCGCCCACCGGCACTTCGCCACGCGCGCCCGCTTCCCGCGCCAGCGCGAGCGCCTCGTCCATCCACGCATCGTCAGTCAACGGCGAAGACATGAGCGCGTGGCGCGCGCAAACGCGACGCCGGCACCATGGCCATGAAGGTCGATCACCGGCCGTCCGCAATGACCGCGTCGGCCTCGATCTCGACCAGGAGCTCGGGCGCGATGAGCTTGGCCACCTGCACCATCGTGCACGCCGGGCGGATCTTTCCGAACACTTCGCCATGCGCGCGTCCGATGACTTCCCATTGCGCGATGTCGGTCACGAAAATGCGCGTGCGCACGACATCGTTGAGCGTCGCTCCCGCGCGCTTCAGCGCCGACGCGACGTTCGCGAGGATCTGCTGCGTCTGCGCATAAGCATCGCCAACGCCGACGATGTTGCCGTCGGTATCGGTCGCCGTCGTGCCGGAAAGGTAAATGTGATTGCCGATGCGCACGGCGCGCGAATAGCCGACGATGGGCTCCCAGGGCGCGCCCGAGGAAATATTCCGGCGCGTGACGTCGGTGTCAGGCATCGGCGGTCCTGTTCCGCCGTTCCCATTGCCGCTTGCGCTGTTCGCGCGCCGCGGCGTCGCGCTCCCGGGCGTCGTGCGCGGCCTGCGTCAGATCGATCCCCTCCAGCAGCGCAGCGAGGGCGCCGGCTTCGGACTCCGGCGATCCGCGCGTGTAAACCCGTCCGAATCCGTCGCGGCCGAGCAGGCGATTGTCCACAAGCCAGCGCCTGAGTTCTACGTGGTCCATGTCGAGCATCGCGCCCGAATGGGCAAGCCAGTGGCGCAGGACGTCATTGACCTCGCGCTCCGCAAAAGTCCGATTCGACTGGAACGCCGCCGCTGCCGCGGCCAGCACCAGCGCAAAGTCGTCCGGATTGCCCGAACTCAAGGCGCCCATTGAAAGGCCTCGCCTCACGGCCAGCACGGAAAAGCGCGCGATGGCCGAAGCGGTGTTCATCGTGTCGGCACGTCCCATGGTCATTCCCATTCGATGGTTGCGGGCGGCTTGCCCGAAATGTCGTAGACGACGCGGTTGAAGCCGCGCACCTCGTTGGTGATGCGCGTGGAAATACGGGCAAGCAAATCGTGCGGCAGCGGTGCCCAGTGCGCCGTCATGAAGTCGGTCGTTTGCACCGCACGCAGCGCCACGGCATTTTCGTACGTTCGGCCGTCGCCCATGACGCCCACGGTGTTCACGGGCAGAAAAACGGCGAACGCCTGCGCCGTCTTGTCGTACCAGGACGCACCCTCGGCATCGCGGGCGGCGCGCATTTCCTCGATGAAGATCGAATCGGCGCGGCGCAAGAGCTCGGCGCGCTCGCGCGTGACCTCGCCCAGGACGCGCACACCCAGTCCGGGCCCGGGGAACGGATGCCGGAACACCATCTCGCGCGGCAGTCCGAGTTCCAGTCCCAGTTCGCGCACTTCGTCCTTGAACAGCTCGCGCAGCGGCTCGAGCAGCTTCAAATGCAAAGACTCGGGCAGTCCGCCCACGTTGTGGTGCGACTTGATCGTGTGCGCTTTCTTCGTTTTGGCCCCGGCCGATTCGATGACGTCCGGGTAGATCGTTCCCTGCGCCAGCCATTTCACGTTGGCGAGTTTCGCCGCTTCGCGCTGGAAGACGTCGACAAAGATCCTGCCGATGATCTTGCGCTTCTCCTCCGGATCGCAAACGCCCGCCAGCGCCGACAGGAATTCATGGCTCGCATCGACGTGGATCACTTTCACGCCGAGGTTCTGCGCGAATGTATGCATCACCTGCTCGGCCTCGTTCAGGCGCAGAAGGCCATGGTCGACGAACACGCAGGTGAGGCGATCGCCGATCGCCCGATGAATGAGCGCGGCGGCCACCGACGAATCCACGCCGCCCGAGAGTCCCAGCAAGACGTCCTCGCCGTGGGTTTGCGCCCGCACCGACGCCACCGCCTCGCTTGCGTAATCGTGCATGTTCCAGTCGTGGCCGCAGCCGCAGATCTCGTGCGCGAAACGCGCGAGAATCGCCTTCCCCTGCTTGGTGTGCGTGACCTCCGGGTGGAACTGGACCGCGTAGAACCCGCGCGACTCGTCGGCCATTGCGGCGAAGGCGCACGCATCCGACGACCCGATCAATTTGAATCCGGCCGGCAGCGCAGTGACCTTGTCGCCGTGGCTCATCCACACATCGAGGAGACCGTGTCCGTCGGCGTTGGCGCGGTCCTGGATGTCGCGGAAGAGTGCGGAGTGGCCATGCGCGCGCACTTGCGCGTACCCGAACTCGCGCACCTTGCCGGCCTCGACCACCCCGCCCAGTTGCGCGGCCATCGTTTGCATGCCGTAACAGATGCCCAGCACCGGCACCCCGGCAGTCCACACGGCGGCCGGCGCCCGCGGTGTGTCGCCCTCGGTCACGCTGTTCGGGCCGCCCGACAGGATGATGCCTCGTGGCGCAAACTCGCGAACGAACGCGTCCCCCACGTCGAACGGGTGGATCTCGCAATAGACGTTCAGCTCGCGCAGCCTGCGCGCGATGAGCTGCGTGTATTGCGCGCCAAAGTCGAGAATCAGGATTTTCGAATGCGAAGAAGCGGCCATTGCTGCGCTGGTTGACGATTCAGATGTAAGGCCGATGCGCCGGCTCAAGTTGACTTTTCTGTCACTGCACGCGGTAGTTGGGAGCTTCCTTCACGATCTGCACGTCGTGCACATGCGACTCGCGGATGCCGGCCGATGTGATCTCCACGAACTCGGCGCGCGTGGACAATTCCTCGATGGTCGCGCAGCCGCAGTAGCCCATCGCGGCGCGCAGGCCGCCCATCAACTGGTGGATGACCGACGCCAGCACGCCCTTGTACGGAACGCGGCCTTCGATGCCTTCGGGCACGAGCTTCTCGGCGTCGCCCTCGCCTTCGGTGTCCTGGAAGTAGCGGTCCGCGCTGCCTTCCTGCATCGCGCCCAGCGATCCCATGCCGCGGTAGCTCTTGTACGAGCGTCCCTGGTAGAGCTCGATCTCGCCGGGGGCTTCCTCGGTGCCTGCGAGGAGGCTGCCCAGCATGACGCAGGTCGCTCCCGCGGCAATCGCCTTTGCAACGTCCCCCGAGTAGCGGATGCCGCCGTCGGCGATCGCGGGAATGCCGGCTTTGGCGACGCCCTCGATGGCAAACTGGATGGCCGAAATCTGCGGCACGCCGACACCCGCGACAATTCGCGTCGTGCAAATCGAACCGGGGCCGATGCCGACCTTCACCGCGTCGGCGCCGGCGTCTGCCAGTGCCCGGGCGCCGTCCGCCGTCGCGACGTTGCCGCCGACGATCTGCACGTGCGGGAATCGCTTGCGGATCCATTGGATGCGATCGAGCACGCCCTTCGAATGCCCATGCGACGTATCGACGACGATCACGTCGACTCCGGCGCCGACCAGCGCGTCGATTCGCTCCTCGGTATCGCCGCCCGTTCCGACCGCCGCGCCGGCGCGCAGGCGACCAAGATCGTCCTTGCAGGCGAACGGGTGCTCGGTGGATTTGAGAATGTCCTTCACCGTGATGAGCCCGCGCAACTCCATGTCGCCGTTGACGACGAGGACGCGTTCGAGCCGGTGCCGATGCATCAGCGACTTCGCCGTCTCGAGGTCCGTGCCCTCGGGGACCGTCACCAGCCGGTCAGGCTTGGTCATGATCGCGGCGACAGGCTGGTCCAGGTTGGTTTCGAAGCGCAGGTCGCGGTTGGTGACGATGCCGACGACGCGCTTGCCCTCGACCACGGGCAGGCCGGAAATCCGGTGACGCTGCGTCAGTTCCAGCACCTCGCGGACCGACATCGTGGGTGGAACCGTGATCGGATCCTTGACCACGCCGCTTTCGAAGCGCTTGACCTTCGCCACTTCGGCCGCCTGCTTCGAAGGCGTCATGTTCTTGTGGATCACGCCCAGACCACCCTCCTGAGCTATGGCGATCGCCAGGCGGGCTTCGGTCACCGTGTCCATCGCCGCGGAGACGAGCGGGATGTTGAGCGATATGGACCGGGTCAGGCGGGTCTTGAGGGAAACGTCGCGGGGAACGACGAGGGAATGCGCGGGAACCAAGAGGACGTCGTCGAACGTCAGCGCCTTGCGGACGACACGCATTGATTTCTCCTATGCGCAAAAATGGATTATACCCGCGTCGACGCACGTTCCCAAGGCTTGCCGGCGCGCGTGCCACCCGTGCAACAAAGACGTGCCGCCGGTCGGTCACACCGGGGAGTTTCATTGACGCGCGGCGGCGCGCTGGGCTACCGTGGACAGGTCAATGAGCCTTAAGGGTGAGCGATGAGCCGCTTCCTTTCCAGCATCCGGCGCGAACGCGCCAGCGAACGATTGCGAAGCCGTGCACGATGTCCCGTCGCGCCGGTGGCGCTCGCCATCGCGCTCGGAGTCCTGTGCGTTGCGTCGCCCGCCATCGGTGCGCTTTACAAATGGACCGACGCCAACGGTCGTGTCGTCTATTCCGACCAGCCGCCCATGGGAGACGTGAAAGTCGAAACGATCGCCGGTCCGCCCCCGCCCGCCAACCGCAACGCGGTCAAGGAAATGGCCAGCAAGGAGGCGGAAGGCAAAAAGCAGAAGATCGAGGCCGCGGACAACGCGAAGAAGGTTGCGCAAACTCAGGCGGACGCGGAAAAGCGCGCCGGGATGTGCAAGGACGCCCGCACCGAACTCGGCGCACTGTCGGCGACCCAAATCCCCATGGTCAAGCTGAACGAAAAAGGCGAGACGGTCTTCTTGGACGACGCCGACCGCCGCCGCCGGCGCGAAACGCTGGAGACCTACATCAGGACCAATTGTCCACCGGGGTAGCGAGGCCAGGCCGCAAGACAATAACGGCGACCCGCGGGTCGCCGTTGTTGTTTGTGCCACCGGATGGTGGACCCCCACGCTCACTTCGTTCGCTGCCCCCGGTGGGGGCGCAATTCCGTGCTGCCTCCGCGCGTTCGTGGGATCTTCGAAGGATTCCCCTGTCGGCCGCCATCAGCACTCGCGGACGCGCGCTGCGGCGCTCACTTCTTTTCGAGGTTGCCCTGATTGATCTTGACGTCCGCCTTGGCCTTGAGCGTCGCGAGATAGGCCGTAAAGAGCTCGCGACCGACTTGTTCCGACAGGCGCGCTGACGCAGCGTCCAGCTTGGCCTTGTCCGTGGCGGGCGGCGTCGTCACAGCGACGACCTTGTAGATCGCGTAATCGCCGCGTTCGTTGGTCGAGCCGACATAGGCAGGAAGCTTGTCCTGGCTTGCCTGGAAGATCTGCGTCAAGGCGGCCGGCGGAAATCCCGCCTGGGCCTGATTGCGGCCCAACGACACGGGCTTGCCGAAGGCGACGCCGGCCTGCTTGTCGTCCTTGCCTTCGCGCAGCAACGCGAGCTTCGCCTGACCGGCATTCTGCGCGAGCTCCGCAGCGGCCTTGTGCGTGAGCTGGCGCAGGATTTCGTCCTTGACATCGTCGAACGGCCGCGGCGAGGACGGCTTGTACTCGAGGATGCGCGCCGCGATCAGCGCGTTGGGCCCGATCTCGATGGCCTCCGTGTTGCGCTTGCTCTGAATCGATTCCGGTGCAAACAGCGCCTGCACGAACTTGGCATTGCCCTTTGCGAGAGCCTGCGCCTGCGCACGCGTGATGAACGGCGTCACTTCGACTTTGAGATTCAGCGTCTTCGCAGCGCCGGAAAGACTGTCGGCCTGCTCATAGACCAGGTTCTGGAACTGGTCCGCAGCCGCCGCAAATTTCTGGGCGGCCTGCTGGCGCCTCATTTCGGCCTCGATCTTCGGCTTGACTTCGTCGAACGGCTGCACCTGGGCGGCTTTGATTCCGTTCACCCTGATGATGTGCCATCCGAAATCGGTCTGCACGGGCCCAACGATATCGCCGGGCTTCGCGGCAAAGGCCGCGTCCTCGAAGGACTTCACCATCGCACCGCGCGCAAACGTGCCAAGGTCGCCGCCTTGTTGCGCCGAGCCCGGGTCCTTCGAAAACTCGCGCGCCAGGTCGCCGAATTTCGCGGGATTGGCCTTGGCCTTGGCGAGCACGTCCTCGGCCTGCTTCTTCGCGGCGGCCTTGTCGGCGTCGTTGGCGTCCGGCTTCACCGCGATGAGGATGTGGGCGACGGTGCGCTCCTCTTCCGTCCCGTACTGCTTGAGGTTGGCGTCGTATTGCTTCTTCACATCCGCAGCGTCGATAGTCGCGCCCGCCAGAAGCGCATCCTGGGTGAGCTGCAAATATTCGATCTTCGCCTGCTCGGGCGTCTGGAACGCGGCCAGGTTCTTGTCGTAGAACGCCTTGACCTCGGCCTCGCCGACCTTGACGTCCTTCGCGAATGGCTCGGCGCTGATCACGGCGACGGCCACATCGCGCTGCTGCTCGACCAATCCTAAAAATCTTTCGGAAGACGGCCGCGCCACGATGTTGGCCGAGGCGATGGGCTCCTGCACCGCGGCGGCCATCATGTCCTGGCGGACCTTCTCCTCGAACGCAGTCCGGTTCGTGTTCTGGCCGATCAGGAACAGCTCGTAGCGTTGCGCCGAGAACTTGCCCCCGTCCTGGAAAGCGGGAATCGACGAGATCGTTTCGCGCAATTGCGCGTCGGAGATGCGAAAGTGCTCGTCCTTCGCCTTCCCGGCCAACAGGTGTTCGTTGACGACCTGGTCGAGAACGGCAAATCGCACCTCGGGGTTATCGAACATCGCAGGGTCGAAGCTCGCGCCCATCATCTGCCGCGCCCGCTGCTGCTGCTCGCGCAGCGACTGGTCGAACTCGGCCTGGGTAATCCGGTCCTTGCCGATGGTCGCCACGGCATCGGAGGTGCCGCCACCGCGGAAATAATAGTCGACGCCAAAAAACATGAACGGAATCGTCATCAGGAACAGGATGACCTGCGCAACGGTTTTGTGTTTGGTGACTAGATCGAACATGGTTCCCGCTCGTCTTCGAACGTGCGGCCGCAATCGGCCATCAGCAAAAAAGGGCGAACTCGCGTTCGCCCTCGTCTTTGGAGAATCTGGCGGAGTGGACGGGACTCGAACCCGCGACCCCCGGCGTGACAGGCCGGTATTCTAACCAACTGAACTACCACTCCATACAACTCGAACCGCGAACGAAAGCCACAATCCGTAAAGCTTGCCATCCTGCGCTGTTGCCCATCGGTTCGCGAAAGCAACTCTGGTGGGTGCTGAGAGGCTCGAACTCCCGACATTCGCCTTGTAAGGGCGACGCTCTACCAACTGAGCTAAGCACCCGCGAGCCTTCTTTCAGGCGAAGCCCACACGCCCGTTCGCAGACAACCGCGCGAAGCCTGCTAGTTTAACGCATCCTTGAGCGCTTTTCCAGCACGGAACTTGGGCACTTTGGCCGCGCGGATCCTGATCGGTTCGTTGGTGCGCGGATTGCGTCCCTGGCGGGCCGTGCGCTTGCCAACGTAGAACGAGCCGAAGCCCACCAGCGTGACGATGTCGCCTTTTTTCAGCGAGCCGCGAATCGCGCCCACCGTCGCGTCCAGCGCGCGTCCCGCCGCCGCCTTCGAGATGTCCGCGTGCCTGGCGATGGCATCGATCAATTCGGATTTGTTCACAAGACGTCCCCTTGGCGGCATGGATGTAATTCGGGAGGCAATGAGGATTCGAATGCGTCATGAACGAGGCGCACCGAACGGTGAGCCCGAAGGGTCTTTATAACGCTCACGATTTCGCAGTGTCAAGGCCAAATGTTCGCAAAGCGCGGCTTCGCGGCGCGCCGCATTCAAGGTTGGGCGCGAAGATTTTCGCGCAGTCGATTGAAGCCACGCGAATGATGCTGCGCAATGCGACGATGTCGAAAAGCGACGTAGCGCAAAGCGAGGCGAAAAAAAACGCGCGTGAGCACTTTCCGTGCCCACGCGCGACTTGTTCAGAGGTTCCTTAGTGCTTCAACGCCGGCGTCTTGTCGTCCGCAGCCGGCACGGGCGGGACCGGTGGTGCGTCGGCCTTTTCCTGTTCGTCGGCAAGCGCGACCGGACGGCGCTCCAGCGCCTGATCGAGAACCTGTTCGATCCAGCGGACCGGATGAATGTCGAGGCGGTTCTTGATCTCGTCGGGAATCTCCGTCAGGTCCTTGACGTTTTCCTCCGGAATCAGCACCGTCTTGATGCCGCCGCGCCCGGCGGCGAGCAACTTCTCCTTCAAGCCGCCGATCGGCAGGACCTCGCCGCGCAGCGTGATCTCGCCCGTCATCGCGACGTCGCAGCGAACCGGAATGCCGGTCAGGATCGAGACGATTGCCGTGACGATCGCCCCGCCGGCCGATGGCCCGTCCTTGGGCGTTGCACCTTCCGGCAGGTGGATGTGAAGGTCGGTCTTCGTGTAGAAATCCGCCGGGATGCCGAGCGCTCTCGAGCGATGGCGCACGACCGACAGCGCCGCGGCGATCGACTCGTTCATCACGTCACCCAACTTGCCGGTCGTCGTGGTCTTGCCCTTGCCCGGCAGTGACACGGCCTCGATCGTCAGCAGATCGCCGCCCACTTCGGTCCACGCGAGCCCGGTGACCTGGCCGACCTGGTTCTTCTTTTCCGCGATGCCGTACGTGAAGCGGCGCACGCCGAGGTATTTGTCGAGGTTCTTCGAATTGACGTCGACCGGGCTCTTGGCGGTGCGCGCCTTGCCCTCACTCTGCTTCAGGAGGAGGCTCTTCACGACCTTGCGGCAAATCTTGCTGATGTCGCGCTCGAGGCTGCGCACGCCGGCTTCGCGCGTGTAGTAACGGACGATGTCGCGCAACGCGCTCTCGGCCACGTGCAGCTCGTCGGGTTTGATGCCGTTGTTCTTCATCTGCTTGGGCATCAGGTATTGCTTGGCGATCGCGATCTTCTCGTCCTCGGTGTAGCCCGACAGGCGGATGACTTCCATCCGGTCGAGGAGCGGCGCCGGGATGTTCATCGAGTTGGCCGTGGCGACGAACATCACGTCGGACAGGTCGTACTCGACTTCGATGTAGTGGTCGACGAACGTATTGTTCTGTTCCGGGTCGAGCACTTCCAGCAGCGCCGAGCTCGGGTCGCCGCGGAAGTCCTGCCCCATCTTGTCCACTTCGTCCAGCAGGAACAGCGGGTTGCGCACGCCCACCTTCGTCATGTTTTGCATGATCTTGCCGGGCATCGAGCCGATGTAGGTGCGGCGATGGCCGCGAATCTCCGCCTCGTCGCGCACGCCGCCCAGCGACATCCGGACGAACTTGCGCCCCGTGGCCCGCGCCACCGACTGGCCGAGCGAGGTCTTGCCGACACCGGGCGGTCCGACGAGACACAGGATCGGCGCCTTCAGCCGGTCGACACGCTGTTGCACCGCCAGATATTCGACGATGCGCTCCTTGACCTTCTCGAGGCCGTAATGGTCGGCGTCGAGGATTTTCACCGCGTGCGCCAAGTCCTTGCTGATCTTGCTCCGCTTGCGCCAGGGCAGCGCCAGCAGCGTATCGATGTAGTTGCGCACGACCGTCGCTTCGGCGGACATGGGTGACATCATCTTGAGCTTCTTCAACTCGCCCAGCACCTTGCCTTCGGCCTCCTTCGACATCTTGGCGGCCTTGATCTTCTTTTCCATCTCCTCGAGGTCGGCGTTCTCGTCGCCCTCGCCCAATTCCTTCTGGATGGCCTTGACCTGTTCGTTCAGGTAGTACTCGCGCTGGCTCTTCTCCATCTGGCGCTTGACGCGGCCGCGGATGCGCTTTTCCACCTGCAGGATGTCGACCTCGCCTTCGAGCACGCCCAGCAAATGCTCGAGCCGCTTGCCGACTTCGCTCATTTCGAGGATGTGCTGCTTTTGCTCGAGCTTGAGCGGCAGATGCGCCGCGATGGCGTCGGCGAGCCGGCCGCCCTCGTCGATGCCCGACATCGACGTCAGGATTTCCGGCGGGATCTTCTTGTTGAGCTTGACGTACTGGTCGAACTGCGCGAGCAGCGCGCGGCGCATCGCTTCGACTTCGTTCGCGCTGCCCGGATCACCCGGCAGCGGCACCGCGCGGGCAACAAGGTACTCGCCGCGCTCTTCCACGGAGGAGATCCGCGCGCGTTGCGTGCCCTCGACCAACACTTTCACCGTGCCGTCGGGCAGCTTCAGCATTTGCAGGACCGTTGCGATCGTGCCGATCTCGTTCAGGTCTTCCGCGGCCGGGTCGTCCTTGGCCGCCTGCTTTTGCGCGACGAGCAGGATGTGCTTGCCGGCCTCCATCGCCATGTCGAGCGCCTTGATGGACTTGGGCCGCCCGACGAACAGCGGGATGACCATGTGCGGAAAGACCACGACGTCGCGCAGCGGAAGCAGCGGGAGCGCGGTCAGGTCGGCGGGGAGTGTCGTGTCGTTGGCCATACGTGCCTTGAAGGAGGGAGAACTGAAGCGAAAATGGGGGCACCGCGGCGGCCTGTCAAGCCGCCGATCAGGTCAAACCACACATTTTCCTTTGGATTCTGAAGCTTGTGGGACGGAAGTGGCGGTCGTCACGAGTGCGCCGCGGCCATCTTGGGCGGGTCGGCGAACATGAGCAGCGGCTTGCCGTCGTTGGCGATCGTCGCCTCGTCGACAACCACGCGCGCCAGATTGGACAGCGATGGCAGGTCGTACATCACGTCGAGAAGGACCTGTTCCAGGATGGAGCGCAGGCCGCGAGCTCCGGTCTTGCGGGCGAGGGCCTTGCGCGCGATGGCCCGCAACGCGGGCTCCCGCACTTCCAGCTCCACGCTCTCCATCCGGAACATCTTCTGGTACTGCTTGATCAGCGCATTCTTGGGCTCGACCAGGATCTGGATCAGTGCGGCTTCGTCCAGCTCGTCCAGTGTGGCCGCCACGGGAAGACGGCCCACGAATTCCGGGATCAGCCCGAACTTGATGAGGTCTTCCGGCTCCGTGCCGCGCAGGAGCAGCGTGATGTTCTTGCGATCGTCCGGACTTGCGACCTCGGCGCCGAAGCCGATGCCCGTTTTGGTAGAGCGCTGGCGGATGATCTTTTCCAGCCCATCGAAGGCGCCGCCGCAGATGAACAGGATGTTGGTCGTGTCGACCTGCACGAATTCCTGGTTGGGGTGCTTGCGGCCGCCCTGCGGAGGGACCGAGGCGATCGTGCCCTCGATCAGCTTCAGGAGCGCCTGCTGCACGCCTTCCCCGGAAACGTCGCGGGTGATCGACGGGTTGTCGCTCTTGCGCGAGATCTTGTCGATTTCATCGATGTAGACGATGCCGCGCTGCGCCTTCTCGATGTCGTAGTCGCACTTTTGCAACAGCTTCTGGATGATGTTTTCGACGTCCTCGCCGACATAACCCGCTTCGGTCAGCGTGGTGGCGTCGGCGATGACGAATGGCACGTCGAGGAGCCGCGCCAGCGTCTGCGCGAGCAGCGTCTTGCCCGAGCCCGTCGGTCCGATGAGGAGGATGTTGGATTTGGTGAGCTCGACGTCGTCTTCCTTGGCCACTGACTCAAGACGCTTGTAGTGGTTGTAGACGGCGACC
>Ga0070708_100001528_pt1 | contig 17673 bp, 16 predicted proteins | sample KBSK5503metaG_FD_65469 | JGI IMG/M metagenome (GOLD analysis project Ga0070708, IMG submission 65469) | Corn, switchgrass and miscanthus rhizosphere microbial communities from Kellogg Biological Station, Michigan, USA - KBS K5-50-3 metaG | ecosystem: Host-associated > Plants > Roots >... | reverse complement strand
GACGGCGTGGTGAAGCTGACCGACTTCGGCATCGCGGCCCTGCTCGACCCCGACGAAAAATTCACCATCACGGGCAGCATCCTCGGTTCTCCCGCCCACCTCGCGCCCGAGACCATCGAAGGGAAGCCGGTCGATCCGCGCGCCGACCTGTTCTCCTTCGGAACCATCCTCTACTGGCTTTCTTGCGGCAAGCTCCCCTACCAGGGCACTTCGCCGGCGGCGCTGCTGCGCAGCATCCTGGACGGCAAGCGAGACGATCCCCGGAAGGTGCGGCCCTCGGTGGCGGACGCCCAGGCGCGGATCATCGCCCGCTGCCTGGAGAACGATCCGGCGCGCCGGTACCAGAGCGCGGCTGAAGTGAAGCTGGAGCTGGTGCAGCTCTTGCGCGAGGCGGGGATCGAGGAGCCGGTGCGCGAGCTGGCCGCCTTCGTCCGCGCGCCGGAAGCGCATGCGGCGAACGTGCGCGCGCGATTGGTGTCGCGCAATCTCGCCGCGGGCGAAGAGCATCTGATCCACAAGCGCACCAGCGCCGCTCTGGCGGCGTTCGGGCGGGCGCTCGCGCTCGATCCCCGGAACGGAGAGGCCCGGGGCCGGGTGGACCGGATCCGCCGGCGCGACCGCCTGTTGAAGGTCCTGCGCGGAGCGGTGATCGGGCTGGTGCTGGCGGCGGTCGTGATCGCCGTGGGGTGGCAACTTCACCGGGCGAATGAGCGGGACCTCGGGAGGGTCGCCGCCGAGCGGGCCGCGCAGGAAAAGATCGCCACCCAGCAGAAGATCGCTGCGGAGCAGACGGCGCGCGAGGACGCGGAACAAAAGGCGCCGACCAGACCGGTCGCGCCCGACTCCGCCGCAACCTCTCCGCTGCCCGCGGAGGCGCCGGCTCCAACGAGCGCGATCCCCCGGAAGCGCGTCCTTCCTCCGCCGCTGAAGCCACCGCCACCGCCGCTGAACGTCAAGTTGCACGTACAGTACAGCGCCCAAGTGACCGTCGACGGACGCGACCTCGGGGAGAACGTCCTCTTCAACCTCGCGCTTGCGCCGGGACGGCATCGGGTGGAGGTGCACCATCGCTGCTGCGAGGATGCAGAGCAGCTCATCACCGTCAGCAAGAACCAGCCCGACCAGATGTACAAGCTGCGCACCGGCAGGCCCAGGCGGGCGGAATTCCGCATCCTCAATGCGCCGCCGGACGCGAGGGTCCTGGTGGACGACGGCACCGGATCCGTCCTGATCGGCAGAGCGTCCGATCCGAGACCCTATGTGATGACGGCGCCGGTCCGGCGACTGACGGTGACGATCGGAGATCGCACGCTCTCGCAGGACATCAAGGCGGGGTGGGTGAACGAGCTCGACTACGCGAAGGCGACACCATGATCGCTGCAGCCCTGGCCGGAGCCTTGCTCGCCTTGTCACAGCCCGCGCCGGAGGAGGAGTCGCGCTCGATGGCCGACGCCATGAACCGAGCGCGCGTGACGTTCGAGTACGGCGACTACCCGCAGGCGTCGAAGCTGCTGGCGGCGCTGGTGGAGGCGGGCCGGTTCGATTCGCTCGCGATGCGAGCCGAGGCGTACCGCCTGCTGGGGCTGGCGCTCTTCTATCAGGGGCGCAAAGGGGAGGCCTACAAGGCGTTCCTGGAATACCTGTACATCGAGCCGGATGCGGAGCTGGATCCGTTCTACGTCCCGCCCGCCGCGGTCTCCTTCTTCGCGCAGGTGAAGAGGGAAGCCGAGCCCCGCCTGGCGCCGTTGCGGGAGCAGAAGCGCGCCGAGCAGGAGGCGCAAAAGCGCATCGCCGCCGAGGAAGCGGAGCGGCGGCGGCTCCGGGAGCTGGAGGCGGAACGCAAGCGGCTGTCCGAGATCTCGCCGTCCATCGAGCGGCGGGTGATCGAGCACGAGTTCTGGGTGACGATGCTGCCGTTCGGCATCGGGCAATTCCAGAACGGCGATACCAAGCTGGGCGCGTTCTTCGCCACCTCGATGCTGATCTCGGGGGCGGCGAGCGCCGGGAGCGCGCTCTTGATCGAGCAGATGCGCGACCCAAATACGGGGCGCTTCAACAATCAGGGCGGATCCACCGAATATCGGACCGCGCAGCGGCTGGACATCATCAAGTGGGTGGGCGCGGGCGTGTTCTACGCGCTCTGGGCCGCGAGCGCGATCCACGCCGCCATCAACTACAAGCCCGAAGAGCAGCTTCCCGATCGCCTCCTGCAAGAGCCAGCCCCGAGGCGACGCTGATGGCGACCCTGGTCGTGCACAGCGAGGGCGCGGCTCCCGCCTTCGTGCCCCTGGTGAAGCCGCTGACCACGCTCGCGGCCGCCGCCGACAGCGACGTCCGGGTGCCGGATTTACGCGGCGTGGTGGCCATCCAGTTCGACGGCGAGTCCTTCATGGCCACGGCCCTGGAAGGCGCCCATCTGATCGTCAACGGGAAGCGGCGTGGACAACACATCTTGGCAGACGGAGACACCATCCAGCTCGGAACCACGCAACTCGTCTTCCAGAGCGGCGAGCGGGCCCCCTCCCCCACCCAGGTGCGGCTGGCGGGCGCCGAGCCGGAATCGCTCGCGACCTCCAAGCTGGCTGAGTTCGCCCGGCAGCTCGCCGACGAGCGCGGTGTCGACGGCGCCCTGACGCGCCTCTTGGACGCCCTGATCGAGGTGGTCCGCGCCGACAAGGGCTTCGTGCTCGTCATCAACGAAGGCGGACCCCAAGTCCTGAAGGCGCGCAACTTTCAGCGGGAGAACGTGGCCGACGCCGTCGAGCGGCTCTCGGACACCATCGTCAAGCGGGTGATGGACACGCGCCAACCGCTGCGCATCGAGGATGCGCTGCACGACGCCGAGTTCAACGCCAGCGCCAGCGTGGTCAACCTCAAGCTGGCCTCGGTGATGTGCCTGCCGCTGGTGATGCGCGGCGAGCTGGTGGGCGCCATCTACCTGGGGAACGACAAGCTCGCGAACCTGTTCACCGAGCGTGAGCTGGAGGTAGCCACCAGCTTCTGCAGCACGGCGGTCCTCTTGATCGAGCTGGGCAGGCAGCTCGACGAGCTGCGCTCCGACAAGAAAGCGCTGCTCGACCGGCTGGAAGAGCAAACGTACGGGGACATCATCGGCGCCTGCGACGCCATGCGCGACGTCTTCCGCAAGATCGACAAGGTCGCCGGGACCGACATCAGCGTCCTGGTGACCGGCGAGACCGGCACGGGAAAGGAGTTGATCGCGCGCGAGATCCACCGCCGCGGCCCGCGGCGCAACGGTCCGTTCGTGGCCATCAACTGCGGTGCCATCCCCGAGAACCTCCTGGAGAGCGAGCTGTTCGGCCACGCCCGGGGCGCCTTCACCGGCGCCGTCAGCGCGCGCCCCGGCCGGTTCCAGGCGGCGAGCGGGGGCACGCTCCTGCTCGACGAGATCGGCGAGATGCCGGTGGCCCTTCAAGTCAAGCTGTTGCGGGCGCTGCAGGAAGGCGCGGTCACGCGGGTGGGCGAGAACAAGCCGGAGACAGTGGACATCCGGGTGGTGGCCGCGACCAACAAGAACCTCGAAGAGGAGCTGCAAGCAGGGCGTTTCCGCGAGGACCTGTACTACCGGATCAACGTCGTGCACCTGCACCTGCCGCCGTTGCGAGATCGTGGCGAGGACGCGGTGACGCTGGCGAAGTGGTTCTTGGGACGAGCCGTGCGCGAGCTGGGGAGCAAGGTGAAGGGCTTTTCTCCGCAGGCGCTGGTCGCGATCAAGCGCTTCCGCTGGCCCGGGAACATCCGCCAGCTGGAGAACCGCATCAAGAAGGCCGTGGTGCTCGCCGAGCGGCCGCTGATCAGCCCCGACGATCTGGAGCTGCGCCCGGAGCAGCTCGATCCCATCCTGCCGCTCGCGCTGGCACGCGACGAGTGGCAGAAGCGCTACATCAACGACGTTCTGGAGCGGAACGGAGGGAACCGGACCAAGACGGCCAAGGACCTGGGCGTCGACCCGCGGACGATCTTCCGGCATCTCGAGCGGATGGAGGCGGAGAGGAGGGGGGAGCCGCTCCCACCCGACGAGGGACTGGACGAGCCGTGACACCGATGTCGCGCGCCGAGCCCTTCCGCCATCCGGCTAGTGGACCTATCCGACCGACATTGCTGATGTTTTTCCGTGGCGCGGCGATTGCGACAATCCTGGGCGTGCTGGTGTGCGCTCAGGCCGCTTGCATGATTCCCCAGTCGGTGGACCCGGCCGACGCGACGCCGCATCCGGCCCCCCAGATGCTCGTCAGCCAGTTCCCCGCGAACCTTCTCGCACCCACCCTGCCCTTGATCCGGCAGGGCTCGGCGGACGCGACGATGTCGCCTCCGTGTCACTGCGAGCTGCTCTTTCAAGGCATCTTCGTCCAAGCGGATCCCGACCTCACGCTCCTCGCCCGCTGGTTCGTCGACTATGACGACGCCGTTCCCTCCTCACATCTGCCCCAGCATACGGAGCAGCTCCCCCCGAACAACGATGAGCCGAAGTCGCTGACCCGGCAGCTGGATGAGAAGACGAATGGTTTCTCCTTCGACGCCACCGCCGTCGGAATCGTCCGGAGCGGAGTGCACGTCCTGGAGGTCGTGGTCGCGGAAAGAGACGGCTTCGACGAGTCCAGCTCCGCGCCGAGACCGCTCCGGACCATGAAGCCGGGCTACATCTCCGCGGAATACCGGTTCGTGCTCAACGTGACGCTGGAGCAGGTTCCCGGTCAATGCCCGCGCACGTCACCTTCCCAGGCGGTGTGCCAATGAAGTGGGCGCTCCCGCTGCTCGCCGCGCTCGCCGGATGCTCGCTGCGCGACCCCCGCGTCACGTCGCCGGCGTGCGCCGGGTCTCAGCAGTGCTCGCACGCGAACGTCTGCTTCCTGGGCGAGTGCCGTCCGCCCGCCGCGAACCTCTCGGTGGTCGGCGTGGAAGTGCGCCCTCCCAGCAGCTCGCTGTTCACCGTGCAGCGGCGGCAGGTCGACCTGCGCCAGAGCGTGCTCAACGACTTCACCCTTCACGAGCCGTTCACGGCCGACGGCGGAGTCCGGCAGGACGTGAGCGGCGCCGCGCCCGTCCCCGTCCCGGGCGCGATCGTGACCTTCACCGAGTACGCACCGATCATCCGCGACCGCATCGAGCAGATCAGCGCGGTGACCGACGCCACAGGGAAGTACAGCGTACGAATCCCGCAGGGCACGTGGAACGTGGTCGTGCATGTCCCACCGACCCCGACCCCGTATCCGCCCGTGCCCCTCGGCGTGCTGGTGACGAGCTCGCCCGTGATCGACTTTCTCGTTCCCGCGGACGCGCAGTTCCCGCGTCTCGACGGCGGGCTGACCACCGACGACGGCGGCACCGCGGTCGTGGGCGCGAGCGCCACCGCCCTCGACCCCCAGGGCGCCGCCCTCTCCTTGGCTTCGATCTCCGACGCCGACGGCGGGTACACCGTCATCCTGCCTCCGGCCACGTCTGCAGACGCACTCCGGATCGGACCGCCCAGCGACCTCGACGGGGGCGTGGCGCCGGCCATCGCGCTGGATCCCTTTCCGACCTATACGAAGGCCTACTCCCCGGTCATCGATCTTCCGGTTCCCCCGGTGGCGACGCTCAACGGCAAGGTGACCGATTCCGCGGGCAACGCGGTGCCCGCCGCGCGCGTCTACGTGCGGACCACCCCCACGATGGGCTGGACGCTGGCCCGATCGGTGGCGGTCGACTCGAACGGCATCTACGGATTCGCGCTGCGCGCCGGCGATTACATGATCGAGGCCGTGCCTACGGCCGACTCGATCACTCCGGGGATCTCGCCGCAGCAGACCCTCTCGCTCTCGCAGAACACGACGTTCGATCTCTCCTGTCCGGTCAAGGTGAAGCGGAGCGGCCAGGTGGTCGGTCCCGATGGCCGCCCGGTAGGAGCGAATTTCCAGATCACGGCCACCCGCTTGAACGACGGGTTGATCAGCGGGAGGACAGCGTTCACCGTGCCGACGGACAAGAACGGCATCTACCACCTGACCGCGGACGGGGGACGCTGGCGCTTCGAGGTCGTCCCTCCCGCCGACTCCACGCTGCCGCGCAAGATCTTCCAGGTCGACCTTGACCCGAGCGATCCGGGCGAGTCGGCGCTCCCGGCGGTGCAGATCTCCCCCGCGTTGGTCGTGGTCGGCACCGTGAGCGGCTCGTCGGCTGGCGTCCCGCCCGCGGTCGTCGCGGACGCGCTGATCAACTTCTTCTCGCTCGACTCCAATGGATTGAGCGTGTTCCTCGCCAGCGCGCGCACGGACGCGCAAGGGCGGTACACGGCCATCCTCCCCGACGTGGCGCAGCCCGGAGTCGGGCCTTGAACGACCGCGCATCCCAAGCTAGACCCTGCGGGTGCCGCGCGACCCTGCGCTGAAGCCGTACCGCGTCGCCCTCTATTGCCTGTATGGCGCCGTTTGCATGCTGCTCTTCGTCCAGCTCCTGCGGAGCGTGGTCGGCGATCTCTACGGGCGAAGGACGCCGGATCCGGCCCTACAGACGCCCACCGCCTGCCTCGAGGACGTGGAGAGGCTCTACGGCCAGATCTCCTCGCGCGCGGTCCAGCCCGCGCCCGGTGGGCTGGAGGGCGGCGCGCTCGCTCGCGAATGGGATACGTGGTCGCGGCGGTGGGAGGACGAGCTCGATCGCGTCAGCCAGCGCTGCCGGCCGGGCTCGGGCGCCGAGCCGGGATCGCGGGCGCTGGGGGAGGCGCTAGACGGAATCGAGGAGATTCGCCGTCGCCTCTCCCGCTCGGGAGCGGACGCGGCGGAAGAAGCGCGCAAGGTGAAGGACGCCCTGGCGCAAGCGCGGCGGGAGCTGAAGGAGCGGTAGGCGCGGGACCTACTGCGGCTTGGGAGCGGAGGCCGTCGCCGGGGCGGTGCCGAGCGGCGCCGTCGCGCTCGCAAGCTTCTTCAAGCGGTTGCGGATCTGCGGCGCGAACTCGCTGCCCGGATACAGCGACACCGCCCGCTCGTAGACCTCGCGGGCGCGGGTCGGGTTTCCGACCTCCTCGTATGCCTGCCCGAGCATGAGCCCCGCGTACTGGGCCGTCTTCGTCCCTCCGGTCCCCTTGAGGAACGACTCCAGCGGCTGCACCGCTCCCTGGTACTCGCGGGTCTGCATGCGGGCGCTGCCCAGGTGGAACCAGATCATGTTGTCGCCCACCTTGGGCTCGAGCTCGACGTAGCGGCCCAGGTCCTGGGACGCGGTCTTCCAATCCTGGCGGCGATAGGCCGACTCGCCCGAGCTGCGCGCGGCCTCCGCCAGCTGCCGCTTCATCCCGGCGGCGCGGTCGTCGATGGCCTTCCCTTCCAAGGCGGAGAGCTGGTTGCGATCGAGGTGCATGGCCTGGGTCATCGCCTGGTTCAGGCCCGGGCCTTCCTTCTCGCTCCCGAGCAGATCGTAGACGCGCAGGGCCTTTTCCGAAGTCTCGCGGCGGGCCTGCTCCGTGGCCTTGATCTTCTCGGCGTCCTTCGCCAGAGCGGCGGCGCGCGCCTCGTTGGTCTGCGCGTCGCTGCGGGCGGTGCGCACCTCGGCGCTGGCGAAGGCGATGGCGCCCACTCCGGCGATCACGGCGAAGCCGATGTAAGCGGTGACGCTGGTCATCCAATGCCGCTTCTCCTGCTCCTCGTGCTTGCGGCCCATCTGCTTCAGCTCCGCATGCAGGTTCTTGAGCAGGTTGTCCGTCTTGATGACGAGATTGCGCGCTTCGATCACTTCCTTGCGCAGCAAGGAGATGTCCCCGTCCTGGGCGGCTGGCTCAGGGTGGGACACGCTCCGGGGGCTCGTCTCGTCGGTCATCATCATCGCCTCGTTGAACGCTCGGGTCCCGGGAGAGCATCCCACGACCCGGACTTTCCTGCACCTATCTTGTGAGGGAGCGTCTGGCTACTTGCCCGTCGGTTTCCCCTTCTCGTCCGGCTCCAGGAAATGGAACATCAGCCCCACCGAGAACAGGTTGCCGCCGACGTTCAGGCGGCGGGTGCTCTCGGCGTCCACCTGCGCGCTGGCGATGGTGTACCGGTCCTCGAAGACCAGGGCGACGGGACCGGAGACCTGCAAGCGCAGCCCCAGGCCGACGTAGCCGGCGGTGGAGTTGGCCTCGTTGGAGATCCCGTGCCGGGACCCGGTGTTGAGCGAGTAGCCGATCCCGCCCCCTCCGTAGAAGGTGAACGACTGCCCCTTGATCAGCGGCGTATCGAGCGCGAGGAAGATGGGGATGCTGGTGACCCGCAGATCGCCGCCGACGATGCTGTACCGGTCGACCAGGTACCCGACCTCGATCTTGAAATGCAGTTCGTCGTCGTACTGGTACCCGAACGAGGCCAGCCCTCCGGGCTGGATGACCTGGTGGGAAGCGCTCTGGTCCGTCACGTAATCGCCGTTCCCGGGGATCGCCCGGGCGCTCCCGAACAGCGTGATGGTTCCCTCGCCCTTCTCGGGCACGGCGGCGGAGGCGCTGGAGGCGGCGAGCAGGACGGCGAGAGCAAGGCGCATTTCCCGTAGGATACAGAACTTCCGCCGCTCCTCCATTTTTCGCAGCGGGCGCCATGGTAGTGTTTCTCTTCGCCATGGCGCGCGCGCCGGAGACAGGCTTCTACTTCGAGCCCATCGCCGAGAGGCTCGCCCTGGTCCTGGAAGGCTCGCCGTTTCCCTCGGACGAGGACTGGGCTTACGTCGGAGATCCGGCGGAGATGCCGTCCGAAGTCGCTCGTCTGGAAGTCGCGACGCGCTGGCCGGGCGTCGATCCGGAATCGCTGGACGTCGAGCTCGGCTCTTTGCCGCTGCCTATTTCCCAGCCGTCGTGAGCTGCTCGAAGGCGACGTTGCCCCGCAGCGACTTGAAGTCGTCGTCCTGCCGCGCGTGAGCGGCGAGCTCGCCGTCCAGGCGGACCGCGGCGCGCAGGTGATCGATGGCGCCCTTCGCGTCTCCCATGCGGGCAAGAGCGCAGGCGTAGTTGTATTGCCCCTCGGCGAGATCGGGAGCGCGCACCACCAGCTCGGCGAGCGTCTCCGCCGCGTCCTTGATCTGGTTCTCCGCCAGCTGCATCACGCCCACCGCCCGCAGCGCCAGCTGCCGCTGTTCGGGGGTCAGGTCCCGCTCGGCGCGAAGCGCCACCCGGCCGTGCGGAAGCGCGCGCCCGTACGCGTCGCCGCCCATCTCGAAGCCGGCCATCAGGGCGCCGAAGTGCGCCTTGGCGTTGTCCGGCTCGCGCCCTGCGAGCGCCTCGAACCGGTCCAGCGCGGAGGCCGGCTCGTGCCGCTCGAGAAAGCCCATCCCGGCGAGGAGGTCGACCTCGCGCTGCCGCTCGGGCGGGAGCGCGAGCACCTGGAACGTGCGGGCGGCGGTGGAGAACGTGCTCTCGGCGAAGGCGTCGTCCTGGGGGCCGGTCACGTGCAGCACCAGGCAATCCGCCCCGCGGGCGAAAAAGGCCCACCGGTTGCGCACAGGAGCGGAGGTGGCGCCCGTGGTGAAGCTCCAGGTGGCGGTCGGCGCGTCGGACGAGCTCTGGTCGCGGGGGAGATCCGCGGCGATCGCGTTGGCCGCCGCCGCCTCTCGCTTGCCGGCCACCCGCGTGCGGGCGTGATCGCGACACTCTGGGGCGGAAGTGGCCTTGGCCATCGGGAACGAGCTGACTTCGGATTCCACCCCCGAGACGGCGCGCGCCGTGCCCTCCCGGCTCACCTGCCAGGTCTCGACGCCGGGCGGCAGGTCGTAGCGGACTCCATGGACCGCGTCCTGCACGGTGAGGCCGGTGCCCCGTGCCCCGCCCTGGCCGTTGCCGTGAGCACAAGCGAACAGCGAAGCGATCAGGACTGCGGCAATGCGTCTCACTGCCAGCGCTCCGGCGGCGCCTCGGTGAGGTTCCCGCCCACGGAGTGATACTGCAGGCGCATCTCGCGCGCCGTGCGGGCGGCGGCGTCGTAGGCGATGCAGATGTCGTAGGGGCGCGAGTACACGTGCAGGCTGACCGCGGGCTCGGAGAAGGGATTGGAGACGCGGTGGATGCCGTTCTCGCCCTGCTGCAGATCGAGCACTCCTTCAGGCGCGCGGTCGATCCCGCCGTTCGGGACCAGGCGGATGCCGTCGCCAGGTCCGGGCCCGTCCAGGCTGATGAAGTTCTCCAGGCGCAGCGCGCCCTGCTGGATGGAGAGCCAGCAGAGCTGTCCGGAGTGGTTGTGGATGGGGCTCTGGGTCTGCGGCGCCCAGCACAAGGCGACGAGCTCGAACAGCTCGTCCCGGTAGATGAGGTTGCGGGTGTACCGCCGCGGAGCGAAGTGGAGATAGGGCGCGAGCGTCCCCGATTCGAGGAGGAGGCCGCGCAGCCGCGCGCACACCTCCCCGGGCTGGAAGCGGGCCTCGGGAACGCCCCGCAGCGTCTCGACGATTCTCTCGACCGCGACCTGCATACCGGCCCCTCCTCTCACCCCATCATAATGCGCGCGAAGCAGGCGGGGAGTGTGGAATTTTTCAAACTGCGCGCCGCACTACAGGGCCTCGGGTGGGGAGGCGTGGGAGTGCGAGGCGTAGTCGCGCCCGAATCGCCGCTCGATCTCCGCCTGGTCCCATTCCGCCACCACTGGCCGTCCGTGCGCGCAGCGCGCGCCGTAGTCGGTCTGGTCGAGCGCGTCGAGGAGCGCCTGGGCTTCCGGAGGAGCGAGCGCGTCGTGTGCGCGGACGCTGCCGTGGCAAGCCGCGCGCGCCAGGAGGGCGTCGCGAAGGCGATCGAGCGAGTCGCCGCGTCCGTGTCCCGCGAGCTCTTCCGCCAGATCGGTGAGGAGCGCCCCCAGCCCGCGCTCGTCCAGCCGCCCCAGCGCCGCGGGCAGCGCCTTGACGGCGGCGCTCTGGCCGCCGAACGAGTCCAGCTCGACGCCGATCGAGGCGAGCAGGTCGGCGGCTTCCGAGATGCGCGCGGCCGCCGCCGCGGGCAGCTGCACGATCTGGGGGACGAGCAGCGGCTGCGCTCCGGCGTTCCCGCCCCTTCCGCGGAGGCGCTGGTAGTTGATGCGCTCGTGGGCGGCGTGCTGATCGATCAGGACGAGACCCCGAGGGCCTTCGCAGACGAGATAGGTGCGGTGGAGCTGGCCCAGGTAGCGCAGCCCGCGGAACCAGGCGGGACGGGGAACGAGCTCGGCCTGGGGTTGGCTCCCCTCCTCCGCCTTCGGCGCCGGCGCGAGCGGGGTCTGGGCAGGAGGCATCCACCACGTGGCGGGCATCCGGGTGCCGTATCTCTCGATCGCCTCCGCGACGCGCTGGCTGGCATCGTACGCGGGCGCGGGATCGGTCCCGTTCCGCTGCGGCATCCAGTCGCCGCGCGCGAGCACTTGCGTCAGTCCCCCGTAGATGGCCTCCCACGCCGCCCTGGGATCGGCGAAGCGCACTTCCGCTTTCGCCGGATGGACGTTGACGTCCAGGCCGGCGGGCGGGACCTGGAGGAAGACGAGCGCGCCCGGATAGCGGCCGTGCGGCATCAGCTCGCCGTAGGCGCGCAGGACCGCGTGGGTGAGGGAGCGGTCGCGGATGGCGCGGCCGTTGACGAACAGCCAGACGTTGCGCGCGCTGCCGTACTCCACGGCGGGAGAGACGAGCAGGCCGTGCGCGCGGACGGACCGGCACTCTCCCGAGAACGGGACCAGCCGCCCGCGGACCTCGCCTCCCAGGGCCTCTTCCGCTCGCGAGGCCAGGACGTCCGCGCCGGATTGGAGCTGGGTGAGCGTCCGGTCGCCCTCGCGCACCGTGAAAGTGACGTCGGAGCGGGGCAGCGCCAGCCGGAGCACGGCGTCGATGCACTGCGCCTGCTCGGCCTGCGCCTTCTTGAGGAACTTGCGCCGGGCCGGGACGTTCCAGAAGAGGTCGCGGACCTCCACCGTCGTCCCCGGCGGCGCGCCGGCATCCGAGATGACCGGCGAGGCGCTCCCCTCCACCTCGATGCGCGTGCCCTTGACGGCGGCGGGCTCGCAGGTGACCAGGGCGAACCGGCTCACCGCCGCCATGCTGGGCAACGCTTCCCCGCGAAAGCCGTAGCTGGCGATGGCGAAGAGGTCGTCCTTGCTGCGCAGCTTGCTGGTGGCGTGCCGCTGCACGCTCAGGGCGGCGTCCTCGCGGCCCATGCCGGAGCCGTCGTCGCGGACCCGGATCAGGCGGCGGCCGCCGTCTTGGATCTCGACGTCGATCCGCCTGGCGCCGGCGTCGAGCGCGTTTTCCACGAGCTCTTTCACCACCGCGGCGGGACGCTCGATGACCTCTCCGGCTGCGATCTGGTTGGCGAGGGTCGCGTCGAGGAGATGGATGCGCGGCACGGGTGCGCACAGTAGCAGGCCATGGCAGGCTGCGCCCATGCTGCTCTTGCTGATGGCCGCCTTCGCCGTGAGCGAGGCGGATTTCGTGGCGCGGGACTTCCATTTCGCCTCCGGCGAGACGCTGCCGGAGCTGCGGCTGCACGTGCGGACCCTGGGGCCGCCCGGCGCGCCGGCGGTGCTGATCCTGCACGGAACGACCGGGAGCGGCGCGCAGTTCCTCGGCGAGTCCTTCGCGGACGAGCTGTTCGGGCCGGGACAGCCGCTGGACGCGAGCAAGTACTTCATCGTCCTCCCCGACGGGATCGGGCACGGGGCATCGTCCAAGCCCAGCGACGGGCTGCGCGCGCGCTTCCCCCGCTACGGGTATGCGGACATGGTCGAGGCGCAGCGGCGGCTCCTGGTGGAGAAGCTGGGAGTGAAGCACTTGCGGCTCATCGTCGGGACGTCGATGGGGTGCATGCATTCGTGGGTCTGGGCGGAGGCCTTCCCGAAATTCATGGACGCGAACCTCGCGCTCGCCTGTCTGCCGGTGCAGATCGCGGGAAGGAACCGGATCCTGCGCAAGCTGGCGACGGACTCCATCCGTTCCGACCCGGCCTGGAACGGCGGCGATTACAAGGCGCCGCCGGTCGCCGGCCTGCGGGGCGCGCTGGAGGTCCTCTTCTTCATGACCAGCGCGGCGATCCCGCTGCAAGCCCAGGCGCCGTCGCGGGACGCGGCCGACGCGTTCGAGCAGGAGTGGATCAGGCGCCGGCTGGCCGTAACGGACGCCAACGACTTCCTCTACGCCTTCGAGGCCTCGCGAGACTACGACCCTTCGGCGGGATTGGAGAAAGTCGAGGCGGCGGTGACCGCCATCAATTCCGCCGACGACGAGGTGAATCCGCCGGAGCTGGGTATCCTGGAGAAGGAGATCACGCGGGTGAAGAGGGGGAAGGCGGTGCTCCTTCCCATCGGGCCGCAGACCCGGGGCCACGGAACGCACACCAACGCCCGGGCGTGGAAGGAGCACCTGGTCGAGCTGCTGGAGCGGTCGAAGTGAGAAGACCGGGCCGCGCCGGCCCGATCTTCCCTGGTCTAGAGCGAGTTGAGGAAGGCGAGCAGGGCCGCGCGGTCGAAGTCGCCCAGGTTCTTGAAGGCGTGCCGCGCTGCAGCGCCCTGTCCATCATGGGCGAGGATCGCGTCCTTGATGGTCGTGGCGCGGCCGTCGTGCAGCAGTCTCGTCTGGGTCCTCAGGCCCCAGAGCGGCTGCGTGCGCATCAGCCCGCCGGTGGCGCGGTTCTGCGTGATGCCGTCGCCCAGAGACCCCATGTCATGGAGCAAGAAGTCGGAGAACGGATGATAGGTCACCTCGTCGAGCGCGGGCACCGCGTTGGGGCCCGTCCGTAGCGTTTGCACGTGGCAGTCGAGGCACCCGACGACCGCAGCGACGATGTTGCCGTACCCGGTGAAGAAGTTCCGTGGACCCCGCGGAGGCGGGCCCAGGAGCGTCATGAAGTCGTTGAACAGGACCACGCCCGTGCCGTCGTCGTTGAGCGTGGGCACCGGATTATCGGCCAGCGCGGCGCAGTTCCCCTGGGGACAGTTCTCGTTCGGGAAGAGGGGGTTGGTGATCCCCATCTCGTTCAAGTAGGCGTCGCCGGAGAAGACGAAGAGGCTGGGCACCTGCGCCTTCCATCCGAACTTTCCCAGCGCGTTCGTGCGGCCGGTGCTGGGATCGGAGACCACGCTCGGCGTCCCCGCGATCGACGGCTTCAAGACGGACTGGATGAAGGCGAGGACGTAGAACGTCGTCTCGGGGGTTGCGTCGACCAGACCGAGGCCGAACAGCGGCTGGGTACGGCGGCCCGAGAAGACCGTGGCCTCCGGCGGAACGACCTCGGGGAGGAACCCGGCGATGGCCTGGTCCTGTCGCAGCGAGCCGCCGAGCTCCGCAAGCGGGTCGAAGCTGCCGTCGGGCCGGATGCGGCCGAAACGGATCTCCTGGCGCTGCGTGGTGCCTCCGATGGCCGTCCCCGGACCGGTGTGGCACGTGGCGCAAGAGGCTTCATTGAATACCGGACCCAAGCCCTCATCGACCTCCTCCACGGCCACGAACTCGGCCTTGCCGGCTGTGAACCTGGCCAGATCCGCGTCGCTCAATCCAGAGAGTGGATCGCCGAAATCGGCGAGTGCGGCGGCTGAGAACAGGACTGCTCCTAGGCAACATCTTGCGCGCAAGGCGGTCATGGTCCCTCCTCCCGAGAGTCCGACTTCGGTCGGGGCAGGCCCATCGAGCCCAGGGGAGGGATCACGGTCAACGAGGGCAAATTTTCAGGTGTTCAGTTCAGTTTCGTGCAGATTTGCATGTGGGACGGGAACCTTCTGCCTGCCGGAGTCTCGCGCCGGCCTTTCAGCTTTTCGGCGCGCGAGGTGGTGCGCTTCGTGACTTAGCCCGCTTCGACGAGCACTGCGAGCTTGGCGAGTGACGACCGCCAGCCGGCCTCGTTGTCCGCGGTCGACAGGCCACGCGGCAGCCTGTCGTGTACGGCGACCACGTCGGTGCCGCCGTCTGCATCGGCGAGCGAGATCGTGATCGTCATCTCCCCGCGCAGCGCCGGATCCGGCGTCTCGAACTCGACCACTTCGACAAGCTGCTCGTTCGGCACGAGCCTCACGAAGCGGCCGTGGTACGTGTCGGTGTGCGCGGTCGTCTTGCCGGTCCCGGTCGGTGCGTCGTAGGTGAGCGAGATCCGGAACGAGCCACCTTCGCGGGGATCGAACGCATGCACGTGGCTGGTCATGCCGGTCGGCACCATCCATGTCGCGACTGCGCGCGCATCGAGAAGCGCGCGATAGACCCTGGCACGGGGCGCGTTCACGCGGCGAGAGATCCGGGTCGAGCTCACTCAGCAACAGTAGCAATGGCGAAGGCGCCTTGCGGATGGCCCGGTTGCGCGGCAATTGAACTGTTTCGGTGACTGTCCAAACCAGCGACGCTCGCGCGTCATCAAGGGGCAAGCGGGGGGGCCGCAGCTCCCAATGACCGAGGAGATACTCCCATGTCCAAGCGCAAGTACCTGGTCCTCTTCCGAAATCAGCCTACTGGTGGCCAGCCCGGCCCCTCACCCGAACAGATGCAGCAGATGTTTGCCGCCTACAACACATGGAAAGAGAAGTTCAAAGAGGACATTCTTGACATGGGAGACAAGCTCAACTCGGAAGGGCGCGTGGTGACCGCGTCCGGGGTGGCGGACGGGCCGTTCGTGGAGGCCAAAGAAGTGGTGGGCGGCTACATGATCGTGTCCGCAGAAAACTACGACGGCGCGGTGAAGGTGGTCAGGGCCTGTCCGGCTGTCCACGCTCCAGGAGCATCTCTGGAAATCCGCGAGATGACCGGCGCCAGGATGTGAGCGAGACCTTCCACCCGCGCGGACCAGGAGGCCCGGTATCACCTCCGGGCCTTGTGGAACACTACTTCCGGCACGAGTACGGCCGGCTCGTGGCGGTATTGGTCCGGCGGGTGGGGCTTCACCACCTCGAAGCGGTGGAAGACGCTGTGCAGGGCGCGCTCATGGCAGCACTGACGGCGTGGATGGACAGCGGTATTCCGCACGACCCCGGCGCGTGGCTGTACCGCGTTGCGCACAACCACCTGCTGGGCGTGCTGCGAAAGGACCAGGGGCATCGCGACATCCTGCCTGGTGTTGCGGACCAGCGCACCGAGAGCGGTGAAGAGCCGCCCTTACCGGCGTTCGCCGGAGAAGTACGCGACGAGCTCTTGCGCATGCTGTTTGTCTGCTGTGACGAGCAGATTCCCCAGGACTCACGACTGGTGCTGGCCCTGAAAACCCTGTGCGGCTTCAGCGCCGGTGAGATCGCCTTCCGCCTGTTCACCACCGATGCCAACGTCTATAAGCGCCTCGCCCGCGCCCGTGAGCGACTGCGCCAGTCCGACCTGGACACCCAGACGCCGCCGCTGGAATCGCTCCGCTCGCGACTGCCCAGCGTCCACGCCGTCCTTTACATGCTGTTCAATGAAGGCTACCTGTCGACCCACGCGGAACACGCCATCCGCGCCGACCTGTGTGAAGAGGCCATTCGCCTCGGCACCCTGCTGGCCACCCACCCCGTGGGCGCTGCGCCACCGACCTTTGCCCTGCTGGCCCTGATGCATCTGCACGCCGCGCGGCTGGCGGCGCGCCAGGACGCCACCGGCGGATTGCTGTTGCTGGAAGAGCAGGACCGCGGCCTCTGGGACGCAGAACACCTGCAACAGGGCGCCACATGGCTGGCACGCGCAGCGCACGGAGATGTCTTCACGCGTTTTCACGCTGAAGCCGGCATTGCCGCCGAACACTGCTTTGCTCCGTCGTTGGCGGATACGCGGTGGAATGAGATTGCAGAGTTGTATCTCATGCTGGAGCGCATCGACCCGTCACCCATTCACACGCTCAACCGGGCGGTGGCTGTGGCGCAGGCGCGGGGGCCGCAAGCAGGGCTCGCGGCGCTAGATGGCATGGTGCCGCCTGCCTGGCTCGATGGCCACTACCTGTGGGACGCCGTCCTGGCGGACCTTCACCACCGGGCGGGAAACGCAGCCACGGCGGAGAGGCATCGCGACCAGGCGCTGGCAGCTGCGCCGTCAACTGCGGTGCGGCAGCTGCTGCAGAGGCGGCTGACCAAGCCAATCCGTTGAGGGCCCGTGCCAGCGGTCCAGCTTGCGCGGTCTCGCTGCTACGTGAGGCTGAACTGCGCGCCCACTTCTCGGTCCGGACTGCCAGATCGAGGTGGATTTTCGCTGGCGACGGAGGCGTTCGGCTTGAATTGATTTGGGCAGACCTCGAACCAGGAAGCTCGTTCCGGAACGAGTTGCCCCGCGACGCGCTGCCGGCCCGCGGCGCCGCTGGCTGACCGAAGGGGAGGCGGTCCGATCCGCGCTGCTGCTGGTGGGTGCGAGGTGAACTCGTGCCGGCACGAGCTCGTCCGGCAGGCCCTGGCGCGCAGGGGCGTTCAACCAGTTGAAACGCGCACGGAACTCCCCGAGCCGATCGACCCCGCAGCGCGCTACTGGCCCGCGGCGCCGCTGGCTGAGCGAAGGGGAGGCGATCCGATCCGCGCTGCTGCTGGTGGGTGCGAGGTGAACTCGTGCCGGCACGAGTTCGTCCGGCGGGAGCCTGCGGGGGCGCGGTTCAACCTGTTGAACTGGAAACGGCCGGCGAATTGAATTGGGCAGACCTCCAAGGCCAACTCGTCCCGGGACGAGTTGGCTACAGCAGAGCGCACCGGACCCCTGGAAGGAGCGACGCCCCGCGGCGCGTTGATAAAGCGCGGCGGGGCGTCAGGGGAAAAATTCCGGCAGCGACCTACTCTCCCACACGGA
>Ga0070708_100001527_pt1 | contig 17676 bp, 12 predicted proteins | sample KBSK5503metaG_FD_65469 | JGI IMG/M metagenome (GOLD analysis project Ga0070708, IMG submission 65469) | Corn, switchgrass and miscanthus rhizosphere microbial communities from Kellogg Biological Station, Michigan, USA - KBS K5-50-3 metaG | ecosystem: Host-associated > Plants > Roots >... | reverse complement strand
GCGTTGAGGACGGCCAGGCGGTCCAGGGTGCGCTTGGCGCGCACCTCCTGGACGATGCCAATCAGCGCGTTGGTGACCAGCACGATGCCGAAGAGGGCGTCCTGCGGATGCCCCACCGCCAGGATCACGACCAGCAGGGCGCCGAGGAGGAAGTTGAAGCGGGTCAGGAGGTTGGCCCGCAGGATCTCGCCGAAGCCGCGGCTGGTGTGCTGGCCGCTGGCATTGGTGCGGTCCTGGGCCACGCGCTCGGCGACTTCCTTGCTGCTCAGGCCTGCCAGGGGCTCCATCAGCGTGTCCCTGGTGGTGTGTCTGGAGTCAGGTCCGGGAAGGGACATGGTTACAGCCCCCCGGAGGCAGCCGCGCACTCCTGCCAGAGCGTGCCGTGGCAGACAGAGCGGTCGAGGCTAGACGCCTTCCTGGTGTGCTTCGCCTGAGCGAAGTGAGCGGAGCGGCTGACCCGGATGGACGGGAGCCGCTCTAAGAATCGAGGCAGAACGGTCACAGTCTCGGTCATGAGTCCCTCCTCGGGGGGAGCGATGGCGCGGAACAAGCACAATGTCCCTGCTGGCAAGCGCCTGATACGTGAACGGGATCAGGCGTCAGGATAGTTACTATACCACACAATGGTGGTGGGTGCTAGGGGCATTGCTCCTTCCCAACCTCTCGCCGACCAGGAGCGAGCTTGGCTTGACACCGTAGTGCGGCGTGGTAACCTGCCTCATGCCTGATCGAAAGGCTCTGGTGCTTCATCGCCCTCCTCTCGGTTTCCCGCTTTTCTTCCAGGGACTCGACAGAGAAGTTCTTGCTTCTTCTCTGCCACTGTGCAATGATGCAACGTATGTTGCATGAGACACATGATACATCGTCTACAGATGAGATGGCCCAAGCTCCATCATCAGGAGGGCGATGGCTGTTGCTGATCTTCCGGGTGCCCCCGGACTCCTCCTCGGCTCGCAGTGCCATTTGGCGCGAAACGCGACGCCTGGGGGCGGTGTCCTTGCAGCACGCGGTCTGCCTCCTGCCACTCTCAGAGACGAACCGCATTGCTTACCAGCGCCTTGCCCACCGGATTGAAGCGTATGGCGGGGAAGCCACGATCTTAGAGACCGCTTCGCCTGATGAGATCTGGCAGGCCAAGATCGTGACGCGCTTCAATGCGGCACGGGATGAGGAATACGACGAGGTCGTCGATGAAGCCGAGCGCTTTCGGGAAGAGATCGCCCGCGAACGGCGCAAGGGCAAGTTCACCTTCGCTGAACTGGAGGATGAGGAGAGCAATCTGGAACGGCTGCAAAAATATCTGGCCCAAGTCCAGTACCACCTGCGTGGTTTGCTGAAGTGGTCGTCACAGCTCACTACCTGACGACGAAGGGATTGCTGACGCCTTCGCCTTGAGGTGTGTCTAGTACGAGGACGCTTCGGCTTTGCTAGTGGAAACCGACCAATGAGCTTGTTTCGAGCTATTGAGACAAACCAGCTTGTAATACCCTTGGCAGATGCACCGCTTAGAACTGTTCGACGTAGCCTGCCGCCACCTCAGCAGCAGGCACAGTATAGGCCTTGATATATTTCCTGGACAGGTGACCCAGTCGGCGCTGCAATTCAAATTCATCAGCGTTAGTGGCTTTAGCGAGGTTGACGCCGAAGGTGTGCCGCAACTGGTGGGGGTGGAACGACGTGAGCCGACGAGGGTCGTCTTCCTCGAGTTCGGCGTTATACCACTTCCCGATCTGAGTGAAAATGTCGTTCAATGAGCGCACAGCCAGGCATCCGCTACGTTCCTCCTCGGAGGCCGCTTTGGAGAGGCGCACGCTCGCTGCGCGCAGGAACAGAGCCACAGACTCCGTAAACATGGCAGCGTCGCCCGGCCGCTCCCGTTCCAGGTAATCCGCCAGTGCCGTGCGCGCTTCTGCCGAAACGAACACATTGCGCAGGGTGCGGTTTTTCCCGCGCACCTGCACGAGCTGCACACTGCGCGCCTTGCGCAGCGTCTCTGCCGTCACCGGTTTTTTCGCGGGGACCTCGGAGCGCGTTCCCAGCACTATCTGGTCCAGGTTCAGGTTCACCAGCTCCTCTCTGCGCAGGCCGGTGGCGAGCAGCAGGTAGATGATGGCGCGATCGCGGTAGGGGCGGGCGTGCCCGTGGACAGCAGATGCGCCCTGCGTTGTGCGGCGGCGCGCGACGTTTCGCCTGCCTTTGCGCTCGTGAAAGCGCGGGAGCCGGTCGCAGACCGATTTGAGCAGCAGGACCTGCGCCGGGGAGAGCGCTTGTGGCTCCAGGGCGGGCAGCGGCAGTTCGCGTACGCCGCTCGTCGGATTGCCGCAGGCGAACAGGTCGCGGTGCCGGGCATCGACCCAGGAGCAGAACTTCGAGAGCGAGGCGAGATGACTGTTCACCGTGGCCGGAGCAAGCGCCATGCTATCGGAGAGCAGAGTGATCCAGGCCTCGACATCGCGCTTGAGGACGGTCGAGATGCGCTCGTGCCCGTAGCGGGCTTCGAAGAAGTCGGCGAAGCGCCCCAGGTGGAGGACGACGCTCCTGATCACCTGGTCGGGGCGCGCGCCGGCCACCACCAGGTCTAGGTAGCACTCGATCCAGGCGGTCAGCGAGTCCGGCAGCTCGGCAATGAGTTGCTTGAGGGCCAGCCGCTCCTTTTGTGCGACGAATTGGTCGAGATGCGTGATACCGTTTTGAGCGTGGGTCATGGATTGCCTCCTTGCGTTTTGTCACGTTCGTCGCGCAAAAGGGACGTTTGCTGCGACGAATCGTCATCCAGGAGTAGTATAGTACAACAGACTAACTCTATCCAATAGATATGTGAAAGGCATTAGCAATAAAAGCTAAATCAAAGCGGAGGCATTCTTTTCTCCACCCCCTTCCCTTCAGCTTTAGAAAGCTTGCCGACGCTACAACGGCAGAGATAGTGTTCTTAGAGGTCCTTTGCCATAAGAGATGGTACGGATCTACCGGTTCGATCCAACTGTTTCACGCCGGCTGACCTTAAATGATGTTTGAACTCTATCCCTTTATTATAATTTTGTTCTTGAGGCTATATTCCTCTATTCACCTGTCTTAGGAAAGTAAAACATCAGACTTATGGCAACGTACCGCTAAGATAGCAAAACCGCGCAAAAGTTGCTTTTTTTGCGCGGTTTCTGTATACTAGAGAAAAGAAATATTTGAATAGTGGAGCATTCCATGGAGACATTCTCCGGTTCGCGCCTTATAGAGCTTGAAGCGTTATTGCGTCAGCATCCAAAGGGCCTCACCCCTGGTGAGTTGGCAGAAGCCCTGGCGGTCGATGTCAGCACGATTCGACGTGATTTAGGCCGCCTCTCCTCGACAGGAGTCGAAATTGGCAAGCGTGGTCGCCGCTATCATATAGGCTTTCATCACGCAACGCGCTCCCTACGGCTGACCACCGATGAAGTGCTTGCGTTGTATCTTGCTTGCCGTTTACTCTCACGCCAGCAGAGTGATCGTAATCCTCACGCTGAACGCGTCATGCAGAAGCTTGCTGAGGCTGTGCATGATGATTCACCCCGCTTCTCAAACTATATCGAGGAGGCGGCCTTGCCGCAACGATCCCTGCCGCTGGATGAAGGCTATCTTGCTGTCCTGGAAACGCTCACACAAGCCTGGTCTGAAGGGCGTGTCGTTCATCTGCGTTACCGGGATCAAACTGGTTCCATCACCGAACGAAATTTTCACCCCTTTTGTATCGAGCCGTATGGAGCGACGAATAGTTGCTATACCATCGGCTTCGATGAATTGCGTCATGACATCCGCACCTTCAAGCTGAATCGTATTCTCGCAGCGGAGCTGACAAGTGAGCGCTTCGATATTCCATCAGGTTTCAGTCCTAATCGCTTGTTTTCAGAGGCCTGGGGAGTCGTCTGGCATGACAGACCCCCCCAACAGGTTGATTTGCGCTTTTTTGGCGACGCTGCACGTGTCGTGCAAGAGGCGTTCTGGCATCCCAGCCAGCGTGTGCTTGCGGAACAGGATGGGTCATCTCGTATCACATTTCAGGTATCCGAGCCTCTCGAATTGGAGTCCTGGATTCGTCAATGGGGGGCAGCGGTAGAAGTCATTGCTCCCCCTGAACTACGGAATGCCATTGCTACCAATGCACAACAGCTAGCAGAACAGTATGCGGAGGACATTATTTCCGCTCCCCATCAGCACACTCGAGGCACTACCTCCGGTGAGAAAGGCACAGTTATGACCGGATACCCTGAGTACTATCAGCGCGCGATTGACGCGTATGAGCACGGCATCAAACTTGTTTTGGGGCCGACAGGCCTGGGCAAAAGCAGCAGTATTCCCGATGCAGTGCATGCGAATCCTGATCGCAAGTTCATCTATATGGCTAATCGAAAACAACTGCTCGAAGAAATGGCAGCGCGCTTCAAGCCAGGGGAATGTGTCATCTTACGACGCGATCTCGAGGTCGTGCGAGACGTACTCCTGACACAGCGAGCGGCCTTTGAGGCATTGCTCGTCGATCCTCGCTTCAAGTCCTACCTCGAGCAGGCTCGCCAGAGAAGCCGTCTGAAAAGCCTGGAAATTGTTGCTATTCGTCGTGCCTGCCAGCAAGTGCTTGAGATGACGAAAGAGGAAAGGATATTGCCGGACTGGCTATCCAGGTACGCTGATGCGCAAGCACGCATCGTGCTCCAGGCGGTCCGTTGGGTTCTTCAGGTCACACGCGATGAAAATGAGCAGGGCAAGGTCTATACCTGGCTGGTGAGCCATCCTATCGTAGAGGCATTCTTCCCGGCCATTCCGTTTCGCCGTCGCCCCGAAGTCCGCATTATGTTGGTGACGCTCCACAAAGCCTATTATGGCTTTTTCGACGGTGCGCAGATGCGCAGTCTCACCGATCTTTCTGCTGATGAACGCCTGGTCGTTTTTCTCGATGAGTTTGATTTCCTCGAACACGATCTTGTCACATTGATTTGCCGCGGCCCCCAGATCACCGATCCATTTGCTTTCATGGCAAACTTCTACCGGGCGATGGCCCATCATAAGCTCCCGAAAGCTGATTTTCCCCTCCACCCTAATATCCGCAAGCGCATCGAGAAGATCGTTGAGATTATCGATGGCGTGCAGCGCAAAGGGCTGAATTATCCAACAATCAATCAGTTCACGCTGGAAAAAACACCCACGCCAGCAGACCAGCGTTTTACTCCGGCGGTGTTTCGCACACAGCATGTTATCAGCACAGACCCGCTTTACATTAACCAGACGGAGCGCGCTTTTCAGTTAGAGGTACGGCGCAGCGACCCAGACTGGCTTCCGGCGCGCTGGCTATTTAATGCTGTTGGAACGGCCACGACGCGTACCATCGCGCTGCTCAAAGAGATGGAGCGTGACGAGGAAGTGCGCTATTGGGAAATAATGCGCCAGTGCTTCAATAACACAGACTTTTTCGATCAGGTAGCCGTCATTCCACGGCTACCTCGCCAGCATCAAGCGCAGGCTACTCAGCGAGGGAGCCTGCTCAGTGGAGGGTATGACCTCTTCGACATTAGTGACCTACAGCAACGCACCGATAACGAAGAGGTTGAAGTGCAGTATTATCAGATGCTGCAAACGCCTGAAAACCTGCTCCATGCTCTAGCCGAGAAGTTTCTTGTCTTCGGCCTCTCAGCGACTGCTGATCTTCCACGATGCGTCCATCATTTCGATCTTGACTGGTTCGACAAACAGGGTCTCCTGCTTGCTACGACCGACGAGGATCGCGCCAACATCCAACTCATGAGTGTGCAGAAGGCAAAGCAACGGGGAGGCCACGAGATGAGTGTCGTACTCGTAGACGGTCTCGACAAGGCTGACCCTGTTCAAGAACGCCTGTCTCAGTTTCTGGAAGCGGTGGCGCACAATGATGAATTTGGAAAGGATACAGCCGGTGGGCACCGGAGCCAGCGGATGCACCGTTTTTTCTCGAGCTTGTTCTGGCTGCTCAACCAGGGGGGCGAGCGCCCCCGGCAACTGCTCTTTTTGAATACTTTTCACCAGGTGCGGCTTCTTTTTACCACCTTTGCCAGCCATGCGGAGGAGGCGGCTGTCTACCAGGTCGAGCCATTACCCGATACCCCCTGGTTCGATGCCTTCACGCTCACGATAGGCCAGCGCAGGATCACGGTGGTCTTTTTTAATGCCGAGCTTGCCACACAAGTGCGACAAAGCAAAGAAGCTGAACAAGCTTTTACGCGGCTCTTCTGGACATCCGATCCAGTGATCGTCGTCACCCAGTATCTCTCAGCTGGTAACGGCGTCAATCTCCAGTACACGAACGAGAAAGGCGGGCCAGCACAGGACTTCACGCATATTGGGCTGCTCGAAGCCCCCTATTACTTTTTCACGAATCCTGATCCACAGGAGCTGTCCTTCGACGATGTTTTCGCCGGCCGAAAGGAGAACGTGTGGTATCAGGCAAAACTCTTCTGTGCCAGACTTATTTCCGAGGCACGCTTTCGCCAGGCTCTCAGTACTATTAATCGTCCTGGAGAGTGGAACGCACGCTATCAGCAGGGAACGACTGGGGAGGATTGTCTGCTCAATCAGCTTGCCATCTTTATTCAAGCGCTGGGGCGGGTGGAACGGATCTGGGGTGAGACGCCTGCTCAGGTCGCGCTGCTCAGTCCGGAAGTCTTCCGCGCATTCCAGGCTTTTATGGGAGACGGGTACGAAGCGATCAGAGAGCGGCATGCGCCTTTTACCTCTGCAAATCTCCAGGCCGTGTTCAATGACGTTGCGCGCAAGACCACGAGCTGCGAGCGTGAGGCGCGCCGTCGGCACGACACGCGGCTACGCGCCAGCAACGATTCCTGCCGGGAAGCGATTCAGGATCTGGTGACCCGGCTCGAAACGGTACGCAGCCAAGGGAAAGACCTCGCGGCCAGGCACGACTGGGAAGCACTGCGCCAGGCAGTACTCCGGCATGATTTTCATGCGGAAGTAGTCAACCGCTACCATTGCGCCACTTCCTCTCCCTACTATGCGCGTGGCCGGTTGAATCTCACGCCTGAACTCGATATCTTGCCACTTGCGCTCACGATTCCCGGGAGTCGGATTGTCCACCTGGACGCGGTCTATGCTGTTATCTCGGGCAATCCCGTGATTCGGGACCATTTTCTCGATCGTGGATACGACCTACAGTTCGATCACCCAGGCTCGTACTTCTTCACTCCCTATTGCCTCCAGGCCATTCTGGCCGGAGCAATCGGAGAGGAGGCGATTACCGCGCTCTTAGATAAGGAAGGCGTCACCGTAGAGTCGCTGCCTGATGCGCTCTTCGAGGTAGCGGACCTGGGCATTGCAAGCAAGCCCTGGTTCATCGATTGCAAAAACTACAATGATCTCACCCTCGATCGCTTTTCACTTCCCGTCGACGACCCGCTTTGGCATCCGTCGTTGAACGAGGCATCTTTTACCAGGCACGCTCAAGCAAAGCTGGATCGCATCCTGCGCCACGTTGGACCGGATGGCAAGCTCATCTATATCAATCTCGTCAGCGGGCAGGAGCGGCCACTGGGATACTACACCCGCGAATTTCAAAAGGTCACAGACTTTCACGAGGCGGCGATCATCGTTGTGCAAGGAGCGCTTGACCGTCAGAATCCTAGTTGCTACCAGTCTGCGTTCACGATGTTCCTTGCCGACCTCAAAAAAGCGTTGCACCCAGTGCAGGAGGATGAAGCATGACTATCCAGGCTCAACCCAAACAACACACAGCGAAGACGACCACATTAGTTGTCGAGCGTCCCCCAAACTATGCTCTGCTCGAAGCGCGCTTCCAGCTCGTGCGGTATCTCATCCCCGATGCGTTGCGCCACCGTGGGAATCCTACTGACTTTGGCCGCGTCCATAACACCGTTCGCGATCAGCTCGACTATCCCTACCGATCGTTTCAGCACGATAAGCTTGACGGAGCAAAGAATGAAAAATGGGCCATCTACGTTCTTTACCCGCGCGATGCACAAATCGGCGAACTGGCCCTTCCCTGGTATGGTGATGAGCCTCTCCCTCGCAGGGAGATAACGTTTAGCGATCTGCCGCTGCATGTGCTGCTCAAATTGTTAGCGTTCAGGTTTTTCCGTGGTGACAAGACACACCGTTTCGTCGGTCAGGACAAATGCTACGTATATGCGCGACCAGGCGGGAAGGACAGCGATTTTCACTATTGCGTGGAAATCGAGTTGAGCGGCGCGCCAGGCAATACCGAGGGCGCCCCGACACAGGAGTTTCGCGTCACCCCCCACGCCAGGTGTTTTGGCAAGGCAGCTCCGCCATTTCGGCCCGGGTGGGCCTACTTTGGGAAGCGCTCCGTCGGAAGCAGATTCCTCTTTCTCCATCTCAAGTCAGAAGCTGTCGAGCATGAACCCGCAGTCTACAGTCTTGTCACCTTTTCAGGAAAGCGTGCGCAGGTGAAGTACCACGATCCACGCGACGTAAATGCAGGCAAGGGAAAAATCGTCTTTGACTTTACGCAACAATTTATTGCCCATCTCAAGGAGCTGGGCATCGTTGCTCATCTGCGGGAGCGTACCTTCACGCTGGCTCCTTTGTCCAAAACAGCTACTATAGACGTGCAACAACTGCAAGAGGTAGGCCTCTACGATAACCGCCTGCGGCGCGCACACAGCCTGGACGATTATGTCGGCCTCTTTCAGAGCATGTACCCTGCCCTCCGCTTTGTGGCCCTGGAGGATATAAGACGTGCCCCACAGGGGGGCGTGATCGTATTGCTAGATGCGGCAGCGGAAGATTTTAAAGAAGATGGACTCCTCTTCGGACGAGCCGATCCTTACCCGGCGCTCTATAAAGAGCATCCAAACATTCCGAAACACTCCATCAATGTCAATGCCAACGACCCCGATGCATTGGAAGGCGGCGACTACCTTGACTATCCCCTGATTCAGCTTCCAGATAAGGACTTCGAGCGAAACCTGGACGTGGTGTTGAGGGAGCTCTTTCTGAAATGCGCCATCATTCATGGCACAGCGCATTTCCCCTTGCCATTGCTCCCCAGTGAACTGGCGTTTGTGCGCAGGGGGCGCTATGGTGGCGAAACGATCACAACGGCACTCTGGTTTGCGGACCAGCAGCTGCACTACGCTTATCTAGGCAACCCTGCACAGAGCCAGGCATTTTACGAACTGCTTGAGAGGTGGGGAGTGGACTGGGATGAACAGTACGACAGGCTCCTGGCAGAACGAAGGCGTATTTCAGAGCAGAGTTCGGTCAAAGACCTGCCGGCGTTTGATATCATTGTCGGCCGTGATCTGTTTGTTGCCATCGAGGATCTGGCAGAACGTATCCTCTACGACTATGATGCCATCGAGCAGCGACACCAGGAACACTACTCCACAGCCTATCCCATACGCTACTTTCGGTTAGCTCCACACTATGAGAGGATTCGGCAAGAGCGGTCCGGGCTTTTACCTCTGGAGCAGATGGCACAACAAGGTCTCCTGGACGGGAGCAAGGAACCCACCTCGAAAAATGCCCGACGCTCCCAGGCCTTTTACAAGCAGCTGCTGGAATACGATGCATTCCTAGGAGAGGTTGCCGTAACGCATCCCGTCCTCTCCTATCAAGAGCTGACGAGCGGAGAATGGCGGGAACGCATCGCCCGCATCTTTGGCAGCAAAACGATGAGCGAGGGGAAATATCACCGCAAACGTATCTCGGGGATTTATAACGACCTGGGGATGTTTTTAACCGAGAGAGGCGAGAATGTCCGGCTCTATCAGGGTATCTGGCATGACGACACGAATGCCTTTCTCGTCGGCTCTCCAACCAGCATGGACCTCCGGGGGCAAGCACGGGCGCATCTCGTCAGGCGTTTTCAGATCATGCAGGGAAGTTCGCACTTTGATAAAGAGCAACTTCTGGCGACAATGGGAGTGCTCTTTGTGCGTTACAGGCAATATACTGTCTCGCCATACTACTTTCACCTGGTCGATCTCTATGTGGAGAACGTGTTACGGTACGTATCCTCAGAAGGAGAGGATTTTTGAGGGGACGTCGCTGCTCTGGCGATTACGGATACTCTTTAGCATAATAGGCATCGTGATCCTGGGGACCATCAATGGTGACGGGGACGTACGGCGTTGCAGAGTCTTCCGGCTGGTAGCCATACCTGGCGATAAAGGCCGCACGGAGCTGCCTCCCGTGCGCCTCAACGAGTGGAACGATCTGGTCTGTGGTGAGGTCTCCAACCGCAGCAAACAGGTGGAGCGTATAGCTACTCATGGCCAGCGCCAGCTCCAATTCTTCGACGGTGCTCAGATCGCGCACCACTCGGACTGCATCCGGCTGCTCAAAAAAAACGCTTTCGGGACCTGGCATGGGCCGGCCACGCCAGCGACAAAACCGCTCATAGGCCAATTTATCCGTTTCATAGAGCAGAACGCGCAGCGTATAGCGTTGCCGGAGATCGCCCGTATTGCCACGATACTGAAGGAGGCCAGGGGAAAGGCGTGCGCGCGCTCGCGCCAGGTCATAGAGTTGCGGAGCATCTCTGTACATCTTCCGAAGCTCCTCGCGGATCTCCAGCATCGTCAGTCCCTGGTGCTTGAGCGTGCGGTGGAGTTCGCGAGTCCTCTGGGCCATGGCAATGCGTAGACGAATCCACGTTTCATCACAGCCCTGCTCACGCCAGATGGTGACATGCCGTTCGCACCAGAACAGGAAGCCTGATTCCATTTCCGAAGCATCCCAACACGAAGCGTCAATGAGCATTTCGACGTATTGCTCGCGCGTCACCAGAGCGGGGTCTTCTTCCATCACTCGGCTCCTTTATCCCAGGTTATCGTGGTCGGTTTGCTCTTGTGCCTGGCGCCACAGCTCCGCGAGTTCAACGTACCAGGCCGTCAACTGGCGTCTGTATTCGACAAAGCGCGTGCTGTCCTCCTCGTCAACAATCGGCAGCAGGGGCATCGAGAAGGTCTCCACCACGGTGTAGTTGGCGTCGACGCGCACCGCGTCCACGATGGGGAGTTCGTCTTGATCCCTGAGCATCTTGCGCGCATGCGTCGCCGCCTCACGGTACAACCCACCGTTGGAAAAAGCGCTCGATGTCGGCGCACTCCGTCATGAACTGAAAGAGGAGCTGGCGCGTGGCCTTGTAGCGCTGCTGCATGGTCTGATAGGCTCGATGTGAGAGCTGGACCTGGGCTTCGGTCGCCTGGCGCAGTTGCGCTCGCCGCTCGGGAGCCACCAGTTGCCAGTCGAAGAGGCTATACAGAAACGGCACCTGGGAGATCAGCAGGCACCACACCAGGCGCTTGCCCTGTTTCCTGGTCTGGAAGGGCAGCTTGCGGGCCGTGACCCACAGCGCCAGGTTCCGCCAGCGCCGGATAGAACTGGCGGGTGGGATGCCGAGGGCGTGGCACACGGCGAAAACCGGGATATACGGCCTGCCGTCGGCCAGGTAGAGGGCCGGAACCTCGTCATCGAGAAAGGGAAGGGTAACCGTCGTTTGCTTCATGACCACTGGCTCACGCTCATCCATGGTATGGGACCTCCCGCGCTGGTAAGACTCTCCGGGTTCAGCGTACAACAAGAACAGGCGTTTCATCCCATTGTAGCGGTTTCTCCTCTGCTTTGCAAGCACGGGGCGACCGTGACCGTGCAGGACTACTGGTATGTGAAGGTGAGCTTCTAGCAGAAGCATTACCGGGGTACCTCCAATTAGGAGCGATATGCGAAACCGCCACATGTGCTCGTGAAGATCCCGTGAGTTTTCGTGAGAGCACGATGAGCCACCTCTGGTACTCTTGCTGAAGGGAGGTTAAAAGCATGCCAGAGAACATTGACGAGGGCCTGTTACCGCATCTGAGTGCATTTGAACGGATCAAGCACCTTGAGCAGGACGGCAGAGAGTGGTGGTCAGCCCGGAAACTCATGCTGCTGCTGACCTATTCAAAGTGGCAAGATTTCCACAAGGTCCTCCAGTCCGCGATTGAAGTGTACCAGAACAGCGGAGGTGAGGACGCCGCGGCTATCTTTATGGCAACACGTAAAGATAGCCCAAACGCCACAAAGAAGTATCCGCAGCTCGACTACGAGCTGAGCCGCCACGCCTGCTACCTGGTGGTCCTCTCCGCTGATGGCAGCAAACCCGCCGTAGCGCTGGGCAAGACCTACTTCGCCATCACCACTGAGCAGTACGAACAACTCCAGCAGGCGGAGGAAGAGCGCCTGCGCGTCGAACTGCGGGAGAAGTTGAAGCACCATCACCTGGAGTTATCAGCGCGAGCACATCAGGCTGGAATCAGGACAGCCCAGCAGTACGCCCACTTCTATAACGCAGGCCACCGCGGCCTGTACCGGGAAACGGCGTCTCACATCCTGGCCCGCAAGGGACTGCAGACCGGGCAAGATTTCTACAACTACATGGGGTCGCTGGAGACCGCGGCGAACGATTTCAGGGCCACACTTGCACTGACGCTGCTAAACATGCGCCGGGTTGGGGACGCACCGACGGCCAACGCGACTCACTACGAGGCGGGGGATGCGGTACGGCAAACCTTGCTGCAAAAAGGGATCGTCCCGGAGGAATTGCCGACTCCTTCCAAGAGTTACCAGCAGTTGGTGCTGGAACAAAAAGAGCGCCAGCAACTCCTGGCGCATTACGAGCACGGACTGTGGGACAGCACCGGCGATGATCAAGGAGACCAACCAGGGGAACAGGAGCCGAGCGAGACGATTGAGCTGGGAGTCAGGATTACGATCGAGCAGATACAGGACGATCTCCAGTTCGCGCTCGCCTACGTGGATGCCCCCGTTCCCGGGGCAGAGTACACCTCGTTAGCCTTTCCCGATCCAGTAAGTACTGTGATTCATCTCTACTGGCTCCCGCGAGTTCCTGACGACCAGACCTGCGCTGTCGTGATGGCAGCGCTCGACACCTATCTGACAACCATCATTCAGGAGAATGAGCAACTGAATGCCCTCTATGCTGGAAAATCACCCTTCCATACATAAGAAGGGGTATTGCCCACCACATCGTAAAAGGGCGAGATCGCTGCGTCTTTCGAGAGATGCACTTCCTGTATGCGCCCTCTTGCAACTTTCTGCACATCATTCTGGTGCGGAGGGTCTACCAGTGATCCGCAGCATGCCCTTCTTTGAAGGAATCGCTCTGCAGATCTGATATCACCACCTCCGCTGTAGGCGATCCTCATAGAAAATCCTCCACTAACGTTCGCTGCCCCACCCGATTGGTCCCGCCCTTGGAATGGGGCCGACCCTTCTGTTCTACTACTCTATAGTGATACCTGGCACTTGTAGGAGAAGCTATTTCGTGTCGCTGCAAAATACCACCGCAAATGCTGCACTGCAAATTCAGGATTCACAACTGAGCACCGGCTTTTCCCATACATGAGGAGTCCGATAAAGGAGCGCGGCTGATCAGAGTAAGCCGCGTTCCTTTATCGTAGGTAGTGGGATCAGCAACAACTTGCTTTTCACCTTTCATGTCTTTGACTTCATGCACGCCACCATCTTCAAGGTCGCCTTTCCCATTCATGACGATGTTCATGGCGTTTTCATGACACTTCCTCGTCATACTAGCACCAAAGAGGGCGATGCGCAGTCGGTCGGTCGTAGGGCAAGAACAGCGAGTACCAGTGAGAAAGGACTACTAGAGATGTCTAAATGGATGACGGCTCCAGCGCCACGGCAATTGATAGGTGCCCATCGCCTCATCATTGCCTCTCATCGCGGTCCCGTCGAATACCAGTTAAGCCAGGAGCACACGCTCAAGCCGCACCGTGGTGTCGGCGGCGTGGTGACTGCACTAATAGACGCAGGCAGCTACATGGATAAGACCTGGGTAGCGATGGCCATGACGGAGGGAGACCGTCTCGCGCTAAAAAAAGCACGACAGGATGGCGACCTCCTGTCCTCTCCTCTGCCGGGTCAGACAATACACCTGCACTATGTCGCTATTCCTCAGTCTGCTTACCACAAGCACTATGAGCAGATCAGTAATCAATTGCTCTGGTTCTTCCAACACTATCTATATGATCCCACGCAGGATGCTGCATTTACAGGCCAGGTGCAGGATGCCTGGACAAATGGGTACGGTGTGGCAAATAGGGCGATCGCGGATGCCGTCTGCGATGAAATTGATCGCGAGGCGACACCGCCCGTCGTGATGCTGCACGACTACCATCTCTACCTGGCACCGGGCATCATTCGCCAGCGCCGCCCATCGGTCATCATGCAGCAGTTTATTCACATTCCCTGGCCCGAGGTGCGTTACTGGCTCTTCTTGCCGAGCAACATCGTGCAGGCTATCTATCGTGGGCTCGTTGGCAACGACATCGTCGGGTTCCAGACGGAGCGCGATGCGCGGAACTTCCTGGAGGGAGCTCGTATACTCCTCGAAGGGGCTGTAGTTGACTTCGAAGTGGGAGCTGTCTGGTGGAGGGGTCGGCGTACGCAGGTACGAGCCTATCCCATCTCGATCTCCGTCACGGAGGAGCGCCGCACGGTCATGAGCGCTGCCGGCAGGAGAGCGGCGGAGAGCATCCGCCCGTTGTTGCGTGCATACACCATCATGCGTGTTGACCGCATCGAACCGACGAAAAATATCATTCGTGGTTTCCATGCGTATGATCTCATGCTCGAAGCGCATCCTGAACTGCACGGGGAGGTCACCTTTCTGGCGTTCCTTGTCCCGTCGCGGCAGACGTTAGCCATCTACCAGCGTTACAGGGCCAGGGTGCTTCACGTAATGGATACAGTCAATAGGAAATACGGCACAGAGGATTGGACACCTATTCATGCGTTCTATGGCAATGATCGTACGCGGGCGCTTGCGGCGATGCAGTGGTATGATGTGCTGCTCGTCAATCCGATTATGGATGGGATGAATCTGGTGGCCAAAGAGGGTCCCGTCGTCAACCAGCGCAATGGCGTCCTGGTACTCTCGCGCACAGCCGGGGCATTCCAGGAACTGGCGAGGGGAGCAATTCCCTTGTCCCCGACGGATATCGTCGAGACAGCCGAGGGGTTGTACAGAGGGCTGACCATGTCGCAAGAGGAGCGACGGCAAAAAGCGACGCTGGCGCGGCAGGCGGTGGAGAGCAACGATCTCAACGCCTGGCTCACGCGACAGATGAGCGATCTCGACGCGCTGGTTGACCGTGCGCACTCCGCTCCTCTTCCCATCAAGAAACCAACTCCCATTGAAAGCGCTGAAAAGGTTACCGTCAGCGCCAGTTGATAGTTCAGTGCCAATCGGGTTATCATTGATGGCCGGGATCTTCTAAGGAACTCTCAAAGCAGGCGCTGAGACAGCCGGGACTGCTTTCTCGGGTTTTCGTCCTGTCTCTGGTCACATAAGCAACCCATCTCTCGTCTTCTAGAGTAGAAGTATACAACGTCTTCGGGGCAGGGTGAGGGAAGACGAGGAGCGCCTTCCCAATTCCCGATCGGCGGTAGAGCCCGCACGCCACTGCTGGTGGCACGATCTGGGGGAGTTCCAGAGCCGACGGTACAGTCCGATAGGAGAAGACGAGGGAAAAACAGGGGATGCACGCGCATCCTCGTGCATATCCTCCATGCTCTTTCTGCCTGCTCGCACTTCTGCCCCATAGTAGTCGAATCTCGAAAGCAAGCTTTTCTGCTTCACTGGAGTCACCGCTATGTGTTTGAAAGAAGCAATGAGACAGGCAGTTCTTGCTGCGCGCTCAGTTGAGGGACGCACAAGTCCACGGCCCCCTGTCGGTGCCGTGCTGGTGCGTAATGGGCAAATCGTAGGCAGAGGCGCTACTGCTCCTCCCTATGGTCCACACGCCGAGGTACGGGCTCTCACCGAAGCGGGTCCGGCCGCCCAGGGCGCGGATCTGTACGTCACGCTCGAGCCCTGCTGTACGATGCTTCACACTCCACCTTGCACAGAGGCGATCGTCGCTGCCGGAGTACGTCGTGTGTTCGTAGGCGCGCTCGATCCCAATCCGGCGGTCTACACCCATGGTATACGACAACTTCAACGCGCAGGTATTGATGTTGTGCTGTTGGAGCATGAGCACGAAGCGCTGGCGTTGATTCGCCCCTTTGCGACCTTTATCACGCAGGGGCGATCCTATGCGACGGCAAAATGGGCAATGACACTTGATGGAAAGCTGGCAACGCGGACGAAGACATCTGCCTGGATTAGCGGAGTGGAGTCAAGGTTATGGGTGCATGATCTTCGAGATCGCGTGGATGCGATCCTTGTTGGTGCTCAGACAGCACGGATTGATAATCCACAGTTGACGGTGCGTCTCTCTCCCGAGCAACGCTGCTCTGAACGTACCATGCGTCACAGCCCGCCACTACGGATCGTCCTTGCCACGCGTGGGCGGCTTCCCGATCACCTGGCACTTCTACAGTCTTGCAGCGAAGCAGAGACCTGGATCGTCGTAGGCGAGACCTGTGCTGCTGCGCAGCACAAGCACCTGGAATCGCTCGGCGTCCACGTACTGCCTGTTCCCGTTGATGAGCGTGCCCGTGTCAGTCTCCCCGCCACCCTACAGGTGCTGGCGCAGCAGGGAATCGTGCATGTACTTCTAGAAGGCGGGGCAACACTTTTGGGCAGCGCATTTGATCAGCACTGTATCGATCATGTCGCTGCCTTCATCGCGCCTATTTTGATCGGTGGAGGTGAAGCACCTTCGCCCATCGGTGGGGAAGGCCTGGCTGAGATGATTCATGCTTGCCAACTCCACAATCGACGAACCCAATTCTTTGGTGAAGATATCCTGGTAGAAGGTGATGTAGTCTATGAGCCAGCTCCTTCCCCAGGAATCAGAGAGGAGCAAAAACTATATGCACAACCACTATGACCTGGCGGGTTGTAATCTCTCGGTTCCCGAAGCAATTCACGCGGTGCAGCAGGGAAGGATGGTGCTCATTCGCGACGATGAGAAGCGTGAGAACGAGGCGGATGTCTGTCTTGCTGCGCAATTTGCTGCGCCAGAACGTCTCAACTTCCTGTTGCATCATGCCTGTGGTCTCATCTGTGTTGCCATGGCAGGCGAGCGACTTGATACACTCGATATCCCCCTGGCGGAGAAAGCGAATGATCCCCTGCAAGGGACGCCTTTTGCCGCCTCGGTTGATGCTCGTCGGGGCACGACGACGGGGATCCCTGCGAGTGAGCGGGCCCTGACGATTCGCCGGCTTGTGGACCCGACCGCGCGCGCGGAAGATTTCGCGCGCCCTGGGCATGTCTTTCCATTGCGCGCTCATCCACGGGGCACGCTTGGCCGACGAGGCCATACAGAGGCAGCAGTAGACCTGATGCATCTCGCCGGCCTGGAGCCGGGAGCGATCCTTTGTGAGGCCTTGGATAGCAGCGGTGAATCTGCCCGCGGCAATATCCTCCTTGCGCTGGCGCGGGAGTGGGGCATAGGTATCCTCGATGTTGATACGGTTGCGCGCTACCGTGAAGAACACCGGGTCAGCTTCGTAACCGGAACATCGTTACCCACGGCAGACGCCTCTTTCCGCCTGCTGCATTACCGGGATACGATGATCTGGCAGGATTACCTTGTGCTCATGCTTGGCGAGCTCCAGAAACAGCCGGGCGAGTTACCACTTGAAATGCGTTCTGCCAACGAAGCTGTCGCTTCTGAACTTAGACAGATTGCCAACGACGCTGCCGCG
>Ga0070708_100001525_pt1 | contig 17680 bp, 13 predicted proteins | sample KBSK5503metaG_FD_65469 | JGI IMG/M metagenome (GOLD analysis project Ga0070708, IMG submission 65469) | Corn, switchgrass and miscanthus rhizosphere microbial communities from Kellogg Biological Station, Michigan, USA - KBS K5-50-3 metaG | ecosystem: Host-associated > Plants > Roots >... | reverse complement strand
TGCGATAGAGATCCTGGGTCAGCCGCCGCTTGGACGCGCCCGTGCTCAATATTTTCGAGCGCGCGTACTGCTCGGCGAATTTCTCGTCGTCGAGCAGCCCGTTATCTACAAGGCGGCGGATCGCGTCATCCGCGTCCGCCGCCGGGTACTCCTTCTGGATCAGTTTTTTGTGCAGCGCCCGCGTGGCGTAAGGACGCGCGGTGAGAAGTTTCAGAGCGTAATCGTACGCGCTCGGACGGTTCAATCAGCCAGCTCGACCTCGGTCTCACCAGGAACCGGAGGCCTGATGCCAAGGACGGTCTTCACCTTCTCCTCGACCTCGGCGAGCAGCGCCGGATTGTCCTTGAGGTACATCTTCGCGTTCTCGCGACCCTGACCAATTCTCTGCGCGCCGTAGCTGTACCACGCACCTGACTTGTCGATAATCCCCGACTCGGACGCAATGTCGAGCACGAGCGAGGCGTGGCTGATGCCTTCGGCGTACATGATGTCGAATTCGGCCTGCTTGAACGGCGGCGCGACCTTGTTCTTCACGACTTTGACGCGCACGTGCGACCCGATGACCTCTTCCTTCTCCTTCACTGGAGCGATGCGACGAATGTCGAGGCGAACCGACGCGTAGAACTTGAGTGCCTTGCCACCAGTGGTCGTCTCGGGATTGCCGAACATGACACCGATCTTCTCACGCAGCTGGTTGATGAAGATGACGGAAGTCTTCGAGCGCGCGATCGCGCCGGTAAGTTTGCGCAGCGCCTGGCTCATGAGACGGGCCTGCAGACCCATGTGTGAGTCGCCCATGTCCCCCTCGATTTCCGCTTTCGGCACGAGAGCGGCAACCGAGTCGATGACGACTACATCGACCGCGCCCGAACGGACGAGGATCTCGCAAATCTCCATCGCCTGCTCGCCGGTGTCGGGCTGGGAGACAAGAAGACTCTCGACGTCAACGCCGAGCTTGACAGCATAGTCGGTGTCGAGCGCGTGCTCGGCATCGATGTAGGCGGCGACTCCGCCGGCTTTCTGAGCGTTGGCGACGACGTGGAGGCAGAGCGTGGTCTTGCCGCTCGACTCAGGACCGTAGATCTCGGTCACTCGTCCGCGGGGAATTCCGCCGACACCGATCGCCGCGTCGAGGTTGATGGCGCCGGTTGAGATCGACTCGACGCGCACGCGGGCATCGCTCGAGCCCATCTTCATGATGGCGCCCTTGCCGCAGTTCTTTTCGATCTGCGCGATCGCCAGGTTCAACGCCTTTTTCTTGTCTTCGTTAACGGTTGATACGGCCATCTCGCTCACCTTGTCGTTAGACGTTTAGACCTGGGTAGAGCCGAAGGGAAGGGGCGGTTCTACCACCCGAACAAAATACGAAAATACAATCGCGCGGGCAAGGACTGGAACCCATTCTCTTCGGCCGGAAACGAACGGACGCATCAGGTCTTGGCCTGGAGTAGAAAGGCGTTCTCCACGTGCTGGACGCGCACGTTCTCCGCTCCAAGAATGACTCCGATCACATCGAACCGAAAGGTATCTCCGGGCTTCTGGAAGCGAGAGATCCAAACCTTAGCCGACCGGCTGAGCTCGCGCTGCTTCCGCCAATTTACCGCGCTCACCGGACCTCCGAATTCGGCCGACTTACGCGTCTTCACTTCTACGAAGGCAACCGTTCGTCCGGAATCGGGTTCCGCGCGGGTCGCGACCAAATCGACGTCTCGGCGACCATTCCGAAACCGCCGCTCAGCAATCTCCCAGCCGTGGACTCGGAGCCATTTCTCGGCCACTCGTTCGCCCCTGATACCCATCGCCTGCTTCGCCATTGACATGCGATCAGGATATCGCTGATCCGAAGATCAGGCTCACCACTTTTTTTTCCGCGTGACTGTTTTTTTGCGGAGCATCCGAGCAGACTCTGCCCATTCGCCTCTGCGGAACACACTAAGGGAAATCCCTTGCCAGAAAGGAGAGCGAGTAGAATTACCCGGTCTGGGGGTGTTGCATCAAGATTGAAAAACGTATAATCGCGTCTCCCGTTTAAAACTTCGGTGCAAAAAAAAATGAATGAGGAAAGGCAGCAGCAAATCCGACTTCTCATGGTCGATGAGAACGAGGCGGACGCGGAGAAGATATTCACGCAACTCCGCGACGCTGGAATTCGTCTCGCCGCCGAGAGAGTCCAGTCCGAAGAAGGTCTGGCCGACGCGCTTCGAGAACTAAAACCACATGTGGTGTTGTCGGAGCACACGTTGCCGCTACTCGATTATCGGACGACGCTAAAGGTCGTGCAGTCGATTCGGCCGGGGACACCGGTAATCGTGATGAGCGGCCCGCTGCGCGAAGACGATACAGGTTCCTGCGTCCGCGCCGGTGCCGAGAGTTTTATCTCGAAGTTGAATGCGGGCATGCTACCCGGGGCGATCCTCACCGCGCTGGAGGCGCGTGAACCGCTCTCAAGACTCACGTCGCGACAGATCCAGGTCATGCGTCTCATCGCCAGCGGTTATCGGACGCATGAAGTCGCTGAGGTGCTCAAGCTCAGCGCAAAAACCGTCGAGAGCCACCGACACCAGTTGATGCGCAAGCTCGGCCTGTTGAGAACTACTTGCCTGATTCGATACGCTATTCGTGTCGGATTCATGCCTGTCATGCCGCCGACGTCGATCATCCAGTAGCTAGGCGGCTGGAGCCGCGTCGTTACAGCGTAGGCGCGATCGACTGATCTTCCGGATTGTAACGCGCGTGCGTTCTCGACTGAAGCCGGGTCGCGTCCTCGCCCCATAGCGGCAGTACGAACGAGAAGACGCTGCCGCGACCGACCGTGCTGTCGACGGTGATCGTTCCGCCGTGTGCCTCGACAATTCCCCGCGCGATTGCCAGGCCGAGGCCGACGCCGCGATTGTCACCGCGCTCCGCCTGCCAGAATTTTCCGAACAATCGCGGAATTTGAGCAGGTGGAATTCCTGGGCCGGTATCGCTCACCGAGCACACGATTTGACCCTCTGATCGCACCGCCGACAACGTGACCGATCCACCTGAGGGGGTGAACTTGATGGCGTTGCCGACGAGATTCGAGATAACCTGGAGCAAACGCGCCGGGTCAGCACGCACCGCGGGAAGATCGTCGGCTGCGTTCACGGCCAGCTTCAGACCCTTCTCGCGAGCGACCGGCTCGAGCATCTCCCACGCTTCGTTGAACAGATCGGAGATGGCAACCTTGCGCGGCGCCATCGACAGCCGGCCAGCCTCGATCGTGGTTACGCTGAGCAGATCCTGAATGAGACGGTTGGCGCGCTCGCCGGCGCGCTTGATGATGCGCAGCTGACTTGCACGCGTCTCCTTGGGACCGTCCGTTTCCATGAGCAGCGAAGTCGCCATGGAGATCGTATTCAACGGATTGCGCAGATCGTGCGCGACGATGCGCAGAATCTCTTCGCGGGCATCGATCACCCGCTGCGCTTCGCCGTAGAGTTGGTCGAGTGTCGCTCGTGAGACTTCGTTGACTACGACGCGTCGAATCATCTCGGTGACGGAGAGTGCCAGCGCGCCCGACAAGGCGACCGCCACCAGACTTCCACCGGCCGCCAACCACGGCACCCACCCGAAAGCCGCGGTCAACAACAGGGCAGTTGCGGCCAGGCCCGCCGTGAGCTTGACGGCTGAGCGAGTCAACCGAAAAGCACCGGTGAACGCGAGCACGACGCAAAGCGCGGCGAAGGTCGTCGCCAAACCGGCAGGACGCGCGAATGGGTCGGCACCGACCTGACTCAGTCCCAACCCGACGACGAGCAGCGTCGCGTCGGCAATCGGAAACGCGCGCCGCAGCCACGGCCTGTACCAGTCGCGGCGCAGCAGTGCGAGCGCTGCCGCGGCGAACGTCATCCACACGAGCGCGGCACCGAGACTACCGATCGTCGGCGGCGGAATCGGGGAGATCTTGCTGAGAAAAAGCTTTGCCAAAACGAACAGCGAGAACGCGCCGGCCGCCGCGCCGCGCAGATAAGCCAGTTTCAGCTCTGCGCGGCGCGCTTCTTCGAGAAGACTCTTCTCGATTGTCGCACCCAACTGTGCGGCGGACTGCTTCGCGCGCAGCTCTCGCCTGATCGACTCGGCGATCTCGGCGGCCAGAATTCCTCGCGAATCGAGCGGATTATCGGACACGGCTTTCACTCCGCTACCTCAACTACACCGGGCGTTGGAAGAACTCGACGGTTGTATAGTCTGTTCTGGGATCGGGTGGAACAAAGTGGGTAAATGTCGTGACTTTGAGACGAGTCGCCGAGATATACTCGATCAGCATCGTTCTCGTCGCAAAACCCTGATCCCAGAACACGCCCAGGGATTGTTTGGCGAGCCAATCATCGGTGTTAGCGGGCGCAACACCCCAGTCGCAATTCGTCGGGACGCAGGCCCCGAATGCCTGGACGCCGACGGAGTTTCCATCGACGAAAATATTCAAGCTGGCGAGGTTCGGGTTAACGGTGTTCTCATTCTGCCACACGCCCTGAATCGTGCTGAGAGCAGGGACCGCGGGCACGGTCACGGTGAAAGTCACCGGCCCGCCCCGCACCTGACCGTCCGCTGTAAGCGTGTAGGTTGCCGGCGTACTGGGGATCTGCCAGTTCACCGCTGCATACCCACCGCCACCCGCGGGCTGATCGGGATTGATTGGAGTGGAATTGGTAATCGCCACGAGCTGGGTGGCGGTGCCGCCTGTTTCGCCTTGTGGACTCAACGTCGCGGCGCCGGAGGTTACGGTGAAGGTAACGGGTATGCCTGCCAGTCCGACGGTATTCTCGTTCAAGCCGTCGTGGTGATTGCTGCCGAGAAGTCTCACGAACGGCGTAACGGTTCCCCCGCCGACCAATGTGACCGCTGTCGGGCTGATCGCCTCGATGTTGGCGGTAACCGCAGGGCCGACATTGGTGAACCCGTCGAGGGTTCCGCCGAGGCCGAGGTCGACGCCGTACGCGGTCTTCACGCCGAAGAGCGCCCCGAAACCTGATTTCACTTTGCGCCATCCCGCGCTTGCGAAGCGCGTGAATCGGTTTGAATTCTCCATGCCGATTACAGGCGCGGTCGAGCAGTTTCGTGTGGACGCGGAAAGGATGCCGGCGTCGGGCGCATCCGGCAGCGCGTGCGGCGGCTCGTTCGGGCCAGACGCCCACATCTCGGCGAACTGCTCGCGGGTATCGGGCGTGCCGAACAGAACGAAACAGACCGCAACTCTCACTGGCGTCGCGAACTGACGGCCAGTTTCGGGGTCGATCGGCACCAGGACGGGCGTCGTCTGGAAGTGGAAGCAGCCGGGGAATTGCATGAGTGGCAGGGTTGGATGGCACGGAGCACTCTCGGTGCCTGCCGTCAGATCCGTGGTGCCCACGTCCACCTGGCTGATGGTGACGACCACGCTCTGCGGTCCAGTCAACGGCAGCCACCCGTTCGGGAAGCTGGCGCCCGCAATCGCGCCGGCTCCGCCATCCACGGTTACAACCTGAAAACCGGACGGATCACTGTTGGTGACCGTCGCCGAGACACATAGGCTGGCTCCGCCGCAGAGCGTAGGTCCACCGCCTTTTTCTATCCGGAAGTTGATGGGAAGCGTAGAGCCGTCGTTCAGGGGAATGACCTCGCCCGTGCGCGCGTTGCGCAATTCTCTCATGTTCGACACCGGATCCACATCAGCAACGCCAAACGGGATATCCGATCCCGCGACCAAGGCCTTGATGCGGTAAAACTTCGTTACGTCCAGACCGGACTCCCGCGTATTCCAAAGGACCTGGTAGAACCCGTCCGGTGGGTTCTGCAGTCGGATCGTTCCGGCAGGGAATTTCTTCACCGGGTCGCCCGCGATACAATCAGTTGCTATCGTCGGTAAACCTTGCGCATCCACGGGTGCGCCCTGAAGCTCGCAGATCTCGACCGTGAGGCTTGGCTGCAGAGTACTGTTGAATTTCCCTTGGTCGAAGTTCTGATCGTTCACCGGGTTCGGCACCAGCGGCGGCAGCCAAAAGAAATCGGGATTTCCGCCATGAGCGCCGTCGGTGATGGCCTTCGAAGGATCGGTGGGCGCACTGATCTCGGTTGGGCGTCGCGCGCTTTCGCACGCCATTGCGAGTGTGAGAGCTGCGAGAGCGAACAGGCGGACTTTCATGGGACCCTCGGGGGTTAACCGGTTGCGATCAGGTTCTTAAAGCGCGGATCGTCCTGGAGCGGACGCCACCACCACGGATTCACTTTCGAGAATCCAGCGCGGTGCTCAGGATGATCAGTGAGATATCGTTGCAGTAAATCCACCGCCTCCTTTTTGTCGCCCATTTGACCACGCACGAATGCTTCGTATCCCATCAGCTCGCCGCGGGGATCGATGGTGCGATCGGCACGCGCGCGCACCAGAACGCGGCGCGCGCTGTCGGCTAGACCCGCACGCCCCAGCACATCGGCGACGACTATTTGTCCCTCGCGCGTCGTGTATTCCTTCTGCTGCGGCGGCACCGATTGGGCGTACGCAGCGGCGCGTCGCCAGGCCTCGTCGGGATCAGCCGCGATCCCCTTCGCCGTCATGATCCAGAGCTGACACCGCGCGGCGAGCGGATGCTGGGGGAATCGGCGCTTCAACTCGTCGCAATGATTCTTCGCATTGACGAAGGATTCCAGATCGTAGGACGTGACGTAGAGTCGCCACAATATGTCCGGGGCCGCCGTGAGATACGCATCGGCTTCGTACGCGCGCTGCGCCAGGTTATGCGATTCGACGGCGTCGTGTTTGAGGTACTGAAGGGCGCTCAGCACGTTGAGCGCGTTCGCCTGGGTCGGATTGATGGCGATCGCGTCACGGAGGTCCTTGTCGGAGAGGCGCACCAGCTCTTCGACTTTCCTTTGATCCTGGACGAAACCGCGCACGATCGGACGGACGCGCAGAGTGCCGCGCAGCTCCAGTGCGTCCGCGTCGCGTGGATCGAGAGCGATGGCGCGATCGGCGTGGGCGATTCCGGTGTCGATCCACTTCTCTGCCTGAGCGGGATCTTTGGTGAGCTTCTCCAGACGACCAGCGACGAGCCCGCGCGCGACGATTGGCTCCGGCCATTTGGGATCCAAAGCTTCTGCCTGCGCGAGCAGAGTGTCAGCAGCGAGCAGTTGTGTTGACGCACCGGCGCTGTTGCCGCCTTGATCGAGTGCGTCGGCATCTTTTCGTAGCTTGCTCGCGCGTTGAACCAGAGACCACGCCGTCGGATTCTCGGTGCCGGCCCGCGATTCACGGAGTCGAACCTCTTCCCCCAGCCACAAACGGAGCATACGCGTCAGTTCGTCGGCCAGCTTCGATTCGAGGCCGAGCGGATTCCCCAGCGCTTCGACTACCGAAGCCCGCTTGTAATCCGTCCCGTCGTTTCCATCAATGAGCCGGAGCGTCACGCGCGCATTGTTGCCTTCGGATTCAACGGCCCCCTCGACCAGCGTCCCAGCCTCGAGCGTGTGCGCGATACTGTCTCGTGAGATGTCCTTTCCTCGAAATTGCTTGACGCCGTTCGTCGACACGACATCGAGCGCACTCACCTGACTCAGATCTTTGATGAGAGATTCAGTGAGGCCGTCGGCGAGGTAGCCGAGTTTCTTGTCGGGACTTTGGTCGGCGAAATAGAGGACGGCGATGCGTTGGGGTCTGAAGCCGGTGGCTCCGCCGCCGGGCGAACCAATGCGGCTACTTCCCCAGAGAAAGGCTCGCCCGGCCCAAGCGGCACCGCTGAGCCCGAGCAGAACGAGCAACGCGATTGGGGCAATGACGCGCCAGTTTCTCGCTGGGCGTTTGTGTTGTTTCGTTCGATGACCCGTGCGAAATGCGGGGAAAGTTCCGCTCTGTCGAGCCGCCTGGAGCGCCTCGGCGAATTCGGCGCCCGTCGAGAAGCGATCGGCTGGCACTTTGGCCAGCGCTCTCATAACTACGTCCTCGACGTCCTCCGGGATGGTGCTGCGCACGACGGTGAGCGACGGGACTTCGTCAAGAGAATGACGCGCGATCAACGCCTGCGTCGTCGAGCCGGTGAACGGCGGCGAGCCGGCGAGCATCTCGTAGAGCACGCAGCCGAGGCTGTAGATGTCGGTGCGGCCATCGAGGTGCGGGTCGGCGGTGCCCTGCTCCGGACTCATGTACGTCGGCGTCCCAACGGAGATGCCCGTCGACGTAAGTCGCTCTCGTCCGAGGGCACTGGCCGCGCGCGCGATGCCGAAATCGGCGAGCAGCGCCTGACCATCCTCGAGGAGAATGTTTTCGGGCTTGATGTCGCGGTGAATGATGCCGTGACGGTGCGCGTGGTCGATCGCGCTGGCTATCTCGCTGGTAATGCGCAGTGCCTCATCGACGGAGAGCTGGCGCTCGCGAATGAGTCGTGCTCGCAGCGACTCGCCGTCGACGTACGGCATCACGTAGTACAGCTCGCCATCCGCCTCGCCCGAATCGTAGATGGGCAGGATGTGCGGATGACTGAGGTGGGTTACGAGCTCGATCTCGCGGCGGAAGCGTTCGGGTCCGAGAGCAAAGCCGACATCGTCGCGCAGGACTTTGACGGCGACCTGCCGATCAAACTTGAGGTCCTTGGCCAGGTAGACCGTGGCAAAGGCCCCGTGACCGAGCTCACGCTCGATCTCGTAGCGGGAAGCGATGGCCGTGCGGAGGCGCTCGAGAGAGGATGGCATGCCCACTCGTCGATGGGAGGGTTGCCAGCTGCCTTACAACATCAAAGGCCAACTATACGGATGAACTTGAAGGGGCGCCAGACGGTTTTGGCGCGATGGGTGGGGCGAAGCTGAGTGAACTGCGCGCTTGCCGTTACCCGTAACCGGTAACCGGTAACCCGCTAACCGTTACCCGTACCCGCTACCCGATGTCCGCTACCCGATGTCCGCTACCCGATGTCCGCTACCCGATGTCCGCTACCCGATGTCCGCTACCCGATGTCCGCTACCCGATGTCCGTCCTGGTCAGCCGGCATCGGGCAACGGGCGACGGGCGACGGCAAGCGGGCAGCGGGCAACGGGCAACGGGTTACGCGTTACGGGTTACGGGTTACGGGAAGCGGGTAACGGGTCACGGGTAACGGGTGGAAGTTCGCAGTTTACGTCCGCGGTCCCGCGATCCGCTCCAGGTCGTCCAGCCCGGCAAGCACGTCCCGCGGCTTCGACCCGTCCGGCGGGCCGAGAATACCAGCCATGTGCAGCTGGTCGATGATTCGGGCGGCGCGCCCGTACCCCACCTTCAATCGGCGTTGTAACAAAGACGTCGACCCCTGCTGGTGCTGGATCACGACCTCCGCCGCCTCGCGGAACAACTTGTCCCGATCGGAGTCGTCCAATGATTCGGCGTCGGACCCGCCCGCTTCCTCCGCCTCCTTGCGACGGATCGTCTCGATAATGTCGGTCTCGCTCGGTGCGTCGACGAATAGCCCCTGCGCCTCGTACGCCGCCCGACGCTGCTCGCGACGGAAGTCGTACCACCCCATCAAACGCTCGGTGTCCTCGCTTGAGATGTAGGCACCCTGCAGCCGCGCCGGCTCTGACTTGCCCGGCGGAATGAACAGCATGTCGCCGTTGCCGAGCAGTGCTTCGGCGCCAATGCCATCGAGAATGGTGCGGCTGTCGACCTGGGATGCGACCCGGAATGCGATGCGGCTCGGGAAATTGGCCTTGATCAGACCGGTGATCACGTTCACGCTCGGACGCTGCGTAGCAAGAATGAGATGGATGCCGATCGCGCGCGCCTTCTGCGCCAGCAATGCCAGTGGCGTCTCGATCTCGCCCTGCACCGTCATCATCAGATCGGCGAGCTCGTCGATCACCACCACGACGTACGGAACGATGCCACCCTTGTACTCGAGATCCTCAAATGCAATGTCGGCGCGCTTGACGTTCTTGAGCTTCTGCCCTTCCTGAACCTTGCGATTGAAATCCTGGATGTTGCGCGCACCGTTCGCGGCGAGGAGCTCGTAACGATCCTGCATCTCCAGCACCGCCCACTTGAGGACAGCGGCGGCATCGCGATTGTCGGTGACGACTTTGTGCCGGAGATGCGGAAGCACGTTGTACACCGACAGCTCCACCATCTTCGGATCGACCATCAGGAAGCGCAGCGTCGTCGGCGTGTGACGATAGACGAGGCTCGTGATCAGGGTGTTGATGCAGATGCTCTTGCCTGAGCCAGTAGCTCCCGCGATGAGTAGGTGTGGCATTTTCGCCAGATCGGCGATGATCGGCCGCCCCTCGAGATCCTTGCCGAGCGCGATCGGCAGGGCCGCGCGAATGTTCAGAAATTCGCGCGACTCGATGAGCTCACGGAATGCAACGATCTCCGCGGTCGGGTTGGGTACCTCTACGCCAACAGCACCCCGTCCCGGGATCGGCGCCACGATGCGGATGCTCTGGGCGCGCATCGCCAGCGCGAGATCGTTGGAGAGATTGGCGATCTGACGCACCTTCACACCAGCGGCCGGAGCAACCTCGTACTGCGTAACCACGGGTCCCGTCGTGCGACCAACCAGCTCACCTTCGACGCGGAATGTACGCAGCGCATCCATCAGCTTGATGCCCATCGCATCCAGCTCACGTTTGCCGAAGTCGGCGCTGCGCGGTGGCGGCGGCGTCAGCAGCTCGGGCGAAGGGAGATCTTCGTCAGTGAACGAGATGTTATCCGGCTCGAAGGCTTCGAGCGCGGCGTTGAGTTTGTCCGTTTCACGGGCAACGTGCACTGCCGGAGGTGTCTTCGTGCGGCGCTCTCGCCTCTTCTCAATCGGTAGCGTCGGCTCCTCGCTGCCTCGCCGCATCAATGAGTGATCGATCTGCGGCATTTCCTCTGGCGTCGGCTCGAGAAGCGTCGCCGAGACCACGCTTGCAGCGCTGTTCGGTGCAGGAACGACAATCTCTTTCGATGGATCGAGTCCGGCGCGTTCAGCGGGCGTTGGTGGGTTCACGATTTCGTCGAGCGTTCTGACGCGCTTAGCCACAACAACCCGAATCGGATTCCACGACAACGTCGCCGCCATCAGGATGCTGTAGGCAATCGCCATCAGGATCCATGCTCCGGCGGATCCCGCAAACTGGAGAACGTAGAATGCGGCGAAGGCGCCCCAGATACCGGCGAGCGCGGTAGCTTCGCGAATTCCGCCTTGCGCCAATCCGAAGGTGATCGGCAGGAGCGCCACCATGCCCAGCAGGAACACCATCCATGAGCGGTCCTTTCTCTCTCCCAGTCGACCGAATAGTCGCAGTGCGTGGGCGGCAGGCGCGACCGGAAGGATTGCCGCGGCAGGCCATCCCAGCAGCAGCGCGATCGGATGCGCCAGCAGCGCTCCGATCCAGCCGAAATTCCCTCTTACGTTGCCCCCCCCGGGGCCGTGGAGTTGGGTGTAGGCCTCAGCGGCGAGCGCGCCGGCGAGGAAGATTCCAAGAAGGAGGAAGACGATCCCGCGAATCTCGCGGGCGAGCGCGGACGACGAAGGCCTATCGTGCCCGTTCTGGCCCGAGCTTCGTGATTTGTCGTTCCTGGTAGATCGGGACCACAGGATAGGAGTCCACTTTCGCGGCGGCGACGAGGTCGTCACCAAATCCTGCTTCTTGGAGCGCTTGTCCGTGGGCCGATTCTTTGAAGAGTTTCGCGATGTTCTCGCCATATTTTTTTTCGATCAGCACCGAGGCGGACGCTCCGTCATTCACCTGCACCCCAGCGCGCTTGGGAATCGCCCGAACGTAACGCCCTGCGCAGGCGGCATCCTCGAGGGTAAAGCCGCCCTCTTCCCCCGCGCATATGATGGCGATGTCCGTGTTCGAGCTGGCCGCGACCTTCATCATGGCCAGCACCGCCGTAAAGTTGACGTATGAAGCTATAACTATGTCACGGGCGCCTTGTACCCCCAGCAGCGCCCGGGTGCCGTTGGTGGTCGTTATGAGGATCGTCTTGCCCTCCACGACCTTCTTCGTGAACGCCTGCGGCGAATTGCCGAGGTCGAAGCCGACGATGGGATGCATCTTCTGCTCGCCCGCCAGAATGATCTGGGAGCGGTGAAACTCCTTGGAGCGGAAGATCACCTCATCCGCTCCCTCCAGCGGCATGACGGTCTTGGCGCCGTTGCCGAGCGCGGTGGCGACGGTGGTCGACGCGCGCAGCACGTCGACGATTACGACAAGCCGTCCGTTGGTGTCAGAGGGTTTTGCCTGCGCCGGAGTGAAGAAAACATCAAGCCGCACTTGCCGGCTCCTTCATCAATTCGCTCTCGCGCTCGAGGAACTTGGTATCCACGGCGCCTTCCTGAAATTTCTTATTGGCCATCACGCGGCCGAGAAATGGAATGGTAGTGGTGACGCCCTCGATGATGAAGCTCTCCAGCGCGACCTGCATCCGGCGCAGAGCTTCCTGGCGATCTCGTCCCTGGCAAATGAGCTTGGCGAGCAGTGAGTCGTAGAATGGCGGCACGCTGTAGCCGGCGTAGACGTGGGTGTCCAGGCGAACTCCGGGACCACCAGGCGGATGGAAGACGTCGATGTGGCCCGGCGACGGCTGAAAGTTTCGCGCCGGATCTTCGGCGTTGACTCGACATTCGATGACGTGGCCGCGGCGCTCGATCGGCGGCTTCACTGAAAGCTTGGCGCCGGCCGCAACGCGGATCTGCTCCTTCACCAGATCGATGCCGGTGAGCATTTCCGTAACCGGATGCTCGACCTGGATGCGGGTGTTCATCTCCATGAAATAGAAAGAGCGATCCTCGTTGAGGAGCATCTCGATGGTGCCGGCTCCAACGTAGTCGATGGCCTTGGCTCCCTTCACCGCCGCCTCCCCCATCTTCTCCCTCAGCTCGTTGGTCATCGCTGGACTCGGCGCCTCTTCGATCAATTTCTGGTGACGGCGCTGCACCGAGCAGTCGCGCTCGCCGAGGTGGATGACGTGCCCGTGACGATCGCCCATGATCTGGAATTCGATGTGGCGCGGGCGAGAGAGGTATTTCTCGATGTAGACTTCGCCGTTTCCAAATGCGGAGAGCGCTTCGGAGCGCGCAAGCTGGAACGATCGCCCGAAGTCGTCTGGATCCGTGGCGACGCGCATTCCTTTGCCGCCGCCTCCGGCTGCCGCCTTGATGATGACGGGAAAGCCGATGTCGCGGGCAAACTTGAGCGCTTCGTCCGGGTCTTCTACACCGCCCGGCGTTCCTGGAATGATGGGGACTCCGACTTCGTGCATCGTCTTCCGTGCGGTGGCCTTATCACCCATGGTGCGGATCTGCGCCGGCGTTGGTCCAATGAAGTTGATGTTGGACGCGATGCAGGTTTCGGCGAACTCGGCGTTCTCGGCGAGGAATCCGTAGCCGGGGTGAATGGCGTCGGCGCCGGCGATCTCCGCCGCGGCGATGATGCGCGGGATATTGAGATACGACTCGCGCGCCGGCGCCGGCCCAATGCAAACGTCGTCATCGGCAAAGCGGACGTGAAGCGACTCGCGATCGGCTTCGGAGTAGACCGCGACGGTTTGGATGCTCAGCTCGCGGCAAGCCCTGATGATTCTTAGAGCGATTTCGCCGCGGTTGGCGATCAAAATCTTCTTAAACACTTAGGCTCATTGATGGCTAACCGCTTTTTTGATAGATACTGGCGACTGCGCATTGCGGACCAACGGCATTGCGGATCGCTGACTAATTGCGGATTGGGAAACCTACTGCGGATCGGTGACTAACAGCTGCGGACTGCCCTGTCCGCAATACGAAGTAGGTCTCCCAATGCGTAGTTAGTCAGCAGTCCGGAATGCACTTGGTCCGCAACGCGCAGTCCGCAGCTTATGTGACTTCCTGTTTCACGGTGTCCCACGATGTATCCGACGCCGACCCGATCCCCTGGGCGCGGAGAGCGAATTCCGCCGGATTGGTCGCCGCAAACAATGCATCGTCGTAAGTGATTACACCCTTCTGGTACCAGTTCATCAGCGACTGGTCGAAGCTCTGCATGCCGTAGGGGACGTTCCCTTCCTTGATCAATTGCCCGATGTTCAGCGACTTCGACATGTCCCGCATCTGGTCGCGCACGGCTTCGGTATTCATCAGAACTTCTGCCGCCGGTACGCGCCCCTTCTTGTCAGCGCGACGCACCAGTCGCAGCGAGATGATCGCCCGCAACGCCGTCGACAGCATGTAGCGCACTTCCGTCTGCTGATGGGGTGGATAGAAGGAAAGGACTCGGTTGATCGTCTGCGTAGCGTCGGTCGTGTGCAGCGTCGAGAACACCAGGTGTCCTGTCTCCGCCGCCTTGAGAGCGGTGTCGAGCGTGTCGAGGTCTCGAATCTCACCCACCAGCAGAATGTCAGGGTCCTGACGAAGGACGCGACGCAGGGCCTGGGCGAAGCTGTTGGTGTCGGTGCCAACTTCGCGCTGGTTGATGCTGCTCTTGATGTCGCGGTGCAGGAACTCGATCGGATCTTCGATGGTGATGATGTTGGCGTGCCGGTTCTGATTGATGTAGTGCAGCATCGACGCCAGCGCCGTCGACTTACCAGAGCCGGTAATTCCGGTCACCAGAATGAGTCCGCGGGGCATTAGTGCGATGCGCTCGCATACATCGGGCAGGTTCAGCTCGGCGATCGTCTTCGCCTGGAACGGCACCGTTCGCATCGCATACGCGATCGTGCCGCGCTGCTGATAGGCGTTGACGCGGAAGCGTCCGATGCCAGGTACAGCCAGCGCGAAGTCGGATTCCTTCTGCTCCGAGAACTCCTTGATGTTCTTGGGCGCCATGATCTGCTCGGCGAGGCTGCGCAGATCTTCCTGACGCAGCGGCGGCAATTCGAGCGACACCATGTGTCCGTCGACGCGGAGCGTCGGCGGACGTCCGACTTTGAGGTGGAGGTCCGATGCGTTCGCCTGAATCATGTGCTGGAGCACTGACTTGTAGTCGAACGCGGGACCGGATGCGGAGGGGGTGTGTGCTGCCTGCTTGGGCGCAGGCGGATTCAGTTTCTCAGCCATTGGGATCTATGCGGAAAAGGACCTGACCGTATTCGACGGGATGCGCGTTTTGCGCGAGAATCTCCTTAACTACTCCATCAAACTCTGACTCGATCTCGTTCATGATTTTCATTGCCTCGATGATGCACAGGATCTGACCTTTGCTGATTCTGTCGCCAACCGAGAGATACGGCTTTGCTCCCGGCTCCGGCGCACTGAAGTACGTACCGACCATCGGGGACTTCACTTCCAGGAACTTTGACTTCGCCGCCTCGATTTTCGGCACTTCGACCGCCGGTGCGCTCGCGTCCACCGCCGGAGCGATCGGAGCCGCCGCCGGCAACAGCGCCGGCATCGCCATCGGCGCGGCCACCTGCACTGCCCCTCGCTGCTGAGGAGTCTTCGAGATCCTGATCTTCATCCCTTTGTCGGACGAGATCTCGATCGAATCCACACTCGACTCGTCGAGCATTTCCACGAGCTTCTTCACATAGCGAAGATCGATCATTGCGGCAGGCGGGAAGCGGGAAGCGGGAAGCGGGAAGCGGGACACGCGGACAGCGCTTTGGTCGCGTTCATGCTACCTCGAGCAGTTCTCGGGTGAAGTCAGTGAGAATTTCAGGGCCGCCTGGTGCAAGATGGACGTCGTCCTCGATGCGAACTCCTCCCCAGCCCGGGCGGTAGATTCCCGGCTCGATCGTCACCACCGCGCCCGCACCGAGCTGCGCTTCCACAGTTTTCGCGAGGCGCGGCGCTTCGTGCACCTCCAGTCCGAGTCCGTGACCGAGGCTGTGACCGAACGCATCGCCGTAGCCGCAGTCCTCGATGTAGCGGCGCGCCAAACCATCGGCCTCCTGCCCTTTCATTCCGGCCCGAACCGAGCTCGAGGCCACGGCGTTCGCGTGACGCACGATGTCGTAGATCTCGCGCTGCTCCGCGGTGGCGCGCCCGACGACGACGGTGCGGGTGACGTCGGAGCAATAACCCTTGTACTGCGCGCCGAAATCGAGCAGCAGCAGATCGCCGCGCTCGATCGCTCGTGACGACGCGCGCGCGTGCGGCAGCGCCGCTCTCGGTCCCGACGCAACGATCGTCGCGAACGGAAAATCTTCACTGCCTTCGTTGCGCAGGGCGTGCTCGAGAATTCCCGCCACGCTCAGCTCGGTCATGCCGGGCTTGATTTCCTTCAGCGTTTTTCTCAGCGCGCGCGTGGCGATCTCGCCGGCTTGACGAATCAGCGCCACTTCATCGGCGTCCTTCGCTTCGCGCAGCGCTTCGACCATGTTGAGCTGCGGTCTCCATTGCCAGCGGGTTCCGTCGGTGAGCAAGCGTTGGAAGTCCCGATGCAACAAGTGAGCTGATTCGAAGCCGACGATGTCGATGCCGCTCAGACCCGCGCCGAGGGTCCATAGACCAGTCCACAGACTCTGCGATTCGATCCGAATTCTCGCGAGGTCCCCGACTTCCTCGTTCACCTGAGTGTCGTAACGGAAATCGGTGATGAAATGCAGATCGCGTTGCGTCACCAAAACCAGCGCGCTCGTCCCGGAGAATCCAGTGAGGTAGCGCACGTTGGGCAGGCTCGTGAGCACCAGGGCGTCGATGTGCGCCGCGGTCAGTGCATCGCGGAGCGCGGTGATGCGCGCGGGACGACGATCAGCCATTCGCCGCGACCGGAAGACGTTTCACCAACCCGCGCAGTGCGAGCTCGTAGCCGTAGGCCCCAAAACCGCAAATCACCGCCATCGCAGCGTCGGCCAGCACCGACTTCCGCCGTTCCGGCTCCCGCGCGTAGATGTTGGTGAGGTGGACTTCGACGAATGGAATCCGGATGCCGGCAAGCGCGTCACGAATGGCGAGACTGGTGTGGCTGTACGCGCCGGCATTCACCAGCGCGCCGTCGGCACGACCGCGCAGCGCGTGCACCGCGTCCACGATCTCGCCTTCGCCGTTGTGCTGTGAGAACGTGAGCTCGACGCCGAGCTCCCTGGCGACCGTCAACAGATGCTTCTCGATGTCGGCCAGAGTTTCGGTTCCGTACAGAGCCGGCTCACGCGTGCCGAGAAGATTGAGATTCGGGCCATTGATGACAGCGATTTTCACTCGCCCGTGAGTCCGTCGAGCCAGGCGCGGAATTTCGCAACGTCCTCTTCGGACTCCTGGGTGTGCGGGACGCGGGGATTCACACGCGGCGTCGGAGTGGGAGGAGTCGGTGGCGTTCTCGCTGTCCCGCCCGGCGTACCGCTGAACGCGCCAGCGAGGCGCGACGCGGCGCGACTGTCTGACGGATTCACCGTCGCACCAGCGAACACAGCATCGAGTGATGCGCCGGGTGCCGCCGTAGAAAGCGGTGCCTGTGGAGCGTGCGGCCGCTCGCCCTGCACGCTGTTGCCGGGGCGCATTCCCCCGCCGCCACCTGCCGGCGGATTTCCAGCCACGCGTGGGGGACGACGTCTGCCGAGCGTGGCGAAGAATTCCTTGACGGACGGCTGACGCGCGGCGATTCCTTCGGGCTCGCGCGGCTCCTCGCGCGCAGGAGCTTCGATGGATTCGCGCTGTCTCGATGGCCGCGATGGTGGATAATCGATCGGCACGTCTTCCGATTCAGGCGCACCGACTGGAGCGGGCGCTTCAATTGACGGGGACCGCGGAGCGCCAGGCGGCGCCGGACGCTCGATCGGGGGCGTCTCTCGCCTTTCTGCCGTCAACTCGGGATGCGC
>Ga0070708_100001524_pt1 | contig 17691 bp, 19 predicted proteins | sample KBSK5503metaG_FD_65469 | JGI IMG/M metagenome (GOLD analysis project Ga0070708, IMG submission 65469) | Corn, switchgrass and miscanthus rhizosphere microbial communities from Kellogg Biological Station, Michigan, USA - KBS K5-50-3 metaG | ecosystem: Host-associated > Plants > Roots >... | reverse complement strand
CGAGCACCTTGCCGGCGTGTCACGAATAAACCAGCAGGATCTACGCGGGCCCCAAAACCGGCCACTTACAGCCCTCAGCCCGCACCCGGGCCACGAAAGTGCGAAACACGAGTTACTTAGTACCCAGGCCTGATCCCGAGCCATTTAGTTGCGCTTTGGCCCCCTAAGCACAACTAAATTTGCCCTCCGCAAGGTGCCACCCGGCCGCGGCCCATTGGGAACAACCGAACGCTCATTGGCGGTAGTGGGACGCCGCGCGGGGAGATATCGCCAACCACCGTTCGAATGCGCCTGCCTGCCGGGCTAATCGTTGTTTCTGCGCTGGAAGCTACGGGAGGCCGAGACCGCCCAGCCACAGGACCACGCAAGTTACTCGCCGGTTACCTGGCACTTCCTGGTACGAGCCTTACGGGTACGCCGAATCCTGGCGCGTCGTGGCGGAGCGCGAGCAGCGTGATTGTCCACCGGTCGAAGTCCACGGCAGGCGATGGTAGCCAGCGCCGCCACCGCGTGCCGCCGCGGATCATGCCAATGAATGACGTTGGCGGCCCATCAAGGCGGTGATGCCCCGACGGGGAGGGTGGCGGCTTCCCCAGGCAGGACGGAGGGCGGCCGCGGCGCGGCCGCCCTCCGTCTGGGTTGGCTAGCCGATGACGTGGAACGCCGTGCGGTTGCCAAACGGCGCAACGCTTTCGGGCGCTACCCGGTTCCAGTAGTCGACGAAGCCCTTGGAGGCGGTGACCCCCTCGAAGATCGGCAGGTTGGCCGGCGTGCCCGGCAGGTCGCAGCTGACGACCAGGACTCCCTGGCCGCCGTCGGAGTAGGCGATCTGCAGGACCGCCAGGCCCGCCCGCGCATCCGCAGCCACGCCGGTGACGCCGTCGGTGATCGGCGGTGAGGGCAGGTTGCCCGGGGCGAGCACGAAGCGGACGAACCCGGTCACCTTGTATGTGCCGCTACCGGCGCCGAAACCGGTCGTCGTCCAGGTTCCGCCGCCGGTGACATCCTGTGGTCCACCCGGATTGGCGCGGAAGGTACCGCTGCCGGTCAGCGTGATCATGTTGGCGCACGAGGAGGCCGCGCATGCCGACGCTTCCCCTCCGGGCAAGGTGGTGGTGACGGGGGGTGGGCTCGAGAGGTGGATGATGTCCCACCGGTAGTGCTGGCTGGACGAACCGGCGCTGGCCCCGGCTGGAACCAGCAGGGCGGCCGCGCAGGTGACAGCGGCGACCAACCCGATCGGGATGAGTCTTGCAACCTTCACTGCTTGCTCCTTTGTGTGACGGTCTCATTCCGCCTTCGGCGAGCGAGTGGCGGCGTCGCACAAAGCGATGCTCTGTCAAGGTCCAGAGAGAATCCCCGGACAAACCCGCCGTCGGAGGCCCGGCATTGATGCCTCCTTTCTCCCCGCGCAGAAGGGTCAGCCCCGGCCCCCGAGAGCAGCGCGTGGTGACAGGGACTGGTCCGGAACCCCGTCCCGCCTTCAATGATCGTGTCCCCGGCGCCAGCGGCGCGGCCGACGACGCCTGAATTGCCGCAGTCGCAGCCCGGAGCAACGCCCCACCTGTCACAGTCAGATGGACACGTGCCGGCCGGCGTAAACAGGCCTGTTTCATCGGTGGCCTCGTTCGGGCTGAGCGTCCGCACGCGCTCCGCGCCCGAAGCAACCCCCCTTCGTCCCCGACGTTCGTGGCAAGAAGCACGAAGCGATCCAACGTGGGACGATGCGGGACAGCACGTTAGTAAGGTGCCGCCGAGCTGTCAAGCCCCGGAGTCGGTGGTCCTGCCGAGCCGGACGCGGGCGGCCACCATCGGCGGCCCCAGCGTGAAATCCCGCGCTCCTTGCAGGGCCGCGGCGTCACGGCGAGCCGGTGTCGGCTGTACCCGGGGTAACGCACAGGCGGCGGCCCGCCGTGCGTGGGCTCCGATGCGGTCAGGCCGCCCGTGCGGTCGCGCGGCGCCGCCGCTGTTTCACTGTGATTTCGGGAGGCCGTACGCAGAGGCTCCCTGCCTGGCAGGCTCGTTGCAATCCCTGCCGCACACCGGCCGCAGCTCCCGGCGATCAGGCCACCGCGGCGACCGAGCTCCGGAAGCTCAGCCACGCCGCATTGAGCGCCCGGCCGGACAGCACATCCCCGATCCGGTGGGCGGGCAGACATCGACCCGGGCCTGGGACCTCGTCGGCACCGAACGCTGGATCGCGTCCTGCCTTGGTGCTTGCCGTCACCGCCGAGTTCGGCGAGGCCGGCAAGCAACTGACTTGCGGTTCGGCGACGGCGACGGAACTGAGCGACCATTGCTGGCTCGGCCCACGGGGGTGGCTGGGTGGGACTTCAGGCGAACAGCGGTCGCCAGGTACGCGCGGCATCGGTGGCAGCGGTGGCGACGTCGACGATGGAACCGGCTGTGCCGGTTGTTTCCTGCCAGGCGCGGGCGTGGTCGACGGTGGCAAAGAGGTTGACCTTGGGACACCAGTCGTCGATCACTGACGCGCAGCTGTCGTCGGCCACGATGAAAACGACGGCCTCGGTGGGAAGGGGCATGCCGGCCTCGAAGACGACGGTCACGACCGGAGCGTCGCCTGGTGGTGACGATTTGATCTGCCCGTCGAAGCGGCCGGCGGCCAAGATGCCGAGCGCGTCGATGGCGCACCACGTGTGGCGGACTCGGTCGGCCAGGACGAGCAGGTGGCGGGTCGGCGTCGTCGACAGACCAGCGACGCCGGTGACCTGGCCGCCATCACCGAGGCGAGCGCGCCCTCTGCGAGCGAGCCAGTCGAGATCTGCTCGGATCTGTGCCGCTGTCTGGCCGGCGAGGCTGGTAGCGAGGGCCGTCACTGTCACGGGCCGTCCGGTTGCCCATATTGCCTTGAATGCCGTGGCGCGGGCCTGGCTCACGTCGTCAGGAGCGGCCTCCACGGGAGGACCGGACGGCACGGATGCACGGTAAGGCTTGTCGGGCTGGCATCGGTTCGAGGTCATCGGCTTCAGCTCGAGTAGTCGAAACTGATCCATTGTTCGATGGTCAGCTCGATGATGGTGTGGGGCCATGACGGATCGGAGAGGGATGCGCCCATCGGCACGCCGGCGTCGGCGCCCAGGTAGGCCACGGCCATGTCGGTCATGAACTCGCGCAGGTCACCCACCGCTGCCTCGGGGTCGAGGAGCCGCGCCGGGCCCCGGACGCTGACCCCCCGATAGGGCCAGGCGTCGTCGTCGACGGCAAGGGCATGCCGTCCCGTGGCCTCGACGTTGCGGGCCTTGGCCATTCCCGACCCGGTGTGAACGAGGACCTTGTCGCCGCGGGTGCGGAACCAGACCGGCACCACGCGGGGCTCTCCGCCGGCGGTGACCGTGGCAAGGCGTCCGACGCGGGGTCGTTCACCGAGGAAGGCCAGCACCTGCTGCTTGCTCCAAGACATCGCTTCGTCTCCTCTCATTGCGAGTACTGCGCACTGGAGCCATCGAGGAATGCCGATTATTCCCGCGGTACAATGACGCCATGGCCGCACGCTCAGATCCGGGTACCGCCTCGCTGGTGAAGGTCACGGCCGCGCCGCTGCCGGGCGCCGTCACCGACGGTCTCGCCGCGGTCGGCAAGGCGCTGGGCGACCCCCATCGGATCGAGATCCTCCATCTGCTCGCGCTGGCATCCGGACCGGTGTGCGTCCTCGACCTCGAGCACCATCTGGGGGCGGCGCAGTCGACGGTGAGCTATCACCTCAAGGTCCTCGTGGACAGCGGCGTGTGCGATCGTGAGCCCCGCGGCCGCTGGACCTACTATTCGGTGCGCGCCGAGGTTCTCGCCGAGTTCCGGCATCGTCTTGAGCGTCTCATCCACTTCCCCGACAGCCTCCAGGGGTAGGCATGCGCCTCGATCCACATCGAACAATGTCGATGCGTTAGAACGGGGCTGAGCATCCTGTGGCGGTGCCGGACGTTGCTGCGACCGACAGGGCGGGCGGGCGCTGAGAGTTGGCCCGTCGCAAATCCGCCACGTGCCGGTGTCGTCAGCTGGCCTGGCGCAGCGACCGGAGCACCTGCCACAACCCGGCGGCCGCGGCGACGCAGACCGTCACGCCCACGGCTGCGAACCGGGGTGCCGGTAACAATCGAGCCATCCACGTCGGCGGCGATGCGGTCGATGACCGCCCGCACCCGCGCCAGGTCCACAGCCACGACGGCCCGGTCCGGCCAGTCGGCGTCCGCCGATGACGCGTAGCCACGGGACCCGATGACCGGCGTGGTGCTCTTGCGTCCCGGCCTGGCCGCCGTGGATGGTCATGCCACGACAGAGTCACATAACTGCATTCTGGGGCCCAGGCCGGGTTTGCAGTTCGATGACCGGGCCGTCGCGGAACATGCCGGGCGCGGCGAGGCCCATCCGTTCGAGCAGGAGCAGAGGCACGGAGATGTCCGCCAGGTACAGCCGCCCGGTTACCGCTGAGCCGGCGAGCCCGGTCTTGGGCAGCGCGAGCGTCATCGTCGCGCTGGCTCCGACGCACGGTGTGGACGGCCGTCCGGTGCTGACATCAAGGCCGCTGGGCGTGTCGAGGGCGAGCACGGGCGCGGGCTGGCCGTTGGCCCAGGTGATCAGCTCCGCGAACCGGGGGGCCGGGTCGCCGCGCAGGCTATAGCCGAGGAGAGCGTCGATGACCAGGTCGGCGGCGACCGGCTGATCAAGGACCGGGACGCCCATGCGCTGGATGATGTCGAGCTGACGGGCAGGCACCGGCGCCAGCCCGGCCGCCCCGAGGACCACGCTGACATGGGCCCCGCGATTACGCAGATGACGGGCCGCGACCAGGCCGCCGCCGCCGTTGCCGCCCGGCCCGGCGAGCACCACGATCGTTCGGGGGCTATACAGCGTGCCCGCGAGGTCGGCCAGGTTTCGTCCCGCGTTTTCCATCATCTGGAGGAGCTCGATATGGAAGTCCTCGATCATGGCCCGGTCGATCTCCCGCATCTGCGGCGCGGTGACGGCCGGGACCGGCCGCTCATCAGGAAGCACGAATCCCATCTCTGTCCCCTACCCGGATCACTGCCAGTACCACCGCCACCGCCCGGAACCCTGCCGAACATGACCTGGGTCATCGACCGCGGCGGCTGCGTCGCCTACAAGGCGAACTGGACCAGCGCCGCGAACGTGGAGGCGTTCCTGGCCCGGTTCCTGAACTCCTGCACGCCGCGGCATACCGCGGGCAGAGGCTAGGTGGCGCCGCCAAGGCGAGGGTGGTGTGCCCGCAGGCGCATGGGGGTGCCGGCGTACGCGGCCTGCCAGTACACCCAGCCGCCGACGACGGCACCGAAGAGCAGGTGGCTGAGGAAGAACGGGACCCGCGGGGTGAAGTCCACGATCTCGGTGTTCCACAGCGGGGCGAACCCGTACAGCATGATCACGTACAGCAGCGCCCCGCCCGCTATCGCGGCGGCCACGTACCCGGCCGGGGTGGCCAGCACCCGCAGCCCGGCCCGGATCAGCACCGCGAGCACGACGGCGAACGCGATCCCGGCGGCCGCGGACATGGCCAGGTGCAGCAGCCCGCCGACGATGACGTGGCTGGCCAGGATCGGCTGGTTCATCATCGCGCTGGCGCCCATGCCGTGATTACCCATCGCCCCGCTGCCCATGCCGGCCTGGCCGGCCATCGCGGTGTGACTGGGCATCGCGCTGGCCATCTCGGAGTGGCTCGGCATCGGCGTGTGATTGGGCATTGCGCTCTCCCCGGGCATGGCCGAATTGCCCGTGTGCCCGCCCGGCGTTGCCGCTGCCATCGACGTCCCGCGGAACACCCAGGCAGCAAAGCAGACGTTCAGGATGGTCAGGAATCCCATGCCGGCCGCGGCGTTGTAGCCGGCCATCACGAAGAACATCGCCAGCCCGCCGAGCAGGCCGCCAACCGCCGCGGTGAGCAGCAGCCGGGGCCCGATACGGGTAAGAGCCGAACGTTCCTCCTGGTGAGCGGAATCAGCCATCTGGCGTACTCCTTCCATGCGCACGCGGCCCGGTGGGCCGCCGTCGTGATTGGAGACGCCGGCTCCGGGTCTTTGATTGCACCGGAACCGAGGTCGCCGCCGTTAGGCCAGCGGCAGCCGCGCCGCCAGCGCGGCGAGTTCCGCGTCCGGGACCGGGGCCGCCACCAGCTCCGATGTCTGGCCGTTGACGCAGTACAGGCCCAGCTTCCCCAGCCGCGCCGACCACGCCATCCCCGCCCCGGAGGCAGCCTGGGCACCGGCGGGCATCGGGAACGGCTGCCTCGACACCGCCACCACCACCTGGGTGCCATCCAGCCGCCAGGTCCGCACCACGATCTGCTGCCCGCCCGCCGTCAGGGTCACCGGGCGGCCCACCTCCACCGGCGCGGACCCAATGCCCTGCGGAGGGGACTGCTCGGTGTTCGGGGACGGCACCGCCTGCGCGTAGTGCGCCACCGCCGCCACGGCCGCAGGCACGCTCGCGGTTCCGCTCCCGCCCGGGAGCAGGACCGCTATCACCGTTACCATGACCCCGGCGGCCAGCGCCCCGGCGCCCGCGAGCAGCCGCCACCTCGGCCAGCCGCCCGCAGCCGGGCGAACCCGCCGCCACGTGCGAGCAACCGGGTGCTCCCGCCGCATGGCAGCGCCGGTATAGCCGGCACCCGCGGCCACCTCCACACTGAACGCGATCTGGTCGGCCAGGCCCGGCGGCGCGGGCCGGCGCAGCAGCGCGGCGGCCTGCCGGCCGGCCCGGTCCTCGCGCACCGCCTGCCAGCACCGCTCGCAGTCCAGCAGGTGCCGATCCCACCGCCGGGCCCGCTCGCCGTCCAGCTCCCCGGCCAAGAACGCCGCCAGCATCTGATCATGGCTGTCCATAACCCACCCCCGCCTCGGCCAGCAGCCCGGCCAGCCGGCGCCTGCCGCGGTGCACCCGGGCCAGCACCGTACCCCGCGGGCAGCCCAGCACCTCCGCGGTCTCCCGGGCGGTGTACCCGGCCACGTCCATCAAGACAATGCACGCCCGCTGCGGCTCCGGCAGCAGCGCCAGGCACCGCGACACCGCCTGCGCGTCCAGCCCGGCGATCACCACGTCGGCCACATCCGGCGCCGCCTCCCGGCCGCCCCCGCCGGGCCCGCCGGCCACCGGCAGCTCCTCAGGCAGCGGCCGCGCCGGCGCGTCCCAGGGCCGCAGCCGCCGGCGGCGGGCCTGCGACCTTGCCGCGTTCAGGCAGATCGCCGCCAGCCACGCCCGGACGTTCCCGCCCCGGAACGAGCCGAACGCCGCGAACGCCCGCAGGTAGGTCTCCTGGACCAGGTCCTCGGGCTCCTGCCCGTCCCCGGCAGCGTGCCGCGCGACCTGCCACACCACGTCCACATGCGGCAGCGTCGCGTCCAGGAACGCGCGATGATCATCACCCACGGCACTTCACACTCACTTAAGACGCGCGGCGCCTCCCCCTGATTGCACCACCGCCGGGCCCCGGCCCGCCACCGGCTCGGCTCCTACTGCCGCCACCGCCGCCGCGGCCGTCGCCTTTCTCATAACGCCTAAATCAGATAGCCGAACGGCCCTCGGTTCCGCCTGCGCGCACGGGAACTCGCCTCGCCAGGTTGAAGGCCGAGTTGACGAGACCGACGTGGGAGAAGGCCTGCGGGAAGTTGCCAACGAGGCGCCGCCGGGACGGGTCGTATTCTTCCGATAGCAGCCCCACGTCGTTGCGCAGATCGAGAAGCTGTCCGAAGAGACGTTCCGCTTCCTCGCCGCGCCCCGCCAGCGCGAGGTTGTCCACCAGCCAGAAGCTGCAGGCGAGGAAGGCGCCCTCACCCCCGGTCACGCCGTCGGCGGCGCCCTGGTCACCGGTGCGGTAGCGGCGCACGAAGCCGTCCTCGCAGAGCTCATCCTGGACGGCCGCCAGGGTACGCGCCACCCGCTCGTCACCGGGCGGCAGGAAACCGACAAGCGGCAAGAGGAGCAGGCTCGCGTCGAGTTCGGTGGAACCGTAGGCGCGGACGAAGTACCCGCGGTCAGGATGGACGGCTCGCTGGCAGATCTCGTCGTGCATCGTGTTCCGGAGCGTCCGCCACTGCCCGGCCGGGCCGTCGAGCCCGAAACGCTGCACCGCCTGGATGGCCCGGTCGATGGCGACCCAGGCCATGACCTTGGAATGGGTGAAGTGGCGCCGGCCCGAGCGCACCTCCCAGATGCCCTCGTCGGGTTCGGTCCAGTGCCGTGCCACGTGCTCGACGAGGGCCTTTTGCAGTGCCCATGCCGTCGGGTCGGGCGCCATGCCAGCGCTGCGTGCCTGGTGCAGGGCGTCCATCACCTCGCCATACACGTCGAGCTGAACCTGTTCAGACGCCGCGTTGCCGATCCGCACCGGACGGGAGCCTTCGTAGCCGGGTAGCCAGCCGAGCTCGACCTCGGTGAGGCGGCGTTCTCCGGCGGGACCGTACATGATCTGCAGCTGGGCGGGGTCCCCCGCCACGACGCGCAGCAGCCAGTCGCGCCACGCGCGGGCTTCCTCGCCATAGCCGGCCCGCAGCATCGCGTCCAGCGTGAAGGCCGCGTCGCGGAGCCAGCAGTAGCGGTAGTCCCAGTTGCGGGCGCCGCCGAGCTCCTCAGGGAGCGACGTGGTGACCGCGGCCACGATGCCGCCGGTGGGCTCGTAGCTGAGCGCCTTCAGGGTGATGAGCGAACGGACGACCGCATCCCGCCACGGGCCCCGGTAGCAGCAGCGCCCGCTCCACTCCCGCCACCAGGCCTCGGTCGCGGTGACCGCCCGGATGGCGTCACTGCCGCAGCTGCCCTCGGCGAACTGCGGGTGCCAGGACAGCACGAACGGCACCCGCTCGCCCGGGCCCACGGTGAACTCGGCGATCGTGCGGAGGTTCTCGCCCCGGGTCTGCGCCGGGGTGGCCAGGCAGATCGAGTCAGGTCCGGCGATCCCGTGCAGGTGGTCGCCGGCCCGGGCCATCCACGGCACGATCCAGCCGTAGTCGAAGCGGATCACCAGATCCATCCGGACTGGGACCTGGCCGGAGACCCCCTCCACGACGCGGACGACGCTGGCGTGACCGGAGCGGCGAGGCATGCAGTCCACTAGGCGGACCACACCATCGCTGGTGTGGAACTCCGTCTCCAGTACCAGGGTCTCGCCCCGGTAGCGGCGGACAACTCGATGAGCGCCGCCCGCCGGGGCGATTCGCCAGAACCCATGCTCCTCATCTCCGAGCAGCGCGGCGAAGCAGGCACCGGAGTCGAATCGCGGCAGGCACAGCCAGTCGATCGACCCGTTCCGGCCGACGAGCGCAGCCGTGTGCGTGTCACCGATCAAGGCGTATTCCTCGACAGGCAGCGCCTGCTTCGCACCGGACCGATCCGTACCTCCCGGCTTCATGTCACCGCCTTCATGCTCGGCCTGGAGCGGGGTCATGCCATCCGCCGTGGCCTGCCACCACCCTCTCCGCTTCGGCCGGCCCCCATGAGCCGCGCTCGTAACGGTGCACCGGGCCGGGGCGGTCGAGGAGGGGCTGGATGACCCGCCAGGCGTGCTCCACGCCGTCCTGCCGGGCGAAGCGGGCCGGGTTGCCTTCCAGGGCGTCGTCCAGCAGCCGCTGGTAGGCCTCCTGGCGGGGGCCGAAGACCCGCCCGAAGTCCACCTCGAGCTCGACCGGACGGCTGACCAGGCGCTCGCCCGGCTCCTTGGCCTGCACGCACACGGTCACGCCGTCGTCTGTCCCGAGGCGGAAGCGGAGGAAGTTGGGGCGGGGCTGGCAGCCGTGCGGCGAGAACAGCAGCCGGGGCGGCGCGTGCAGCTCGACAACGGCCTCCAGCGCGGTGACGGCCAGGCTCTTTCCCGCCCGGACGAAGAACGGCACCCCCGCCCACCGCCAGGAGTCGATCTCCAGGCGAACAGCGGCGAAGGTCTCCGCCGCCGAGCCCGGCGCCACCCCGGGCTCGTCCTGGTAGCCGTCGTACTGGCCGCGGACCAGGCGAGCCGGGTCGGCCGGGAGCATGGCCTTGAGGATCTTCACCTTCTCGTCCCGCAGCGAGTCCGGCTCGGCGTCGACCGGGGGCTCCATCGCCAGCAGCGCCACGACCTGGAGCAGATGGTTCTGGATCACGTCGCGGATGGCGCCCACCCCATCGTAAAAGCCGCCCCGGCCCTCCACCCCGAAGGTCTCGGCCATGGTCACCTGCACGCTGGAAACGTAGCGCCGGTTCCAGATGGGTTCCAGGAAGGCGTTGGCGAAGCGGAACACCAGCAGGTTCTCCACCGGCTCCTTGCCCAGGTAGTGGTCGATGCGGAAAATGGACCGCTCCGGGAACGCCGCGTGCAGAACCTCGTTGAGTTCCCGTGCCGATGCCAGGTCCCGGCCGAACGGCTTCTCCACCACCACCCGGGCGCCCCGCCCGAGCCCCGTCCCGGCCAGGCCCTGAACCACCACCGGGAACAGTCCGGGAGGGATGGCCAGATAGTGCACGGGCCGCACAGCGCCCGCCTCCGACAGCCGCCGGGCCAGCGCGGCAAAGGTAGCCGGATCCCGGTAATCGCCGCTCACCATCACCAGACCGCGGGCCAATTCGTCGAGCACCGGGCCGTCCACCTGCCCGACGGCCGCCGCGACCGCATCTGTCGCGTAGCCGCGCAGCTGGGCGTCGTCCCAGTCCGAGAAGGCCACGGCCACGATCGGCACGTGCAGGCGCTTCGCCGCCGCCAGATGGTACAGGGCGGGAAAGAGCTTCTTGCGGGCCAGGTCACCAGTCGCCCCGAACAGCACCAGCGCATCGGCCCGCATCACGTCACTCCCGGCATCTCCGCGCGGCCGGCGAACGCCGTGCCCCTCACAGCTACCACACGCCACCTCCACGTAACCGTCCGGCCGCAGGTCACGTCCGGGACCGCAGGCCGACCCGCTGCCATTGCACCGTACCCATCCGCCCGCGCCCGCCGCTGCTGTCAGCCTGATGACACTGTTCGCTGCCGTGGGCGGGAGGCTCGACCGGCGGTGCGGAGCCGCTGACACCTGCGCCCATGAGCCGAGCGCACCTGTGTTGGGCTCAGGAGGTGCCGTTGGCAAGGTCGCGGAGGGCGTCTTCGATGGCGCGGTGGAACGTGGGGTAGGCGTAGATCATGGTGCGCAGGTGCGGGACGGGCACCTGGGCGTGAACCGCCACCACGAGGGTGCCGAGTACCTCTCCGCCGGCTGGGCCTGCGGAGGTGGCGCCGACCAGGACGCCGCGCTCAGCGTCCTCGACCAGCTTGATGAACCCCTCGTTGTCGGCCTTGTGGATCCAGCCCCGCGCCGAGGACGGGATCTGGGTGATCCCGGTGCGCACGGTCAGCCCCTGCTCGCGGGCCTGCGCCTCGGTGAGCCCGACGGACCCGACCTCCGGGTCGGTGAAGGTGACCCGCGGCAGCGCCCGGTAGTCGGCGCCCGGCCCGTCCTGGCCGAGGATATCCCGGACCGCGATGCCGGCCTGGTACATGGCCACGTGGGTGAACGCGCCCTCGCCGGTGACGTCACCGATCGCCCACACTCCCTCGGCGGCGCGCATCCGGTCATCGACGCCGATGGCCCTGGCGCTCTCGTCCAGCCCGACTGCGGCGATCCCGAGCGCGGCCAGCCCGGTGCGCCGGCCGGCGGCGACCAGCAGCCGCTGACCGGTGAGCGTCTCACCGCCGGCCAGCTTCACGGTGAAGTCCCGGCCGTCGTGGCCGACCCGCTCGGCGCGTGCCCCGGTACGCACCGTGATACCCGCGCGGGTGAACACCCCGGCGAGCAGCTTCCCGGCTTCCGGTTCTTCGGCCGGGAGCAGCCGGGGCAGCGCCTCGGCCACGGTGACACGGGCGCCGAAACGGGCGAACACCTGAGCGAGTTCTGCGCCGACCGCCCCGCCCCCGAGCACGATCAGCGACTCCGGGACGTCCTCGGTCTCGATGGCCTCCCGGTTGGTCCAGTACGGCGTCCCGGCCAGGCCGCCGACCGGCGGGACGGCGGGTTCGGTGCCGGTGGCGATCACCACGCCGCGGCGCGCCCGGAAGACCCGCACGCCGTCGCCCGTGTCCACGGTGACCTCGCCGGGGGCGATGATCCGGGCGCGGCCGCGGACGAAATGGCCGCCTTTGCCGGTGAACCGGTCCACGGCGACCTTATCGTTCCAGGAGTCGGTCGCCTCGTCCCGGATCCGGCGTGCGACCGGCCCCCAGTCCGCGGTGACGGCCGAGAGGCCGGCCATGCCGGGGATCCGCCGCGCCTCGGCCAGCAGGCCGGCCGCGCGGATCATCATCTTGGACGGAACGCAGCCCCAATAGGGGCACTCGCCGCCGACCAGCCTGGCCTCGACCCCGGTCACGTGCAGGCCGGCCTCGGCGAGCCGGCCGGCGACCTCCTCGCCGCCGGGCCCCATTCGCCCAGGCGACTGAGGCGCCCAGCGCGATCTTCACGGCAGGCCGCCAGGCGATCCCCAGCGCGATCAGCAGCTGCACGGTCGCGAACACGGCGTTAGCGGCAGCGGCGTGCTGCCCGGCCACCCGCGCCGCCCAGGTAACCAGCCCCGCCACCACCAGCGGGTTCCCGGCGGCGGTGGCCGCGAGCCTCCCGGCGAACCCCTTGGTGAACATGAACGGCTGGAACTGCAGCCCGGCGTCGAGCAGCCACAGCCCGGCCAGGGCCAGCTGCAGCCGGCGTCGCGCGTCCGGCGCTTCCCACCGCGCCCCGATCAGCGGTGGACAAGTCGGTGGGCGCCCGGAGGCCGCCGGGCCCACGGAGGCCGTCATGCCGCTGGCTATGCCAAGGGAGCGCTCCTCCAGGACGAGTTCGTGAGGGGGAGGCGATGCGCCTCGCCCCTCACCTAGCTGTCCCATCTGCCGTTCAGCCGTCGGACGCCACGTACAGCCGGACCGACGCCATCGTCATCGGCATGATCGGCATGTGGTGGTTGTCCACCAGCAGGGCGTAGAAGGTATGCCAGCCCGGGGCCACGCCCTTCACCGAGACTTCCTGCGACGGCCCGCCGCCCATGACCTTCATGTGCGCCATGTCGACCTGGTCGAGGAAGATGTGCCAGTGACCCTCGCCGGCGACCAGCGCCTTGCCGAAGCAGTCCCCGCAGACCACGAAGTTCGTCACGTTCACGGTCATGGTGAACCAGCCGCCAGTGGTCACCGCGGAGCCGTCGGCCGGTGAGGTGATCGCGATGCCCGGCATGCCGGTGCCGGTGTACCCGGCGGGTTCGGGCAGGTAGGGACCCGCGTAGTCGAACGGGATGTTGACCGCCGCTGACATGATCATGCTGTGGTCGTTGTTCGCCGGTACCAGGGTCAGCGTGTGCCAGCCGTCGCTGACGCCGGTCATCGGCACTGTGTCCCGGTTGCCGTCGCGGAGCGGGGTCATGTCGACCAGGTTCCCGTCGAGGATCTCGTGGTAGTGCCCGATGTAGGGCTGGTTGGGCGTGCCCGCGTAGCGGGCGTCGATCTGGTAGCCGTTGGCCAGCACCTGGATCGGCAGGCTCGGCCCGGTGATGACCTGGCCGGGTGCCGGTTCCAGCACGGTCAGGCGGACCGAGCTGGACAGGCCGCTGCTGGTATCCGCGGACGCGGCGACGGACGCGGCCACCGTGCCGGCCCCGGCCACCACGATGGCAGTGATGACCGCGGCCGTGAGCCGGCGCATTCGATGAAGTCTCATTGCTCTTTCCCTCCTTCGCCCGGTCCGGCGGATGGCCAGACCGGTACAACTCAAGCGTGCGTTTCAAGCGGCAAAGGAACATCCGGCCTGATTACGGAAATCCGGCCTCGCAATCGCTGACAATGTTTGCCGGTTTATGACCCAGACTCGATCCGCCGGCGCCGGAGCCAGGTCGTTCTCATTGCTGCACACCTTCTTTTCTAATGCTGAACAGCTTCTTAGCTGTCATCTCAAATGTGCGCCTGGTGGGAATGGGCGCGCTATCGGCCGTGGCGATCATCTTTGTGATGCGGCGGTATCAGATTGCGCCGGCTCAGCGTGCGCTCAGCGCCATGGCGACTGCTTCCAGGCGGCTGCGCACCTTGAGCTTGGCCAGGATGTGGGCGATGTGGTTGCGGACGGTGGTCAGTGAGATGCCGAGCAGGGTGGCGATCTCGGCGTTCCCCGCTCCGGTTATCAGCAGGTCGAGGATCTCGTGTTCGCGGGCCGTAAGTATGCGCAGCAGCCGGTGGCGGGCTTGATCTTCGTGGACAAAGCGCACCGCGGCTTCCTGCGACGGAGTGAACGTGACTTCGCGTGCGAAGTGCACGACCCGGCAAGCCCGGTGGTGCTCACGGGACAGGACGAGCGAGCTGACGCTGACCCAGATTGCCCGCCCGGACCTGGTAGTCGCGAGCACGTCCTGGGTCTCACCTGGCAGTTCGTGCGCCGCCTGCCTCCAGATGGGGCATTCGGGGCCGCAGACGAGATTGCCGTGCCGGTCGCGCCACCGAAGCACGTCCGCGCAGCGCCTGCCCAGGACCTGCTCGGGTGCGTACCCGACAAGGCCGGTGGCAGCCGGGCTCCAGGCCACGATCCTGGACAGCGAGCCGATCGCGATCATGGCGTCTGATGTGCGGCTGAACAGGTCGAGCAGCGCCTGGCTGGGCGGCTCTCCGTGTGGTGTCATGAGGATCTCCCGGGTGGCCGTTGCTGATGTTCTCGGCAACGCTCAGCAGGGGCAGTGGCCTCACGAGTTGTCACATCGCTGACAATGCTGCCCGTCAGCGCTATGGGTTTCGCCGGACGCTGCGCGCCACCGGTATCGCGGCCCAGGAGAGGACCCTCCGGATCACCGGCGCGCCGGAGGGCGTGCCTCAGGAGGCGCCTTGGCGGAGTTCGAGGATCAGGTCGAGGACGAGGGCGGTCCAGCCGGTCTGGTGGGAGGCTCCGAGCCCGGCGCCGCACGTCGTAGTAGAAGCCGTCGGCCTCGTCCCATAGGCCCTGGCCGTTGAGGGCGGTGGAGATGTAGGCGAAATGCTCGAAGAACTTGGTGGCCACGTCCTCGTACGTGGGGTAGTGGCAGGTCAGCAGCTGCGCCACCTCCGGTATATGCGCTGGCCCGCGCTGCGGGCCAGCGGTAGCCCCGTGCGGCGGAGACGGCGCCGGAGACGATCGCCTGGTCGCCTCCGGCGCGTTCATGGCTTCCGCCTCGCTGATGGCCCAGCGGCGTTGGCGTCGGCTGCGCGACGGCGCCCTGGCACCGCGAGTTCGCGTGACCGGGCCCGCCGCTGTCTGTCATTTCTGGATGGTGAGCGTGAATTGCTGGCTGGCTTGGTCCCCGAGCCCGTCCGTCACTCGCATGGTGAAGGTGAACGTCGCGGCCGTGGTTGGTGTGCCTGCCAGCTCGCTGTTGTTGTCTGACGGGGCGTAGGGCGAAGTCAGCCCGAGGCCGGGCGGGAACTGCCCGGAGACCAGCGACCAGGTGTAGGGTGCCTCGCCTCCGCTGGAGGAGAAGGTCGCGTAATACTGCTGCCCGACCGTCCCGGCGAACAGGGTCGATGGGGAGGTGATGGCCAGCGGAAGCGGCGGGCCGACTGTGATGCTGTAGGCCCGCTGCGTGCTCGACCCGTTGGGGGCGACAGCATGCACCGTGAACGCGAACGTGCCCTGCTCGGTGGGCGTCCCCGCGACGATTGTCCCGAAGGCCGAATACCGCGACGGCATGGATAGGCCGGGCGGAAGGCTCCCGCTGGTGAGCGTGAAGGTGTCAACGGTGCCGTTGCTGGCCTCGATGATGCCCTGGTATGACTGGCCCAGGTTTGCGCCCGGAAGGACGCAGGTGCCGTTCACCAGGGTTTCACCGAGCTGAGAGTCGCACACCAGCGTGAGCTGGGTAGCCGCGGATGCCGGGGCTGCGGTGATACCAAGCAGCAACGCTCCGGCCACTCCGGCCGCTGCGGCCGCTGCGATGGCGCGGCCAAGCCATTTCGTTCTCATCGCTTAACACCCTTTCTTTGCTGATGTCTGCCTTTGCAGATGTCGGGGCAACACTCGGCGCTTGAAGCGGCATCGGGAATTGTCACCTCGCTGACAACTCCGCCTGCTAGCGCGACGGTTCACTGGATCGGCGAATCGCGGTCGTGGAAGCCGGCACATGCCGCCAGCCAGGACGTCGTGGGTTCGGGGCCGCGCCGCAAGGCGAGGCTGGAGGCGATCCCACGGCGGCCGTTCTCGCCGCAGGCGCTGGTACGGCGCGCCAGGATGGTGCTGCTCGCGCAGCGGTCGCCCCGACGTGGACGGGCCGGACGTGCCGCACACCGGTCGGCGACCTCCCGTGGCCGCATGACGCCTGGCGCGAGGTCACCCTGGGCGGTACCGCGAGTGTGTCATCTCACTGACACTCCAGGCCGGTCCTGGTGAGGTTGCCGGTTCCACGGACATCACCGGAAACGGCTGTCTGGGAGGCAGCGATGAACACGCAGGTATTGCAGGTACTCAGGCGAGGTGCCCTCGCGGGCATGGGCGGCGGCATGGTCATGGCGATGTGGTCCATGATCGTGATGTGGCTGACCGGGGCGGGATTCTGGACTCCGCTGAACCTGATCGCGAACACCGTGTGGCGCTCGGCGCCGCTGGACGCGACGTTCAGCGGCGGAGCCCTGGCACTCGGCCTGGTCCTGCACATGATGATGTCGATGGGCCTCGGCATGGCCTTTGCCGTCGTGGTTCGCACCGCCAGCCGGCTCGGCGCGAGCCGGGCCGCTCTGGCCATGACCGGGATGATCTTCGGGATCATGGTCTGGGTCGTGATGCAGTACGGAATCTGGCACGCCATCGATGCGGCGGCGGCGCCGAAGTTCACCCCGTGGGTGTTCGCGCTCGGGCACCTGATGTTCGGCGCCGCGACTGCGCTGCTGACCGGCGTCAGCCCGGTCCGGCACGGCGATGCGGTGCCGCACCTGCACGGCACACCAGCCTGAGCCGTACGGCAAGGGCAGCGATGGCCATGGTGACGCACAGCTATGACCTCATGATGGTGGGCGCGGGCAGCGGGAGCATGCTGCCCGCGCCGGAGTTCGCCGGCTGGCACAGCTGCTGATCCAGCCGCTCATCCAGGCCATGTACCTCGGCAACACCGTCCACCAGGTGGCCTCAGCAGGCCTGTACATCTACCCGGCGTTGACCGAGGTCATCGAGCAGGCCCTGCTGGAACTGTGACGCCGCCGCAACGGTATGACCTGGCTTCGTCACCATGACTGTCAGGCTGTTGACAGTGCTGGCCGCCCCCGAGAACGCTCGACGTTTACATAGCGTGCGTCCCCGGGTGGAGAACGCAAGGCGAGGAGGTCACATGGCAGCGAAGGCGTCAGGCACGGACGGTTCCCGGCCTGCCTGTCAGCTTCCTGCGGCCGCGGAGGGGCGGACTGGGGAGGAATACGTCCGGAGCGGGCTGACCACCCGCCGCGGCGTGCTCGGCGGCCTCGCCGCAGGCCTGGTCGGCATCGGCTGCTGCGCCGGCCCTACGGTTGCGGCACTGCTCGGGATCATTTCCGCCTCCAGCGCCGTCAGCCTGGCCGACAACCTGTACGGGCACTGGGAATGGGCGTTCCTGCTCGCCGGGACGGCGACCGCCGCCGCCGTGGTGGTCACCGCCAGGCACCGCGCGCGCTCGTGCTCGCTCGCCCCAGGACGGCACCGGCGTTTCCTCCTGCTTGTAACGGTCAGCGCACTGGCGACCTACGGCGCTCTGTACGCCATCACC
>Ga0070708_100001521_pt1 | contig 17704 bp, 20 predicted proteins | sample KBSK5503metaG_FD_65469 | JGI IMG/M metagenome (GOLD analysis project Ga0070708, IMG submission 65469) | Corn, switchgrass and miscanthus rhizosphere microbial communities from Kellogg Biological Station, Michigan, USA - KBS K5-50-3 metaG | ecosystem: Host-associated > Plants > Roots >... | reverse complement strand
TCGTCGAGGTGGGCCTGTCCTCGCCGGCGCGCTCCTCGTCGCGGGGCGTCGGCGTCATCGACAAGTTCCGCGGCCGCGTCCTGTTCCCGATCCGCGACCAGAACGGCGCCGCGACGGGCATGGGTGGCAGGATCCTGGGCGCCGAGGGCGAGGGCGGCCGCGACACCGGCCCGAAATACCTCAACTCGCCAGGTACGCCGCTCTTCGACAAGAGCCGATCGCTGTATCTCCTCGACAAGGCCAAGGGCTCGATGCGCAAATCCGGCCAGGCGGTGATCGTCGAGGGCTATACGGATGCCCTCATGGCCCACCAGGCCGGGTTCGACAACGTCGTCGCCTCGCTCGGCACGGCGCTCACGCCTGGCCAGGTCGCGCTCCTGACCCGGTACGCGAAGCGAATCGCGCTCGCGTATGACGTCGATCCCGCCGGCCAGAAGGCCGGGACCTTCGGGGCGCAGGCGCTGCAGGGCCTGATCGGCCAGCTCGCCGCGACCGAGAGCGGGATCGAGCTCGACGAGGTTCGCGTGGTGCGCCTGCCCGACGGCAAGGACCCCGACGAGGTCCTGCGCGACTCGCCCGATCGCTGGCGCGAGGAGGTCCGCACCGCGCAGCCGATCGTCGAGTACCTGGTCGACACCTACGCGAAGACCTACGACCTCAAGACGCCCGGCGGGAAGGCCCGCTTCGTCGATGCCGTGATGCCGACGATCCGGTCGGTACCCAACGTCGTCATGCGCGACGCCTACCTCCAGCTCGTGCATCGGGTGTCCGGGGTGGAGGAGCGAGTGCTCCTCGACGTGCTCCGGGGCGCCCGCGTGGGGGGCGCGTCGGGTCTCGCCTCTGCCGGTGCGCCCATGGGCCCCGGACGGGGAGCGCGCGTTGCGGGTTCGGCCGCGGACGGCGGCTCGCGGATCTCCGCCGAGGCGATCGTCGCGTCCGCGGACTCCCTGCCCGTCGCGGAGATCCTGCGCGGCGTGCTGCCCCAGGAGGCCGAGTTCCTGCGTCTGCTCCTGCTGGTGCCCGAAGTCCAGCTGCGCGCGGTCGACATCGTCGGGCCGGACCAGCTGCCGAACACGGTCGCGCGCGAGCTGTTCCGCGCCGTGGTCCTCGCCCGCGAGCCCAACGACGAGGGTGTTCGCCCGCCGTTCAGCCTCGCGGCGCTCGTGCAATCGCTCGATCCCGAGACCGCGGCGCTCGCCCAGGCCGTCATCGCCCGGCGCGACCCGAACCCGCGCGAGCTGTCCGAGGCCGAGCTCGCCTACGAGCTCGACCGCCTGACCATCGACCTCGAGGAGCGCTCGCTCGACGAGCGCGCCGACTACATCGCCAGTGCCCTGGCCGAGGCGGAGCAAGTCGCCGACCGGGCATCCATCGACCAGCTGCTGCGCGAGAGCCAGCTCATGAACGAGACACGCAAGTCGCTCCATCGACGACGTGACCAGACCCGCCTGCTCGCCCGCCCTGTGGCGGTGCGCGCCTAGCAACCGGAGGTAGCCCGCCATGCCAATCGATCCCCTTGACCAGCAGCTCGTCGAGGCTGTCCTGACCCGACCGCGTCGGGGCAAGGCCGACCTCGAGGAGGCGAAGCTCGCCGGCCTTCGCCCCTCCCGCGCCGCCCTCGACGAGGTCGACGAGGACGAAGAGGACGAGATCGACGAGGAGCCCGACATCGCGCTCGAGGGCGAAGATGCCGACGACGACGTCTCGGTCGTCGTCGGGGACGACGCCGACGCGCGCGCCTCCAAGCTCCCGACCGAGGGGCCGGCCAAGCTGGACCCGGAGGAGCTCGAGGAGCCGACCGCGGCCGAGCTCGAGGCGCTCTCCGCCGACATGATCGGGATCGACGACCCGGTCCGGATGTACCTGAAGGAGATCGGCAAGGTCGCGCTGCTGACCGCCGAGGAAGAGGTCGTCCTGGCGAAGGCCATCGAGCTCGGGGAGCAGCTCGTCGACGAACCCTGGAAGGGGATCGTCTCGCTCCACGAGTGGACCACCCACAACACCGAGTCGAAGACCCGAACCGCCAAGCCGCAGCATCGCCTGCCGCTCGGCGACGAGGGCCACCGGCTCGTCCGCGACGCGATCTCGGACATCGGCGCCGCCGACCTGCTCACGCCGCCGCTCGACTTCCACCTCGTCCGCGCCGGCAAGGACGCGCAGTCCGAGGGCACGAAGGAGCTGCTCAAGGAGGCTCGGAAGCTCCTGCACGGCTACACGGATGCGGTCGAGGCTGACTCGGCCAATGGGAAGAAGGCAGCGCGTAAGGCGCCCGAGGCGTTCCTGTCGCTGCTCGATTGGGCGTACTTCGCCGTGCACAACGGCGACCTCGATTCGCGCGACAACGTCGGTCTGCGTGCGATCTACGACTGGACGCGCGATCTCGTCGCCTTCCCGGCGCTCGAGCGCTGGGTGATGGACGGCAAGGACGCCGAGCTGCTCAAGCTGATGGGCTACGACCCGGAGGTGCCCAAGAACACCAAGCTCGCGCACCGCAAGGGCGAGCTGGTGCGCATCGGGCGCGACGCGCGCGAGCAGCTGACCTCGGCCAACCTCCGGCTGGTCGTGTCGATCGCGAAGAAGTACATCGGGCGTGGCATGTCCTTCCTGGACCTCATCCAGGAGGGCAACATCGGCCTCATTCGCGCGGTCGAGAAGTTCGACTTCGAAAAGGGCTTCAAGTTCTCGACGTACGCCACGTGGTGGATCCGGCAGGCGATCACACGCGCCATCGCGGACCAGGCGCGGACGATCCGCATCCCGGTCCACATGGTGGAGACCATCAACCGCCTGATCCGCGTCTCCCGGCAGCTCCTCCAGGAGCTCGGCCGCGAGCCGACGGTCGAGGAGATCGCCGAGGCGATGTCCAAGGGCCAGGAGGTCCAGGTCACGCCGGAGAAGGTCCGCGAGATCATCAAGGTCTCGCAGGAGCCGGTCTCGCTGGAGACGCCGATCGGTGAGGAGGAGGACTCCCACCTCGGTGACTTCATCGAGGATCGCGGCGCCCTGGCGCCGGCGGAAGCCGCTTCGCACCAGCTCCTCAAGGAGCAGGTCGAGAGCGTGCTCGACTCGCTGACCGGCCGCGAGCGGCGGGTGCTCCAGCTCCGCTTCGGGCTCGAGGACGGGCGTGCCCGAACCCTCGAGGAGGTGGGCAAGGAGTTCAACGTCACTCGCGAGCGGATTCGCCAGATCGAGGCGAAGGCGCTGCGCAAGCTCCGCCACCCGTCCCGCAGCCGCAAGCTGAAGGACTATCTGGAGTGACGCCCGCCGACCTTCCGCGGCGTGCGCTGCGGGGGGCCAGGCGTCGGGTCAACCGGGCGATCGCGCTTCGGCGGCCGCCCGTGCCGCTCGACGCACCCTCGGCGCGGATGCCGGTGGTGTTCGTGGGCGGGACCGGCCGCAGCGGGACGACCGTCACCGGCCGGATCATCGGCGCGCACCCGCGCCACGCGCTGGTCAAGGTGGAGGCGAAGTTCATCAGCGCCCGTGGGGGGTTGTGCGACCTCGCGCTGGGCGCGACGGACATCGACGTCTTCGAGAATCGGATCCTCGGTCGCTGGTTCCGGCCACGACTCGAGGGCGGCCTGTTCCGGATCATGGACGAGGAGCCGATTCGAGCCGCCCTCCCGGCGCTGCGAGAGCGGGTCGGTTCGGAGCCATGGCTCGCGGCGGCGGCGTTCGCGCACGCCCTGCTCGACCCGATCGCGGCCGCGGCAGGCGCCGAGGCATGGGTCGAGATGGACCCGGGCAACATCTTCCGCGGCGACGAGCTGTTGCGGATGTTCCCGAACATGCGGCTCGTCCACAGCGTTCGGGACGGACGCGACGTCGCCGCATCGGTCACGCCGTTGCCGTGGGGCCCGAACGACCTCGACGCCGCCCTCGATTGGTGGGCGGACAAGCTCGACCGGGCGTTCGACGCCTCAGACCGCCTGCCCGCGGATCGGATCCTCGTCGTCCAGATGGAGAACCTGATCTCGCGGGACCGCGACGCGCAGTACGCGCGGCTGCGCGACTTCCTCGGTCGGGACGACGACCCGGCGATGCGCGCCTGGTTCGACGAGCATGTGAGCGAGACCCGCTCGCACATCGGTCGCTGGCGCAATGACGTGCCCGCGGATCGCATCGCCAGCTTCGTGGCCCACCACGAGCGCCTCGCGGCGGACCTCCGAGCGCGTCGCCGGCCCTATGTGCCGGTCGCGGAAGAAGCGGCGCTCGTACCCGCCTGAGCTGCCCGCGGGCATTCGCGGCGAGACCCCATCCGGCGCTTCAGGCCGGGAGCAGCTCGAGGACCCAATCACACCAGGCGAGGCGGCCGCGCTCGAAGTCGACGCCGCGGCGCAACGTCAGGTAGTCGGCGAAGCGGGGATCGGAGGGGCCGAGGCGGTCGATACCGCGCTCACGGGCGCTCGCGTCGCGGGCGAGGTACAGCTCGAGCTGCGCCGCGTGGTGACGTCGCGCCTCGGCGATGAGCTCACGCAGGACCGACGGCTCGACCAGCCACGACGCGTACACCTTCAGCAGCAGCTCGTCGTGGCGTCCGCCGAAGCGCGATGGTCGCGCAATCCAGGCGCGGAGCTCGGCGAGTCCCGCTTCCGTCGCGGTATACGTGCGTTTCGGGCGCGGCCCAGGGCCTGGGCCGGAGGAGCTGGTGATCAGACCGGAACGCTCGAGCCGCGACAGCTCGGGATAGATCTGGCTGTGCTGCGTCTCCCAGAAGAACCCGATCGGGTCGCGCAGGAGCTGTGCCAGCCGGTAGCCCGTGACCGGCTCGTGCGCGACGGCGGCGAGCAGCGCGTACCCGAGGCTCGAAACGGGCCGGGCGCGCCCGATCGAGCCCGGCCGGGCGACGGGCGCCGTCGTCACCGCGGCGCGACCTCCGAGAAGAAGCTCCACAGCACGTCCGTGGCGTCGGGGTTGGCGAGCCAGCGGTGGCCGGAGCCGGCATAGCGCACGAGCTGGACCGCCGTGCCCCCGGCACAGCCCTCGTTCAGCTCCGAGGTCGCCACATCGCTGAGCTGGCTCGTGGCCGGAGCCCCATTGCAGCCGTCGAGCTCACGCCAGCGAGTCACGACCTCGCCCGCCAGCGCGATCCGGAACGTGCTGTCGGCGGTGCCATGCATGACCAGGATCGGCACGGGCCGCGAGGGCGAGCACTCGTCGCTCCACGGCGCGCCCGCATTGAGCGCGACGGCGGCGACGACGTCGGCGTGCTGGCACGCCATGCGCTCGGTCAGGACGGCGCCCATGGAGAAGCCGGCGACGAACACGCGCCGGCCATCGACCGGAAGGTCATGCACCAGCCGCTCGATCAGCCCGGCGACGTAGTCGGCATCCGCGCTCTGCGTGATCGGGTCCCCCGGGGAGACCATCACGACCCAGCGGTGGTCCCGCGCGGGCGGCAGCGCAACGATGATGCGCTCCCGGGCCGCGAGCTCGCCGATCCGGCTCTCCCCCTCCATCACGAACGGGGACTCGCCGTTGGCGTGCAGGAGGACGAGGAGGGGAGCGCTGGCGCCCGACGCGATGTCCGGCAGGTACAGGTCGACGACACGCTCGTCACCGCCAATCGCGATCGACTCCTGGCGTTTCGGCGCCGACGCCCCGGTTGGTGATGGCGCCGCGGGCGAGGCCGTCGCCGTCGCGAACGTGGCCGGCACCGACGCCACCGGCGAGGCGAGCGGCCCAGCCGACGGCTGGAGGGAAGACCTGGCTGCGCCCCCGCAGGCGCCGAGCAGGACCCCTGTCAGGAGAATCCCGGACGCGGACGCTCGATGGGCCGTCGCCCAGGAAAGCCTGGCCCCTGCGCGCCCGCGTCCCTCGGGATCTCGCATGGCCGCATCATGGCCGGGCGGCCCGAACTATGTCAACTCTGACATAGCATGCGCGACGACAGGCGGCGCAGCAACGCCTCCCGAGCTCGCGCTCGAGAGGCGTGTGGTTGCGAGACGCGCCGTCTATGAACCCTGGCTGAGCCCCACGATGTGGCCCTCGGGGTCGGCGAACATCGCCAGCCACGTCTCGGGCGCAGGGCTGAACTTCGGCATCACGACGGTGCCGCCGAGTGCCTGGACCTTCGCCAGCGTCGCGTCGACGTCGGGCACGCTCACGTAGAACGTGACCCAGCCCGCGCCGCCATCGGGAGCTGGGCCGGTGCCGAGGACGATCCCCGAGTCGGCTGCGTCGGTCATGCCGTAGCCGCCCGGCAGGTCGGTGTTCTGCTTCCAGCCGAACAGCTCGCCCCAGAACTTATGGAGCGCGGGCCCGTCCTTCCCGACAACCTCTGCGTGCACGATCTTGTTGCCCACGGTCAGACCTCCAACTTCGCAGATGCCATGCGTATGCCAGATCGACGAACGAACCCCGTTCGAATCGACAGCGCTGTCGTGGAATCGTGGACCCGCATCGTTAACGCTGACGTCGTGAGGTCCTTCCGCGGGGAATCGAGTCGTGTATAACGGCGCGAACAGGACGGCCATCGGTCACCGCAGCGTGAGGCGAGGCGATGCAAGGGCTCGACACCGGGAACACCGGGTTCATGTTGCTGTGCACGAGCCTCGTCATGCTCATGACGCCCGGGCTGGCGTTCTTCTATGGCGGCCTCGTCGGCCGGAAGAACGTGCTGGCGATCATGATGCAGAGCTTCGTATCGATGGGCTGGACGACCATCATCTGGTTCGCCGTCGGCTATTCGCTGTGCTTCTCGGGTGACACCTTCGGGATCATCGGCAACCTCGACAAGGCATTCCTGAACGGCGTTCAGCTCGATTCGCCGGCGGCGCTCAACCCGTCGATCCCGGAGATCGTGTTCATCGCTTACCAGATGATGTTCGCGATCATCACGCCTGCCCTGATCACCGGCGCGTTCGCCAACCGCGTCACGTTCAAGGCATACCTGCTGTTCCTCACGTTCTGGCTGCTGTTCGTGTACTTCCCGTTCGTCCACATGATCTGGGGCGGCGGGATCCTCGCGAAGTGGGGGGTGCTCGACTTCGCCGGCGGGATCGTCGTGCACAACATCGCAGGCCTGGCGGCCCTCGCCTCCGTGCTGTACGTCGGGAAGCGCAAGGTCGCCGAGGGCGGCCCGCACAGCATCCCGCTCGTCGCGCTCGGGACCGGGCTCCTGTGGTTCGGCTGGTATGGCTTTAATGCAGGCAGCGAGTTCCGCGTCGACTCGACCACCGCCGTGGCGTTCCTCAACACCGACGTCGCGGCCTCGTTCGCCGCGATCGCGTGGCTCGTGACCGGCTGGGTCTTCGAGAAGCGCCCGAGCTTCCTCGGGCTTCTGACCGGCGCGGTTGCCGGCCTGGCGACGATCACCCCTGCGGCGGGCTATGTCTCACCGGTCGCGGCAGTGGTGATCGGGATCGCGTCGGGCGTGGTGTGCTACGGCGCCGTCTCGCTCAAGAACCGGCTCAAGTGGGACGACGCGCTCGACGTCTGGGGTGTCCACGGCGTCGGCGGCTTCCTGGGCATCGTCATGCTCGGCATTCTCGCCACGACGGCCTTCAACCCGGCTGGGACGAATGGCCTGCTCGCCGGGCATCCCGAGTTCTTCCTCAAGCAGCTCGTCGCGGTCGCAATCTCGTCCGTATGGGCCTTTGGGTTCACGTACGGGATGCTCTGGCTGATCGACCGGGTGACGCCCGTCCGCGTCTCCGAAGACATCGAGGCGCGCGGTCTCGACAGCGGACTCCACCAGGAAGAGGCCTACGTCGGGGCACTGTAGCGACGGGGACCCTCAGGCCGACTCGAGCTCCCGACGAACAACCACGCGCTGGTGGCGACTCGAGGGATCTGACGCGCGATCCGCCACGACGCGGAAGCCCGCACGCTCGAACATCGGTAGCGTTCCAGTGAAGGCCGCGTCGGGGTTGATCGGCGCACCCGCGTCCATCGCGATCGGGTAGGCCTCGAGCAAGGTTGCCCCGCGCGTCCGGGCGTAGTCGACCGCCGCGTCGAGCAGCACCCGCGCCACGCCCTGCCCACGCGCGGTCGATGACACGGCGAAGCAGACGATCGCCCAGGCCGGTCGATCGTCGACCTTCGGGATCACCCTCGAGCGTTCGACCCGCTCGAAGTCGGTCCGCGGCCCCAGGCTGACCCAGCCGACGGCCCGCTCGCCGTCGAACGCGACGAGGCCCGGCGGCTCCGTCGAACGTGCCTGATCGTGAAGGCGCTCGCGCAGCTCCGGCACCTTGGCCGCCGCCATGTCCTTCGACCGAAGCCGCCAGTGCTGGCACCAGCACCAGCGCGGATCCCCGCCCTCCCGGAACAGCTCCGCCAACGCGTCCCACGACTCGCCGGTGAGCGGCCGAACCTCGAAGGTCACGACGCGGCGGACGACCCCGGGATGCCGTACTTCCAGCGGCGCTGGAGGACGACGCACTCGTTGTCCGGCACGGCCACGGAAAGGTGGGCATGGACGATCCGCCAGCCCGGCACCTCGCGCTGGAGGACAGCCGTCATGCGCATCTCGGCTTGTGTGCCGTCGGCGAAGTGCCAGGTCGGTCGATCGGCGAACCAGCCGACGTCACCGTTGGCGTAGGCCTGCGGATCGGGCCCCGCCTCGACGCCCTCTCCCGGATCGAGCTTGCCGCTGCGCAGCGCCGCCTGGTCGTCCACCCACTCGCCGGCCGAGCCGATGAAGATCAGCGCCGGGTCGGTCGAGATGAGGTCGTTGGCGGCGTCCGCCTCGCCGGCGAGCATCCGCCGGTAGAACTCGAGCACGGTTTCTCGGATATCTGCCGACGGCGCCATCGCAGCGGTCACGGTCATCGAAGTCCCTCCATTTTCGGTTTCGAAGTCAGCCGGGCGGATCACCCGGCTCCGGGCCGGTCGCGACCGGCTCGCCGGAGCGGCTCCAGTCGGAATACGACCCCACGTACAGGATCGGGTCGGGGAGGCCGGCGACGCGCATCGCCAGGGAGTGGTGGGTCGCGGAGGTGCCACTGCCGCAGGACGTGATGACGTCTCGATCGGGCGCTGCCTCGTCGGACCCCTCGATCCCGAGCTCCGCGTAGAGCGCGCGCAACGCGCCGGGCCCCAGCAGCCGCCCGTTCGTGTCGAGGTTCAGGTCGAACGGAGCGCTGATGGCCGTCGGGATGTGGCCGGCGACCGGGTCGATGGGCTCTACCTCGCCCCGGTAGCGCGGCGCGCCGCGGGCATCGAGCAGCGTCACGCTCCCGAGGCGGGATTTGAGCTCCTCGCGCTCGATCACGCCGTGCCACGCGCGGGCGAGTGATTCCGCACCAAGGACGCCGGGGTCCCGAGCGGGTCCGTCACCGTGGTCGAGCGGCTGCCCGGCCTCGACCCAGGCCTTGATCCCGCCATCGAGCACGCCGACCCACTCGCCCTCCACGCCGCGCCGGCCGAAGCCGAGGTTGTCGAGCATCCACCACAGACGCGCGGCGACCCAGCCGCCGACGTCGTCGTAGCCGACGACGCGGTCGCGATCACCGATCCCGGCGGCGGCCATCCGCGCGACGAATGCCTCGGGGGAGGGGAGCGGGTGGCGACCCGGAGCGCCGAGGCCGTGCAGATCCGCGAGGTCGTCGTCGAGGTCGAGGAAGATCGCGCCCGGGAGGTGGCCCTCGAGGTACGCGGCGCGCCCCGCACCGGGCTTGCCCAGGTACCAGCGCACGTCGACGATGACGGGCGGGTTCGGGCTCGCGAGCCACTCCGCGAGGCGCTCGACGGAGACGAGGGGCGACCGCTCCGCTTCCATGGCGGGCAGGCTATCGTGCCCGCCGCGTCGGCGCTCGTGGGGCGACCCGCCGCAGCCCTCTGCTATCCTTCGCGGCTCCCGTTCCGGCGTAGCTCAGTGGTAGAGCGGGCGGCTGTTAACCGCATGGTCGTAGGTTCGAATCCTACCGCCGGAGCCATTCGGCAACGACACGTCGAGGCCCCGGCTCCGCGAGGAGCCGGGGCCTTTTCGTTCCAGGGTCACTGGCGTCCTAGGAACCGAACCGCGGCTGCCACGCGGGGTCGCCGACGGTGCCCCCCACGGTCCACTGCTGGGTCCCCGCAAGATCAATCACGTGGAGACCTCCCGTCGTGGTCGTAGCGAGGAACTTCCCATCGGGCGACCACACGGGCTTCCCGGTTCCTGGAAGGAGAACGGGCTGGGCGCCGTCCTCCAGGAGCACCAGGCTGTTCGCCGTCCACGCGAGCGCGTTCCGGTCTGGCGCCCAGACAGGGAGGATCTCGTCGCCGCCGGTCTGTGCTCCGACGTCTGTCGGTGCGCTTCCGTCCACGGGGATGATCCAGATGTCCCATTCGGCGAGATCGTTTGCGGCACTTGCCTGACCGGCGATCTTCTTGCCGTCGTGCGACCAGTCGACCCGGACGAACGCCCAGTCGGTTCCGATCACGTTGCTGAGCCGCCGGACGTTCGAGCCGTCGGCATCCATCAGGTACAGATGCACGCCGATCGCCGGCGAGGCATTGCCGCCGCCGAATGCGATCGTGGAGCCGTCCGGTGACCAGTCGGGACTTCGCGCATCCATCGCAGGATCACCAATCTGCCGCGAGCCAGACCCGTCGACAGCCGCGAGAGAGATCCTCGATCTGCAGAAGTCGCCGTTCTGCGACTCATTCGCGGCGCACGATGACCCGTCGCCCGTTGCGGTCCGGGCCGAGAAAACGATCCGCGTCCCGTCGGGGGACCACGCTGGATAGGGCCCCGTCACGTCAACGATCCCGGAGGCAATTGTCCGCGGATTCGACCCGTCTGCACTCACGACGATGAGATCCCAGGTCCCCCCGGGTCCGGCTTTGGACCAGTAGGCCAAACGCCCACCGTCCGGGGAGTACGCCATGTCTCCCACCTCGAATGCACCGCTGACCAGGGTGCGCCGCCCGCTTCCGTTGGGCTCGACGACGTCGATATTGCCGCCACTCGCGAACGCGAGCTGGCCATTGGTCGCCAGCACTGGGCGCACTCGCCCTACGCCGACGAACGCGGCCAGCGCCAGCAGGAGGGTGAGCAGCAGCGCGAGGACCGCGAAGATGACGACGGCTCGCGGGACGCCTTGGCGCCGTACAGCGATGTCCATGGGAATCCACCTTTCGAGGAAGGTCCACGCGGGCCGCTGTCGCGTGCGACCGGCCTGCGCGACGATGTCAGGGAGGTAGTCGGCTCGACCTGGATCACCGACCTCGTCGAGGGCGGCAGTCAGCCGGTCGGCCGTGAGACTGCGAGACGTCGTGTCCGGGAGGTTCATGCGTATCGCTCCGCGGCGGCCGGGGTGACGAGCAGCTCGTCATCGGCGACCTTGATGCGCATCGCGTTGAGTGCCCGGTTGAGCCGGGACTTCGCGGTGCCGATCGGGATTCCGAGCGCCGCAGCTGTCTCGGGCAACGACATATCGAGGTAGTAATGGAGCACGACGACCGCGCGCTGCGCGGGGTCGACGGCTGCGAGCATGCGTTCGATGTACATCGCGTCGGTCACCCGCGACGTTGCGTCGGGGACCGGCGCGTCATGGAGCGGCATGAGCTCGACCTCGACGACGCGGCCGCGTCGCTTCCGAGCGAGGTCAAGACATGCGTTGACGGTCAATCGATGGAGCCAGGCATCGAACCTGCTCGGATCGCGAAGTCCGCGCAGGTTCTTCCATGCCCGAAGCGTCGCCTCCTGGACCGCGTCGCGCGCGAGCTCCGAGTCGCGGAGGATCAGCCGGGCGGCCGTGTCCAGTCGCGCCAGGTGCGCGCCGACGAGCACGCCAAAGGCCTCATGATCGCCCTGGCTTGCCCGCTCGACGAGACCTGTCTGGTCCACGGTGCCCCTCGGTTGGCACGGCGGATGCCGCGCACACTCATATTGACTCTCGTGGGTGGGCGAACCGTTCCCGAGTGGGTGGGCATATGTGCGAAAGGGCGGTTCGCACCCGCGAACCGCCCTTCCATTCCTGCGTGCGGAGCTCCTTCAGGCAGACGTCGCTGAAAGCGTTGACGCCGGAAGGCGGGACGAGCTCAGTCGTCGAGCCAGACGCGGTCCTGGTCCTCTGGGTCATCGATGGGCGACGAGATGAACAGGACCTGCGGCGCGTCCTCGAACTGACCGCCGTGCGGCGTGTTCGCGGGGATCACCCAGACATCGCCCTTCTTCACCGGTCGGGTCACGCCGCCCACCGTCACAGAGCCAGTGCCTTCGAGCACGTAGCCGATTTCGTCATGGTCGACGTGGACGTGCTTCCGGAAGGGTCCTGCATGGCCCTGGAACACGAACACGCTCGACTGGGTGCCGTGGCCGAGGTAGGTTCGCTTGAAGACGTCGGCGTCGCTGAGCTTGTCCGCCTCGACCGCCGCCGCGACGTCGACGACGTCGATCTTGGTCAGGTGGCTCAGGTCCTTCGCCGGGGCCATGTCGTGGTGGCTCACGTTCTGTCCTCCCAGGGGCGACTGCGACGGGCAATGGTTGCCTCGAACAGGAAGTGGTAGACCTCGGTGTGGCGCTTCGCCGCGAGGACGTCGTCGCCCCAGATGTAGGCGCCGTGGTCGCGGACGATCACCGCCCTGGCGGCCTTGAATCGGGGATCGGCGAATGCCAACCCCAGCTGGCGGACGAGCTCGGGCTCTCGCGGCGTGTTCCGGATGACCGGCACGAGATGGACATCGGTGTTCGTCACTTCCGGGATGCCCTTGAGCATCTCGAGGTCGCGGAATGCCACGTGATCGGTCCCGTCCGCCGCCGCCAGGTCGCCCGCGAGGACCGCGGAGAGGGCGTGCGAGTGGACCACGCTCCAGGCGCCCCAGGTACGGTGCGCAAGGCAGAAGATGGCGTTGCACTCGCTCGGCCGGAGATCCGTCCGATCGGGGGATCGGAGGACACGCCCGTCGCTCGGGTCGACGGTGAAGAACTCATCGGTCCGAACCCGCTCCTTGTGGACACCGCTCGGCGCGAGCAGCAGCCCGCCGCCGTCGGCAGGCCCGCAGATGCCGCCACCCGTCCCCGAGACCCAGCCGCGCCGATGGAACTCGCCGAGCAGCTCGACGAGGAGCTCGCGCGTCGCCGCTTCGCTGCCGGTGGCCGCCATGGCCCCGAGGGTAGATGCGCCCGCTCGGACGCGCCGGGTCAGAGCCAGCCGATGCGGCGCAGGACCCAGATCGACAGTCCAGCCGCGACGATCGATGCGAGCGTGATGAAGTAGAAGCCAAAGCCTTCCTGCCCCGCGAACCCGGCAGACGCCTCGCTCATGCCGAAGATCCCAGCGACCGCGCCGATCCCGGCCACGACGACCGTCACCCCGGTGAGCCGCTTCATGATCACCGACAGGTTGTTGTTGATCGTCGACAGGTACAGCTCGAGGGCGCCGGTCACCAGCTCGCGGAACGTGTCGAACTCGTCGGTCAGGCGGATCAGGTGGTCGTACACGTCGCGGAAGTAAAAGACGTGCGACTCGCCGATCGCCTCGAACTCGCGGCTCGTGAGCTGGGCGAAGATCTCGCGGCTCGGCGCGACGACGTGGCGCAGCCGAATCAGTTCGCGCTTGAGCTTGAACAGCCGCTGGAGCGTTCCCGGATCCGCGCGGTCGATGACGGCGTCCTCGAGCTCGTCGATCTCGTCCGCGTACTTGTCGAAGATCGGGAAGTAGCCGTCGACGATCCCGTCCGACAGGGCCCACAGCAGGAAGTCGGGGCCCTTTTCAAGCAGTGTCCCGACGCCGAGCTTCAGCTGGTGGGCCGAGCCCGGATCCCAGCTCGAGGTGTGGACCGAGAGCAGGAACCCCTTGCCGAGCACGAAGTCGACCTCGTTGGCCTCCGTGTCCTGGTCCCTGCGCAAGGCGAACATCACGATGTGGATGAAGTCGCCGACGAGCTCCACCTTCGCCCGCTCGTTGCTCTCGATGATGTCCTCGGCGACCAGTGGATGGAGCCCGACCTGGTCGGCGATGTGCTCGACGAGATCGGGGGCCGGGTCGGTCAGGTCGATCCAGACGCGGGCATCCGGATCCGCGATCAGCGCCTCGAGGCCGTCGCTGTCGGCCGATTCGGTCGTCTTGCCGTCGTGCCAGCTGACGACACGCAGCGCCGCGGGTGTCGGGTCGGCGTCGAGCTTGGCCATCTGGGGCGCGATCATATGTCCGCACGTTGCGTAGGGAGGACCCGATGACGAACACGGCGGCTCACGACCCGGCAGCTATCGCCATGAACCCGGAGGAGCACCAGCCGCGCCTGGTGCTGTCCAGCCACCACCGCGGGCCAGGCGTTCTCGACCGTATCGCCGTCTGGGTCAACCGGTTCATCGGGTCGATGTGGACGTTCGTCGGTGTGACGACCTTCATCGTCGTGTGGCTGTTCGCCGGGAACATCGTCGGGTTCGACAAGACCCCGTGGCCGCTGCTGCTGACGCTGCTCAACCTGCCGCAGCTGTCGATCATGATCTCGCTCCAGGTCAGCGCGAACGTCGCAGAGCGGACATCGGACGCGCGCGCGCTGGCCGACCACGAGACGCTCATCGCCCTGCACGAGCTGAGCAAGCGCCAGATCGAGATCCTCGACGGGCAGAACAAGATCCTCGCGAAGCTCGACGCCGCGGCCGGGGGCGGCCGGTGATGGCCGCCGATCCGCGAGTCGACGCGTACCTCTCCGCACTCCCGCCGGAGCAGCAACGCCCGCTTCGGAAGCTGCGCGCCGACATCGTCAACCTCGTGCCCGAGGCGACCGAAGTGATCACCTATGGCATGCCGGGCTTCGAGCTCGATGGTCGATTCCTGATCTCCTACGCGGGCTGGAAGCGCCACTGCAGCATCTACCCGATCAGCGACGCCCTGCTGGAGCGCCACGCGGACGCGGTCGGCGACTACACGCGCACGAAGGGCAGCCTCCACTTCAGCGAGAGCAAGCCGCTCCCCGACGCACTGTTGCGGGATCTCGTGGAGCAACGCGTGGGGGCGCGACGCGGCGGGTCGTACTAGGTCGGATGCCCGATTGGGCAGGGTTTGACAGGGGCATATGCTGTTCCCGTGACGGGGGAGTCCTTCGCGGCCGCGTACCAGTCGTGGGACGAGGCGTACCAAAGCAACAACACGCCGTGGGACATCGGGCGCCCGCAGCCGGCGATCGTGAAGATCTCGGAATGGGGCGGTCTGGTGGAGCCGATCCTGGACAGCGGCTGCGGCTCGGGTGAGCACGCCCTGCTGGCCGCTTCGAGCGGACTCGAGGTCAAGGGCGTGGATGTCGCGCAGGCCGCGATCGAGCACGCGCGTGCCAAGGCGCGGGCGCGAGGCCTGTCCGTCGAGTTCATCGTCGGCGACGTGCTCGCGCTCGATGAGATCCCCCGGCTCGAGCCCCCGTTCCGGACGATCATGGACATCGGCTGCTTCCATACGTTCGCGAACGCCGACCGCCCGCTGTACGCATCGAGCCTCGCTTCCGTGACCGAGACCGGCGCGATGCTCCACCTGCTGTGCTTCTCGGAGCAGACACCCGGCACGGACGGGCCCCGCCGCGTCACCGAGGGCGAGATTACGGCCACGTTCTCGCGGGACTGGTACGTCGACGCGATCGAGGCGGAGACCTTCGCGGTAACGAACCTGTGGCACGGCCCAACCCCGAGCGCCTGGCTTGCGAGGATCATCCGCCGCTGAGCTTTGGCCACTGTCGCCATCCGCGGCACGGGTGACCGCATCCCCCGAATGGGCTATTTCCGCCTAAACACGCAGGCGTAGTCTCAGCTCCCGGATGAGCGTGAACAGCACGTCGACGTACGAGTCCCCCGGCGCCCGACCCCGATCGAGGCCGATCCGCGTCGCACTGGTCGATGACCACCAGTTCATCGCCGACCTGCTGAGCCGGTCGCTCGAGCGTCACCCGGGCAAGTTCGAGTTCCTGGGCAATGCCCCGCGCCTGGCCGATGTCGGGGCACTGCTCCGCCAGGAGCCTGCGGACGTGGTCCTCGTGGACTACACGTTGCCCGACGGCCGCGGCTCGGACGTGCTGCGGCTCGTCCGCCGCCACTGGCCACGCGCCCGCATGGTCCTGTTCACGGGCCACTCGGAGTCGGACATCCTGCACGAGGCGATCGCTGCCGGTGCCGACGGTGTCCTGACCAAGGACATGGGCATGGACCAGATCCTCGACGTCATCGAGCGAGCGCACCGCGGCGACGTCCTGCTCGATGCCGGGACGCTGCGCGACCTGATGCACCACCCGTCCGGGGGCGCGAGTCGCCTCGCCGCTCTCGATCGCCTGACCCCACGAGAGCGGATCGTGCTCGAGGCAGTGCTCGAGGCCGGAACCACCAACGAAGCTGCGCGGCGGATCCACATGGCGCCGGCGACCCTTCGCGTTCACCTCCATCGGGCGAGCCAGAAGCTCGGGGCGACGAGCCGCCTGGAGGCCATCAGCATGGCCCTGCGGGCCGGCCTCATCCGTGCCCCGTCAGGCCGGACGACGACGGCTCCAGTCTCCGGGTCGGGAGACAGCGGGGGGTAGAATCCGGTTCTTACGGTTCCGAGGCGATGCGCTCCGGTCGCGCCTCGTCCGAGCCGAACGCCTTCGGGAGAGAGCCGATGAACGCATTCCTCGTTGACCTCACGAACAAGCCCGGCGAGCTCGCCCGGGTCACCGACGCGATCGCCCAGAAGGGCATCAACATCACCTCGTTCGCCGGCGCCACGGCCGGCGGCAGCGGGGCGGTCGTCATCGTCACCAACGACGAGGCCGGTGCGCGCCGGGCGCTCGCCGACAGCGGCTTCATGGCCCGTGAGCTCGAGCTCGTGACCGCGTCCCTCGAGCACGTGCCGGGAAGCCTGGCTGCCGCGACGAAGAAGCTCGCCGACGCCGGCATCAACATCGAGGCGGCCCTGCCCACGGGCATGGCCGGCGGCAACGTGTCGGTGTCCTTCGCGACGGACAACGCCGCGAAGGCGCGCGAGATTCTCGGCGTGAGCGAGCCCACCGGGATCGGCGTCGGCTGATCCCCGCCGTCGCCGTCGCCTGACGGCCGATGCCTGCGTTGCCGTCGGCGTGCCCTCACTTACGCACCTTGGGGTGCGCTCGATCGGGTGCTCGACGGCGCCTTGGCCTCGGCGCGCCATCCGACGGCGAGGTCGACGGGTGGTCGAGCGAGTCACGGTTGGGACACACGCTTCTGGCAGGATTCGGGGCGTGAACACCACCGATCTTCAGGCTCGGCTCTCGAAGCTGAGCCCGCTCCAGTACGCCGTCACCCAGGAAGGCCAGACGGAGCGCGCATTCACCGGCATGTACTGGGACAACCACGAGGCGGGGACCTACCGCTGCGTCGTGTGCTCCACGCCCCTGTTCGCCTCGGGCACCAAGTTCGAGTCGGGCACCGGTTGGCCGAGCTTCTACGACGTCATCGAGGGTGGTCGCGTCACCACGAAGGAGGACCGAACCCTCGGGATGCGCCGTATCGAGGCGCTGTGCGCGAACTGTGGCGCGCACCTCGGCCACGTCTTCGACGACGGGCCGCGCCCGACGGGCCTGCGGTACTGCATGAACTCGGCCTCGCTCGCCTTCGAGCCGGGGTCGGCGGAGGCGCCGGCGGGCTAGCCCCCCGGCCGCCTCTCGATTCGGGGCGAGCTCAGAACCAGGACGTGCACCACGGGGCGTCGGCGGTTCTGAGGAGGGCATCCGCCTCGGCCAGCGCGCCGGGCCGGTGCTCCAGCGCGCCACCGGCGCGGCTCGCGTCGATCAGCCGCGTCCCGCCGAGGATCGCTGCGCCGAGAGCGCGCAC
>Ga0070708_100001520_pt1 | contig 17717 bp, 14 predicted proteins | sample KBSK5503metaG_FD_65469 | JGI IMG/M metagenome (GOLD analysis project Ga0070708, IMG submission 65469) | Corn, switchgrass and miscanthus rhizosphere microbial communities from Kellogg Biological Station, Michigan, USA - KBS K5-50-3 metaG | ecosystem: Host-associated > Plants > Roots >... | reverse complement strand
GATCGTCGCCAAGTCCAACGGCACGGGCTGGCAGTTCAAGACGAGCCCGGACACCGGGCCGCACACCTTCGGGGTGGGGGTCTCGCCAAACAGCTCGTCCCTCACCCAGCGCTATAGCAAGACGGTCAGGCAGCTAGGCACCTGGTACTACGTGGCGGGCGTGTACAACGCCGCGACCAAGAGGCTCGACATCTACGTCAACGGTGTGCTCGACAACGGCACGCTCAGAGGGACCATCCCGGGAAGCCAGTACAACAACGCCGGCGAGCGCGTGGTCATCGGCCGGCGCACCGGCGGCTGGTACTTCCAGGGCACCATCGACGAGCTGCGCATCTACAACCGCGCGCTGAGCGCGGCCGAGGTCCAGACCGACATGAACACGCCGATCGGTCCGTAGCCTCCGCGATCGCCTCAGTGTCCCGGCACGCCGGGTGAGAAGATGGCGAGACAACGCGAGGCAGGACCGAGCCGGTGGCGGCGATTCGTACCGCGGGGGACGATCACGAAGGACCGCGCGGGTGCGACGATGCGGTCGCCATCGAGTTCGAGGATGAGCTCGCCTGCGATCACGTAGAAGGCCTCGTCCTGCCCGGCATGAACGTGCTGGTCTGCTCTGAGGTCGCTCGTCTCGACGAGCGCGTACGCCCCGCTCGTCTCTTCGCCGCTGACGACCACCCTTCGCGTGGCCTCGTCCGAAGCCGAGGGCCGTACGAACGGCTCTCGCTCGGGCGGTCGACTCGCGATGTCGCCGACGCCGAACCGTGCCGCCACCTTTGCGATCTCGGCCACACCGCGGCCCGCCGCCTTCATCCGTTCGCGCTCGACGAAGAACCGCTCGAGGCCTGCAGGCGCGAAGAAGTGAAGCCATCGAGACGGCGCGTCGTCTACGGTGCGCATGGTGTGACGTGCCCGCGGGGGGACGAGCACGAAGAACCCGGCACGCCCGCGCCAAGTCTCGTCACCACACGAGATCTCGCGCTCGCCGCTGACCACGTATTCGCTCTCGGATTCGGCCTCGTGCACATGGAACGACCGAGGGTCAGGAGAGCTCGGCAGGGTCTCCCATTCGAGTGCGAAGTAGCGTCCGCCGGTCTGCGCGGCTCCGGCGAGTATGCGAAGGGGACCGACGATGCCCTCGTCCGGACGCACGAGGTGGACCGCGCTCATATCGTCCTTTCTCACCAACGCCCAGAAGGACTGTCCGCGGGTTCAAGGCATATCCTGCATCGGCAGGGAGGGAGAGCATGTTGATCACCCGCGTTCGGCTACTCGTCGCATTCCTGGTCGTCACGATCCTCGCCAGCTGCGGTGCCGCCCCGACCGCGACGCCGAGCCAACCCGCCGCCGCCAGCGCGTCGGCGTCGGCCGGCCCGACCAAGGGTGGGGTCCTCCGGATCGGCTACGGCGCCGAGGTCGACAACCTGAACGCATTCACGAGCCAGTTCCTCACGGACATCGAGCTCACCATGGTGGAGGGCTTGATCGTCAGCAACGACAAGAACGAATACATCCCCGTGCTTGCGAAGCAGGTCCCGACCGTGGCGAACGGGCTCGTGAAGACACGGCCCGATGGCAAGCTCGAGCTCACCTGGCCGCTCCAACAGGGCGTCATGTGGCACGACCAGGTGCACGAATTCACGGCGGATGACGTCTGCTTCACCTGGAAGTACATCGTCAGCCCGAACTCGGAGGTCTACAACCGCAACTCGTACTTGCCCATCAGCGATTGTCGCGTGCAGGACAAGTACACCGCCGTAATGGTCTGGGACAAGCCTTCGGCGATCTACAACGGCCTGTTCGAGGCGGTCCTGCCCAAGTACATGCTCGAAGGCAAGGACATCGTCAAGTACGACGGCTACAACCGAAGCCCCGTGGGCACCGGCCCGTTCATCTTCGTCGAGTGGAAATCCGGCGAGTACGTGCGAGTGAAGCGCAATCCGAACTACTGGCGTGGCAAGGACTTTCCATACGTTGACGAGATCGTTTTCCGCTTCATCCCCGACATCAACACTCGTCTCAACGCGGTGAAGTCGGGCGAGGTCGACTTCGCGCAGATGACGCCCACGCAGGTCAAGGACGTCAAGGACCTCGTGAACTACAACCTCACGCTCGTACAGCAGAACTCGTGGCAGCACTTTGACATGAGTATCAAGACCGACCGTGGAGCGAAGATCTTCGGCGACAAGACCGTGCGGCAGGCCCTGTTCATGCTCATCGACAAGAAGACCATCGTCGACGGCGTGCTGGAAGGAACGGTCCAGATCGCCGACACCGTCGCGCCTACGACGAGCCCGTACTACAACCCGAACGTGAGGAAGTACGCATATGACCCGACCGCGGCCAAGAAGCTCCTCGACGACGCCGGCTGGAAGGTCGGTGCCGATGGCATCCGGGAGAAGGCCGGCGAGAAGCTTTCGCTAACCGCGCTGCTCAGCTCGGCCGATGCGATCGGGAAGCTCTACTGGCAGGTCATCCAGCAGAACATGAAGGCGGCTGGCGTCGACATCAAGATCGACACGAAGGACGCCGCCGCGCGTTCACAGGTCTGGCGCTCCGGTCAATGGGAGCTGCAGATCTCGCGCTGGGTTCTTCCGGCCGATCCGAGCGTGACCGGCCTCTACTCATGCAAGGGTTCGAACAACATGACCGGCTTCTGCGACCCGGTGATGGACGAACAGATGACCCTCTCCGATCAGGAGCTCGACCCCGCGAAGCGGAAGGCGTTCCTCTTCAAGGCGCAGGAGCTCCTAGCCGAGAACGCGTTCTCTCTGCCGATCTACTACAACGTGAACCCGATCGTCACGAGCAAGAAGCTCGGGAACTTCAAGGCGAGCGGCACGAACCTCGGTAGCTTCTGGAACGTCTACGAGTGGTACCTGAGTAAGTAACTCGCTCTAAGGGGGAGTTGCCCGATCTCCTCGGGCAACTTCCCCGTCCGGAGATCGCATGGGCCGTTATGTCCGCCGTCGCCTCATACAGATGGTCCCGCTGCTCTTCGGCATCTCTCTGCTCATCTTTCTGATCATCCAGGCGGCGCCCGGCGGCCCGGAAGCGATCTTTCTCGAGAACCGGCTCTTCATCGATCCATCCGTCATCGATGCGTTCCGCCAGCGACTGGGCCTCGACCAGCCGGTACCGGTCCAGTACGTCCGCTGGATCACCGCCGTGCTGAGCGGCGACTTCGGGATCAGCTTCACGACGGGCCGGCCAGTCGGGGACATGATCTCCGAGCGGTTGCCGGCGACGCTCGAGCTGATGTCGGTGTCCTTTGTCTTCGCCGCGGTGGTCGCGATTCCGCTCGGCGTGTACAGCGCGGTGCGTCAGTACAGCCTCTTCGACTTTTCCGCGACGACGGCCTCGTTCCTGGGGATCGCGATGCCGGTCTTCTGGTTCGCGCTGATCCTGCAGCTGCTGTTTTCGGTCCAGCTCGGATGGCTCCCGACCTCGGGTCGCGACACCATCGGTGACGGCTCGGTCCCCGATCAGCTCAAGCATCTGATCCTGCCGGCCTTCGTTCTCTCACTGCGCCATATCGCCGCCTGGTCGCGATACATGCGCTCGTCATTGCTGGACGTGATCCGCGCCGATTTCATCCGAACGGCGCGCGCCAAAGGCTTGCGCGAACGAGTCGTGCTGAGCCGGCACGCCGTGAAGAACGCGCTCATTCCGGTCGTGTCGATCATGGCGCTCGACCTGGCGGGTCTCTTCTCCGGCGCGGTGATCGCCGAGACGATCTTCGCTTGGCCGGGGATCGGGCGCCTGTTCGTTCAGGCCATGTTCTCGCGGGACTACCCGCTCCTCATGGGGATCCTGATGATGGGCTCGTTCCTCGTCGTGTTCTTCAACCTGATGGCGGATATCGCCTACGGCTGGCTGGATCCACGGATCTCCTACAAATGAACGCGATCGCACAGCGCCGGAAAGCTGACCCGCAGGCGGCATCCGGCGCCCGGTCCGAGGTCGCCATCTCCCAGAAGCAGCTCTTCTGGCGCCAGTTCCGGCGCCACAAGCTGGCGCTCATCTCTGCCGCCGTGCTTCTCGTTCTCGCCGCGATGGTGATCCTCGCGCCGTGGATCGCTCCCTATCCCTTCGACGCGATCGATCCGACGCAGTTCAGGAAACCGCCGTCGCCCGCGCACATCATGGGGACGGACGACATCGGCCGCGACCTCTTCACGCGTCTTCTCTACGGCGGGCGGATCTCGCTCGCGATCGGGATCTTCAGCGCGATGGTCGGGTCCGGCGTTGGCACGCTGATGGGTTCGCTCGCGGGCTACTACGGCAAAGCACTCGACAACCTCATCATGCGGGTCACCGATGTCGCGTTCTCGATCCCGTCGCTCCCGCTCCTGATAATCCTGAGCGCGTACGCGAAGTCCGCGATCCCGGTCATGATCCTCGTCATCGGCCTCCTGAGCTGGATGTCGACGGCCCGCATCGTGCGCGCGACGGTGCTGTCGATCCGCGAGCGCGACTTCACGCTCGCCGCCCGAGCCGTCGGCGCGCCCGACGCGCGGATCATCGCGCGCCACATCCTGCCCAACGCGCTGGCGCCGATCATTGTCGGCGCGACATTGGGAGTGGGTGGCGCGATCATCGCCGAGTCCTCGCTGAGCTTTCTCGGGCTGGGCGTGCAGGTCCCGACGCCAAGCTGGGGCAACATGCTGCAAGATTCGCAAAGCACGATGGCAAGCCGTCCCTGGCTCACGATCTTTCCGGGGATGGCGATCCTGATAACGGTCCTGGGCATCAATTTCCTGGGCGACGGGCTCCGCGATGCGCTCGATCCAACGATCCGGTCTTAGCCACGATTCGAAGCAGGGGAGGATTCACATGAAGGACAAGCTGCGCGTTGGGGTGATCGGCGCGGGAAGGTGGGCCGGGATGGCGCATATCCCGGGCTGGAAGCGGTCGCCGCTCGTCGATCTGGCGGTGATCTGCGACATCGATCGGGAAAAGGCCGAGGCGCGCGCGAAGGAATTCGACGTCCCCGGAATCGAGACGGATTACCAGAGGGTGCTGTCGAGCAGCGACATCGACGTCGTCGACATCGTCACCAGCGGAGACAACCACGAGCCGCTCACGTTCGCGGCGCTCGAGGCCGGAAAGCACGTGCTCGTCGAGAAGCCGGTCTGTCACGACTACAAGGACGTCTGGCGAGCGCACGCGCTCGCGACGTCGAAGAAGCTCAAGACCAAGGTCGGGCTGACCTTCCGCTACGCGCCCGCGATGCAGTACATGTACGACCTCATCCAGGACGGCTTCGTCGGTCAGCCGTACATCTTCAACGGCTGGGAGCAGAACTCTCAATGGATCGACCCCGCCTCGCCGAGCCGCTTCATGCGCACCGACACGGGCAACGCGCCGATCAAAGTGGGCTCGCTCGAGGGTTACGGCGCCCCGACGATCGACATCAGCCTCTGGGTCGTGCAGTCGCGCCTTGTGAGCGTGGTGGGCGTGCTCAAGAACTTTGTCCCCAAGCGCAAGAACCCCGATGGCACCTGGGTGCGCACCAACGTCGATGACGGCGACATCTACATCGGCGAGTATGCGAACGGCGCGATCTGCTCGATGCAGTCCTCGTACGTGACGGTCGGCAACTACCCCGGCATCGAGGCGCGCGTGTACGGCTCCAAAGGCGCGCTCATCTGCCGCCTCGTCGAGGAGTTCGGGGAATGCCAGGTCCTGAAGAGCGCGACGCCCGAGGCCGTCGAATTCGTCCCGGTCGAGGTGCCCGCGTCGTACTTCCCGGTCGGCTACAAGAAGGGTGAATCCTGGCGCTCGCTCTTCTACGCGAACCTCGTGCACAACTTCGCCCAGGAGATCACCGACGGTGGCGAAGCGAACCAGGGGAACTTCGCGCAGAGCGCGCGCGTGCAGGAGATCATCAACGCGGTCGAGCGCTCGCATCGCGAGCGGCGCTGGGTCGACCTCCCGCTCGATCCGGGAGTCGGGGACTGACCGGGCGACTTCGAGTCGGGGTCATCGGTGCTGGGCGCTGGGCGACATCGGCGCACCTGCCTGGCCTCACGCGCACCCCGCTCTGTGACGTTGTCGTGCTTTGCGATCTCGACCGCGATCTCGCGGCCGCGCGCGCGCAGCAGTTCGGCATTCCGGAGGTCGAGACGGATTACCAGCGGCTCCTGAGCCGGAACGACATCGACGTCGTCGATATCGTCACACGCGGCAACGACCGCGGCGAAAACCACCAGGAGCTGACGTTTGCGGCGCTCGAGGCGGGCAAGCACGTGCTGTGCGAAAAGCCCGTCTGCCACGACTACCGGGACATCCGGCGCGCGCATGAGGTCGCGGCATCGAAAAACCTCAAGACGAAGGTCGGCCTGACCTTCCGCTACGCCCCGGCGGTCATGTACATGCAGGCCCTCATCGCCGAAGGCTTCATCGGCGAGCCGTACATCTTCAACGGCTTCGAGCAGAACTATCAGTGGATCGATCCCGATACGCCGATGGACAAGCGCCCTCACAAAGAGCGGTCCGAAGACACTGAGATCAAGGGCCACGATCCGCGGCCCGAGGCGATCCAGGTACTGTCGCTCGAGGGCTATGGGGCGCCGATCATCGACATCGGGCTGATGAGCGTCGGCAGCCGGCTCGAGCGGGTCGTCGGAACGCTGAAGAACATGCTGCCGTATCGCCGTCGCACCAACCTCGACACCGAGCGCGAGCGGATCAACGTGGACGACGCGGACATCTTTATCGGTGGGTGCGCGAACGGAGCGCTCCTTTCCGTGCAGTCGGCGTACGTCACGGTCGGCAACTATCCCGGCATCGAGGCGCGGATCTACGGGTCCAAGGGTGCCCTCGTCTGTCGCCTCGTCGAGGAGTTCCGGGAATGCGAGACGCTGCACGGCGCGAAGCCCGACGCCGTCGAGTTCGTGCCCATGCCCATCCCCGACCGGTTCTTCCCACCCGGCGTCGGGCCTGGGGAGCCCTGGCCCTCGCTCTTCTACGGAAATCTCGTGCACAACTTCATGCAGGAGCTGCAGGACGGCGTCGGGGTCAATCAAGGCAACTTCGCCCAGAGCGCCTGCGTGCAGGAGGTCATCAACGCCGTGGCTCTTTCGCACCGGCAGCGACGCTGGGTCGACCTGCCCCTCGAGGCATGATCAAGGAGAGGCTCCGTGTCGGCGTGATCGGCGCGGGCCGCTGGTCGAACAGCGCGCACCTCCCGGGCTTTGTGCGCTCGCCGCTCTGTGACGTGGTGATGGTCTGCGACCTCCACCAGGACCTCGCGGACGCCGCCGCCCGGAAGTTCGGCATACCCGAAGCGGTCACCGATGCGGACAAGCTTTTGAGCCGCCGCGACATCGACGTGATCGACGTGGTCACGCGCGGTGGCAGCGACAGCCACGAGGAGCTGACCTTCGCGGCGCTCGAGGCCGGCAAGCACGTGCTGGTCGAGAAGCCGGTCTGCCACGACTACAAGGACGTCTGGCGCGCACATGACCTCGCGCGATCCAAGAACCTCAAGACCAAGGTCGGCCTGACCTTCCGCTATGCGCCGGCGGTCCGCTACATGTTCGAGCTGATCCGCGAAGGCTTCATCGGGAAGCCATTCATCTTCAACGGCTACGAGCAGAACTCCCAGTGGCTCGATCCCGACAACCCGATGGACAAGCGCATCCACCGGGTCCGACCGGTGGGGGAGACGCCGCGCGGTACGGACCCGCGCAGGGAGGCGATCGCGGTCGCCTCACTCGAAGGCTACGGCGCGCCCACGATCGACATCGGCCTGTCGTGCACGGGTAGCGACCTCACGCAGGTGGTGGGAATCCTTGCCAACATGATCCCTTTCCGGCGGCCGACCAATCTCGACACGGAGCGCGCGCGCATCAACATCGACGACGCCGACATGTTCATCGGCGAGTGCGCGAACGGTGCGCTCTATTCGCTCCAGTCGAGCTTCGTGACGGTCGGCAACTACCCCGGCATCGAAGCGCGCATCTACGGCTCGGAGGGCGCGCTCATCTGCCGGCTGGTCGAGGAGTTCGGCGAGTGTCAGACGCTCCGCGGAGCGAAGCCCGACGCCGTCGAGTTCGTCCCGATGACGATCCCGGACCGATTCTTCCCGCCCGGCTACGAGCCCGGCGAGCCCTGGCCCTCGCTCTTCTACGCCAATCTCGTGCACAACTTCATGCAGGAGATCGTCGACGGAGGCGAAGAGAACCAGGGCAATTTCGCGCAGAGCGCGAAGGTGCAGGAAATCATCAACGCCGTGGCCCTGTCGCACCGCGAGCATCGCTGGGTCGGCCTGCCGCTCGGTGGGAGCGCGGCGAGATGACGGTCACCGCGACGAACCTGCGCCAGAGCCTGCGGTGGCGAGATCTGCCGCTGGCCGTCGGTGCCGCGGCCGGCACGCTGAACTTGCGCATCGGGAGCGTCGGCCAGGGCAAGCCCGTGGTGACCGTCACGGCAGGTGTCCACGGCGACGAAGGTCCATGGAGCGCCCGTGCCATCCATCAGCTTCTCGAGCGGGCGGCGATGACGGACCTGATCGGCACGCTGCGCGTCGTGCCGGTCAGCAATCCGCTCGCGATGGAGGCCGACGCGCGCTGCGCGCCTCTGGACGTGCTCGATCTGAACCGCGTCTTCCCTGGTAATCCGAACGGCTCCCACACCGAGCGCCTCGCCGCGCTACTCGCAGAGCATGCCGTGGAGGGCGCGGACGTCTTGATCGACCTCCACGGCGGGGGGAGCTGGTGCGTCAACGCGTTCGTCTTCCGCAACGCCGAGGCGCCGGAGATCGCCGACGCCTTCGACGCGCCGTTCGTGGTCGACCAGGCTTCGCGGGCGACGGCGATGCGTGGCATGGGGATCAGCGGTCACGCGAAGAGCCTCGGCGCCAAGACCGCCAGCGTGGAGTTCGGCGGCCGCAGCCCCGACGAGGCTCTCTGGGCACGGCACCTTGCGACCGGCCTTCGCCGGGCGCTTGCGGTCTGCGGAGTCCTCAAGGCGGATCCCTCGCTTCCCGCGCCGAAGCACGCGGCGATCCTGGTGAAGCCGACCCGGGTGCTGCGGCCGTCGCGCGGCGGGCTTCTCATTCCGGCTGTCGACCACACGCGAATCGGCACGCTTGTCGATGAGGGCACCCTGCTGGGCACACTCGTCGATCCGGTCACGCACGAGACAATTGAGGAATTCCGCGCGCCATACGCGCGGACCGCGCTCCTGCTGCTGCGCCCGACGATGTCCCGCCTCGAAGGGGGTGCAATGACGTACGTGGTGTCCGAGCCGGCGTGAGCGACGACGTCCGGTTCCACTTCGACGGCAGGGTCGCCCTCGTCACCGGCGCCGCCCGCGGGGTGGGCCGTGCGATCGTGGGCGCGTTCGTAGAAGCGGGCGCGAGCGTCGTCGCGGCCGATCGCGACGGCGATGGGTTGGCCGAGACAGCCGCGCCTCACGGCGAGCGCGTCTCATCCATCGTCGCCGACGTCAGCAGCCCCGCTGGGGCGCAGGCGATCGTCGATCGCGCCATGACGACGTTCGGCCGGCTCGACATATGCGTCAACAACGCCGCGGTCGCACCGCACGCGGCGCTGCTCGAGGAGCGGGCCGAAGTGTGGGACCGCGTGTATGCCGTGAATTGCCGCGGGACGTTCCTCATGACTCAGGCCGCGGCCCGCGCGATGATCGCGGGCGGTCGGGGCGGTCGGATCATCAACTTCTCGTCCGGTGCCGCGCAGCGTGGCGCCGCAGGCGGTGCTGCGTACGCGTCGAGCCGCGCCGCGACCGAGACCTTCTCGCGCGTGGCGGCGATCGAGCTCGCGCCGCACGACATCCTCGTCAACACGATCAGCCCCGGCCTCATCGACACGCAGCCAAAACCGCTGCCACCCGCGATGGCCGAGCGCCTCGCGCAGCGCATTCCCAATCTTCCGCTCGCGAGGCCGGGTCGGCCGGATGAAGTTGCCCGGGTGGTTCTTTTTCTCGCCTCGGACGCCGCCAGCTACGTGAGCGGCGCGGTGATCAGCGTGGACGGCGCGAGCAGCGCCGGGACGCGGTTCAGGGGGGTCGTCGTCGACGAGGACATCCGCTATGACTGGGTGACCGGCCGAGTGCGCGCGAACAACGCCTCCGCACGCGAGGCCTGATGGCCGAACCGCTGGTCGTGTTGATCGCTTCGCCTCTGGAGCCCGAGCACATCGCACGGATCCGCTCCGCCGACCCGCGGATCGAGGTCCTGCACGACCCCGATCTGCTTCCGCGCCCGCGCTATGTCTCGGACCACACCGGTGCGCCGACGGCCCGGACGCCCGAGCAGGAGGAGCGCTTCCTCGACATGCTGCGGCGCGCTGAGGTCATGTTTGATTTTGACCGCGCCCATCTTCGCGATCTGCACGCCGTCGCGCCGCGCCTGCGCTGGCTTCAGGCCACGAGCGCAGGCATCGGCCAGATGGTCCAGCGCGTCGGGCTCGACCGGAGCGGCATTGTCCTCACGACGGCGAGCGGGGTGCACGCTCGGCCACTCGCCGACTTCTGTCTCATGGCGATGCTCATGTTCGCCAAGGACTACGTCCGGATGGAGCGCGAGAAGCGGGCCAAGCGCTGGGAGCGCTACTGCGGCGAGGAGCTGACCGGCAAGACGCTCGCGATCGTCGGCCTCGGCCGTGTGGGGCAGGAAGTGGCGCGTCACGGCAAACGTATGGACATGCGCGTGATCGGCACGCGGCGCTCCGATGCGCCGGTTCCCGACGTGGACCGGTTGTTCCGCCCGGCCGAGCTCCACGGGATGCTGCGGGAAGCGGACTTCCTCGTGCTCGCAGCGCCGCACACCCCGGAGACCGCGGGGGTCATCGGGCAAGCCGAGCTGGCGGTGATGAAGCCGACCGCGGTCTTCATCAACATCGGTCGCGGCGCGCTCGTCGACGAGGACGCGCTCGTCCGCGCGCTGCAGGAGAAACGCCTGGCGGGCGCGGCGCTCGACGTGTTCCGTGCCGAACCGCCGCTGCAAGATTCGCCGTTGTGGGAGATGCCGAACGTGATCGTCAGTCCGCACTCGGCGAGCACCGTCACGCAGGAGAACGCGCGCATCACCGAGCTCTTCTGCGACAACCTGCGTCGTTACCTTGCCGGCCAGCCGCTGCGGAACGTCCTGGACACCACGAAGCTCTACTGAGCGCGGATCGCGTTCACACCCTCCTACACACCATCTCAACGCCCCTCCAGCCTCATCATCTACGTGATCGCCCCAACACCCGATCCGGCGGGCGCTGAATCGGCGAAGCTCGCCCGAGATTCCCGATCCCGCTTCGAGCGCTGCCTCGACGAAGGCCGTCCTGTCATCACGGCCGAGCTCGCGGTCCCCGCGACGGTCGCGCACGACGTGGTGATCGAGCGGGCGCGGGCGCTGCTGCGTCCGCAGATCGTCGCCGTCAACATCACGGATGGGCTCCGAGGTCGACCCGCCCTCTCGTCGATCGCAGCCGCCGCGATCCTTACCCACGCCGATCTTGGCGTCGAGCCGATCCTGCAGCTCACCGCCCGTTCCCGGACGCGGAACGCGCTCGTCGGGGACCTGCTCGGCGCGTCGGCCCTGGGTGTCCGGAACCTCAACTGCATGACCGGAGATGTCCCGGAGAATTCCGCGGATCTGCAGGATCTCGATGTCTTCGCCCTGATCGAGCTCGCCCGCGCGTTTCCCGCCGGCCTGGGCATCGAGCTGCTGGGACAGGCCGATCCGTTTTGCGTCGGCGCGGCGTGGTCGCCCTTCGCGGCCGACGCGGCATACGAGATTGACCGTCTTGTGCGGAAGCGCGCCGCGGGCGCGCAGTTCGTTCAGACGCAGCCAGTGTTCGATGGGCCGGCGTTCGCAGCGGCCATCGATCTTATGCCGGCCACGCTGGCGGACCTCCCGGTCATCATGGGCCTCGCGCCGGTACGTTCGGCGGATCACGCGCGCCGGCTGGCTGTGATCCCCGGCATCGTGATCCCGGACCGGCTCATCGATCTTCTGGAGAGCGCCACGGGCGAGACGGACGCCGCGGAACGCTACTGGTCATATCTCGACAAGGAGCTGGACTGGCTAGCCAAGAACGCGCGCGTGCGCGGCTGCCATTTGATGCCGATCGGCCACTCGAAGCGCAGCATGCGTCAGCAGTCCACCTTCGATCGCCTGTACGCGTGCGCGACGAAGATCGCGAGCACGAGTCCGCCCGCCTCCGCGGTCAACTAAGAGATCGGCGCGGCCGAGAGAATCTCCGGCTCGAGGTCAGGCGCCGGCATGCCGGGATCGAGCGGATAGATGGGACGATTCAGATGGCGGTGGCCGAGCCGCACGATGTCCTGATCCACGCCCCCGGGCGTCAACGCGAGGACCCAGCCCTTCGCCGCGTCGTACAGGTCGGGCACGAGGTAGCCGATCTTCACCACCGTCAGGTCGTGCGCCGAAGGGTCGAGACCGAGTGTCATAAAGTCGCGAATGAAGTGGTACGGCTTGCGCCGGCTCGTGACGATCGCGCGCACCCCGCCGCTCGCGACGACCGCGATGTCACCGCCGACCGGATCGGCATTCAAGATCCGCTCGACCTTCCCGCGGAGCGCGACGCCGGCGCCGTGACGCGATCCGAATGCGCCGCCAAGACGAAGTTCGACTGGCGCGCCATCGCCCGCTGCCAGGCAGCGCGCGACTGCGTCGGGATCCACGACGCTCGCCCAGATCGCGGTCGCTCGCCCGGCGCTGAGCGCCGGATCGGCTAGCAGCCGCTCGAGCATGTACGCGACATCTCCGGCCCCGCCCGCCGTGGGGTTGTCGCCGGAGTCGCTGATGAAATAGGGACGGGCGGTGCTCGCGAGTCCGGCCCGGATGCACCAGTCGGCGTCGCCCGCGGGCGCGCTGAACGTGAACCGCTCGCGTGCGCTCCAGTACGCTGCGGCCAGGCTCCGCGCTTCGCGCCAGATCGCGGTGGAGTCGGTGCCTGTAACAAGCACGGCCGCGCTACAGCGAGGCTCATCCGCCCACGCGTATCCGATCCACACCGCCGCGTCGATGATCCCGTCGCGCGTTTCGATCGCTGTGAGGCGGCCGTAGATCCCGCGGGCCGGCTCGTCCCGGGTGCATGCCTTCTCTCCCGGCAGCAGCACCGGCACGCGGACCCACGCCCTCTGCGGCCGGATCCCGCGCTCCAGGCAGGTGCGGAGGTTGCTCACCGCGCGCTCTCGAGTGAGCGCGGCATCCTCATGCGGCGACATGCGATGCGAGGTCGCGAGATCGAGCGCGCTGGCCAGGCGGCGCGACATGTTGCCGTGCGGATCCATCGACGCGGAGATGAGGCAGCGACCGCCAACGATGTCGCGGACCGCCGATGCAAGATCGGCCTCCGCGTCGCTCATCCCGATCACGCTCATCGCTCCGTGGATGTCGAGGAAGACTCCGTCGAGCGGCTGCGCCGCGCGCAGCCGTTGCAGGAGCTCATCTTTGATCGACTCGTAGAAGCGCCGCTCGACCGCGCCGCCCGGCAGCGCTCGCGCGTGCACGAGCGGCAGCCACTCGACGTCCGCGGGCAAAGAGTCGTACCGGGCGAGAAGCTCATCGCCACGGCGAACGTCGAAGGCGGATGCGCCGCTGCGGTGCGGGGTGAACATGCTCGACTCGATGTGGATGCCGCCGATCGCGATCCGGTGGCGTCTCATGCGAGACGCAAAGTAGCTATCCCGCGCGGGGGAGCGGCGGGAGCGCGACCTCCGGGTCTTCGGCGGCGAGCTGGCGGCGAAGCACTTTGCCGATCAGCGTCTTCGGCAACTCGCTGCGGAACGTGATGTCGACCGGGACCTTGTACGGCGCGAGGTTCGCACGGCAATGGTCTATGAGCTCCTGCGCGGTCGCCTTCATGCCTGGACGGAGCACGACGAATGCTTTCACGACCTCGCCTTTCGACGGGTGCGGCACGCCGACCGCGGCCGCTTCGAGCACCGCGGGATGCGAGTAGAGCACTTCATCGACCTCACGGGGATACACCTTGAACCCGGAGACGATGATCATCTCCTTCATTCGGTCAACGACGAAGAAGTAGCCGTCCTCGTCCATACGGACGATGTCGCCGGTATGCAGCCAACCATCGCGCAGCACGAGTGCGGTCTCGTCCGGCTGCCGCCAGTAGCCGTCCATGAGGTTCGGTCCACGTATGCAGAGCTCGCCGGATTCACCCTGGTCGACCTCGCGCGTGCCGTTCTCGAGATCGACGATCTTGCAGTCGACGTCGGGCATCGGAATGCCGACCGAGCCGGGCTTGCGCGTTCCTTCACGCGGGTTGGAGTGCGTGACCGGCGCGGCCTCGGTCAGGCCGTAGCCCTCCATCACCTTGCCGCCGCCGGTGAGCTCTTCGAACCGGCGCATGACCTCGACCGGCAAAGGCGCCGACCCCGAGAGGAATGCCTCGATGGAGGTCAGGTCGTACCGCGCGAGGTCTTTCGACTCGTTCAAAAGGATGTAGATGCGCGGCGCACCGGGGAAGAAACGCGGGCGGTGCTTTTCGATCGCCAGGAAGATGTGCCGAAGCTCCGGCCGTGGAATGAGCACCATCGTCATCCCGCGGAGGACGGCGAGATTCATGACGACGGTGAGGCCATAGACGTGGAAGAACGGCATGACCGCGAGGATCCGGTCGCCCTCGAGCGCCAGCGTGTGCCATGCGCGGCACTGGTGGACATTCGCGACGAGCGCGCGATGCGCGAGCATCGCGCCTTTCGGTACGCCGGTCGTGCCACCGGTGTACTGAAGGACCGCGAGGTCCGAAGGCGAGACGTCGACCGCCTCCGGCGGTGCGCCAGCGGCGACCATATCGCGCAGCCACATGGCGCGGGGATCGCGGCTGATGTCCACGCGGTGCCCTTCCTTCCGCTCGCGCGCGAGCGTGAAGAGGACGCGAAGCGCCAGCGGGAAGTGCTCCTTCACATTCGTGACGACGATCTTCTCGACATCCGTTCCGACTGCGGCCTCGGCCACCTGCGGGTAGAGGCGCGACAGGACGACGACGACGCGCGCTCCGGAGTCGGCGAGCTGGCCGTGGAGCTCGCGGACGGTGTACAGGGGGTTCGTCGGGACGACGACCGCGCCTGCTTTCAGCGTGCCGAAGAAGCAATAGACGAACTGGGGGCAATTCGGGAGAACCAGGGCCACTCGGTCGCCTTTTCGGACGCCGAAGCGCTGGAGACCCGCGGCGAATCGGCTCGCGAGGTCGTCAAGCTCCCGGTACGTGAGGGCGGCGTCGATGCAGCGGCTGCCGACAGCTCCGCCGAATACGGTGGCGATCGCCTGGGGACGCTCGCGGGCGGCGTTCTCGAGAAGCGCGTGGAGTGGCAATTTGGGGTACGTCAAATGGCGGGGAACGCCAGGGTCGTACGCGGCTTCCCATTGGCCCACCGGCTGCATCATGCTCATAACGTCGAAACTCGCTTGTCCGCTAGCCTTGCAAGCGCGATGCCGCGTGCACTGATACTCGGCGGTGCGCGGACGCCGTTCGTGAAGGCGGGGACGGCCTTTGCCGAACTCGACGTCCTCGACCTCGCACGCGCGGCCACTGCCGAAGCCCTCGCGCGTACGGAGCTCGATCCTGGCCAGGTAGACGAGGTCATCTTCGGAAACGTCGCGAGGCCGGTCGCGTACCACAACCTCGCCCGCGAAGTCGTCCTGTCGCTCTCGATGCCCGCACGCATCCCCGCCTTCACCGTCGGGCTCGCGTGCGCCTCGGCGTGCGTCGCCATCACGAGCGCCGCCGACCACATCGCGGGCGGTAATGCCGACGTCGTCGTCGCCGGCGGGAGCGAGTCGCTCACGAACGTCCCGCTCACGCTGACCCCACGCCTCGCGCGTGCCTTGATCGCCGCCTCGCAGGCGAAGAGCCTGCCCGATAAAGCCCGCAGCTTCGCGGAGGTCCGCGCATCGGACATCGCCCCGGTCGCGCCGGGGATCCGCGAGACCTCGACCGGCCTGACCATGGGCGAGTCCGCCGAGCGCATGGCCGCGATCAACAGCATCCCGCGCGAGGAGCAGGACGCATGGGCCCTCCGCAGCCACGAGCGCGCCGCGGCGGGGTGGGACGATGGCCGCCTCGCTCGCGAGGTCGGCCCGGTCTACCTCAACGGGCACGCGGTCACGACCGACAACCACATCCGCCGCGACTCCACGCTCGAGAAGCTCGGGAGCCTCCGACCGGTGTTCGACCGCGAGCACGGGACGATCACCGCGGGCAACGCGAGCCCGCTCACCGACGGCGCCGCCGCGGTCGTCCTCGCGAGCGAGGCGCGCGCGCGGGCTCTCGGGATGGAGGCGCTCGCGTCCATTCGAAGCTATGCCTACGCGGCCGTCGATCCGGCGGATCAGCTGCTCATCGCGCCGGCGTACGCGATTCCCATCGCGCTACAGCGCGCGGGCCTGACGCTCGAGGACATCGATCTGTTCGAGATCCATGAGGCGTTCGCTGCGCAGGTGCTGTCGACGCTCGTCGTCCTCGAACAAAATGGCGTTGGACGCATTCCGCAGGAAAAACTGAACGTGATGGGCGGGTCGATCGCTCTTGGCCATCCCTTCGGCGCGACGGGCGCGCGGATCGTGCTCACCCTCGCGAACGAGATGCGCCGGCGCGGCACGAGGTATGGCCTTGCGAGCGTCTGCGCCGCGGGCGGCAACGGCGCCGCGATCGTGCTGGAGCGTGCGGCGTGATCACCAAGATCTCGGGGGGCTCCGCCCCCCGGCCCCCGGCGCCCCCAGCCGCCGAGCCGGTACCCGCTACGGTCCCATCCGTCACGTTCGTGCCGGCGGACGCCTCGGGAGTCGCACGGATAGTGATCGATCGTCCTGACGACCCGGTCAACGCGATCGACGTGAAGCTTCTCCAGGATCTCGCGGCCGCCATCACCCAGGCGCGTGACGCGAATCCACGCGGTCTGGTGGTCGCGAGTGGTAAGGCCGGCCAGTTCATGGCCGGCGCCGACCTCTCACTTCTGCGCGGAGCCTCGCAGGCCGAAGCCGAGCAGGCGAGCCGCGCGATGCAGCAGGTGCTGAACGACCTCGCGGCGCTTCCGTTCACGACCGTCGCGGCGATCAACGGGCCCGCGCTCGGCGGTGGGCTCGAGCTGGCGCTCGCGTGCGATTCGCGGATCGCGGCCGACGGCCCGACCGTACGGGTCGGCCTGACCGAGACTCGCCTCGGGCTCATTCCGGCGGCGGGTGGGACGCAGCGATTGCCGCGCCTCATCGGTCTTCCGCGAGCGCTGGACATGATCCTCACCGCGCGCCAGCTCTCGCCAAAACGTGCGCTGCGCGCCGGTGTCGTGGATGAGGTCGTTCACCCCGCTGTCCTGCCCCGCGCGGCGGCCGATCACGCGCTGCGCGATCGCAAGCGCAAGGCGAGTGGCGGCGCGACCGCCCTCGAGCGCGCCGCGACGTGGCTTGCTCCAGCGCGCGCGTTCGCCCTGCGCCAAGCTCGCTCGCGCGCGCTCGCGGAGACAAAGGGTCGATATCCCGCCCCGCTCGCCGCGCTCGACGCGGTCGCCACCGGCCTCGCGAAGGGGTTGAGGACGGGCCTCGACGCGGAGGCCCGCGCGTTCGGCGAGCTCGCCGCAGGCGACACCGGGCGCAACCTCACCGCGCTCGTGATGCTCACGCTCCGGCAACGCAAGGCCGCCCTCGAAGGGCTGGGCAAGCCGCGGCCCGTGGCGAACGTCGGCGTGGTCGGCCTCGGGTTCATGGGCTCGGGCAT
>Ga0070708_100001519_pt1 | contig 17718 bp, 13 predicted proteins | sample KBSK5503metaG_FD_65469 | JGI IMG/M metagenome (GOLD analysis project Ga0070708, IMG submission 65469) | Corn, switchgrass and miscanthus rhizosphere microbial communities from Kellogg Biological Station, Michigan, USA - KBS K5-50-3 metaG | ecosystem: Host-associated > Plants > Roots >... | reverse complement strand
CCCTGAAGCAGCGTTGCGAATTTTTGGGGGGGGAGTGGTGGCCGGGCCACCACCCTGAAGCAGCGTTGCGAATTTTTGGGGGGGGAGTGGTGGCCGGGCCACCACCCTGAAGCAGCGTTGGGAATTTTGATGGCCCAAGCCATCAGTGCCTACAGGGGGCTGTGGACAAGTGATGGCTCAAGCCATCACCATGAAGCAGCGTTGGAAAATTTTGACGTCGCTAGGGTGCGCCAAGGTGGACGTCGAGCGAACGTTGCCCGCGCAGTTGGAGCGATCGAAATCGATCCGGGTGTCCGAAGATGGAACGTTCCATGTGGCCAGGCGGTTCAGAATAGCGATCGGCCGGATCCCAATCCTTCCAAGTGTGCAACGACTGAATTTTGGGTCGACGTCGCCCCGCCTCAGGCGGTGCCAAAACCGATCGGGGCGGATCTCAACGGTTCCAAGTGCGTGACGACTGGATTCTGGGGCGACGTCGCCCGCCTCAGGCGGTGCCAAAACCGATCTTGGCGGATCGCAACGGTTCCAAGTGCGCGACGACTGGATTCTGGAGCGACGTCGCCCCGCCCCAGGCGGTGCAGAAATGCGATCGGCCCTGATCGAAATCGATCCGGCGGGCGAAGATGGAACGTTCCATCCGATGAGGCGCTGCAGAAACACGATCAAGCCCGATCGAAATCGATCCGCTGCGCGACGGTCGTTTTTGGGTCGTCGACCCGACCGGTCCTCGGTGCTCAGGAAGCGGCCGCGAGCGTCGAGGCTGTCGGCGCGTCTTCGGACTGCGGCACGCCGTCCACGTAGGTCACGACATTGCCCAGCACGGACGAAACCCTCAGCCCGGGCGTCACAAAGCCGGTGAGGTTGAGCGGATCCACCGCGGAAAGCTGAATCACCTTACCGCTGGGGGCGATCCGGCGAACGGCGCGGGCGATGTCGACGGCCTCGGCGAGCGCGAATTGCTCACCGGCAAAGCCGGAAAGAAATCGTCCACCGCGGATCTCGCCCCGAGCCTCCATCCTCCGATAGACGTAGAGAAGTTCCCGCCAGGTGGGGGCGAGCGGTTCGCGCATCACCAGATCCCGCCAGACGATTCCGTAGCGCTGCAAGAAGGTCCGGGCGAGGTGCTCGTGGACCTCGGCGATGCTCCGCGGCTCCGACGGGGCGAGCAGGCTCCAGCGCCCGGGTCCGCCGCGCTTGAGCGCCTTCTGCCGCTTGCGCATTTTCGGCGACTGGAGAATGCGAAGATTCTCCACTGCATCCGCGGTGACCAGACCCCGGGCGAGAAGCTCCCAGAGCGCATCCTCGACCTCGGCAGGTAGGCGGCGGCTCGACGAAACGAGCTCCCCGAAGAACGACGCACCCCGCCGCTGAAGCGCCTCGGCCACTGAACGGCCGGCATGCGACAGGTCCTCCGGAATAGGCGGAGCCTCGGCGCTCTGCGCCGGTCGGGCGGCGGAAAGCAACCAGTCCAGCTCCTCGCGGCGCACGAAGGTGATGTTCGCGTTTCGCCCCGGCATGGTCGGCCGTACGGCAGGGGCCTCCGGCTCGAGAGACGAGCGTGCGCCTTCGGCGTTGGCTCCGCGCCGCGGCCCGGGCGCCGATCGGACATCCTTCCGGGTCAGTCGCGCCCAGGCGATTTCTCCGTTCCAGCAGGCGCGCTCCAGAAGCTCGGGCAGGTACGGCTTCATCCGGGCCGGAAGCAGGACCTGCTCCCAGGCCGCCGCCGGAGCCTCGTATCCCTGCAGCAGCGACACGGCCTTGATCAGCCCGCCCTTGCCGCGAAGGGCATCGCCCGCATCGAGGTGGTGCCAGCGGAACAGGAAACGCATGAAGTCTTGAGGAGAGAGCGGCTGGATCTCCTGCCTCAGGCGACCCACGGTGAGCCGGTGAATCCGCTGGAGGAGTCGGCGATCGCACCACTCGACGTCCGCTTCCTTGGGATCGACGACTTGAGGACCCGGGGCGCTGACTGCCCTCTGGACCGAGGCGGGTCGGAAGCGGCCTCGAAGCACCTGACCCTGGGACTCGAGACGGCCGAGCGCCTCGCGGACTTCGCTCCGCGAAACCAGCAGCGCTTGCGAAAGCTCATCCACAGTCGTGGGTCCGCAGATTTCGACCCGACCGCGAACCAGGGCGAGCAGCGCGTCCTCGCGCGCAACCGGCGCATCGCCGGGGAGGAACGCCAGCGGCGGCACCGGCGGAGACTCCGGAAAGAGCGCCTGCGCGTGCGGGATCCGCTCCGCGGCGACGACAAAATTCTTCGTCCCGACGGCGATCCGCGCCGCCCGGTTCTCGGCGATCAGCGCTTCGATCAGAGCGCAGGGCTCTTCCGTCGAGGAGGTCCCTTCAGCCAAATCTGCGTTCAGCCGCGCCTCCTCCTCGGGCATGAGGACGAGCTGCAGCAGGGCATCGTGCAGCTCCTCTTTGTTGCGGATCAGCGGCTGGGCGTCCGAGCGGACCTGGGCGATCGCCTGCTCGTCGAGAGCTCCAAACGCCGCCGCATCCTCGGGGGGAAGCGAGCGCCGCACGCTCACCGCTCGGGCCCGTCGCTCCTCGAGCGGCGCATCGTCGAGGTAGGTGTACGGCTGCGAGTTGAGCAGCTGATGGGCGAAGACCGAAGGCTCCGGCAGATCGACCGCGAGGGTGCGGATTTTCCCCTCGCGGATCCCCGCGAGCACCCGCTTGAGGCCGTCGATGTCCATCGCCTCATGGAGGCAGTCGTTGATCGTCTCCTTTACCAGCGGATGGTCCGGGACGTCGACGTAGGTGGTCGCCGCGTTGTCCTGGCAGGCGACCTGGGCGGGGAAGACGGCGGCGATCAGATCGTCCGAGCGGGCGCGCTGGATCTGGGGCGGGACCCGCTTGCCCATCGAGTACCGGCTCAGCGCCAGCGCCCGGCTGGCATTCCAGCGAAAGCGCGTTCCGAACATCGGCGCCTGCAGCGCCGACTGGACGAGGACGTCCTCCACGTTCTGGGGCGATAGGAACTCGAAGATGTCGGCGAGCGGAAAACTGTGCTGCTCGCTGAGCGAGAGCAGAATGCCGTCGTCCGAGGCCGCCGCCTGCAGCTCGAAGTCGAAAGCGCGGCAGAAGGACTTTCGCAGCGCCAGGCCCCAGGCTCGGTTGATCCGGCCGCCGAACGGCGCGTGAATCAAAAGTTGCATCCCGCCGGCTTCATCGAAGAAGCGCTCGGCGATCACCGTGTTCACGCTGGGCACCGCCCCGAGCGCCGCCACGCCGGCCCGAAGGTAGCGCAGAATGAACTCGGCGTTGGCCGGCGACACCCCAAGCTCCTTCTCCAGAAAGTCCAGGGCGTCGGGGTTTCGGATCAAGTCCTCGCGCAGGCGGCTGACCTCGAACGAGAGCTCGGCGGTGCGGGCGGGGGCCTCGCCTCGCCAGAAGGGCACCGTCGGCGCCTGACCCTGCGCGTTCTCCACCCGGACCGTCCCGCCGTAGATGCGCTGGAATCGCCACGCGGTCGAGCCGAGCAGGAAGACGTCCCCGGCCATGCTCTCGACGGCGAAATCCTCGTCGAGGGTGCCGACCATCTTCTCCTCCGGCTCGGCGATCACCGGGTAGCTGAAAGTATCCGGGATCGCCCCGGCGTTGGTCAGCGCGGTGATGCGCGCCCCCGGCCGGCCCCGGAGCTTTCGATTCACCCGGTCGCGGTGGATGTGCACCCGGGTCCGCCCGCGTCCGGTGGCCAGCGGCTCGGAAAGCATCTGGAGAACCTGCTCGAACTCGCGCCATTCGAGGTTGCGGTAGGGGTAGGCGCGCTTGAACAGGGCGAAGAGGCTCTCCTCGGCCCATTCCTCGCTGGCGCAGGCGGCGACGATCTGCTGCGCGAGGACGTCCAGCGCCTTGTCCGGAATGCGCACAGCGTCCAGCTCGCCTTCGTGGATGGCCCGAACCAGCGCCACGCACTCGACGAGCTCGTCGCGGGTCATGGCGAAGAGAATGCCCTTCGAAACGCCGCCTTTGTGGTGACCGGCCCGGCCGATCCGCTGCAGGCAAACGGCGATCGAGCGCGGCGAGCCAAGCTGGCAGACGAGATCGATCGAGCCGATGTCGATCCCAAGCTCGAGCGACGCGGTGGCCACCATTATGCGGAGGCAGCCCTCCTTCAATCGCTTCTCGGCGGAAAGGCGCATCTCGCGCGCCATGCTTCCGTGGTGGGCGACCACGAGGTCCTTGCCGATGCGGTCGCCGAGGTCGTGCGCCACCCGCTCCGCCAGGCGGCGGGTGTTGGTGAAGATCAGGATCGTCCGATGCTGCGCCGTCAGAGCCTCGAGCCGATCGTAGATCTGTCCCCACATCTCGTGGGTGGCGACCGCGGAGAGCTCCTGGTCCGGCGTCTCCACCGCGATTTGCCAGGGGCGGACGTGCCCGACGTGAACGATGGAGCACGGCTCGCTCGCCTCCGTCGAGCCGGTGAGGAAGGCGGCGATTTCCGGAAGGGGCTTTTGCGTGGCCGACAGTCCGATCAGCTGGAGCGGACCGTTAACCAGCGCCTTGAGCCGCTCCATCGAGAGCGAAAAATGGCTTCCCCGCTTGTCCCGCGCGAGGGCGTGAATCTCATCGACGATCACCGTCTTCACCGGCCGCAGCGTCTCGCGCGAGCGCGCGGCGGTGAGGTAGAGGAAGAAGGATTCCGGCGTGGTGATCAGGATGTGCGGCGGCCGCTTGACCATTCCGGCCCGCTCGGACGCCCGGGTATCGCCCGAACGGACCTGCACCCGGATGGGTTGGGGGTCCAGGCCCTCGGCGCGGGCGAGCTCGTAGAGCTCCTCCAGCGGCGCTATCAGATTTTGCTGGACGTCGTTGCCCAGCGCCTTGAGCGGCGAGACGTAGAGCACGCGCGTCTGATCCTCGAGCCGCCCGTCGAGCGCCTCGCGGAACAACTGGTCGATGCAGGCGAGGAACGCGGCCAGCGTCTTGCCCGAGCCCGTCGGAGCGGCGATGAGGACGCTGCTCCCCTCGCGAATCGGCGGCCAGCCCTGGCGCTGAGGAGCGGAAGCCTCGCCGAGCCGCCCGGTGAACCAGCGCCGCACCAGCGGATGAAAGCCGCTCAGCGCGTCGTCCACGGCTCCGACCGGGGGAGTGACCAATGCGGAATCCTTAGAGGATTGAGGGCCGCTCATCGCGTTAGGCTGAACACAAGTACAGTCTGTCGTCAATAGGGTTCGAGGTTCGGGTTGGGCCATGTCGCACAGCACCCCCATCGGTCATATAGAATTCAGCTTCATCGCTGCTGACGAGGTTGAAGGTCCGTGCCGAAACGGGAGAAACCGTTCAATAATGCCTTCGCTGCTCTCAAGCTGGGCAAGACCGCCCCAACGCCGCCCAAGGCAAAGAACGAGGACCGCCCGCCCGCTCGGGTAGAGACCGTCGAAGTCGAGGACGAGGGCGAGCTGTTCCGGGCGATGGTCGGAGAGGTCGAACCGGTCCGGGGCTCCAAGCCCCTGCCGCCGGAAAACGGAAAGGTCACCGCCGACAGCCTCGGAATCGTCGATCCAGAAGAGGAGGCCTTCGCCGAGCTCTGCGAGTTGGTGGCGAGGACGGGGCCCTTGGACATCACCGACTCCGACGAATACATCGAGGGCTTCGCCCCCGGCCTGGATGCCCGAATCCTCCGGCGGATGCGGCGAGGGCACTATTCGATCCAGGCGCACTGCGACCTGCACGGGCTGACCCGCGAAGAGGCGAAGAAGGAGCTCAACCTCTTCATCGAGGAGTCGCACCGGCGCGGCCGCCGGCTCGTCCTCGTGGTGTGCGGCCGGGGGCTTCATTCCAAAGACCAGATCCCGGTGTTGAGGGAAGGGCTGCGGATCTGGCTCTCGCGCGGGCGAATCAGCCGCTACGTTCTGGCCTTCACCAGCGCTCAGCGCAGCGACGGCGGCACCGGCGCGGTCTACGTCCTGCTGCGGCGCTGAGCTGACCGGCGCCTCGCCTTCTTGGTCTTGCAGAAGCTCGGTAGACCTCGCAGCGAAGAGATGGAGCCGAAGAGGGGCTTCGCGCCCTCCTGCACGCCGCACGCTCCCCGCGCTGGACACCCGTCGTCGCGGGCGAACTGTACGACATTTGGGTGCCGCGAGGACCACAAATGTCAGACACTTCGTACGGCCGGGAGTCGGCCCCCGGGCGAGGTTGACGCTATTGGTCGGCGAGGCAGGTCATCGGTGGCACCCGATCAAGACCGAGGGCATCGCCGGCACGACCTGCTTCGCGTCCCTCAGGCTCGCGCCGCGAGCAACTCCGCCATCGACCGCGCAGGCGATCGCCATCGCGCGGAACCGCGTCGTTCGGGTAGGTTCGCGCCTCCATGCCTATCGTACTTTCATTGCTCGCCATCGCCGCGATTTCCGAGACCCCTCTGACCACCGTCGCCGAAAGGAGCGGATGGACGCAGACCGGCCGCTACGACGAAGTCGTGCAGCTCTGCTCTGCCTTTCAAAAGACCTATCCGAAGAAGGTCCGGTGCCGCAGCTTCGGGACGACGCCGGAAGGGCGGCCGATGCTCTCGTTGGTGGCATCCGCGGACGGAACGTTCGAGCCGCAGGCCGCTCGAAAGAAGGGTAGGCCGGTCGTCTTCGTTCAGGGAGGGATCCACGCCGGAGAGATCGATGGCAAGGACGCCGGCTTCTGGTTTCTTCGCCAGCTGCTCGAGAGCAAAGCCGGCCCAGGTGCTTTGTCCAAGCTGACCCTCGTCTTCGTGCCGGTCTTCAACGCCGACGGCCACGAGTGCTTCGGCCCCTACAACCGGCCCAACCAGAATGGCCCCAAGGAGATGGGCTGGCGGGTGACGGGGCAGAATCTCAACCTCAATCGCGACTACACCAAGGCGGATGCCCCGGAGATGGTGGCGATGCTGAAGCTGCTGGACGCGTGGGATCCCATCCTCCTCGCCGATCTCCACGTCACCAACGGCGCGAAGCTCGAGCCGGACGTCGCCGTCCTCTTCGAGCCAATCTATTGGGGAGCCGAGCCGCTGCGCGAGCAGGCGCGCGCCGCGCGGGATGCGCTGTTCAAGAAGCTCGAGGGACAGGGCCACCTTCCCTTGTCCTTTTATCCCGCCTTCCTCAAGGAGGACGATCCGGGCTCGGGGTTTTCGATCGGCGTTCCGCCGCCCCGCTTCAGCACGGCGTACTGGCCGACCCGAAACCGCCTCGCGGTGCTGGTGGAGACCCATTCCTGGAAGGACTACGCGACCCGGGTTCGGGTGACCCGGGACGTCGTCGAGGGCCTGGTCGACCTCGCGGCGAGGCACGGGCCGGAGTGGTTGAAAGCGGCGCGCGCGGCCGACGAGGCCGCCCGCTCGCGCGGCTCGGCGGAGATCCCACTCACCTTCGAGCCTACCGGCAAGTCGGTGACTCTGAAGTTCCGGGGATACGCGTACAGCCGGGACCCCTCGGACATCTCGGGCGGCCTTTGGACGCGCTACGACACCACCAAGCCGCAGATCTGGCAGGTGCCTCTGCTCGACGAGCTCAAGCCGGCAATCAGCGCCAAGCTTCCGGGCGCCGGCTACATCGTGTCCGCCGCTCAGGCTTCGCTGCTGGGCGAGAAGCTTCGACTCCACGGCCTCACGTTCAAGGTCCTCAAATCCCCCCACCCGGGAGTCGAGGTCGAGTCCTTCCGAGCGACCGAGGTGAAGCTCAAGCCGGAGACGTTCGAGGGTCGCGTCCTGCCGGCGGTCAAGGGTTCCTGGAAGGCGGAGAAGCGCGACGTGCCGGCCGGCTCGCTCTTCGTCCCCTCGGCCCAGCCGGAAAACCTCCTCCTCGCCCATCTGCTCGAGCCCGGGGGCCCGGACTCGTTCCTCTCCTGGGGTTTTTTCAACGCGTTCTTTGAGCAGAAGGAATCGATGGACAGCTTCGTCGCCGAGCAGCTCGCCCGCGACATGCTCAAGAAGGATCCGAAGGTGAAGGCCGAGCTCGACAAGGCCCTCGCCGACGATCCGGACTTCGCGCACAGCCCGGAGGCGCGCCTCAAGTTCTTCTTCAAGCGCTCTCCTTATTGGGACGATCGCTACGCCCTCTATCCGGTGTTCCGGACCGAATCCCCGCTCGAGTGACCGGCCTGCGACTCGAACAGCCGGCGCACCCGCTCGATCAATTCCTCCTCGCTGTCGCCCAGCTGGGCGGGTTCGATCGGCGGAAGAACCGACACCCGGATCGAGCAGCGGGGATTGAACCAGGGCCCATCTTCGATCACCAGATCCGGGGTACCCTGGATCATCACCGGCACCAGCGGCACCCGCTCTTCCATCGCCAGCATGAAGGCTCCCCGCTTGAAGGGGAGCAGCTCTCCGGTCGTGCTGTAGGTGCCCTCCGGAAAGAGCAGCACCGAGATGCCGCGCCGCAGCCAACCGCGGCACTGCTCCAACATCCGCTGGGTCGACCGGGGCCTACCGCGCTCCAGGCTCACGTACTTCGCCAGGTGCATCATCCAGCCCACCAGGGGCAGGGAGAAGAGCGACGATTTGGAGACGAACTTGAACTGGCGGAACAGACCCATGCAGGCGACGACGTCGGCCATCGACTGGTGGTTGGCCACGATCACGCTCGGACGACCGGTGATCCGCTCCCGGCCCTCGATGCGCACCTTCCAGAGAGGGTTCAATTTCAAATACGCGAACACGAATCGGCAGATGAAGGCGTGCATCACCCGGCGGTCCGGATCGAAGGCCGCGGTGGCGGCGAAGACGAGAAATCCGGTCAACGCCACGAGCGGCGCGGTGACCGCGAAGACCATCCAGAACAGGGCAGTGACCAGCAGCTTCACGTTTCTCCCACCGCGATCAACGGCGCGGCGGTGAGGCGATCACGCTCGCCAGGGTCATCCCGTAGCTTGCGTCCAGCCCGCCATCGACGACCAGCGTCTGCCCATTGAGATATCGCGCCGCGTCGCTGCAGAGCCAGGCGATCGGCTCCGCGATTTCCTCGGGGGTCGCCACGTGTCCGGCCGGCAGCGTCTCGGTGATCTGCTGGCGAATCGTGTCCCACGCCGCTCCGGCGTAATACCGGGAGGAATCGGTGTCGATGTAGCCGGGATTCACCGCATTGACCCGAATCCCTTCGGCGGCCAGCTCGGCGGCCAGATAGCGCACCAGGATCTCCATCGCGCCCTTCATCGCGCCCAAGAATCCGTGAAAGGGAAGCGGCATCCGCGAATCCATTCCCGACACCGCCACGATGCTCCCCGCGCGGCCCTTCATCAGCGGCACCGCCAGCTGCGTCGCCCGGACGAAGGTCTTCACGGTGACGTTGAACGTCTTGTCCATCTGGTGCGGCTTCATCTCCAGCAAAGGAAGGAACGCGGTGGACGCGGCGTTGGCGACGAGGATGTCCAGATGCCCGAACTTCGCGCCGAGGTGCGCGAAGACGGGCGCCAGGCTCTCCGGATCCAGCTGGTCCGCCGCGGCGACGTGGCACCGCACGCCGATCGCCTCGACGTCCTTCACCAGATTCTGGGCGGCCTCGACGTCCCGCCGGTAGGTAGACACGATGTCCGTGCCGCGTCGCGCCAACGCGATCGACACCGCCCGTCCCACGCCGCGGGATCCCCCCGTAATCAAGGCCACCGGTCTATCCATGTTCGCTCAGATACCAGACCGGTCGCCCCATGTCCTTCTCCTCCCCACAGAGGCTCGAAGCGGAGAGGAGAACCCATCTTGTCCCCTGGGGGTGGAAAGAACCGCGACCCACAGAGTCGGGTTACACTGCTGCTACGGCCCGAGAGAACTGGAACTCTAGAATGAGAGAGAGCTGAATGGCGTTGCAGCTGAGGTTCTCGGACAAGTACCGCCTCTGGGCCGAGCTGATCCAGTCCGGGGTCGATCGGATCTTCGTCGAGTCCGAGACGCCGCTAGCGCTCGGGTCCGAGGTCCCGGTCGAGCTGGTGCTCCCCGAGCTTCCGCTGCACATCGTGATGTTGGGCGAGGTGGTCGGCTTGCGACCCGCCAGCGAGCGCTTCAAGCAAGGTATCTACGTCCGCTTCAGCAGCGACGAGATCGAGAAGTGCCGGAGCTATCTCGGCCTGGCCCGGCTGAGCGAACGGGCGGAGAGCGGCCGGCGGGTCTCGCGGATCGACTGCGCGCTGGCGCTTCGTTTCCTCGTCCCCCCGGTGGCGGAGACGTTCATCGTCAAGAACCTCTCCGAGCGCGGGCTGCTCGCCAAGTGCAGCCTCGGGCTGATCCTCGGCCAGCGGGTCCAGCTGCAGATCACCCTGGACGACGCCGAAGAGCTGCAGCTGCAGGCCGAGGTGAGCTGGGCCCGGACCGAGCTCGGCCTGTTGGGCCTCAAGTTCCTCGACCTTCCACCGGATACCGTGAGCAGTATCGGCCGCTGCATCGTGCGCCTTTCGCGGCTGCGCGAGATGGCGTCCGACGCGGGGCACCCGATCCTGGTGGCCGAGGACGAGGTGAGCGTCCTCGGATTTCTGGTGAAGGTGCTGACCAAGCACGGCTATCAGGTCCAGACCGCGACCCGCGGCGACGATGCGATCGCGATGATCCGCAAGCACCATCCCAAGCTCGTACTCCTCGACGTGCTGATGCCGGGGATCGACGGAAAGGACATCTGCAAGCGGATGCGCGCGGACGCGGACATGGCGGACATCCCGGTGATTCTGATGTCCGCGCTGGACGCCGCCAACCTGCACGCGATCGCCGCGGAGACCGGCGCCTCCGACTACATCTGCAAGCCGGTCTCGATGGCGGATCTGCTGACGATGGTCGGCAAGTACGCCGTCCCCTGACGATGCAGCGGGTCAGTGGAGGGCGTGGGCCGGGTCGGGCGCGGACGGCGAGCGCGCGGTCTTCGAGCCGAGCAGCTTCTCCCTGAAGAAGAGCACCGTGGCCTGGGTGGCGAAGTCCTGGTTCTCCTTCTTGCGGAAGCCGTGCCCCTCGTTCTCGGCGAGCAGGTACCAGACGTCCTTGCCTCGAGCCCGCACCGCCTTCACGATCTGCTCCGATTCGCTCATCGGCACGCGAGGATCGTTCTTTCCCTGCTGAACGAAAAGGGCCGCCTCGATCGCATCCGCCTTGTTGAGCGGTGAGATGCGCTCCAGGACGACGCGCACTTCGGGGATCCGTTCATCGCCGTACTCGGCGCGCCGGAGATCCTGCCGGTAGGGCGAGGTGTTGGTCAGAAGCGAGCTCAACCGGCTGACCCCCACCACGTCCACCGCGGCGCGGATCCGGTTGGGGAAGAACGCCGCCGTCGCCAGGACCATGTACCCGCCGTAGGAGCCGCCATAGACGCCCACCCGGGCCGGATCGAGATCGGGCTGGGTCGCGATCCAATCGAGCGTCGCCCCGATGTCCGCCAGGCTCGCTTCCCGCTTCACCCCGTTGTCCATGTCCAGGTACGCCTTCCCGTAGCCGGAAGAGCCGCGGACGTTCGGGTAAAGGATGGCGCTGCCGAGCTCCGCCGCCCACAGCTGCGCGATCGGCGAGAAAGTCGGCCGGCTCTGGCCCTCCGGGCCCCCGTGCCAGAGGACGATCACCGGCGACTTCTCCGTCACCCGTTTGGCCGGTCGATAGATGAAGGCGGGGACGGAGACTCCATCCGTCGACGGATAGTGGACGAGCGATGGCTCGACGAAGTCCGCCTCGCTCAGGCCGCCGGTTTCCGAGTGCGTCCAGCGGCTCAGCTTGCGGGTGTTGAGATCATACCGCCAGGCGTCGGCCGGGGAGTGCGCGGTCTGCAGGGTGAAGGTGAATAGATCGCTTCGGCGCCGTGGAAAGTGGAGCCCACTGATCACGCCTTTGGGCAATTCCACCGGGGTGAGCGTCCCGGTCCGAGGATCCAACAGGCGCACCCGGCTGAAGCCGTCTTCGTTGAAGACGATCGCGACCCGCGACCCATCCGCCGCGATCCCGAGCGCCTCGACGTCCCAGGGGAAGGACCGCGACAAGGGACGCAAAGCGGCGCCCGGGTTGCGCAGATCGATCCGATAGAGCTCGTTGAAGTCGGAGCCCCGATCCGTGACCAGGTAGACGCCTTTCCCGTCCGGGGTGAACCGCGCCCAGTGGACGCTCGCGGCTTCCGCTTTCGGCGTGAGCTGGCGCTTCTCACCGGTGGCGATGTTGAACAGGTGGAGATCCGCGTCGCGCGCCGATCGCTGCTGTGTCACCAGCAGCTGGTTGCTGTCCGTCGGCGAGAACGCCACCGGGTGCCAGGTGCCGGCAAGCTCGGTCAGCCGTTTGACGTTGTGGGGATTCGCGGTCTCCCCGACGTAGACGTCGGTGTCCGTGCCGTTTCGGGCGGTGCCGCTGTAGGCGAGCCTCTTCCCATCCCGGGAGAGGATGAACGACTCGTGCCGGCTCTTTCCGTCGGTGAGAAGCTCGGATCGCCCGCTGCGCCGGTCGAGTCGGTACCACTGAAAGAATTCCCCGCCGCCCACGTCCTGCCCGTAGAAGACGATCTGCGGGTCGCCGGGCAGGAAGTGCGCGCTGGCGATGGGCTCCTGGCCAAAAGTAAGCTGCTGGCGGTCGCCGAGGGGATGGTCGACCAGGTGCAGCTGGGCCGTCGATCCGAAGCGCGTCGAGATGAGCACCTGGCCGCCGTCGTCGGTCTGATCGAGAACCATCGCGCTGCGCGTGTTCAGGAACTGACCCACCCGGGACTTGAGATCGTTGGGGATGGGCGGAATGCCGCTGCCGAGCAGATTGGCGTTGCCGGCGATCGGCTCGATGCCGGGGACGCTGCTGCCGGCGGCGTTGGCGGCGGACGCGAAGACGAGAGCTGCGGCGATCAGGGCTTTCATGGGGCGGGCACCCTAGCAATTGGGAGCCCGAGGTGCACCCGTACATATGGGGGAAGCCTACTTCTGGGCGTTGCCCGCCGCGCGTTCCACCGCGGTCTTCAACGCTTCCTGGCGGGCCCGTTCCTGCGCCCGGTGATTCATCTCCTGCTGCTCCGCCTGGAACGTGGCGAAGAAGATGAGCATCTTGGCGCGCTGCTGGGGCGAAAGCTCGCGGCCGACGGCCTCGAACATGGCCCGGTTGAGCTGCTGGATCTCCGTCCGGTTGTCCCAGATTCTCTGCAGCGACTGATCGGTGTTGCCCAGCGCGGCGGGATCTCCATCGGAGGCGCGCTTGATCGTCTTGGCCAGCTCGACATTCTCGACCTCGAGGGCCACCCGGCGATCATCGAACTGTCGCATCACGTCGTTGAGGTGGAGGGCGGTGCCGTCGTCGAGCCCCAGCGCATCGGCCAGCCCGGCGATGCGCATCATCCGCATCCGGGCGAGCTGCTTCTGCCGTCCCGGCGGCACGGGGCGTTGTGGCGAGTCGATCTGACCTGCGGCCAGAGCCAGGATTGGAACGGCCAAAGCGGTGATCAAGAGGGGTTTCATCTTTACTGCTCTCTTTCGTCCTCCATCTCGGTGTCGCTGCCGTCGAACGGGCCCGGCGAGGCCCAGTTCTCCAACGCGGCGACGGATGGATCGGTTCGGTAGAGGGGCGGGGCGGCGGGCTGGCGCGCGAACGTCACGAGGAGGAGAACTGCCGCGGCGGCGCTGGCGATGAAGCCCGCTGCCGCGCCCTGAAGCAGGCTCCGTCTCCTCTCGCTGCGCCGCCAGGCCAGGCCGGTGCGCTGAGCCATGGCGGCGACGGCGGCGCGCTCCTCGGCGGAACGAGGACGCAGCGCGGCCGCGCTGAGGATCTTCTCCCATCCGTCCGCTTCCGCGGCACAGCTTCGGCACTCGAGGAGGTGCTGCTCGACGAGGGCCTTGTCCTCCTCGGACAGATCTCCGGTGGTGCGATCGATCAACAGGGATTCAAATTCCGGGCAGGCGCTCATTGGGACTCCTCGCGGACCTTCGCCGCGATCAGCAGCTTCAGACGCTTGACCGCATGGTGAAAGTGAACTTTCGCGTTGTTCTCGCTGATCCCGAGGATGTCCGCGATCTCCGCGAAGGGCAGATCGCCGTCGATCCGGAGGGTGAGGACCTCTCGCTGGCCGCGCGGCAGCTGGAGCACCGCGGCTCGCGCCAGCCTCTCGCGCTCGGATCGCTCCAGGCCGTCCAGGGCGGAAGGGGCAACCGCGCTCGCGCTCTCCAGCGACTCGAGCGGGGCGCGCTGCCAGCGCCGCTCCTGCCGCGCGTGGTTCTTGCCGAGGTTGATCACGATCCGCAGAAGCCAGGCGCGGAATGGAATGTTGCCGCTGCCGCCGAGCCTCTTCAACGCGCGCCGCGCCGCCTGGAATGCCTTGAGGAATGCGCGCTGTGAAAGATCGCGGGCGTCTTCGGTGCGCACGGTGTATCGACGGACGATCTCGAACACCAGATCTTGATGTCGCCGGATCAGCTCGCCGAAGGCTCCCTCGTCACCGGCCATGAATGCCCGGCACAGCTCGGTGTCCCCCGGCTCATTCGAGGAAACCCGGTGAACCAGCCGCAGCCGGTTTGTCGGCGGCAGTCTGTTTTCAGCCATGGAAATGACGTTCCGCACAGTTCTTCGTGAAGCCCTTGGATTGCTCAAAGGTTAAACGCATTGTGTGGTTGATATCACCACAGCCTCCAGGGTCGCGTACAGCGTGGTGTCATCTCAGACGACCGAACACCCTCTTGCCAACGGCCGGCAGCCGCACCTCCTCCATCGGGGAAATCGGGGAGCGCTTGAATTTCGAGCGGGCCTCGGTCCTGGGCAACCCGGAAACGGTCGGCTCGGGCGAGGGCCATCTCCCCGTGGCCCCATTTTCACCGTGCGTGCATAACACCCGGCGTCGGCTCCGCCAAGTGGTTCGCGAGAATATACGTCGTCGTTCCTAACGCAATCGCCCCCATACCTGTCCAGAACCACCACTTGGTAAAAACTGAGTCACCGGCCGGGCCCGACTGAGCAAGTTCTGGACTGCGGCGGTTTCCGGCCAGCGCCGACTGCAAGGGACTGGGGCCGGCGACGGTGGCTCCGGGGACCGCGCGCAGTCTCTGCTGCTCCGCGAGGCGGCGCTTCCTCTCCTTCTCGCTCGCTTCGATCTCACCGAGCAGCGCGCGAACCGTCGCCGTGTTCGCGGTGGAAGGAGAGAGGTCCAGATACTGCTGGTAGAACACCGCGGCGCGCTCATAGTTGCCCAGCTGGCGGTGGCACTGCGCGATGTTGAAGAGGAAGCCGGGCACCGGCTGAAGGCCGTACGCTTCGGAGAACGCCCCGAGCGCCTGCTCGTACCGGCCCTTGGCGTAAGCGGCCTGGCCGGCGCGGAATTGCCCCCGGGCGCGCATTTCGGCGGCGTCCTCGGCCAGCACGGGGGCGGCCGCGAGAAGGACGATGATCGCCGCCAGGACCGGCGATGCACTCTTATTCTTCAAAAGGATTGATGAGCCCATCGTTGCCGATTCTTTCCGCGAACCCCCGCAGGGTCGGCGGCTTCCTGACCGCGTGCTTCACCGGGGACATGCTCACCTCGACCGCTTGCCGCTCCGCCGGGTGAATCGTTTGCTCGACCGGGGCGTGTCCGGGCAGCTCGAGGCGTAGGACGACGTCGCGCTCGGTCGGCGAGAAGGGCCGGGAGAGCGGCGTCAGGCCGAGCTCGGCTCCGGAATCGCGTCTGATCACCCGGGCCCCGGACGGGTTCGAAGCGATTCGCACGTTGACAAACTGATTCTCGGGCGGCGGCTTGCGCGCCTGGGCGCGGGCCGATTCGATCGCCGGCGGCTCGGGGCGGGCCACCGGCGCCTCGGCGGCATTGCGCGCGGGAAGTCCGAGGAAGGCGGTGAGCGCGAACACCGTGGCGACCGCCGCGCCGGCGCTCACGCCGACCGACTTCCAACCGCGCTTGCGGACCCGCCCGGGTCCTCCTCCCTGGAGAGCGGCGAGGCCTTCGACGAGCTTGATCATCGTCTCCGGCCGCCGCCTCGGGTCCTTCTCGAGGCAGGACATCACCAGCGCGGCCAGCTCGGACGGGATCTGCTCCCCCAACGGGGTATGCGATTCGAGCGGCGGCGGCGGGTGGGCGATCACCTTCGCCATCAGCTGCCCGAGGGTGGCGGCCTCGAACGGGAGTCGGCCCGCGAGCATCTGGTAGCAAACCGCGCCCACGGAGTAGATGTCCGCGCGGTGGTCGGCCGCGAATCCTACCGCCTGCTCCGGCGCCATGTAGCTCGGCGTGCCGACGATCACGCTTTCGCGGGTCCTCGCCGGGCTGGAGCTCCCCGCGGGAGAGAGGACCTTGGCGACGCCAAAGTCCAGGATCTTCACGAAGTCCGGCGCCGCCTTGGAGTCGATGAAGATGTTGTCCGGCTTGATGTCGCGGTGAACCACGCCCAGCCGATGCGCGGCGTCCAGGCCGAGGGAGATCTGACGCGCGATATTGAGCACCCGGTGGATCGAGAGACGCTCGCGCTGCAGCAGCTCGGTCAGGCTCACGCCCTCGAGCATCTCCATCACGCAGTAGACGCGACCTCCGCGCTCGGGGGGTTCCTTGACGAAGTCGAAGACTTCGACGATGTGCTGGTGACTGATCCGATTGACCGCCTCGGCCTCCTGGAAGAACCGATCGATGAACGCCGGGCTGCGGGCGTACTCCGGCCGCATCACCTTGATCGCGGCCGTCCGTCCGAGCAGCAGATGCCTGGCGAGAAACACCCTGCCCATCGATCCTTCGCCGAGCAGCTTTTCCAGGCGATAGCTTCCCAAGAGATCCCCGGCCTTCTCGCCATGGCCCTCGTCGCCGCCCTCGTCGCCGGCCGGTTGGGGTTGGCTGCGATGAACGGGCTCGGCGGCGATCGCCGCGCCGCCGGAAGCGAAGGAGCGGGCCAATTCCGCCGGTCCCGCGAATCGGTCGCGCGGATTTCGGGAAAGGCAGCGCTCGATGATGCCGGTCAAGGCGACGCTGCTGCCCCGGAAAGACGAGAGCGACGAATCCATCCTTCTCTGCCAGGGATCGCCCTCGTCATCGAGGAACGGGGGGCGGCCCTCCAGCGCCTCGAACATCAAAACGCCGAGGGCAAAGACCACCGAGCGAAGATCGCCGCTGTGCCCCGGGCTGCACTCCGGGGCGCGAAAGACTCCGCAGTCCCCGAGCCACGCCCGCCCCGCATCCAGCAACTTGGGCTCGAATCGCGGCAGTCCGCCGATCAAGAAGAGATCGGAGGCGCGAAGCTCCGGGTAGAACAACCCGCGCTGGCCGAGAGACTCGAGCAGCTCGCAAATCGGGCGAAGCAGCCGGATCAACTCGCTGGGAGCGAGAGGGCCCGACCGCCGCAAGTGCCCGGCCAGGTCCTCGCCGTCCAGCCGCTCCATGACCAGGTAGGGCCTGCCATCCGGCGACCGCCCCGAGTCGAGATGCTCCACCAACGCGGGATGGTGGACCTTGCGGAAGGCGGAGAGCTGGCCGAGGAATCCTTCGACGACCGCGGGGGATCGCTCACGCCGTTTGAAGAGCTTCAACACCGCCGGCTCTTGGCGGTCGGCCGCGCGAACCAGAAAAGTTTCGGCGGTGCCTTCGTCCGCCACCCTGCTCGCGATTTCGTAACGAAGTGAACCAACCATAAAAGCGACCGCTCACCACGGCCGAATGAATAGTAAGAACGCCCGCCCGGCTTGCCCAATCCACTTTCCGGACATTTCACTCGCCTGCTCGATCGCCAGGGGCCTAGCAGGGTGTTGAAAAACTGCTGCGCAGCCCACCTGCTTCGTTGCGGTCCCCCTGGCGTGCTCACGTACTGCCTCGTACGCTCCGCGCGCCAGGTCCCACCGCGCCTCGCATCTGGGCT
>Ga0070708_100001518_pt1 | contig 17724 bp, 12 predicted proteins | sample KBSK5503metaG_FD_65469 | JGI IMG/M metagenome (GOLD analysis project Ga0070708, IMG submission 65469) | Corn, switchgrass and miscanthus rhizosphere microbial communities from Kellogg Biological Station, Michigan, USA - KBS K5-50-3 metaG | ecosystem: Host-associated > Plants > Roots >... | reverse complement strand
AGAGACCGCAGCACTCTCTGAGATGCCACGGCCTTGCGCCGTGGAGTTTCACGCTCGCGGCTAAAAAGAGACCGCAGCATTCGCTGAGATGCCACGGCCTTGCGCCGTGGAGTTTCACGCTCGCGGCTAAAAAGAGACCGCAGCACTCTCTGAGATGCCACGGCCTTGCGCCGTGGAGTTTCACGCTTGATGCTTTTGAGATTTGGCGCTTGAGCTTCAGCAGGAAACGTGAGGCTCCACGGCACAAGGCCTTGGCATCAGTCCGAAGTTTGACACAGTCTGGTTAGCGATCGGGATTCAAGTTGCAGGCGAATATACAACCGGATGAGCGAATTCTTTAGGAGTGAAACATGGAATCATCAGTTGGGATGCCAATCACGGGGGATGGATTAGTCGAAACCTTTCGCGCGGACAAGCTCAATGTGTATGTCTACGATTCGAGACCGACAATGGGTGCGGCTGCGGCGGCTGTCGTCGCCGCGGAACTTCGACGACTAATCCAATCACGCGGGAAAGCCGTCGGCATCTTCGCATCCGCACCGTCGCAGAATGAGTTCTTGGCGGCACTCGTCGAAGCTCCAGGAATTGATTGGTCGCGAGTTGTTGGCTTCCATCTCGATGAGTATCTCGGTATGGACGATCGCGCCCCACAATCCTTCCGGCGTTTTCTCATAGACCGTCTTGTCAGCAGAGTGGCGCTGCGCGAATTTCACGGCCTGCGCGGCGATTCTGCGAATGGTGCGATTGAGAGTAAACGTTACAGTGATCTGCTCAGGGCAACCCCTCCCGATTTTGCGGTGCTCGGCATCGGCGAGAATGGTCACCTGGCTTTTATTGATCCGCCCTTCTGTAACTTCGACGACCGACAGCGAGTGAAGGTAGTCGAGCTTGATGATGTGTGCCGCGCGCAACAAGTAAACGACGGTGCGTTTGCAACGATTGACGACGTACCGCGACATGCTCTGTCCCTGACGATTCCAACGATCATGGCGCGCCCGAGGCTTTTCGCAATTGTACCGGGTCCGGCCAAACGGCAAGCGATTAAGAATACGATAGAAGGACCAGTAGATACGGCGTGCCCGGCTTCTATCTTGCGCCGGCACCCGGATGCGCATCTTTTCATTGATAGCGATTCAGCATCGCTTTTAGCGCGACGCTGAAAGAGGCAATTGTAACAAGGAGAACGTCATTCGCTCTTCAGTACAGACCATAGACTACGTCGTGTTGGTCTGCTATCTACTGCTGATGGCTGGGGTCGGCGCCTTCTTCATGCGCTTCATGCGAGTTGGGACGGATTTCCTTAAAGGCGGAAACCGCGTGGAGTGGTGGGTCGCTGGGATGGCATCATTCATGTCCGGATTCTCCGTCTGGACCTTCACTGGGGGAGCCGGCTTTGCTTACCGCCAGGGTGTGATTGGGGTTTTCCTGATGGCCTTGGCGGTGCCCGCGTTTTTCTTTGGCTACATCGTTTTCGCAACATGTTGGCGGCGCTCGCGCGTAACTACAGTAGTTGAGTATATCCGCAGTCGCTTTGGTGAAGGCACGCACAAAACATTTTCCTGGCTGACGGGACCGAGCCAGCTAATGTTCGGTTCGGTCAGGCTCTTCGCACTCTCGAGCTTCATGTCGGTGGCGCTCGGCGTGCCGGTCGAATACCTCGTGATCATTTGCGGACTAGTGGTGCTGGCGTACACGTCGCTTGGCGGTTACTGGGCGGTGTGCTTCACCGACATGTTTCAGTTCATGTTTCTCTTTCCGATCGCCTGCATGTTGATGGTGCTGTCACTTTCAAACGTAGGCGGCCTGAGCAACTTTGTCGCGCATGCGCCCCAGGGATTCTTCAATCCACTCGCAGGGGAGTATGGCTGGCTGTTTCTCATCGTCTACACGATCTCTCAAACGACCGGCTACAACAACTTCGGGAATGCGCAACGTTACTTCTGCGCGGATACCGAAAAGTCCGCGAAAAGGATTGCTGTACTATGCATGATTTTCTTCACGATTGGGAGTGGCATCTTTTACCTGCCGCCTTTGATCGCGCGAGTTGCGTTGCCAGAACTCGGCACCACAGCAAACGGTCTCAGGCAGCCGTCGGAAGCAGCTTATATAGCAATGGGCATGCGTGTGCTGCCGCCGGGGATGATCGGCGTGCTACTAGCCGCGATGCTCGCGTCATCTATGGCCTCGCTGTCGGCGCACAACCACATAATCACGGGTATCTTCGCCAAGGATTTATATCAAGGCTATCTGCGCAGGAATGCGTCGGACCGCCACATGCTAAAGGCGAGCCGAATTACGTCGCTGGCCGTAGGCTTCGTAATGATAGGCATTGCGCTCTTGTTCGCGCAGGGCGCGAGCGGAATCTTCACGCTGCTCTTCATCCTCGAATCGATGTTCCTGATCCCTCTCGGTCTGCCACTTCTCTACGGGTTCCTGATCAAGGGCGGCCCGTGGTGGTCCGCCGTCTGCGCGTACATTGTAGGCGCGATCACATCGCTCTTCGTGAACTTCTACCTCAATCGCCATCTCGGTATGGGGTTGAACGAAACTTACCTGATCGGTATTCCGGCGGTCACAACAACTATCGCATTCTTGATCCCCGTCATGCTGTTCAAGCCAACGGGCGAGTTTGCCGAGCGCGTCGACGCTTTCTTTCGGAAACTCGACACGCCGATAAATACAGAGACGGAATTGGGAGCGGTGGGATTTTCGGGACGTGGCCAACTGGCACTTGTGGGCAAGGTAACAACCGGGATGGGACTTGCCTGTTTCTTGATTGTAGTTGTGAGTTCGCCGGGACGTGACCGGATGATCACGGCAATCTACGCCCTAGTCACAACGCTCGTCGGCTTAGCCTTCGTCGCCGCCGGTCGTGGGCCACAAGCCGCCGTGCCGATTCAAAAGGGAGCTGAACCGATTCCAAAGTTAGTCGAATAGGAGCTATCGCTTTTCATGATGTTGGCAAAGGCTGGAAAACTAGTTGCAGTGCTGCTTCTTACACAGCTGCTGTTGCCTGTCAGTGCCTTGGCATCTGTGCGACAAATCTGGGCCGTCAATGATGGGGAAAAGATTGATCGAAACGATCTAAGCAACCCGAACAAGAGCGCTAACTCTGCCTGGGATGGACACACGATAAAAATTTTTGGGGCGCGGAACGAAATTATTGCTTTTCAGCTAATCATCGAGGCTGGAGACGAGGGAATTAAACAATTGACTGCGGCGCTGCCCGAACTTCGACAGCACAGTGGGAGTGCCAGGATCAGGTACGCACCGCCCGCCCTTGACCCGACGAACTATGCCGGGCGGCCCATACAACTATTCTCCGTAAACTACATGTACGTCAAAACACCGTCGCATGCCAGTTGGGTTTTCAAACCGGCCTCGTCAGCCGCTCCGAGGAATGCGACAGGTTGGAAACCGGTGCAAATCGTTCCCGAGAATGCACGAGCCGGACGTGGCGGTTTTCCGCTGCGGGTTGAACCGGCGCAGAACCAGGCTGTTTGGATCGAAGTCTACACTAACAGGAATCTTCCGGCCGGCATTTATCATGGGCAAATCAATGTCAACGCGGACGGTCAGAAGGAGATGATCCCGATTGAGCTGGAGCTCTTTGATTTTACGTTGCCCGATCAGAACAGCATGGACGCGATGGTTTATTACGAAAGTTTGCAGCCCGTCATGTATCACGGGCGCAACCTCGACGCGCAGTACCACCGTTTTGCGCATCGCCAACGGATCGAACTTGTTCACGAGTACAGCATTCAAACTGCAACTGCTGCGATGGGACTTTTTAGCGGCCAGGACTTCACAAGATCACTGGGATACGAAGGGCCCGGAGAAGCTGTCGGTAACCGAATAATCCCGCGCACATTTTACGGGCCAGGCAAAGATTTCGATGAACGCACAAGCGCGTGGCGACATGCCGACGAGTGGATAACTTTCCTCTCGAAGAAGTTTCCCAACGCGCTTACTTTTCTTTACCTCCCTGATGAGCCAGGAAGGTCAGAGTATGCTTACATTCGTCAACTCGCTGACAACCTGCACTCCAATCCAGGACCGGGCAAAACCTTGTTCACTTTCGTGACTAAGCGCTATGGAAAAGAACTCGACGGTTCTATCGACATCTGGGACACAGGACCACTTGGTTACGACATCGAGCGCGCGATGGAGGAGCGTTCGCGCGGTCGTAAGTATTGGATCTATAACGGTGGCCGGCCAGCCGCCGGCGCCATCGTGATCGACGCTCCGGCCACAGATCCGCGGGCGACGATCTGGGCCTGCTTCAAGCATGGTGTGGATAATTACTTCTTCTGGCACGGAGTGCATTGGCAGCACAACAGGCAGAAGGTGGGCGAGCGCCGGCAGGACGTTTGGGCCAACCCTATCACTTTCGACAATCGCGGGCAGCCGAACAAGCCTATCGATGATCAGGGTTATATCAATGGCGACGGCGTCCTCATGTATCCCGGGGAAGAGAAACTGCATCCAGATCAAGACCGCGGAATCGCGGGCCCGATTAATACGGTTCAGCTCGCAAACTTTCGGCGCGGCCTGCAGGACCATCAATACCTGACTTTGGCGCGCCAACTCGGTTTGAACGCGCTCGTCAACGAAGCTCTGCAAGCGGTTGTTCCGCGCGTCTTCTCAGACGCTAAGAGCACGATCGGCTTCGCCGAAACGGGTAACGAGTACGAGCGTGCGCGTTACAGATTGGCGCAGGCAATCGCATCACACAAGAATCGCCAAAGAATAGAAGCCATCAGACCGGCCCGCGAAGGCGGGTGTAAACCCTGGGGATTAGAGCCCGAGTCAAAACTCGGATGGCAAGGATATGGTCACTGGATGTCTACACAAAGTCAGAACCGGGAGCGGTAGCGACCGGGTCGAAACGCATGCACAATCGTTTCGTTTTTTGCAATAAGGCCAGATTTTGTAATGAGCGGCGTAATCGAGCATCAAGGAAACGACCCGGTCGCTACCGAGACCGTGTGAAAAGTCAGTCGAGTGAGGAAGGACACCAACATGATTGCAACTCAATACAGTACCGCGAGCGAAGCGACCGGATGCCGGCACTCGATAATCCCAACAACTCTTAAAACGCTGGTTGAGTGCCGGCATCCGGTCGCTTCGCTCGCGGTACTGTATTGGGTGGCGACACCAATCGAATAATTCAACACCGGTGACACTGCGCCAGCGAGTCCTCCGGGACATCCTTTTATCAACCCGTTGTTCCCGCCCGCTTATCATCCGCCCCTACATACGGCGCGTGCGGTTGGGACGGCGAGTTCGAGGCCCGTGTTCGGTGCGATCGACATCGGTGCATATGAGTACGCACCATGAGTGATGAAGCTGGCGTTTTCTACATTAGGTTGTCCTAACTGGGACCTTGAGAGGATCGCTCGAGCCGCCCGAGACTACGGCTATGCGGCTATTGAACTGCGGGCCATTGGCGGCGATCTGGATCTGCTCAAGCGGCCCGAGTTCCAGCCCGGTGCAATCGAGGCAACTGGTCGTTGGCTTGCCGGTCAGAAGCTCTCAGTCTGTTGTGTTGACAGTTCATGCACGTTCGATTCACGTGATCCAGAGGAGCGGCGCAAACAGGTAGAAGTGGCGGTTAGTCATTGCAGACTCGCCGCCGTGCTTGGCGCGTCGCTCATCCGGATCTTTCCCGACAAGATTCAGATCGGCGCGACGAGAGCGGAGACGCGAGATAACATCGCCGCGTGTCTCGGTGAAGTTGCAAGGCGTGCCCCCAATGGCGTTCGAGTCGGCTTGGAGACGCATGGCGACTTCGCTCGTGGGGAGGCAGCGGCAGAAATTGTCAGGCTGGCGGATCATCCGAAGGTCGCGCTTATCTGGGATGTCGCCAATTCGCTTGCTGCCGGGGATTCGATTGAAGAATCAGCACACGAAGTCGGTCGCTATCTCGCGCACGTCCACCTGCGTGACGCGCGTCCGGTTAAGGATAACGAGCAGTGGCTACCCGTCTTGGCTGGGCGGGGCGAAGTTTCCTTTGCCGCTGCGCTGAACGCGCTCAACGCGTTGGGATACGACGGTTACATAAGTTTTGAGTGGGAGAAATACTGGCACCCGGAGATCGAAGAACCGGGCATCGCGTTACCGGATTTCATTAAGGCCATGAAGGCGATCTTGCGAGAAGGAGGAGCAGATGAGCGAATCAATGCCGCGTTATATCCTTAAAGAAAGGTCTGAACAAAAGCTTTCGATGCGTTGCATAAGTACGAATTTAGCGCGGCCTTCCAGAGCGCGTCAAAGTCGTAACTCGTTCGCGGTCACTCATGCTGCGGCTCCATGAGGTTAGTACCACCTCGCGGTAGAGACTGTGCGAAAAGTCAGTCGAGTGAGGAAGGACACCAACATGATCGCGACTCAATACAGTACCGCGAGCGAAGCGACCGGATGCCGGTACTCAACCGCCGTTTTAAGAGTTCTTGCGATCAACGAGTGCCGGCATCCGGTCGCTTCGCTCGCGGTACTGTATTGGGTGGCGACACCAATCGCATAATTCATGCTCAATCGCCAAGTTTCTACCCCACGTTTGAAATAGATCTAAACCATACGACTCTACAAGTCGAAGACAATTGTTCCTCGGGTTATTGATGAAAGACGGAGAACAGCAGAGCTTGGACGACCACCCAATCATGGAGGTCAGTGGGCGGGAGAGGCCTCGTGTGCTTGTACTTGCCAGCGACACGCTCTTCTCACACTTCTTTCCCGAAAGTGCGCTCGCTCGTTTGAGTGAAGTCGCTGAATGGTCGCGCTACGCCGAGCGTGAAGAGTCGCCACAGTTGCGTGCGGAGATGGCGCAGGCTGACGTGTTAATGACGACTTGGCATTCACCCTTTCTACGGATGGAAATGCTGGGGGACCAACCGCGCGTGCGTCTCATCGCGCATTGTGGTGGAGAAGTAAAGTCACGGATGGAGGAAGCGATTTTCGATCAGGTTACGGTGACAAACGCGGCGGAGCCTATGGCCACACCCGTTGCAGAGATGGCACTCGCCCTGATGCTGGCGCTTGTTCGCCGACTTCCTGACTACGCGGAGGAGATGCGCAGAGGTGTGGTTAAAACAAACGAGTATGTAAGCAGGGGCGAGACAATGCACGGACGAAAGATAGGTCTGATCGGATTCGGTCGCATCGGTAAAGCCTTCGCGAAGATGGTCAAGCCGCTGGAAGTAGAGCTTCTCGTAACAGATCCTTTCTCGTCTGCTGAAACTGTCGTCGCGGAAAAGGCTAAGTTGGTGGGCTTGGATGTGCTCCTTTGTTCATGTTCCGTTGTCGTCCTTGCCGCGGGATTGACGCGCGAAACGCGAAATCTTTTGGACAAGCGCAGACTCGCGCTGATGCCGGACGGCGCATACCTTATTAATGTGGCCCGCGGTGGACTGATTGACATGGATGCGCTCTTAGCAGAGTTGCGCACCGCAAGGATCTCAGTCGCCCTCGATGTGACCGATCCGTTGGAGCCTCTCCCGCCCGATCATGAGCTACGCCGGCTTCCGAACGCTCTTCTGACTCCCCACATTGCTGCGGGTGGTATCGAGTTGCGCCGCGCTATCGGCGCCGTGGCAATCGAGGAAGTCGTGCGCTTCTGCAAAGGCGAGCAACAAGAGAATATTGTCACGCGAGAAATGCTGGCAAAGATGACGTAACTGAGAGTTGTAAACTTTAGACGCGCGTAATGTGGTCACTCAGTACAGAACCGATGAGCGGTAAGCGGGTGGGTAGAAACTTGGCGATTGACCATGAATTATTCGATTGGTGTCGCAACTCAATACGGTACCGCGAGCGAAGCGACCGGATGCCGGCACTCGACCACCGTTTTAAGAGTTCTTGGGATTATCGAGTGCCGGCATCCGGTCGCTTCGCTCGCGGTACCGTATTGAGTTGCGATCATGTTGGTGTCCTTCCCCACTCGACTGACTTTTCACACGGTCTCGGCAGCGACCGGGTCAATCTGGGCCGCCACTCAAGGATCATTTTCACCAGGATGTTGTCGACACGTTAGGCAGTTGGGCAAAGTGCACATTTCACCCGGTCGCTACTGCTCCTCGGTTCTGTGGTGGAGTGGTCTCATCAGGTCCTGCTGACTTCGGGAGCGAGATGCGGTCGCAGTGAGAAACAAGGATTGCGAGCGAAACTGAAACAGTAGCAACGAGCGCGAACCACTAGAGTTCCTTTTATCAGAGGAGGAAATGTGACGGCGGACCTTATTCGTAAGCCGGAGCTGATCAGGATCAAGAGCATCGCGCTCCATCACATTCGTGTGCCACTCATTGAGGCATTTAGGATCAGCAACGGTGTGATATCCGAGAAGGACGCGATTCTCGTGGAGCTCAAAACGGACGGGGACGTAATTGGATGGGGCGAGGCTTCGGCCATGTCGGGCTCGTTTTATTCGAAGGACACACCGGAAAGCGCCTGGGCGACGCTGAACGGTTCGCTGATCCCGGCAGCGCTCCATGCCGGTGGGATTAATGTCACACGTTTTTACGAGCTTATGCGGGCGCAGCCCGGCGATGCTTTTGCCAAAGCCGGCATTGAGGGTGCGCTCTGGGACGCGTATGCACAAACGCTCCGCATGCCACTTTGCGAATTGCTCGGTGCTCGGTCCCGACCCATTCCTTCGGGTGTTGCCATCGGCATTTACGATCAGGTCCCAGAGTTGCTTGAACGTGTGGAGCGATACATCGGAGAGGGCTACCGCCGCGTGAAGATCAAGATTGAGCCGGGTTGGGATATTGAGCCGGTTGCAGCGGTGCGCGCCCGGTTTCCGCACGTGCCATTGATGGTCGATGCCAACGCCTCGTACACGCTTACAGATGCGTCAGTGTTTCGCGCTTTGGATTCCTACGGCTTGATGATGTTCGAGCAGCCGCTTGCTCGTGAGGCACATTCGGAGGCGGGGGAGTTGCAACGGCAATTGCGCACGCCACTCTGCGCCGACGAATCTGCAGGATCATTAGAGGCGCTTGCATCTCTGATTGCCAACGGCGCAGCGCGCATCATCAACATCAAGGTTCAGCGACTGGGCGGTTTGAGCGAAGCGTGTCTGATGCTTGCTGCTGCCCGCGCAGCCGGGCTCGAATGTTGGATCGGCACGATGCCCGAATTAGGAGTGGCCTCAGCTCAAGGTTTACACCTCGCCACGCTCGACGGGTTCAACTACCAGACAGACATCGAGGCTTCCGCACGTTGGTACGTAGATGACGTAATTGAACCAGGTATCGAAGTCGACGCGGATGGCTACATACAAATACCTTCGGCGCCGGGCACGGGTTATCGGGTCGTGCGCGAAAAAGTTGAGCGGTACTCAGTCGCCACCGCTAGATTTGAAAATTAAGTCTGCAAAGGTTATCCAGCTGGGCCGTATTTAGGTTGTGCTAGCTTCGTGCGAAGGCTTCGTAACGGCTTTGCCTCCTGATGTGAGGCGGTGGCTATGCCTCGCCGGGTGGCTGCGAGAATCGTTTGGGCTGTGGCCTTGGTTCGGGCTTAGCCCTGAGACTAAAGGGTAGATTACGAGGCCGGTGGTTAGCTCGAACATGCTGCTCTCTATGATTGCAAATGACTACTCACTGCAATGGCGAAAAACTTCGTTCGAGGGCGAAGCCCGAACCAGGGGCGTAGCCCAAGTCGCATACTCGCTTACCGGCGGGGCGAAGAGACTGTGTCAAAACTCGGATGAACGATATGGCTGCTGTGTGGATACACAAAGTCAGAACCGGGAGCGGTAGCGACCGGGTCGTTTCCGTGATGCTCAACTACTTCCGGCCACAACAAATTCTAACCTTATTGGAGAAAACGACGGAATGCGCAGGCGTATCGACCCGGTCGCTACGGCTCCCGGTTCTGACTTTGTGAAGTGATTTGTTGTAGCTCATTCGCGTTTTGACACAGTCTCGAAGCCACCGCCGCACATCGGGCGGCAAAGCCGTGGCGGGAACTGAGGCATGTTTCAAGGAGGCGGCAAAGGTTATACGGAAAAAACCTGGAGTGGAAAAAGGGAGTGGCTGTTTGTTTCGCATAGAAGATCGATTTGACGCGAGCGCGACAACATGCGACTGAGACTAGCGATTTTATCAATGGGGTCTACCAAAGGAATAAATTCATGAGATCTATATCAGAAAACATGTTTTCGTTTTTCCTCTTAAGCGTTTCATGCGCCCTAATCCTGCTTGTGCTTGTCTTGTCGAGTGGAGTGAGAGTTCAGGGCCAGGAGTCGTACACCACTCCCCGTGTGTGGGAAGCGCCGTTGTCTATTCCAACCTACGAACTGGGCCCTCCCAATCCATATCCTGCCCTGCTTGATTGGCAGCGACGCAAGTGGCGCCCGGTCTATCCATACCCATTCCTCGATGCGTTGACCAATAAACGCATCGACAAAACCTACAAGGCTGTCTACCTCGAGAACGAATACTTGCGCGTCTCGGTATTGCCGGAACTAGGCGGCCATATCTACGAAATCTTCGATAAAACCACAAACCATGACGTGCTCTATTCGAACCCCGTGATGAAATACGCGATGGTCGCCATCCGCGGCGCGTGGGTGTCCGGTGGTATCGAGTGGAACTTCCCGGACGGTCATACGCTGACCACGGTTTCGCCAATTGATTACGTGATAAGAACAGAGCCGGACGGAAGCGCTGCCGTCGCGGTTGGTGATACCGAACGTGTGCAAGGAATGCAGTGGCAGGTCATTATTCGTTTGCGTCCAGGACAGCGGTCCGTCGAAACGGAAGTCACATTGAACAATCGACGCGAAGTGCCTGGTCGCTATTGGTTTTGGTCAACTGCTGGTGCACCGGCCACAGACGATATGCACTTCGTGTATCCGATGCGTGAAGCCTACCCACACGCTTTCTGGCCCGTTTTTTCCTTTCCTAAAGAGAAGGGCATTGATCTGAGCAAGTTTAGCGACGTGCCAAATTTTCTGTCGCTCTTTGCGCGCAACTCGACTCGTGATTACTTCGGTGTGTATTACGACAAGTCTGACTGGGGCATAGTCCACGTTGCGGACCACCGAGAGATGCCAGGTAAGAAAACCTGGACCTGGGGCACTGACGACAATGGCAACATTTGGGTTGACAAGTTGACCGACGGTGGCCAGCAGTACGTTGAGTTCCAGGGAGGGCGGTTCGAGACACAGTTGGAACACGAGTTCCTCGCGCCACATCGCGTTGAGCACTTCATCGAACATTGGTTCCCGGTGAATAACCTGGGTGGTGGGTGGGACGAGGCCACCGAGGATGCGGCACTCCGAGTCAACATTCAAGGAAGCCGCGCTGTTATCACTGCGAATATAAACTCGCGTTTCAGTGATGCCGAGTTTACGGTCGAGAGTGGAAGTTCGCTCTTGCGCTCCGATCGCGTCAACCTCGATCCAGCAAAGACTTTCAATACCACGATTAATCTCCCAGCCAAAGTCGTGGGCCAACCGCTCACGGTAACCTTCAAGAACAAAGAGGGACGCGCACTCATTAAATATCGCACCGATACGCCTATCGATGGCAATCCCGATTTCAAACCAGCGACACGGCCTGTTCCCGATGCGCAAAACTCCAGCAGCGCTGAGCAGGCGTATGTCGAGGGCCTTGCCTTCGATAAGAAGAGCAGGGAGCATGAATCACGTGAAGCTTACGAAGAAACGCTGAAGCGCGATCCTGGTTTTGCACCCGCCCACATTGCGCTGGGCCTCTCCTATTATCGCAGCGGCGAATACGAGAAGGCGGCCGCTCATCTAACCCAAGCACTTAGACGAAACAAGGACGCTGGCGACGCCCACTACTATCTAGCACTCGTTAGACACGCGCAGGGGTTGGACGTAGAGGCGGCCGAGCACCTGATATGGGCAGTCCGTTCAGGACATCGTGAGTCAGTGTCGCGTTACGTGTTGGGCGAGATGGCGTTGGCCGCCGGTCACATCCTGGAAGCGCTCGAGAATCTCTCGCAATCAGTAATGCTGGATCCACGAGATCTCAAGGCGCGAACCATGCTCGCGATGGCCGAACGGCTGGCCGGCAAACTCGACGTTGCGCACGAGCGCATTGATGCGGTTGTGCGCGAGATGCCGATCGATTACCTGGCGCGAAGCGAGCAGTTTGAAATCAACAAAGCTCTTGGTCACGAGGACCAGGCCAGAACATCGTGGATGGAGTTATGGCGCGTGCTTTCACGCGAGCCCGATTCCGTTCTCGAAGTGACATTTGACTATGCGGCTGTCGGTCGTCGCGGCGAGGCACGACGGATTCTTGAAGAAGCAATCCGGCGAGCGCAGGAGCCGAAAACAGCCGGTGAGGTGAAGCGCGACAACCCCATGCTCCACTACACGCTCGGGTACTTGTATGAAAAGGATGGCGATCGGACTCGCTCTCGTGCGGAATATCTAATGGGTGCGAAAGGCGATCCAGCGTTTGTCTTTCCGCACCGGGTCGAGGAGATCGCCGTATTACGCAAGGCGTTGGCAGCCAACCCGAACGATGGACATGCTGCCTACTATCTGGGCAACGTGCTCGCCTCAAAGAATCGAGATGAAGAAGCGCTGGCAGCATGGCGCGAAGCGCTCAGATTAGATCCACGAAACACTATTGCGCGACGTAATCTCGGACGTGCGTTGTGGGTCACTGACAAGAAGGAGGAAGCGGCGAACCAATATGAGCAAGCGATCGCCGGTGCGCCGGAGGATTATCGACTGTATGTTGAGATCGGAAGTTTGTTCTCGAAGATGGGAGCGCAAGACCGGCGGATAAAGGTCTTGGAGAGCGCACCAGCGTCCACGCGCACGCACACGCCTTTCATCCAGGCGCTCGCAGCTGCTTACATCGATACGAGACGATTTGCAGAAGCCGTCACGTTGCTCGCAAATAATACTTTCACTTCCGGCGAAGGAGAGGATGCGGCCCTCGACCTCTATCGCAAGGCTCATCTGGGACTCGCGCACAATTACCAGCAGACAGGAGAACATCTGAAGGCGGCCTCCGAGTTTGCAGCGGCGACTGAGTACCCGCGCAACTTCGGTGTTGGCCGGCCGGCGATGCAGTCCCAGGCGCGAGAGTACGTTGCGGCTGCCCGTGAATACGAACTAGCGGGCAAGCACGATGAATCGCAACGTTGGTGGGACCGCGCAGCCACGGAGGAACTCAACCCGCCAACTCAGCCGGAAGAGCCGTGGTCGGAACACTATTTCTATAAAGCCGTCGCCCTTGAACACGTGGGACGCAAAGCCGAGGCGCGTGCGCTATACGAACGCCTCGCCCGCTTGAACGACGACCGCCGAATGTTGGATGCCGAACCCTGGCCGCCGACTGGCGCTATTCGTTTTGTGCTTGCGGGTGCAGCGTTGAAAGCGCTTGGGCGTTCGGCGGATGCGCGCGTGGCGTTGGAGCGTGCGCTGAAAATGGATCCGGAAAGTGAGTTGGCGCGCTTGCAGTTGGCTGAACTTAAAGGCAGTTCAATTTCAGGCTACGGCCAAAACGGGACCGCAGTAGAACCGACAAAAAAGGAAAGTCCCACTATCCGTTTGGCGCAGCTCGTAGAGGCCAACGTCACTGCCACACACGCTTACCAAGTGTTGCTTGCGAAAAAGTCTGGTAAAGGCGATCCCAAATGTTTTGGGTCAGGCAGACTTTCGGATAGCGAGCTCGAGGCGCTGGTCGAGCATCAAGCTAAACTACTGAAATCTAATGTGCCCGCCGTGAACGAATGGGTGCGAGGCGCTCAGTCTAACTTTGATCCAGCGCAGGATCTTGAGCCGCTACTCTCCTCAGGACTGACTGCACCAGCGACTGCACCAGTCAATATTTTCGACGATTATCTTCACAAGAAGACAAAGTTTGAAGGAATAAAAACTCGAGCGATTGCCAGTTTGTATCAGACAGTGCTCGAGGTTGAGCGAGACGGCGATCTCTTACAAGATGAGTTTGCTTTCTACATTACGCTTGGATTGCCGGTCTATGTTGGACAATTGCATCTACCGGGCAGTGACGCTGACATGCTCGCGATGGGGCAGGAGCTTGCGGCACGCACATGCGCTTCACCCTTTGAAACAGGCGCCGCTGAGTGGCAGATTGCTGGGCGGAAAATCTGGAACTGGGGTGAAAAAAACCTGCACATCCGCGACGAGAGGGTGGTCGCAGCCGAGCTGCTAAACGAGCAAGATGTGAAAGCTCTCCAACCACGTTTGCGCGCTTTGCCACCACAAAAAATTGCCGTCATCGGTCACTCGTTCACAATGGGTCTGCACTGGTCTTCACCCTCGAGTTTTGTCCCTATCGTGAGCGACGTCTTCAGACGCGAGAACCCAAAAGTAGAATTCAAACAATTCGCCGCAGGTGGTTTGACGGCAACGCGGGCCCAGCAACGCTTCTATCAGAGTGTGCTCGATTGGAAACCGGACAAAGTGATGCTCGTTGTTATGACCCGCACGGATGCAGATTACGATGCCCTGAAGCAACTCGGCGCTGGGTTTAGCGCGGCTGGTATCAAGACTTACATGTTTGACGAAGTTCACGACCCCGCCAGCGTAAATCCAGGCGCCGTAGAACGGGCGATTGCGGCCGCCCACGCGGGAGGCATCGAGGTAATTGAGGTTGGTAGCATCTTGTCGTCGTCACCGGATAGGGCCAGATTCGTTTGTCTGGACGGCATTCACATGACGGAGCCTTATCACCGGTTAATGGCGAAGGAGTGGCTTAAGTTTCTCGCTGGCGCTCGACTAGCGAAAACCGACGTTGTGAGCAAGTAGGGGTAATGGTAATAGCGGATTGTTCTTACAGGAGAAGAAGCTCGGTGGAGAGAGTTAGCATTAAGAGTTGTTCAATTCTCACTCGGCAAACGTTATTGAGAACCCTAACAATGACGATAGGTATCGTCATTGTCGTTTCGATTGGATCGCCGGGCGCGTACGCACAGTCGGCCACAAGGATTGTCAGGCCGCGGATGCTGATTGGCGAGCACGATCCGCTTACGGGTTTTAATGTCCTGCGAGCGAGATATGCCGCGGGCGCTCGCCCCTCAGACAGCATTGACGGTTGGGCGCTCACATACCTGCTGACTCGGGACGAGACTTTCGCCCGGCGCGCAGTGGACGAGATGCGTCGTACACACCCGCCGGAGTTAGTAGGCTCGCGCACCTACCCCGAGTATGTGAAGTGGTCGCTGGCTTTCGATTGGCTCTACAACTATGCGGGCTTTGATGCGCAACTCAAGGATCGCATTGCGCTCGAACTCTTCAAAGCTGCCGAGCAAATGATGGCCGATCAGTCACTAAAAGAAGTGCAACTGGCGATGTACCAAAACTACCCAGTGCGGTATCTCACGCTCGCCATTTTCGCTCTTACAGCCATCGAGGGGCAACCTTCTGTCGAGACGCGCGCCGCGCCTTTGAGGGCGCACGCGCAGGAAGTCTTCGATCACATTCTCGATCTGACAGACTTCATTACGCCCGATGGCGGCTATCACGAGTCGATGGACTACCAGCGAATCACGTACGCTCCTCTCTCGTTGCTGGCCGAACTACGTCGCACTGTCGGCAACAACGATCCGGCGCGGCGTTACACAGTCTTTCATCATTACACGGACACTTATCTTTATAAGGTCTTGCCCGATGGCACAACCGCGCGGGATGATGACAATGAATTTCCATACCTCCAATGGGAAGACAATATCTGCCTCGGCTATGCCGTTAATCGCTTCAAAGACCCGTTCGCGGCGTGGATGCTGCGCGTCAGTGGTTGGCCCGCGCGCAAAGATTGGCGAATTCCGATTACTCAGTTTTTGTGGGATGACCCGGAAGTTACCCCGCGCAATCCGGCTGAAACAAACGATGCCGAGATTCCGCGCGGTTACTTCTTTCGGGGAATTGGCCACCTCATAATGCGCGATGGCTTCGGACCAGACTCAACCTGGATTGAATTCAACTCGGGTCCATACCTCGCCAAGCACGATCACCTTGATCAGAATCATTTCTTCATTTACCACAAGGGATATCTCGCTACCGAGAGTGGGGCCGACTACACTGACACAGAGAGTCCGCATTACCTGAACTACTATCGTCGCACTATTGCTCACAATTCGATGTTGGTTTACAAGCCCGGCGAAAAATTCTTCTGGGCCGAGAATCTGTGGCCTGCGGCCAATGACGGAGGCCAGCGCATGGATTCTTCTCGTTACTGGAATACTGTCCGCAGTCGGGAAGATTTCGAGCGCACACGCGACCTCTGGGACACAGGACGGATGGAAGTCACTGACTACCGGGCGGGCGTCTACCACTACGCGCGCGGCAACGCTACACGAGCGTACCAGCCTTCCAAGATGGAGCACTTCACACGTGAAGTGGCTTACACGCCAGACAATAACGTGCTCGTCGTTTTCGATCGCGTGCGGGCCACCGATCCAAGCTACAAGAAAGTCTGGTTGCTCCATGGTGTCAACGAGCCGCTCGTTATGGCTCGTGAGAAGGAAAGAGACATTGGCCAGGGTGGCACCGCTTATGGTAACGCTGCGATCTTTACTTATGAGGACGGCCAAGGGCGATTGCGAGTCCATTCGTTACTTCCTCGCGAGCGTGAAGTTGTAAAACGCGGAGGGCCGAGTTTTGAATTTTGGACGCCAGGCGATGAGTTTGGCGGAGGGTGGGGAACAGGGAAGAATTGGCCGCTGGACCCACCGGCGGGCGGGCCGTTGCCGACCGACCCTTATCTCCGGAAGATGTGGAAGACTTTCTGGGGAGATGAATTCGACAAACTATTACCTTCGAACACGCGTGCGGTCGTTCCCGCAGCATGGCGCGTGGAGGTTTCGCCGTCGAAACCGGCGAAAGAAGACTTCTTTCTACACGTTTTGGAGATTGGTGATCGCGGCGACACACGGGCACCACGCATTGAGTTGGTGGACGGATCGAATCTAGTTGGTGCGCTCGTCGAAGGTGGCACCATTACACTCTTCGCCACAATTGATGGTCCCGTTACGGAGGGCGAAGTAACCATCCCAGCGTTGGACGCTAACGCGCTACTGATCACGGGGCTAAAGCCGCACGCGAAATATGAACTACAAATGACCGGCGGTCGCGCTAACTGGCGTGGCGGTCTATTTAATGGAGTGCCCGGCGGAAGCTACATCGGAACGGCTAATGGTTCCGGCGTTATGCATCTGTCGTTTAAAGGTCAAAAGGACGGAAGGTTGCGGTTGCGGCTGCTTTCGTCTTTGTAACCTCGTGAAAACTAGGATGAAATCCCACCCACTTCCGAGAGTGTGAAACCGCAATCATTGGTCATATATCATTTGACATTTTTCATTTGTCCATTTAAGGGGGGCCCAGGTGTCTATTGGAACTATAGGTTGGGCCTCCGTCAGCCTCAAGTTATTCTCGAGCTAAAGCCAATGGCCAAATGAGAAATGTCAAATGATATATGACCAATGATCGGGCTTCGCCCTCGCAATGCTGCGGCTTCAAGCAACGAGAGCCTGATGGCTTGAGGGATGATGGTTCAGGGATTGCAGGTCGATTGAATCCAGCGCATAACTCGGGGCCGAGCCCGAACCAAGGGCACAGCCCAATTGATTCGTGCAACTAACCGGCGGGGCGAAGAGACTGTGTCAAAACTCGGATGGCAACGATATGGCCGCTGTGTGGATACACAAAGTCAGAACCGGGAGCGGTAGCGACCGGGTCGTTTCCGTGATGCTCAACTACTTCCGGCCACA